>Ga0187894_10000310_pt1 | contig 66152 bp, 51 predicted proteins | sample GBC1701081metaG_FD_136650 | JGI IMG/M metagenome (GOLD analysis project Ga0187894, IMG submission 136650) | White microbial mat communities from a lava cave in the Kipuka Kanohina Cave System on the Island of Hawaii, USA - GBC170108-1 metaG ... | reverse complement strand
TGCTCGGGCAGGCGCGCGGGCCGGCCCGCGGAATCCTGTGCGGCGAGCGCACCGCGCTGAACTTCGTGCAGCGGCTGACCGGAGTGGCGACGCTCACGCGCCGCTACGTCGACGCCGTGCGCGGCACCCGCTGCGAGATCGTCGATACGCGCAAGACGACGCCCGGCTGGCGCGCGCTCGAGAAGTACGCCGTGCGCTGCGGCGGCGGAACGAACCACCGAATGGGCCTCGACGACGCCATCCTGGTGAAGGACAACCACCTGGCGCTGGGCGGCAGGAATTTCGAGGCCGCGGTGCGTGCCGCCAGGGCGCGCTTCGCGTCACTGCCGCTCGAGGTCGAAGCGCGCACGCTGGCCGAGGTCGAGCGCGCCGTCGCCGCGAAGCCCGACCTCATCCTGCTCGACAACATGACGCCCGAAGAGATTCGGAGGGCCGTGGCCCTCGTCGCCGGCCGCGTCCCGCTGGAGGCGTCGGGCGGCATCACGCTCGAGAACCTTCCCGCCGTCGCCGCGACGGGGGTGGAGTACGTCGCGATGGGCCAGCTCACGCATTCGGCGCCGGCCGTCGACATCAGCCTCAAGCTGGAGCCGCTGCGGTCCTGACGGCCCGAAGCACGTCGAGCACACCTCACTCGGCGGCCCAGCGTTCCACGTACGCCCTGAGACGTTGCAGCTGCTCGGGCGTCGCCTGGACGGTCACGTTCACATCGACGGTGAAGCGAGGCTCCAACCAGACGTTCACGGGATTCTCGGCGAGCGGATGGGGCGCCTCTCCTGAGCCGGGTTCAGCGCCGCGTCGCCACGAAGTCGATCTGACCCGCGATCGCGAGCAGCTCGTCGGCGCGCTCGGCGGGGGTCCGGCGCCGCAGCCAGGTGCCCGCGGTGAGCGCACGGGGATGCAGATGACGCGTCCGCAAGAGGCGCTCGAGCCGTGCGAGGAGGCGGAGGCCGGCGCGCGTCACACCGGTCACGGGCCCCGGCATGGCCGCGAGGCTGTCGAACACGAGCCATCTCTCCTGCGGCCAGATGGCATCCGCGGTGAAGCCCGCACAGCGCAGCAGATGGACGACGCCGTCGGCCGAGACGTGGAAGTGGGAGTCCATGTGGTGCGGCTCCAGAAACGCGACGCTGCCGGAGAAGACGCCGCCGGGTCGCAGCACGCGGGAGACCTCCGCCACCGCCCCGAGTGGATCGGTCACGTGCTCGAGCACCGCGTTGGTGATCACGTGATCGAAGCTGGCACCACGAAACGGGAGCCGATGCGCGTCGCCGCGCACGTCGGCATCCGATCCGACGATGTCGACGCCGACGTAGTGATGTCCGAGCGCGCGCACGAGCGGCCGGTACTCGGCACTCCCGCAGCCCCAGTCGAGCACGTCGAGCGGCGGAGGGCGTCGCGCGAGGATCGCAAGGTGGCGACGGTTCGTGCGAGGCGACAGCGGCCCCGCATACGCCGCGTCGGGTGGGGGACTCCAGGCCGGTCGACCGGACGTGCTCGCCACGCAGCGCCGCATAGCACGCTTTGGCGCCGATGGGACCGGCTGGTATGTCGCAGGCGATGCCCTCCGGTGCGGCCGACCAGATCCTCGCCTGGCTGCGGGCCGCGAGCGCGCCCGTCTCCGGCGAGGAGCTCGCGCAGCGCCTCGGGGTGTCGCGTGCCGCCGTCTTCAAGCACGTCGAAGCCCTGCGGCAGCGGGGCTACACGATCGACGCGCGCCACGCGCAGGGCTACCTGCTCGCCGGGACGCCGGATCGCCTCGACGCGGCGGAGCTCGGGCCGCACCTCACCGGGACGTGGCGCCGGATCGAATGGCACGCGGAGATCGATTCGACGCAGCGGGCGGCGCGGGACCTCGCGCGCGCAGGCGCCTCCGAGGGAACGACGGTCGTCGCCGAGTCCCAAACGGCCGGGCGCGGTCGGTTGGGCCGGTCGTGGCACTCGCCGCCGGGGGTCAACGCATACTTCTCCCTCGTCCTGCGGCCCGCGCTCGCGGCGGGCGTGGTGCCGCAGCTCGGGCTGGTCCTCGGGCTCGCAGTCGCGGTCGCCGTGCGCGAGGCAACGGGGCTCGCGCCGATGCTCAAGTGGCCCAACGACGTGCTCGTCGACGGCCGCAAGATCGTCGGCATCCTCACCGAGATGGAGGCGGAGCTCGAGCGGGTGCACTTCGTCGTGGCGGGGATCGGCGTCAACGTGAACGCGGCCGCCGAATCGTTCCCCGACGACCTGCGGGACAAGGTGACGTCGCTCGCGATCGCCCGCGGCCGCCCGATCGATCGCGTGGCCTTCATGGCTCGGCTCCTCGCGACGCTCGAGACCTACTATCGGCGCTTCGCGAACGGTGGCTTCGGACCGCTTCGCCCCGAATGGGAGCGTGTGTCGGCCCTCACCGGACGGACGGTCGTCGTGCGCTCGCCCGACGGCGACGTCGGCGGGCGTGTCGACGGGCTCGACGACGACGGCGCGCTGCGTCTGGTGGACGCGCAGGGCACGACCCGCCGCGTGGTGGCGGGCGAGGTCACGATCCTCGGCGGCTACGCCGCATAGCGGGCTTGCGGCCCGGCTTCGGGCGGGGCTATGGTCCGCCGTCCGATGCTGCTCGCGATCGATGTGAGCAACACCCACACGAAGCTCGGGGTGTACGACCGCGAACGCCTTGCCCAGCACTGGCGGGTGCAGACGCTCGCGGAGCGCACGGCCGACGAGTATGCGGCGTTGCTGCTGGGGCTCTTCACCGCGGCGGGGTTCCCGCCGACGGCGATCACGGGCGTGATCGTCTCGAGCGTCGTCCCACCGATCAACCGGACGATCGAGGACCTGTGCCGGAAGTTCTTCGGGCACGTGCCGCTGTGGGTCGGCCCGGGCACCAAGACCGGCATGCCGATCCTGTCCGACAACCCGAAGGAGGTCGGCGCCGACCGCATCGTGAACGCCGTGGCGGCCTACGAGCGCGTGCACACCGCCGCCATCGTGATCGACTTCGGGACCGCCACCACCTTCGACTACGTGACCCGCAAGGGCGAGTACCTGGGCGGGGTCATCGTGCCGGGCATCGGCATCTCGCTGGAGGCGCTCGGCTCGCGCACGGCGAAGCTCCCCAAGGTGGACCTCGTGCGGCCACCACGCGTCGTCGGCAAGAACACCGTGCACGCGATCCAGTCGGGCGTCGTGAACGGGTACACGGCGCTCGTCGACGGGCTCGTCGCGCGCATCCGCGAGGAGAACGACGCCGACGCGCGGGTGCTCGCGACCGGCGGCTTCGGCGCCCTCGTCGCGGGTGCCTCCACCACCATCGAGACGGTCGACGAGTTCCTCACGCTCGAAGGCCTGCGCATCATCTACATGCGCAACTGCGCACGCAACGGAGGACAGGATGGCAGTTGACGATCCGCGCAAGCTCCGCAACGTGGCCGTCGTCGGACAGGGCGGTGTCGGAAAGACGCTGGTGTCGGACGCGCTCGTGTTCGCGGCCGGCGGGGTCACGCGGATCGGTCGGACGGAGGACGGCTCGTCGGCCTTCGACGTCGAGCCCGAGGAGCAGCGCCGTCGCAGCTCGATCACGTCGGGGCTGCACCACTGCGCCTGGAAGAAGATCGACCTCAACGTGATCGATACGCCGGGCTATTCCTCGTTCCTGCACGACTCCCGCAACTGTCTGTACGCCGCGAGCGGTATCGTCTTCGTCCTCGGCTCGGGCGGGACCGAGATCAAAGTCGAGGGCGAGAAGCTCTGGCGCTGGTGCGAAGAGCTGGGCCTGCCCCGCATCGGGTTCGTGACACGCCTCGATCGCGAGCGGGCGCGTATCGAGAACGCGCTGGAGGACCTGAAGAGCCTCGGCGCGAAGCCCGCCGTCCTGCAGGTCCCGATCGGTGTCGAGGGGGAGTTCAAGGGCGTCATCGACGTCCTGTCGGGCAAAGCGTGGATCTACCAGGGCGACGCCGTCCAGGAGACGCAGCCGCCCGCCGATCTCGCCGACGAGGTCGCCGCTGCGCGCGATCAGCTCGTCGAGACGATCGCCGAGGCGAACGACGAGCTGCTCGAGAAGTACCTCGAGGGCACCGAGCTCTCGCTCGACGAGCTGCGGGCGGGCCTGCGCGAGGGCACGCGTACCGGCAAGTTCCTCCCCATCCTGTGCGGCGCAGGCGCGAAGGGGATCGGGCTCCACGCGCTCCTCGACGCGGTGGTCGATCTGCTGCCCTCGCCGGCGGAGCTGCCGCCGTGGAAGGGCACGAACCCGAAGACCGGTGACGACATCGAGCGCGCGCCCGATCCGGCCGCCCCGTTCTCGGCCTTCGTGTTCAAGACGGTGGTCGATCCGTTCGCGGGCAAGCTGTCGGTCATCCGCATCGTCTCGGGGAAGGCGACGCCCAACCTCGACGTGCACAATACGTATCGTGACGCGCGGGAGCGGCTCGGGCACCTGCTCAAGCTCGAAGGCAAGAAGCAGAGCCAGGTGCCGCTGGCGGTCGCGGGCGACATCATCGCGCTCGCCAAGCTGAAGGACACGGCGACCGGCGACACGCTCTCCGACGAGCGCAATCCCATCGTCTACCCGCCCACGCCGGACTCGCCGGCAGCGATCTCGTTCGCCCTCTCGGCCAAGAACAAGGCCGACGACGACAAGGTGATGAGCGCGCTCCACCGCCTGATGGAGGAGGACACGGCGCTGCGCGTCCACCGCGACGAGCAGACCAAGGAGTTCGTCGTGTCGGGGACCGGCCAGCTTCACATCGAGGTCGCAGTCGAACGCTTGAAGCGCAAGTTCGGCGTCGAGGTCGAGCTGAAGGCGCCGAAGGTTCCGTACCGCGAAACGATCAAGGGGACCGCCAAGGCGCAGGGCAAGCACAAGCGCCAGACCGGCGGCCACGGCCAGTACGGCGACTGCTGGCTCGAGCTGTCACCGCTCGCGCGCGGCGCCGGCTTCGAGTTCGAGGATGCGATCGTCGGCGGCACGATCCCGCGCCAGTTCATTCCCGCCGTCGAGAAGGGCGTGCGCGAGATGCTGCCGCAGGGGATCCTCGCCGGCTACCCGATCGTCGACCTCCGGGCGAAGCTCTACTTCGGCTCCTACCACGACGTCGACTCGTCGGAGATGTCGTTCAAGATCGCCGCGCACCTGGGGTTCAAGAAGGCGTTCGAGGACTCGCGTCCGGTGCTGCTCGAGCCCATCATGCTGCTCAGCGTGACGGTGCCGGACGAGTTCATGGGCGACATCATCGGCGACCTGAACAGCCGCCGCGGACGCGTGCTGGGCGCCGAGCCGAGGGGCATCGGCCAGCAGATGGTGCGCGCCAACGTCCCGCTGGCGGAAGTGCTCCGCTACGCACCCGACCTCCGCTCGATGACGCAGGGGCGCGGCGACTTCGAGATGGAGCTCGCCCACTACGACGAGGTGCCCCCGCACATCGCCGACAAGATCATCAAGGACGCGCAGGCGACGCGCGCCGAGAAGCATGGCTGACACCGAGGAGGACCTGCTGGCGGAGAACACCGCCGAGCGGGTGAAGAACGGGTCGGCCGAGGACATCTGGATCCCGGTCGACTTCCTGCGCGAGGACATCCCGCCGCCGAAGGCGCCCCTGCCGAGCATCGCGGTGCAGATCAGCCGTATGAACGTCGTCGAGAAGGTGAAGCTCGCGATGCTGGGTGGCAAGGAAGCGCGCATCCTGCTGACGCACGACTCGAACAAGGTCGTGCGGCGCTACGTCCTCTTCAACCCGCGCATCACCGAGCAGGAGATCGCGATGATCGCGCAGAACCGGCTGACCGACGAAGAGCAGCTCCGGACGATCGCCGACAAGAAGGAGTGGATGCGGAACTACCAGGTCCGCGTCGCGCTCGTGAAGAACCCGAAGACGCCGCTCCCGACCGCCATCGGCCTCCTCCCCACGCTGATGGAGCACGACCTCGCGCGCATGGCGAAGTCGCGCGACCTGCCGGACGGCGTCCTGAACCACGCCAGGCGGCTCGTCCTCGAGCGCCGCGAGCGCAAGCAGTAGGCGTCACTCGGCGTAGCCGAGGGCGCGCAGCTGGTCGCGGTGCTCCGGCGCGACTGCGGCCCGCGCGGGATGCCCGTAGCCGCTGGCGTCGACGTGGTGTGCGACCAGCCAGCGATCGAGCGCGGCACCGAGCCGCGCCGTCACCTCGGGAGCGCCGTTCGCCAGGTTGGTGCGCTCCTGAGGATCGGCCTCGACGTCGTACAGCTCGATCGCTCCTCCCTCCCGGTCGAAGGCGTCGTTGTGGTGGAACGTCCGCAGCGTCCTGACGAGCTTCCAGCGTTCGTCTCGCAGTGCGAGCTGTGTGCCCTTGACCTGTTCGAGGACGATCGGACCCTGGTTCACGTCGGTCCCGATCAGATCCCGGCCCTGCATCGTCTGGGGCGGTGGCAGGCCGGCGAGCCGGAGGAGCGTGGGCGCAACGTCGAGTCCACTCGCAAGATCCGGGCGTCGTGCCGCCGCCAGGCGGCCCGGTGCCCAGACGAGCATCGGAACGTGGAGCATCTCCTCCCAGGTGCCGACGTGCGAGAAGTAGACCCCGTGTTCGCCGAGCCCTTCACCATGGTCGGCCGTGACGACGAGGATCGTCCGCTGCTCGAGGCCCCACGCTGCGAGGGTGTCGCGCAGGCGGCCGATCTGGCTGTCGACCCACGAGACTTCCCCAGCGTACTGCGCGCGAGGATACTCGACGTCGCGCAGGCCCTCCAGGAAGCCCGCGACGCTCGCCCGGTAGGGGAGCTCACGACGCAGGTCGGCCGCGGCGGAGCGCACGAGATCGACGACCTCACGGTAGGTCGCGCCCTTCGCCGGCTCGACGCTGTCGGGCCACAGAAGGAGCCGGCGTGCGCCCCGGCTGCCGGTGGCAAAGCGCCGCTTGAGGTCTCGGAGAACCCCCGCGTGGGGGCCGAGGTGGACCCGCAGCTTCGAGAGATCGTAGAGGGCCCAGTCGAGCTGTACACCCGCCATCGAGTCGCGACGGGGATCGCGGGGGTCGCCGGTATAGTACGCCTCGTCGAAGGGGGCGGGCGGCGTGTAGGGCATGTGCGGATCCCACAAGTGGACCCAGGCGAAGGTCGGCTCGCGACAGACGTCCCGAATCCAGGTGAGCGCGCGATCCGTGGTTTCGTCGGCCCGAAGGGGATGCGAGGCTCGCTCGGGTGCTTCGAAGCGTTCGAGGTGGCCGAGGGTTCGCCCGAGGACCATCTTCGGTCCGAGATGATAGGCGCTGACGAACGCGGCGGTATGGAACCCGGCTCGGGCGAACTCTCCGGGAAGGGTCGCGACGTCTGGAGCGGTGGTGTCCAGGTTCGAGAGCACGCCGTGCGTCGCGAGCGGTGTCGAGGTGAGCAGGCTCATGTGCGAGGGGAGGGTGATGCTCGCCTGTGCGTACGCGCGTTCGAAGAGGACGCTCTCGGCCGCGAGCCGATCCATCTGTGGCGTGCGAACACGGGTGCTGCCGTACGCGCCCAGGTGATCGGCGCGCAGCGTGTCGACCGTCACGAGGAGGACGATCGGCGCCTCCTTCCCTTGCTCGGGCGTGCAATCGGGACGGCAGGCGGCGGCGAGGAGGAGCAGGACGATCGCGCGCGTCACTCCGCATACCCCAACGCGCGCAGCTTCGCGGCGAAGCCGGGATCGCTGGCGCCGGCGACGGTGGCGGCGGCCGGCGCCTGGCCCCGCCAGAGCTCGAGCGCCGCCCGCAGCGCCGCAGCCTCGGGCGCAATCTGGCTGCGATCGGTTTGCTCGTGTGGATCGTGCTCGAGGTCGTACACCTCGTTGCGGTCCAGGCGCGGCGTCTGGACGAGCTTCCAGCGTGCCGTCCGCAGCGCCACCAGGCTGACCGCGCTGCCGTCGGGCGCGATGCCGCTCGCCGTCTCGACGATCGCCGGCCGCTCGTCGGGAACGGCCAGGAGATCGCGACCCGGGAGGTGCGCCGGCGCCTCGGTGCCGAGCACGCGGGCGAGGGTGGGGAAGAGGTCGATCCCCTGCGCGACGTCGTCGCGCCGCTGCGCCGGAACCCCCGGACCCGCGAGCACGAGCGGCACGCGGATCGACTCCTCGTAGAGATGCGAGCCGTGCGTGAGCCGCCCGTGCTCCTGGAACTCCTCGCCGTGATCCGCCGTGACCACGATCACCGTGTCGCGGTCGAGACCGGCGCTGGCGAGCCCGGCGGTGAGCCTCCCGAACGCGCGATCCCATGCCTGCACCTCGCCGGTGTAGCGCGCCCGCAGATACGACACCTCGTCGGCCGTCAGCTTCTCGCCTCCGCTCCAGTTGATGCGATTGGCGGCGTCGCGGACCCAGCCGCTCGCGATCGCCGGTCGCACGCCGGCGGGCGCCGTGCGGGCGGCGGGCGGCGTGTAGGGATCGTGCGGCTCCATGTAGTGGAGGTAGGCGACGAAGCGGTAGCCCTCGCGGCGCGGGAGCCAGGCGAGGAACGCGGCGTTCACTTCGTCGGCCGACGCCCAGTTGTGCCCGTCCGGATCCCACGGCAGCTCGACGACCGTCTCGAAGCCCTGGGCGAGGTTCGTGCCCGCCGAAACGAGCGGGTTCGCCGACGCGGCGAAGGTCGTGATGCCCGCGTGAGCCGCGGCCTCCGCCCACGTCGTCAGATGATCAGCGAGGAAGCCCCACCGCGCATGGTCGCGATTGACGCCGTGCTCGGCTTCGCCGACGGCGCCATGCCGGCGCGACGGTAGACCGGTCATGATCGAGGCAACCGACGGCAGCGTCCACGACGACTGGCTGACGGCGGTCGCGAACACGGTGCCGCGTGCGCCGAAGGCATCGAGCGCGGGGGACGCGCCGGGCCCCGCGCCGTAGAGGCCAACCGCGTCGGCGCGCAGCGTGTCGACCAGCAGGACGACGACGTTCGGCCGATCGGCGGCGGCTCGCTGTCGCTCGACCTCGGTTGCCTGCACGACCCGCATGCGGCTCCACGCCGCCGTGCCCGCGACGGGCTTGTCGCTCGCTTCGGCCTCGACGCCGAGCACGATCTCGACCGACCGTCCCGCGTACGCCGCCAGGTCGACGCGCTCGTCGAACCAGCGGCGATCGCGCCGGTCGCCGGCCGGGTTCACCGTGCGCGTGAAGAGCGGCGTGCCGTCGACCGTGAGCGTGAAGCGAAGACCCGTGCGGGAATCATCGCGCGTCTTGTCGCCGGCGACGCCGACGCCGAAGCGGAGCGCCGCGCGCTCGGGAATCGCGACGCGTACCCGCGTCGAGGCACCCGGCGCGAGGACGAGGCCGGTGCGGGCCCCGTCGCCGCGCAGCGCGTCGCCCGGATCGACCAGCTCCCGCTCGCCGCCGCCGAGATCCGCGTCGAGGTGCTGCACCACGTCTTCCACCGTGAGCGTCGGCCCGAGCGGCGTCTCGTGGTGACAGGCGGCGCCCGCCGCCAGCGCGAGCGCGACGAGGAGACAGCGCGCGCTACCAGTTGAACGGACCACGGACCTCTCGCGCCCGATCCGCGCCGCGTACGGTGTAGTGGAGGACGAAGGATTTGCGCGACGTGCCGCGGCGACCGACCGGAGCGCCGCCGTGGATCAGCATGCCGTGCCAGAGCAGGATCTCGCCCTTGCGGGCGAGAAACTCGTGGCGCGCGAAGCGCGTCGCGAGGTCGTCGACCCACGCTTGATAGGCCTCCGCGGTGGCGGCGTCGACCGTGCGGAGGTTCGTCTGCGGGTAATCGGTGAACCCCGGGAACATCCCGGCCCGGTGCGAGCCCGCGTAGATGACGAGCGGGCCGCTCTCGGGGGTGATGTCCTCGCAGGCGATCCACGCGCCGACGAGCAGATTGTGCGGATAGATGTGGAAGACGGCCATGTCCTGGTGCAGGTGCTGCTGGCTGCCCGCCATGAAGTTGATGGCGGCGAACGGCCGTGCGGGGCGTCCCAGGATCTGGGTCACCGCGGCGCGCAGGCGCTCGCTGTGGAAGATCCGGTGGGCGGGCGCGTTCACGTAGTGGAAGCCGTGGATGCGCCAGTCGGAGTGGGCGCGCATGCGGGCGCGCTGGTCATGCGGGAGCCCGAGCAAGCTCGTGTGTGGCACGGCCCGGGGCGGGGCGTCGGGCGCGTCGCGCAGATCGAGCAGGTCGAGGTTCGCGATCGGCGCCGGCGCGTCCCACAGGCCGTCGAGCGTCGCGATCATCGCGTCGATGTCGGCCGGGTCGAGGACGTCGCGCAGCACGACGTAGCCGTCGCGCACCCAGCCCTCGAGCGTGGCGCGTTCCTCGGGGCTCCGGGCGCGGCGCGCCGCCTCGTCCATCGCATCCCGCTGGTCGAACCACGGCAGGCGATTCGGATGGCGCTGCCAGGACGGCGCGCCGCCGAAGAGGAGGCTCCGCACCCCCCGTTCCAACCCCGTGCGCGCGTGATGCAGGCGCGAGCGCATCCCGTACGGCAGGAGCAGCCCCACGCGCGCGCTTTTCTCACACGGGATTCAACCGGGCAACCGACCGAGCGCGCGCAGAACGAACTTGGGGAGCGCGAGCGTCACGAGCGCGCCGGCGGCGGGACGGCTCGCGAGCGACGACGGCGCGGCGGCCATCGCACGCGCGGCGAGACCGAGCCCGGTCATCCGGCGATCCTCCACCGCGGCGCCGGCGTGGTACCACAGCAGCCGGGCACGCGCCGCGCTGCGAGAGAGGCGCGCGACCGCCGGCGTCGTTGGGTCGGCGTAGTGCTTGTCGACGACGGCGAGGCCGCTCTCGAGGACGCGCGCACGCGCCGTGTTGCCCGCGTGCCGGCGGTAGTACGTGAGCTCGTCCCGCACCGCGACGACCGGGAAGAAGCGCGCGATGCGGAGCCAGAGATCCCAGTCCTCGCAGCCGAAGGCGGGGAGCCGCTCGTCGAAGGCGCCCGCCTCGTCGAGCGCCGACTGGCGCACCAGGACCGAGGCCAGGATCATGCGGTTCGCACGCATGAGCGCGGGGAAGATCTCGCCCTCGAGCAGGACGGGCGGTCGACGGATGCCGAGGCGCGCTCCGGTCGCGTCGACGTAACGCGCGACGGTGTAGCAGAGCGCCGCGTCCGGGGCGGCGTCGAGCGCGGCGGTCTGGCGTGCGAGCTTCTCGGGATGCCAGAGGTCGTCGCCGTCGAGGAACGCGACGAGGTTCGACTTGGCGGCAGCGATGCCGCGATTGCGGGCGGCGGCGCGCTCGCGCCGCGCGCCCGGGAGATAGCGAATGCGCGTGTCGGCGCCCGCGCGCGCGGCTACCTCGGCCGTGTCGTCGGTCGAGCCGTCGTCGACCACGAGCAGCTCCCAGTCGGTGAGCGTCTGCGCCCGCACGCTGGTGATCGTCTCGGGGAGCCAGCGAGCCTGGTTGTGGGTCGCGAGGACTATGCTGATGCGCGGCACGCCGTCACTCGACGTAGCCGAGGGCGCGGAGCTGGTCGACCGTCTCTTTCGACGGCGCTGCGACGTCGCCGGCGCGCGGGCCATAGCGCTGGGCGAGGCGCCGGGTCGTGTCGTGCCACCGGTCGAGCTCGGCGCCGAGCGAGGCCACGCGCTCGGGGTCGCTCGACGCGCGGTCGCGCCGCTCGCCGGCGTCCTTGGTGGTGTCGAAGAGCTGGACCGCCGCGCCGTCGCGGATCATCACCCAGGGCTCACGCCGGATGCTCTCGAAGACCCGGCCCGCGGCGGCGTCGCTGTACTCGGAGAAGACCACCTCCGGAACCGTCGCATCCGGGCGGTCGCGCGCGGCCCGCTCGAGGCTCACGCCCTCGGCCTGGGCCGGGATGGGGAGTCCCACGAGGTCGAGGATCGTCGGCGTCACGTCGAGGAGGCGCGCCGGTGCCTGCACTCTGCGGCCGGCCGGCAGCCGCTGCGGGAAACGGAGCACCAGCGGAACGTGCAGCGTCTCGACGTGGAGGTCCTCGTGCAGGAACGTCCCGTGCTCCTGGAACGCTTCGCCGTGATCGGACGTGAAGACGACGAGCGTATCGTTCGCGAGGCCGAGCGCGTCGAGCTTCGAGAGCAGCGCCGGGAGCGTCCCGGCGTCCATCTTGTTGATGCCGGCGTCGTAGAGGTCGGAGACGTAGCGCACGTCGCGCGCGTCGGTCGGGTCGACCGGCTGCCAGAAGATCTTGTGCGCCTGGGGCCACCCCGAGACGCCGGCGCGGATCTTCGCCACCGCATCGGCGATCGCCGGCACCGGCTCCGCCGCCCACCGCGCCGCCACCTCGGGGGGTGGCGTGTACGGATCGTGCACCTCGTAGGTGTGGAAGAAGAGGAAGAATGGCTGCCGGCCCCGCGCGTCGAGGAACGCGAGGGCGCGGTTCAACTGGTCGCCGTGCTTGTAGACGTCGAAGCCCTGGCCGAAGCCGCGATCGCGGTGCATGTGCGCGCCGGCGGTGAAGGCGGCGGTCGCGTAGCCCGCGTTCTTCAGGACCTCGGCGAGCGTCACGACGCGGGGGTTGAGCGTCGGCGCGGCGCCGGTCCCCGTCCACAGCGCGACGCCGTGCACGGACGGGTAGAGCGAGGTGAGCATCGTCATGTGCGACGGCGTCGTCTTCGGTGACTGGCTCCACGCATCCTCGAACACGACGCCCTCGGCGGCGAGGCGCGCATCGAGCGCCGGGCTGATCGGCCGCCCGTATCCGTATGCACCCAGCCGATCGGCGCGCAGCGTGTCGATGGAGACGAGGACGACGTTCGGGCCGCGACCGCGGAGGAGAGCGTAGGCCCAGGCGATCCCGCGGCTTCCGGCGACGAAGACCACCAGGACGAACGGGAGGGCGAGCTCCCGCCACGCCGGTACGCCGCGGCGCACGGCCGCTACCAGGAGCAGCAGCACGACGAGCACGCCGAGGCCGATCGGCGCCACGTGGTCGAAGCGATCCCAGAACGCGTCGGCGACCAGGTGGCGGTAGCCGTCCTCGATCCAGCCCTGCGCCGCGGCCTCCCGCCAGGCGTCGAGACCGGCGACGCCGAGCACGCCCGCGAGCACGGCGAGCGTGCAGGCGATCGGCAGCGCGCGGCTCATGGCTCGTCGCGCTTGCGGACCGCGTCGCGCAGGCGGAGCGCGAGCCGCGCCGCCGGGTGGGCGTAGATGCGCTCGAGCGTGTCGCTGACGCGCGCGAGCTCGTCGTAGACGAGTCCCAGCGCGTCGGGCAGATGGGCCTCGTAGAGAGCGCGGTGCTTCTCGGCGAGCTGGCGCATGAGCTTGCCCGAGACGCCCGGCGCGCGCGCGGCGCGCTCCCGGCTGTGCGCCGTGCGTCGGTAGTACGCGAGCACCTCGGGAACGCAGGCGGCCCGCGTGCCGCGCCCTGCGACGCCGATCCAGAAATCCCAGTCCTCGGCGCTCTCGACGTAGCGCGAGTCGAAGCCCCCGACGTCGCTCCAGAGGCCACGGCGAAAGAGGCACGTCACGTGCACTGTGCAGCGGGCGAGGAGCGCGGGAAGCTGGAACGGCCCCGTCTTCCACACCCCCTGGTGGCCACCAACCAGCGCGACCCAGGTGTGCACGACGCCGACGTCCGGCTGCCCGTCGAGCACCGCCACGGTCTTCGCCAGGAACCCCGGCGCCAGGTGGTCGTCGGCGTCGAGCGGGAGGACGTAGCGCCCGCGCGCGCGTTCGATCGCGAGGTTCCGCGCCGCGGCGGGGCCGCGGTTGTCCGTCCGGATGACGGTGACGCCCGGGCGCGTACGGGCGCGCTCGAGGATGCGAATCGTCTCGGCGTCGGTCGAGCCGTCGTCGACGACGACGTGCTCCCAATCGGTGAACGTCTGCGCCGCGACGCTGCCGAGCGCGTCGGAAAGATCACGCCCGGCGTCGAGCACGGGCGTCACGATCGAGACGACGGGATCGCTCATGCCGCGAGGTCGCGACGGAGCTCGGCCAGGCGTGGCAGGGCGCGGACCAGCCCGGTGACGTAGCCGAGCGCTTCGCGGCGCCGGCACTCGTGGGCGAAGCGGCCCGGATCGATCGGCTCGCTCGTGTCGTAGGGCAGCGCCGTGAGCGCGCCCCGATAGAGCCACCACAGCCGCCAGACCGCGCGCAAAACGCCCCGATTGCGCAGGATGAAGACGGCGGCCGACTGCCCGCCGGTCCAGTGCCGCCGAAGCATCCAGCGCGGCGAGAGCCGCTCCGGGACGACGTGGTGGTCGACGACGGCGTCCGGTGTGTACCACACGACGCCGCCCGCGTCCTCGAGGCGGTAGCAGAGGTCGGTCTCGTCGTGCACGAGCTGGTGCCGGCCGAGCGGGCCGACGGTCGACGAGAAGCCGCCGGCCGCGCGCGCGGCCGCGACGCGGAACGAGATGTTGGCACCGAACGGATAGGTCGCGTGGCCGTAGCGGACGGGACCCGCGGTCGGCCCGAGGTCGTACGCGGAGAGCGCGGAATGGATGTCGCTCGAGAGCCAGGACGGCGGCGCACCCGCGAAGCGCAGGAGGATGCGGCCGCCGACGGCGACGACCTTCGGATCGTCGTACGGTGCGACCAGCGCGGCGAGCCAGCCCGGGCGCGGTACGGCGTCGTCGTCGAGGTAGGCGACGACGTCGCTGCGCGCGGCCCGCAGGCCGCAGTTCCGCGCCACCGACAAGCCGAGCCGCGGCTCTTGCACGATGCGCACGGCGTCGCCGTGGGTGAGGGCGACCTCGCGTAGCACCGTGGGCGTCGTGTCCGTCGAGGCGTTGTCGACCACGATCACCTCGCCGCCGCACGCGCGTGCCTGTGGTAGCGCCGCACCGACGGCTTCGGCGACGAGATCGGCGCGGTTGTGCGTACAGATGACGACGCTGCAGGTGACCATCGGCGCCCGCGGGCGAGCGGTTGCATCTAGTGACATGGGTCGCTGCCGGTCAAGCGCATCGCGCGCACTGGCTCGCCCGCCGAGGGCGAGGTAGGGAAGGGGCGGCGATGAGCTCCGAGCTGGCCCGCGTCGAGGTCGACGACCTGTGGAAGAGCTTCCGGTTCTACCGCCGCCCGATCGACCGTTTCGCGGCCTGGCTCAGCGGGAATCGCGTCGGACGGCCGAAGACGTTCGATGCGCTCCGCAACATCACGTTCACGTTGCCCACGGGCAGCTCGACCGGCATCGTCGGTGTGAACGGCGCCGGCAAGTCGACGCTCCTCAAGGTCCTGACGGGCACGCTCGAGCCGACGCGGGGCCAGGTGCGGCTCTCCGGCCGGGTCGCGAGCCTGCTCGAGCTCGGGACCGGCTTCCATCCGCTCTTCACCGGGCGGCAGAACATCTTTTACAACGCCCGCTTCCTCGGCCTGACCGACGAGGAGATCCGCGCGCGCCTACCGGAGATCGAGGCATTTTCGGAGCTGGAGGAGTTCCTCGATCGGCCGTTGCGCACGTACTCGTCGGGCATGCAGGTGCGGCTCGCGTTCGCGGTCGCAGCCAGCGTCCGGCCCGACGTCCTCATCATCGACGAGGTGCTCGCGGTGGGCGACATGTACTTCCAGCAGAAGTGCATCCAGCGCATCCGGGAGTTCCGCGACACGGGCGTGACGATCCTCTTCGTCTCCCACGATCCGGGGGCGGTGAAGACCCTCTGCGACCGGGCACTGCTCCTGCACGGCGGCCAGGTGGTGGACGACGGGCCGCCCGCCGACGTTCTCGAACGCTACAACGCCATCATCGCGCGCAAGGCGGCCGACAGCGACTACCTGTCGATCGAGGCGTCGCGCCGGCCGGGCCCGCGACGCTCGGGCACGTTCGAGGCCGTGATCAGCGAGCTCGAGCTCCTCGACGAGACCGGCAGGCCCTCGCGGGCGCTGCTCGCCGCGACGCCGGTGACGGCACGCATCCGCGTCTTCTTCTTCGAGCCGCTCGCCGATCCGACGGTCGGCATCCTGATCCGCGACCGCCTCGGCAACGACGTCTACGGCACGAACACGTTCCACCAGCGCGTGGCGACCGGCTCGTGGCGCGCCGGCGACACGCTCGAGGTGCGCTTCGCGTTCGACCTCGATCTCGGCCCTGGTGAGTACACGCTCACCGCCGCCGTGCACTCCCTCGGCGTCCACGTCTTCCACTCCTACGACTGGCTCGAGCGCGGCGTCGCGTTTCAGGTCCTGCCCGCGGACGACCGCCGCAACATCGGGGTCGCGCGGCTGGTGCCGCGGATCGCGGCGTCGCCGGGGCCCGCCGTCGACTCGGCGCCGGCCGTGCTCCGGCAGGTGGCGGGCGAGCTGCCGTCGTCGATCGTCATGCGCGAGGACGGCGAGGCGTTCCTGCGCACGGGGTGGTACGGCGTCGAAGGCGCGGGCGCGGATGCGTTCCGGTGGACCGAGGGCGAGTGCAAGTTCCTGCTCGACCTGGGGGGCCCGCGTCTGTGCCTCGAGGTCGCCGCCGATCGCCCAGCGGGCGCCGCGCCGGTCGACGTGCGGCTCGTCTCGCTCGGCCGCGAGCTGGGGCACGTGCGCGTGGTTCCGGACGGGGCGTGGCAGGTCGTCGTCGTGCCGGTCCCGGAGGGATTCCCGCGCGGTCCCGCGCAGCTTCGCCTGCTGGTGGACGACGTGTGGCGCCCGCTCGACGCCGGCCTCGGCGACGACACGCGCACGCTCGGCATCCGCGTGCGCCGCATCTGGAGCGGCGAGCCGACCGACGCGCCCGGGTGAGTCGCGCTAACGACCGGACCGTTTCTGGAGCAGCACCATCATGCCGCGCGTCAGCAGCTCGTCGCGCGAGTAGGTCTTGCTCGCCATGGCGAAGTTCGGGTGCTCGAGGTTCTTCTCGTCGGTGACGCCGCTCCACGACCGGGAGAGGCGGACCTCGAGCCCCATCTCCTTGGCGCCGACGCGGAAGAGACGCTCGTAGGCCGGTAGGCGGACGCGATTCATGCCCCACCGGAAGTCGTTGACCTCCCAGTCCTCCGCGCCCGCTTCGCGCATGCGCGCGATGAACTGTGCCTCGTCGAGGATGAGATGCGCCCAGGGCTCAGGGACGCGGTGCTCGAAGTGGCTACCCGTGTCGGCGGTCCAGATCGGATCGAACGACAGGTACGCATAGGCGCCCGGACGCAGCACGCGCGCGACCTCGGCCAGGGCCTGCACCGGATCTGGGATGTGCTCGAACGTGCTCACCGCGCAGATGAAGTCGAACCAGTCGTCGCGGAACATGAGGCGCGTCGCGTCGGTGATGTTGAACTCGAAGCGGTCGACCGGCAGCTGGTGGCCGTGGCGCTGCATCTTTTCCGCGAGCAGCTTCACGAACTCGCCGCCGTAGCGCGCCTGCTGGTCCAGGATGTCGGCGCAGTGCGTGCGCCGCGCGCGGGCGGCGATCAGGGCCGCGCGCAGGCCGCCGCCTCCACCGACGTCGCACACCGTCGCGGTCGGCCAGTCGATCGTGACCCCGCACTCCGCCAGCACGGCGTCCATGCGCTCGAGCTCGACTTTATGGGCGGCGAAATCCGCCGCTTCGTCATACATGGTAATCCCTCGCTGCCTGCTGCGGGGCGGTGGCCGGCGCCGCGTCGATCAGCACCCGCTCGATGCGCGCCGCCAGGCGCGACCAGGAATAGTCCTCTGCCGCCCGCTTGCCGGCGGCGCCGTGGCGAGCGGCGAGATCCGGGTCGGCGAGGTAGGCATCGATCGCCCGCGCGACCTCGTCCGGCGCCTCGGCGAGAAACCCGTTCTCGCCGGGTACGACCAGATCCGTGAACGCGAGGCAGCGGCGCTGCGCCACGACGGGTCGGCCCGAAAGCCACGCCTCGAGGAGCACGATCCCGAAGCTCTCGCTCTCGCTCATGTTGGCGAGACAGAGCGCCGCCGACAGCGCGCCCAGCACGACGTCGCGCGGCTGGGCTCCGTAGTAGAAGGTGTGGGGCGCCATGAGCGGGATGCCGTCCTCATCCGGACCGATCAATACCAGGTCGACGCGGTGTCCGTCACGGTTCGCGGCCGCGACGGCGTCGACCACCATCCCGTAGTTCTTGCTGAGGACCTTGCGCCCGAGCACGAGCACGAAGGGCGTCGGCGAGGGGTGCATCGCCCGAAACGCGCGGCGCCGCGCCTCGACGTCGCCCGCCTCGTACTCGCCGAGGTCGACGCCGCCGCCTGCCAGCGCGACGCTCGTCGCGCCGACCTGGTCGAAGACGAGCGCCTTCACGCCCGGAGACGAGGCGATGACGCACGCGGCCTGCCGGAAGACGTCGTAGTACCGGCGCCAGTGGTAGTAGCGGTCCTCCATGTGGAAGTGCGGGAGGACGACGACCGGAACGCCCTGCCGGGTCGCGACGTCCATCACGATGGCGGGCGTCGCGAACGGGACGCCCTGCACCAGCACCACGTCGTAGCTCGCCACGCAGTCCTCGAGCCAGCGGCGGAGCTCGCGCGAATGGGGCCCGCGCACGGCGACGAAGAGGTCGTCGTCCGCCGCTGCACGTCGCTCGGCGAGCCCGACGAGGGATCGCACCCATCGTTCGGGATGGCGCCGGCGGGCGACCGCCCCGAAGTCGTCGCCGAAGTCGACTGGTGTCCATCCCGCATCGTCGCGCACGGCGAGCTCGCGGACGAGCACGCCCAGCTCGCGCGGGTCGTCGCGCCCGACGAACGTCGCCGTGACGCGCAGGGTGACGATGGGGTCGTCACCCGGCAGGTCGACGGTCCACTCCAGCGCGTCGCCGACTGCGCGCGTCGCGACCACGTCGCCCCCGCGCAGGACCTCGAGCCGCATCGTCTGCGGGGGGACGGCGGCCAGGCGCATCGCCGACGCCCCTGCGCCCACGAAGATCTGCGCTTCGCGGCTCGTCCATCGCGCGAGCGTCCCGCCGTACGTCTCCGGGTAGTTCCAGCCACCGAGCAGCAGGGGGCGATCGTACGCATCGCGGAAGCCCCCCGCCTGCTCGCGCGACTCCTCCATCCAGACGGCGAACAGGCGCGCGCATCCCGCGTAGTCCCGGACGTGGGCCGGGTCGACCGGGAAGCGATGGACCGCGCGCACGTAGTCGGGGTCGGGCGCGGGGCGATCAGGCGCGTCGTAGCGGGCGGAGAAATGCCACTTGTTCGTGATGGCGCCGACGTCGCAGGTGGCGACGTCGATCTCGAGCGCGCCGCGCCGGCCGAGCTCGCGCAGGACGTTCACGAGGAAGGCCTCGGCGCCGCCCGGCGGCGGATCGGCGAAGCGGTACGTGACCACCAGCGCGCGCCGGCAGCCACCGCGGCCGATGACGCTCCGGACCACGCGGCGGTAGCGGGCTCCGAGGACGCGCCAGTCGAGGACCGTCTCGTAGAAGGTCCGCGCGTTGGTTGCGAGGCGGCGGCGCAGGGCGTCGTCGCGCGCCAGCCGGCGCGTGGTCGCGGCGAAGTCGTCGTGCGTCGCGGCGAGGTACTGCTCGCCGTCGGCGACGTCGTAGCCGCGGACGCCGACGCGTGTGCTGACGAGCGGCAGGCCCGCCGCGAAGAAGTCGGCGACCTTGAGGCTCGAGCCGCCGCCCTCGAACAGCGGGTTCACCGCGAGCGTCGCGCGCTCGAGGAGCACGTTCTTCTCCGCCTCGGCGAGGACGCCGAAGCGCACGACGTTGGCAGGAGCGCCGTCGAGCTCCTCGGCCCCGCACACCGAGCCGATGAGACCAATGGTCATCTCCGGTGTGGCGGGCGCGACGGTGTCCACCAGGAACTTCGCCGCCGCGACGTTCGGCGGGTGGCCACTGCCGAGGAACACGGCGAGCGGACGCCCGTGCAGCGGGTCGCTGCCCGCCGCGGGGCGGCCGTTGGCGGACACGTGCCGCGGCTCGGGACGCGCCCCGCTGACGATCACCTCGTAGCGCCGATCGGGATGGGTCTCGCGGAAGCGATCGCGATCGCCGTCGGAGACGCACACGACGAGGTCGGCGCGGTCGAGCAGCTGCGCCTCCAGCCCGGCCACGCGCGCGATCCGTCGCGCGGCGTCGGAACGCGACCGCAGCGTCTCGGTCTTGAGGTCCCGCTCGACGTTCAGGGAGGAATAGACGACGGGCATCATGGGAGGCAGGAGGTCGAGCAGCGGAGCCAGGTACGGGTGCTCGAAGACGACCGCGGCGGCGCGCGCGGCGAAGCCGCAGAAGGCCGCCTCGAACTCGGCGTTGTGCGCGCAGAAGTCCGCCGCGAGGAGGTCGTCGATCGAGACCCGCGACTCGCGGCGGGAGCGCGCTTCGGCGTCGCGGTGCTCGTCGGTCTTGGGGATCGATAGCTCGGTGAAGCCGTCCGTCAGCCGTCGCTCGCGCCGGCGCGGCTCGCCGGTGAGGCACAGGAGCACGACGTCGAACTCGCGCCCGAGCTCGGTCGCGAGCTCGCGGATCCGGACCTGGCCGCCGCTCGTCGCCTGGGCGACCGGGAAGTCGTTCACGACCAGCAGGAGGGGCCTCGCCACGTCCGCGCGCTCGGCCGGACGAAGGGCGGACAGGAGCGCCTCGCGGAAATGGTCGGCGATGCGCTCCCAGGTGTAGTCCGCGAAGGCCTTTTTCTTGGCGGCGGTCCCGGCCGCGTGGGCGGTTGTGGGCGAGGTGACCACCGCGCGGAGCGTCTCGACGTAGGCCGGTCCATCAGAGATGAACGCGTCGACGCCGTGCTCGAACGCGAGGCCGCGCGCCCCGATCGCCGTGGTGACGATCGGGGCGCCGGCCGCCATGTAGTCGAGCATCTTCAGATTCGTGCCGGCGCCCGAGAAGAGCGGGTTCAGGGCCGCCACGCAGCGCTCGAGCTGGTTGCGCTTGTCGGCTTCGGCAACGAAGCCGAGGCTCGTCACGTTGCGCGGCAGCCTCTTCGGGAGATGGTCGCACACCGCGCCCATGATCCGGAACTCGAGCTCGGGGAGCGCCGGCGCAACCCGCTCGACCAGGAAGCGAGCCGCCTCGACATTCGGCGGATGCGCGCTTCCCATGAAGACGGCGTACGGGTCGCCGTGCGCGCTCGACGGTCCCGGCGCCGGCGCGCCGGGCGCGACCGCCTCGAAGCCGTTGGGCGCGAGCGCAGTGCGCGCCGGATCGATCCCGAAGTCCTCGACGAAGAGCCGGCGCTCCTCCTCGCAGGTGGCGAACACCAGGCGCGACGCGGCGACGAGCGATTGCTCGAGGAAGCGGATGAACTCGACCGCCTTCCGTCCGGCGTCGCCACGCAGGATCTGGCCCTGGAGGCGCGTCTCGACGTTGTAGGCGTTGTAGACGCGCGGCTTGCCGTCCTCACCGAGCGTCCGGTCGTAACCGAGCGTGAACGGCGACTCGTGGATCACGACGTCGTGCTCGGCCACCAGCGCCTGGAAGCGCCGGCCGAACTCGGTGTCGGCGCCCGCGGCGAGCGAGACGACGTACGCTGAGCATTCCGGACCGATGCCGGCGGCGTCGAGCTCCCAGTGCAGCCGATCGAACACCTGGTCCTTCGGCACCCGGTGCTCGCGGAAGGTCGGCGAGAAGGTCATGACCTCGGGCGGGTGCGTCGAGTAGGTGGGCGAGAGCAGGGTCACGTCGACGTGCTGCGAGAGGTGATGGTAGAGGTAGTAGTAGCGCTGCTCGCCGCCGCTGCGCGGCGGATGGAAGGCCGGAAAGAAGTTGACGACCAGGATCCGCATCGGTCTCACGCCGGCGCGCGCAGGAGGTACTTCCCGCCGTAGCTCGAGAAGTCCACGCGGTCCGGGTACCGCTCCCGGAGCGTCGCCAGATGGGGGCGCGGCAGGTCGTTCGACATGATCTCCGAGGCGACCAGCTGGAAGTGCCGCGCCATGAGGCCCACGTAGTCGTCGTAGAACACGCGGTTGATGATGGGCGCCTCGAAGAACCAGTGCAGCACCGTGGTCGCGACGTCGTCGGCGTAGCGCTGGCGGCGGTACCAGTCGCGGATCTCCTGCGGCTCGCAGAGCAGGTGCATGTGCGCCGGGAGCTTCCAGAGCGCGAAGTTGAGGTTGGGGTCGTCCGGATCGGCGTACAGGTGGTGGCCATAGGCGGACGACCAGGCGGGCCCGAACATGAGCCCCACGTGACCGTGCGGGACGAGGACGCGGCGCAGCTCGACGAACGCCGCCTCGACGTCGTGGAGGTGCTCCAGCACCGAGAGCAGCAGCACGGCGTCGAACTCGCCGTCGCGGAACGGCGTCCGGGCGCACACGTCGCCGATGACGATGCGATGCCGGGCGATGTGCGCGTCCTGATGCTCGGTCCAGTTGGTGAGGCACACGACCTCGGCGGGCCCGTACGGCTCGACCAGCTCGGCGAGCTCGCGCTCGCTGTAGCCGATGCAGAGCACGCGACGCCGGGCGATCGAGGTGTAGGCGGAGAACGGGCGCAGGAAGTCGTGGGTCGCGTTGGAGATGACGCCCACGCGCGGCAGTTGGTCGGGATTCACCGGGACAGCTCGTCTCAAACAGGGAAACGGGGGCCGGCGCAAGCCGAAGCTTTCCTGGTCGCAGGCCATTTGCTATCTGACGGCCGCTTGACCGAAACCTCTGCATGAGCGGCGCCGTGAGTCGTGGCATCGCGGCCGTCCCGGCCGTCGGACCGCTGCGCGTCGTCGGGTGGTTCGCCCACTCGCTCGCGCGCCACTGGGACCTGCTCTGGCAGATGGTGGCGACCGATCTGCGCGGGCGCTACGTCGGCTCGAGCCTCGGGCTGTTCTGGACCGTGATCCATCCCCTGGTCATGATTACGATCTACGTCGTGGTGTTCTCACAGGTGATGGGCGGCAAGCTGCCGGGCACGTCCGACCGCTACGCCTACGCCATCTACCTCTGTTCCGCGCTGCTCCCCTGGCTCGCGTTCCAGGAGGTCGTCGTGCGGCTCACGACGGTCTTCCCCGACAACGGCAACCTCGTGCGCAAGATCGCGTTCCCGAAGATGCTCCTGTTCGGGTACGTGACCCTCAGCAGCGCGATCAACCTGTCGGTGGGCCTCGGCGTGTTCCTGCTCGCGATGATCGTCACCGGGCACGCCTTCCACGCCGTGTTCCTGCTGTGGATCCCGTTCGTGGCGTTGCAGCTCGCCTTCGGCCTCGGGCTCGGCGTCATCACCTCGGTGCTGCACGTCTTCGTCCGCGACACGGCGCAGTTCGTGACGGTCGCGTTCCAGCTCGCCTTCTGGGCGACGCCGATCGTCTACGTCGAGACCATCCTCCCCGAGTCGCTGCAGCGCGCGCTCTACTGGAACCCGCTGGCGGCGTTCTCGCGCACGCATCGCGACATCATGCTCTACGCGACGCCCCCGAGCCTCCTGCGGACGCTCGCGCTCGTCGGCCTCACCGCGGGCACGCTCGCGCTCGGCACGGCGCTCTACCGGCAGTTCCGTGCGGATATCCTCGATGAGCTCTGACCTCGGCGTCGACGCCCTCATGCGCCAGGTCCGCCAGGAGGTCGAGCGCCGGCGCTTGGAGTCGCGCATGCGTGACGGACATGCGCCGTCTGCAGCCGACGACCAGCTCGCGGCGTCCTGGCAGGCGCTCAACGAGGCGATCGTCGCCGCGGAGTCGTCGACGCTCGTGGGTATGCGCCTCCCGCCCATGACCCAGATGCGCGGCTGGCGACGGCGGATCGCCGAACCGGCCGCGCGTCTCATCCTGCGCATCGCCCAGCTGGTGACGCGCGACCAGAGCGCCTTCAACCAGCTGATCCTCGGGTTGGTGCGCTGGCTGTCGAACGCCGTCAACGATCGCCTCACGGCGACGTCGGGACGCCTCGACACGCTGACCGACGGCCTGGCACGCGCGATCGCGCAGAGCCGTCCGGTTCCGGAGCTGGTCGATGCCGGGGCGCGCACGTCAGCCGAGGTGCGGGCGCTGCACGAGCGCATCGCCGGCATGGAGGACGCGGCCGCGCGTCTGGAGGCGTCGACCGCCGAGGCCATTCGGCAGATCGGCGCCGACCTGGCGGTGACGCTCGCGGCGGAGCGGCTGCGGGCGCAGCATCTGCAGACGCAGGTGACGCTTCAGGAGCGGCGTATCGCGACCCTCGCCGAGCCCGCGCGGAGGCGCCCGGCGAAGGCAGGGGCGGCCGGTGCCACGGCGCCCGCAGGCGACGCGATCGGGCATCTCTCGGACGCGTTCTACGTCGGGTTCGAGGACCGGTTCCGCGGCAGTCGCGACGGCGTGAAAGAGCGCGTGCGGGTGTATCTCCCGATCGTCAGGGATGCGGGCGCGGGGACGTCGGAGCGCCCGATCCTCGACGTCGGCTGCGGGCGCGGGGAGTGGCTCGAGGTGCTGAACGAAGAGGGGCTCGTCGGCCACGGGCTCGATCTCAACGAGGCGATGGTGCACGAGAGCCGCGAGCGGGGCCTCGACGTCGCACGGGGCGATGTCCTCGAGCACCTGCGCGGGCTTCCCGACGGGAGCGTCGGTGCCGTCACCGGCATGCACCTGATCGAGCATGTGCGGTTTCCCGTCGTGGTGGAGATCCTGGACGAGTGCCGCCGCGTGCTCCAGCCGGGCGGCGTCGCGATCTTCGAGACGCCGAACCCGCGCAATCTAGTCGTTGGCGCGTGCCGGTTCTACATCGATCCGACCCATCGCACGCCGCTCCATCCCGACACGATGGCGTTCGTGGCCGAGCACTGCGGTCTCGTGCGCGTGCGCATCCTGGAGCTACACCCAGTGGAGAACGGGCGACGCCTGCCCGACGCGGACTCGCCGGTGGCGCAGTTCCTGAACGAGCAGCTCTTCGGCCCGCAGGACTTCGCCGTCGTCGGCTATCGAGACTGACGCCGGGGCGTCTCGACCCAGACCCGATCGACCACGACCGAGAGCTGTCGCGTGTCGTCGCCGAGCCCGGCTTCGCGGGGCGACACGGCGGACGAGAATTCGAGATCGAGCTGGTTGACGCCGATCCTCCACGCGTGGCGCGGTGCGCGGAACGACGCCTGGCTCCAGCCGGCGCCGACGCTGGCGGTCCCGATCGGCTCACCGTTCAGGGCGGCACGGACCTCTTGGGTAGCCGACGGGTTCGGAAGGAATGCCCCCCAGACGACCTCGATCGTCGCGTCGCGCCGCGAGCGGCGCGGCAACAGGATGGTCGCGCGCTCGCCGTCGATCCAGGCGTAGTTCCGGTCGCCGCCGTTTTCGTCGCCGGAAAATCCGGAGCGCAGATAGGGCCGTGCCGTGGGGGACCCGACGTTCAACCTCGGTGCTCTGGGAAGCGTCGCCCGTGCCGTCGAGACGACGAGGAGACCCGCGAGGGCGAGGGTGACGCTCCACGGTCCGACCACCCGAGGGCTCCCCTCGAGCCACGGCGTGCGCGCGAGGGCGGCGCACACGAGCAGCAGGAACACGTCGAAGTAGAGATAGTAGACCGGCCACAGGGTCGTCATGCTGAACGCGAGCAGCGCGAGCGCCATCCAGGGAAGCGGTGATGCGCCGCGCGCGATTGCGCGCCAGGCCGCCCCGTAGGTCGCGAGCATGACGAGAATCTGGATGGGCTCCACGGCGCGCTGCCATCCCCACGAGAGGAGGAGGCCCGTCAGACCGATGCTGTGCTGCACGAAGGTCGTGAAGACCCACACGTAGCCCTTCATCGTGTTCTGATACCCACCGTAGAAGTTGTAGAAGAGCGCCTTCGGATCCCACACGAGAAATGGGAGGAAGGGCACGGCGGTGGACGCGATGGTCAGCGCGACTGCTGCGCCAGCCGCTGCGCGACGGCGGTGCCACACGGTGATCCAGAAGACGGGCACGATCGCCACCATCGTCGTGCGCGCGACTACCAGCAGGCCCATCGCGATCGCCGCCGGAAGCCACTGTTCGGCGGCCACCAGCCACGCGAACCCGGCGAGGAGAGGCCAATACACGGCGGTGTGCCCATACGAGATGAAGCGCTCGAGGTCCGCGCTCCAGCAGATTGCCGCCGCGACGACGATCCAGGCGGCGCCCTCGAGCCATCGGCCGCGCCGTGCGAGCACCAGCGCGCCGATCGCGCACGCGACCGGGACGAAGAGCGCCCCGATGAGCGTCGCGAACCGGATGTCGGCGTGGATTGTGAGCGGCACCACATAGGGCGCCCACAGCACCGGCCCGTACGAGAGCTGCGCGTCCCACGGCAGGTGATAGACGACGTACGGGTTCTTTCCCTCCGCGAGCCGGCGGATGCCCTGCTCGACGACGATGAGCTGGTCCGCGCGCTGCGGCTCGTTGGGATAGATGAGGATCTGCTGAAGCCACGCACCGCACGTTCCGGCGAGTAGGAGGCCCGCCGCAACGGCAGCGAGGATCGCGAGCCACGCACCGCCGCTTCCCCGCCCGCGCGGCCCGGCATCCGGTTCCAGCCGGTCCCACGACATCGCCAGCGCCACGTTGAGCACGGCGAGCAAGAGCGCAGCCACCAGGTACGGCTCCGTGTCGCCGCCCGTCCAATCCCCGATCCACGTCAGCGACGAGAGGAGGACGAAGTTCAGCGCGAGCGCGAGGCACCGTACGGTGGTCTTCACCGAGGCGGCATCGTACCTACCCATCGCCGAAACGCCAGGCGAAGGCGGTGTGGACGCGCTTCCGTTTGACGGCCATCCGACGGGTGCCCTAGTGTCGGCGTCGGTTCGAATGAGGCCTGCCGTCATTGCGTTGGTCCTCGTGCTCGCCCTGGCGTCGGTTTCGGGGGCGATCGATCGGCCGGTGAGGGCAGCGAAGCTCGTCCTCAAACGCACGACGACATTGCAGAGGCTCGTGTTCGTCTCGAGGGATCCGGCCTGTCTCTTCCCCGTCGCTGGGAGCGCCGACGATCCTGCGACAGAGGGTGCCGTGATCGAGCTCTTCTCTCCGACCGAGCCGAGCGGTGCGTCGCTCACCGCGCCCGCGGGCTCGGCCTGGACGTTCCACAAGGCTCGTTTCAGCTTCCGGAGCAAGCCCGCCCCGCGCGACCTGTCGGTGCCGGTTCGCGCGATCGTCATCAAAAAGGCGGGCGGCATGCGAATCGTCGCCCGGTCCGCTGCCCTGGCGCTCGGCGCCGCGCAAGGGTCGGTCGGCATTCGCGTCACGACCGGCTCGCTTCGCACCTGCGCGCGATTCGATCTCCGCACGGTGAGACGCGACACCGCTGGTGTGTTCAGGGCATACGGCGCGTCGGCTTCTGCGCTCGACGATTGCTCGGATGAGGCCCTTGCGGCATGGGCGGGTTGCGGCGACGGTGCGATCGAACAGCCCTTCGAGGAGTGCGAGGGGGCGAGACCTTTGCCATCGACCTGCTCCTCGGCTGGTGGCGTGGCCTGCGTTCTTCCCGGCAGCCCGAACGCGTGCCACTGCTGCTCGCTCAGTGGCTCCGCCTTCTACCCGTTCTTTCCGGCGTCGTCCTGCTGTCCCACCTTGTCATACTACTTCGTCGCGCCGCATGCGTACCGTTGTGTGAACCATCGGTGCGACCAGGGCTACCCGTGCGCGGACGGTGACCACTGTAAGCCGGACGGAGGGTGCTGCGCGACGGTGGGAAGGCAGTGCGCCCTGTTGTCCGGCTTTGCGTATCCAAACCCCCTCATCGTCTTGCAGCCTTGCTGCCCCAGCCTCGAGTGCCGCACGGCCGAGCCCGATCGTGGCGAATACGACGAATACGTCTGCTGCGCCTCGGATGGTGCGCCCTGCGCCCGCGATGAGGAGTGCTGCACGGGCCGCTGCGGGTCGTCCGGGACGTGCGACGCATGTCATCCCGAAGGCGGGCCGTGCAGCCAAGACGTCCAGTGCTGCGACTTCCGGGGCTCGATCGAGTCCCCTGCGCTCCCCATCCACTGCGGGCCGTCCGGCACGTGCGACGTGTGTCTTCCCTGGGGTGCGCCGTGCACCGACGCGGCGGACTGCTGCATTTCCAGCTGCATCGAGGGGAGTTGCCAGGCGTGCCTTCCCCTCGGTGCCCTGTGCACGCCGGAGTTTCAATGTTGCAGTGGGTCGTGCGCCGTAAGCCCATCGGATAATACCGGCCTATGTCTGCACCTGCCTCCCCCGGGGTAGGAGGCTCCGACCCGACGGGCGACAGGACTGTGATCATTCCTGTGGTCGATCAGTCACAGGCGAGCGAAAAGATCAGTGCCGCGGGCGAGGGGCCCGGTGTCGCTCCAGCTCGGCGACGAGCGGCGCGAACACGGCCTCGGGGCTGAACCGTCGCGCAGCCTGCGCCGTCGCGCCCGTGACGATGCGCCGCCAGCGCGCATCGTCGAGGAGAAGGACGAGTACGGCGGCAGCGAAGCCCTCCGCATCGTTCGCCACCAGCGCGCCGTCGACCTCCCCGACGTCGAGCCCCACGGCCCCGGCGCACGTCGAGACGATCGGGCGCCCATGGCAGAGGCCCTCCACCGATTTCACCTTGAGCCCGGTTCCGCCCGGAATCGGCGTCACGACCACCCGCGCGGCGGCGTACTCGTCGTCGAGCGACGGGACGAACCCGCGTGCGACGACGCCGGGCGGAAGCGGGCCGAGCTTGGTGGCGATGTTGCCGCAGATCACGAGCTCCGCCCCTGGGACCCTCGCGCGCACCTGGGGCCAGACCGCGTCCAGGAGCCAGGCGACGCCGTGCACGTTGAGATCGTTGTAGGAGGCGACGAGGAGGATCCGCCCCGCACGGGCCGCGGTCAGCGGCGCCGGGCGGATCGGAATGGCATGGGGAACGGTGAGGACTCGCCGCTCCGGTACGACCGTTCGGAGGACGGCGGACTCCTCTTCCTGCATCGCGAGGACGACGTCCGCGCGTAGAAGGCCGCGGCGTTCCTCGGCCACCGTCGTATGGAACCACTGGGGCTCCATGCCGAGCGTCTCGTACACCGCGTGCCGGCGATGCATGAGGTCGTGGCTGTCGATCACCTTGACGCACGGATGAACGGCGTCGAGCCCGTCGAGGCAGGCCGAGAGGAAGACGTACTCGACCAGCACGACGTCGGGCTGCCACTCGCGGACGCGGTCGCGGGCGCGGTCTCGGAACCACGGCGGGCACCAGTCGTCGACGCCGATCGCTGCCGGTGGCGTGTCGACGATCCGGCGCGCGGCGCGCGAGAAGCGAGCACGCGCGCGCGCTACCAGCCCGGCACGCGATGGCTCGGGACCGGTCGCGATCTCGAGCCATGCGAGCCGTGCCCGCATGCCATCGACGTCCCAGTCCGCTCGGTCGGCGGCGGGGAGCATCAGCATGGCGACCTCGTGTCCGCTCGCCGCGAGGTAGTCCGCCATGGCGGCGATCCGCGCGCGGTTTCCCGCCGTCGGCGGCAGAAAGGGCGTGTTCGAGAGCACGAGGACGCGCATCGCTGCCGTGCGCTTGCAGTAGCGTGGGCGTGTGCATTCCCGCAAGTCGACCTACGCGCGGCGATGAAACGGTCGCGTCGCGGAGTGGTCCGCCGTTGCGAGGGTCGGCGATCGTCGCGGGGTCCCGGGCGGGCCTCCGCAAGAGGGCAGCGCTCAGCCATACCGACAACGGCGAGAGGACGATCACGGGCGAGGATCCTTGGCTCGTACGGGAGAAGCGGGTCATGGACGGCTCACGTCACGATGTGAGCAACCGGTACACCCGGCGAGGCGCCTTCGAAGGCCACGTGGCGCCCTCAACAGCGGACGCCTCGGCGGGCACGACGACTGGCGCGTGCCGAACGTGAAGGAGCTGGCGAGCATCGCGAACTACCAGCGGATCGACGCAGCCGTCTCTCTCGCCTTCGACAGCGACTGCGTGCCGGGCTGAAGTGTGGCGACCTGTGGCCGCGCAGGATGTGGCGGATGTGGTCGTCTACCGCGTGGGCCGAGTTTCCGCCGGCGGCACTACAGCGCGCCTGCGTCGAGCCGCTGCAGCGCGGGATTCAGCGCGCTCTCGATCGCGTCGCGGCACTCGGCCGAGATCGCCCGCTTCTTCGCGTGCGTGAACTTCGCTGCGAGGGTCTGGATCACCTGCAGCGCCTTGCGCGCCTGGTAGATGAACTTCGGCGGGTTCGCCCCCGCGGCGGCCTTGTTGAGCTTCGCGATGGCGCTGCGCAGCTTGCGCGCGATCGCCCGCTGCAGCTTCGGGTTGAGCGGCTGGTCGCACAGGGATGCCCCGACGAGTGGTTGCAAGCATCCCCGCGCGGTCGTGCAGCCCCGGCCGTCGCCGAAGGCAAATACGCCCTCCAGCGCGCGCGGATCCGACGGGCTGTAGACGACCTCGCTCCCGGCGGCGTCCCACGTCGTCGGGACCGTCGTCCAGGTGCCGTCCGCCTCGAGGTGCGAGAGCGTGGCCGCGTCGCCCGCGCCCGAGGTGCGCAATCGCAGGCTCCCCGCAACGGCTCGCGAGACGAGGTCGAACTCCGTCCACACGGCGACGACGCCGTCGGGAAACGTACCAACCGGCGGTGCCGGCGACGTGAGGGTTGCCGAGTCGCGAACGCGGAGCACGGCTGCGAGGCCCGTGGGCACCGAGACGATGCCCGGCGCTCCCGTGAGGCTCAGCGCCACGTCGACGTCCGGCTGCCAGACGGTAGTCGTGTCGGCTTGGAGTGCGAAAGCGCGGTTGACGCGCGATTCGACGGGGGGTGTCGTCAGGAACGGATCGACATCGACGCGCGACCCGTTCGCCGGACTCCAGCCCAAGATGGCGCCGGCGCCACCGCCTCCGGCCAGCAGCGTGGGTCCGGACGCATGACCCCAATAGTCGTGCGTGGCCGTGCTGACCGTGCCCGCGTGGTTGTAGTACGCCCGCTCTCCGGCGGCGCCGAGTGTACAGCGGTCGAGGGTGACCTTAGCACCGGTGTCGGCGGTGACAGAGTAGTCGTCGGACGCGGGATCGAGGTCGTTCGTGTCGAACGCGCAGTGCGAGAAATCGGCGGTGCCGTTCGCGTAGACGAGGGCGCCGTAACGGTCGTGGCCGGTGAAGACCGAGAGGGCGGCTCTCGCAACGGCGCCGTCCTTCACCTCGAGCCCGCCGTGCGCGTCGAGCACCAAACCGGCGATGAGGGTCGCCGACGGCGCTCCGTGGAGGCGCACGCTCATGTCGGGCGCGCCGGAGAAGATGTTGCCCTGGATGATGGCGTCGGACTGGTCGTCCACCAGCAGGTTCGCGATCGCGCTGTCCTTCACCGTGTTGTTCACCACGCGGATCCCGTGGCTTGCCCGACCGCTGGGCGGGTCGACGACTACGGCGATGCCCTGGTGCGCGGTGTTCTGCACGAGCGTGTTGCGGATCAGCCCCCCGTCCGGGCAGCCGTAGAAGGTGACGCCCGAGTTGAGGCTGCCGAGGACCTGCGAATCCTCGACGACGGCCGTCGAGTTGACGAAGAAGATCCCATCGGTCTTGGCGTTCACGACCTTGCTGTTCGCGACGCGCACGTTCTGGGCATCGACGGCGGCCAGCGCGCTGTAGACGGCGCCCGTGAAGGTGCAGCCGACGATCTCCGCTGTGCCCGGGGGCAGGCCCTGCGCCGCGGACGGCTGGATGTCGACGGCGTTACCGAAGCCGGTGAACGTGGTGTCGTGGATCACGGCCGTGGCGGCGCGTGACGGATACGTGGTCGAGGGGATGAGCGTCACCCCCGCGCCCGAGTTCACGGGGTCGAGGTTCGTGAGATCGCAGCCGCCGTCCAGCGTCACCGCGCCGGCGACGTTCTGGATCACCCACATCGTGTTCGTTACGACGACGCCGTGCAGGGCGGCGTCCGAATTCTCCATCTGTACGCCCCACTGGCCTTGATCGATGCTACCGCCGTCGACGTCGAGCGTCGCTCCCTTCAGGTAGATGGCCGAGTTCGTGCCGTTGCCGACGAGCTGGGTTCCGTTCTGCACCACGAGCTGCCCCCCGCTGAGCGCACCCAGGAGCGCCCAGCCGGTCCCGCTGATCCGGCAGTTGTCGATGACGAGTCGAACGCCGGCGCCGGAGACGCGGATCGGGCCACCCGTCGACTGAATCTGGGCGCCGTTGCACAGGATGGTCTTGTCGGTGGAGAGCGGATACTCGTCGACGGTGTAGATGGTCGTCCCGTTGAGGTTGACGGTCGTGCCTGGCGCGGCGAGGAGCGGCGTCAGGTCCACCGCCGCCGCGGGAGCAGCGCGGAGCGAGAGCGCGAGAAGGGCCAGCACGCAAGCGGTTGGCGAGCGCGGCGTGGTCGAGCATGGGGGAGCGGCTTCGCGATGCGTCGTCATGACTCGATCGAGCGTAGCGGCGAGATGGCTGAGGTGCACGCACGGCGCGCTTGCTGTGAGGAGCGCGCTATCGCATGTCCGTTGCCGGGCGCCGCGCGGTTCCCGCCGTCTCAAGCCGCGGCGTTGCCGTGCGCGCGATCGCCGTCGACGTTGCGCGCCCTTGCGTGACGGCCGATCACGTACCAGCGAAATGCGCGCGCTGCCAGGAGCGCGGCGCCCCCGGCCAGCGCGGGCCTGCGACCCGCACGGTCGAGCACGCGACGGAAGAGGGGAGCGCGCCCGAGCGGCGGCGTCGCAATCGGTGGTGGTGCCGCCAGCGCCTGCGCGTAGATGTCGTCGTGCGCGGCGGCGACCGTGTCCCAGTCGAAACGCGCCTCGACGAGAGCGCGACCCGCGGCGCCCACGCGCGCGGCCAGCGCGGGATCGTCGAGGACGCGGCGTACGCCGGTCGCGAACGCTTCCGCATCGTCGGCGACGATGAGGTGCCGATCGGGCGTCGCCCCGAGGCCCTCGGCACCAACGGACGTCGTCACCACGGGACGCGCCATCGCGAGCGCCTCAAGCACCTTGCCGCGCATCCCGGTCCCGAATCGCACCGGTGCCGCCACGACGACGGCGGCCGCGAGCGCGGGACGGAGATCGGAAAGGGGACCGATCTCGATCGCTCCCGGCCGAGCGCGCGCCTCGAGCTCGGGTGGGATCGCGCGGCCGACGATTCGTACCCGCACGGGACGCCCGATCCGAGGCGTGATCTCGTCGAGAAGGAACCGCGCGGCGTCGACGTTCGGCGGATGCCCGAAGTGTCCGACGAAGAGGACGTCGATCTCGGCTGGGACGGGCGCCGCCGGCGGCCGGAACTCGCGGCAGTCGACACCGACGGGGCTCACCGCGACGCGCAGGTCGGGAAGGAACCGCCGCAAGCGTGCGGCGTCCTCGGCCGATACCGTGATCACCTGGTGGGCCTGCTGGACGGCCCGCAGCTCCCAATCGAGATCGCGGAGATGGCGGAAGAGGGCGACGGGGGCCTGGCTGAGCTGTCGGCCCTGGGCGCGCCACAACGGTCCCTGCTGAGCGAACCCGATCTGGTGCACGGTGAGGATCGTGGGAACGGACGACGGCGGGATCAGGTTCGCCATCTCGACGAATTCGTACTGCGCGAGATCAAATCGACCGGCACCGAGGCGCGCGGCCACGGCAGACCGCAGGGCCGGATCGCAGAATGCCCCGCGCACGGTGCGCGGGAGCAGCGCCAGGGGATCGTCGGGCACGTACGGGCGCCTCGGGACGCACTCGACCGCGGCAAGACCCGGCGGGAGCCGATCGTCGGGCGCGGCGTCCTCGGGATCGACGAACGCGACGAGCGTGATCTCGTGCCGTTGCGCTAGCCGCGAGAGCAGCGCCCACCAGTATCCCTGGGCTGCAGTCACGCCGCGGCGGGGGAGGTTCGGAGTCACCCAGAGCAGCCGCAGGCTGCGCATGCGAACGATCAGACCTCGACCCAGGGTCGACTACCCCAGTCGTAGTCGGGGAGGGCGTAGTTGAGGCATCGTGCGGCCGGGATCTCGGGGAAAAGGTCTTCGCCGACATCGGCTCGCAGGAAGAAGGCGTTGAACCCGATGCGCTCCTGGCCGATCAGCCGATAGCCCTTCGACCGCCCGAGCTTGACGAACGCGGCCAGCGATGCACCGCAGTAGTGGGGTAAACGCGAAGCATCCAAGACGAAGCCGGCTTGCCACGGCACGGTGACCGCACTCTCCGGGCCCCAGACCGCGTTGTATTCGACGACGACGAGGCGCGGAGAGATGCACTCGATCGCCTGCCAGATCCACCAATCCATGCCGTCGAGATCCAGGGAGAGAAGGTCGATATCGCCTTGGTAGCCGCAACCGGCGATCAAGTCGTTGACGTTGTCTTTGGTGATCCAGGCTTGGACGAAGGTTGGCGGACGCAACCGCGTGTCCTGACACGTCGCAAAGAAAGCCTTGCCATAGTTGACGTTGTCGGCGCTGCCATCGAACAGCAACCCTCGCCAGCCGTGGTTGACGATCAGGTTCGCTGTCGTGCATTCGAGGCCGTGTCCCGCGCAGATCTCGACGGCCTTCTTGTTGACCGTCCCGAGCAGACTGAAGAGGTAGAGCAGGATGCCGTCCTCGCCGTTCTGAGAGAAGCAGCGAAGCTCGACGTCGTCGAGGGATGGAAGGGGCAACCGGTGGTGCAGCATCTCCTTGTACTTGAGCGCGAGGAGTCGCTGGACGCCCTGGTTGACGGCCGTGAGATCCCGCCTCCTGTGAAGGTCGTCGAACTGGCGGGTGAACTCTTCGATACTCGGCGTTTCATGTGATTGCGTGGGAGGCGTTCCGCCCTGCAGCGGCTCGATCAGTCCGCGCATGCCATCTTGAGAGAACACGCTGCGGATGCGTTCACGGAACCGCATGGGCGGGTCGGATAGCATGGTCGCATGGGCGTGACCATCGCCGTCAGCTTCACGAGGCGGCGGCGTCGGCCGCGGGGGATCCCGCGACGCGGCGCCCTTGCGCCGCCCGGCGAATTCTAGTTTCTGGCCGTCATGGCGTACTCCATCTCGAAGGTCCCCGCCGGTGATCCCATCCGCATCTCCGGCGGCAAGCTCCAGATCCCCGACAAACCCATCCTCCCGTTCATCGAGGGCGACGGCACCGGCCCCGACATCTGGCGCGCGAGCCGGCTCGTGTTCGACGCCGCCGTCGCCAAGGCCTACGGCGGGAAGAAGAAGATCGCGTGGATGGAGGTGTACGCCGGCGAGAAGGCGTTCAACCAGTGGAAGGACTGGCTGCCCGAGGAGACGGTCGCCGCCTTCAAGGAGTTCCTGGTCGGCATCAAGGGGCCGCTGACGACGCCGATCGGCGGCGGCATCCGCTCGCTCAACGTGACGCTGCGGCAGATGCTGGACCTCTACGTCTGCCTGCGCCCCGTCCGGTACTTCAAGGGCGTCCCGTCGCCCGTGAAGCGCCCCGAGCAGGTCGACATGGTGATCTTCCGCGAGAACACCGAGGACATCTACGCCGGGGTCGAGTGGCAGGCCGAGAGCGCCGAGGCGAAGAAGGTGATCGCCTTCCTGCAGAAGGAGATGGGCGTCAAGAAGATCCGCTTCCCGGAGACGAGCGGCATCGGGATCAAGCCGGTGTCCCGCGAGGGGACGGAGCGCCTCGTGCGCGCCGCCATCGAGTACGCGCTCGCGCAGAAGCGCAAGAGCGTCACCTTCGTCCACAAGGGCAACATCATGAAGTTCACCGAGGGCGCGTTCCGCGACTGGGGCTACGGGCTCGCGGTGCGCGAGTACCGCGGCAAGGTCGTGACCGAACGCGAGAGCTGGATCCTCGGCAACAAGGAAGGGAAGGCCGATCTCACCCCGCAGGCGAACGCCAAGGAGATCGACCCCGGCTACGACATGATGACGCCCGACCAGCAGGCGAAGGTGGTGAAGGAGGTCGAGACGGCGCTGGCGCTGTGGCCGACGCACGGTGACGGCAAGTGGAAGCAGAAGCTGATGGTGCGCGACGCCATCGCCGACATCACGCTCCAGCAGGTGCTCACGCGACCGAAGGACTTCGACGTCCTCGCGACGCCGAATCTCAACGGTGACTACCTCTCCGACGCGCTCGCGGCGCAGGTGGGCGGGATCGGCATCGCGCCGGGCGGCAACATCAACTACGTGACGGGCCACGCCATCTTCGAGGCGACGCACGGCACGGCGCCCAAGTACGCGAACCTCGACAAGGTGAATCCGGGCTCGGTGATCCTCTCGGGCGAGATGATGTTCCGGTTCCTTGGGTGGAACGAGGTCGCCGACCTCATCATCAAGGGAATGGACGGGGCCATCGGCGCCAAGACCGTCACCTACGACTTCCACCGCCTGATGGACGGCGCGACGCTGGTGTCGTGCTCGGGCTTCGCGAAGGAGATCGTGAAGCACATGTAGGCGCCCGCGGGGCGCGCCGGCCCCTACGTCTGGCCGGGGCGCGATCGCGGCAGGGCGCCGGTGCGGTAGGCGAGCTCGATCGCGGCTTCGAGCCACGCGAGGCGCTGCGCCGCAGACGCCTCGAGCGCCCGGTCGAGCTGAAAGCGGCGCGCTCCTTCCCAGCTCGCGTCGAGATCGCTCATCCGCGTCCTCGTCGGCGCTGGATCTCCTCCAGGGCCTCGATGTCCTGGAGATCCTGCGCCCGCCCGGCGCGCCTCTTGAGCGCGATCAGATCGGGGATCGATGCGACCCGGACGGTCGTCGAGGCGAGCGCAATCACGGCCGACCGTGCCCACAGCCCCTCGAACGGGAGCATCTCTTCCGCAAAGCAATCGACCAGCAGCATCGGATTGGCCGGATCGAGGAAGGTGAACACGCGCATCTGTTTTTCGCGCACCCACTCGCCGCGTACGACGCGATCGGCGAACAGCAGGGGGTCGACGGGAAGGCGCGGGCGGAGGCCGAGCGCCCCGAGAGCTGCGACGGCCTTGCGCGCCTCGTCGGGCGCGAGATCGACGGCGAGGTCGACGTTACCCGTCAAGCGGGCGAAGCCGTGCAGGACCACCGCGACCCCACCGACGACGACGTAACGCACGCCGGCGCGATTGAGCGCATCGAAGAGGGGTTCGAAAAGCGCCACCGCACGGCCAGTGTAGCCGGTTCGCCGGGGCGCATGCCACCCGGCAGAAGTTCGGCCGGCGCCTACTTCTTGTTCTTCTTCGGCCCCTTCGGATGCTTCGGCTTCTTCTTGTCCTTCTTGTGCTTCTTCTTCGGCTTGTTCTTGGCCGCCGCCGCACCGGCGGGGGCGGGTGGGTTCGGCTCGAGCACCGGGCGCGCGATGACGGCGCCGCCTTCGGGCCGGATGATCGTCATCGAGGTGCTCGACTTGATCGGCACGAAGCACGGGAACTGCGGGGTGTGGAAGATCACGACGATGACACGCTTGCAGACCGTGACCGAGATCTCCCAGCGCACCGTCGTCTGGTCGCCCGAGGTGACCCAGAAGAACTCGAGCGGCTTGCCGACGTCCTTGAACTTCTCGAGCGCGACCGCGATGCCCTTGCGAATGATCGACTCGGTGTCGATCGTCTGCCAGAAGCCGCCGCCCGGTGGATCGTTCAGCCAGTCGCGCCGAAAGTGCTCGGCCGCCGCCGCGTCGGCGTAGAATCCCATGTCCTGCATGATCTGGGGGATCTTGTTCGCCGGCTGCGACGGATCGCCGTTCAGGCGTGTGATGATGTCGTCGACGAGCGGGTTCGAGCTGGCGCCGGGCAGGCGCGAGGCCTTGGCCAGCCGGTGAAAGACCGGGGTTCGAAGGATCAGATCCGGCATCCCTGGCATGAGGGGTTCCTCCTCTACCCGCCGGTTACCATGATACCTCGAAGAGGTGGTAGCGGCGCGCGAAGCCGCGCAGGGGGACGCGCCCCTTGTCGGTGAACCGGACGGCCTGACCCGCCGCGAGCTGCCGGACGACCTCGGCGACCAGGATCTGCCCGGGACGCGCGCGCCCGCAGATCCGCGCCGCCGCCGTGACCGCCGTGCCGAAGAAGTCGCGATCCTCGCACATCGCCTCGCCGGCGTTGATACCGACGCGCACGCCGAGGCGGCGCTCGGGAGAGCGCGCGTTGTGCGCCGCGATCTGCCGCTGCAGCAGGACGGCGCAGTCGAGCGCCAACGACACCGATGCGAAGGTCGCCATGATCCCGTCGCCTGTGTGCTTGGTCTCGACGCCGCCGGTGCGAGCGAGCGCGTCGCGGACGATGGCGTCGTGCGTGCGCACCAGCTCCCGCGCGGCGGCGTCCCCCAGGCGGTCGAACAGCGCCGCGGACCCGGCGATGTCGGTGAACAGGATGACGGCGAGCGGACGATCGCGGGCCGGCGGCGGCTCGGGCACGACGCCGAGGGAGCGGGCGTAGACGACCGCCTCGGCGCGGGCGTCGACGCCGATCTTGCGGAACAGCGTGCGGAGGTGGCGCGCGAGGGTGTCGGCGCGCAGCACGAGATCGCGGGCGATCGTCGCGTCGTCGTGCCCGCGCGCGAGATGGAAGAGGATCGTGTGCTCGCGCCGGCTGAGCCCTTCGGCGGTCTCGGGCGGGGTAGGGGCTGCGGCGGTGGTCTCGAGAACCGCCGCGAGCGTGCGGGCCTCGTCCTCGAACGGTGTCATGCCGAGCTCGCGCAGAAGCGGTAGAGCACGGCTCACGTGGCGCGCTGCGTGCCGGCGGTCGGCGCGGCGCCCGCGCGCGACGAGCAGCCGCGCCAGGCCGAGGTGAATGCGCGCCAGCTCGGGGCGCATGCCGTGCGTCGTCGCCTGTGCCAGCGCGGTCTCGAACCAGGCCTGTGCCTCGTCCCACCGATGGAGCATCGTCGCAGCGGCGCCGAGCACGCGAGCGGTGAGACAGACCCACCCGGTCGAAACGACGACGCCGCGCTCGGCGGCGCGTACGAGGACGTCGTAGACGGGCGCGGCCAGCTCGGGTGCCGCGAGGCGCTCGGCGGTCTCGATGAGAGCGCCGTACATGCCGACCGCGTAGACGTCGGCGGCGTCGTCCGTCGTGATCGGGCGAGCGAGCGGCAGGAAGCGGTCATGGAGCTCCGCCCGGAGATCCTCGGGACGTTCGGTCCAGGCCCGCACCGCCTGGCGCAGCACGAAGACGGCGAACTGGATGGCCGGCCCCGGGTCGTCGAACACCTGCCCCGGGTCGCCCAGGATGGCGAGCGCGTCCTCGGCTTCGCCGAACGCGCCGCGCGCGATGCGCGCGCACGCCAGCGCGGGCAGGGCCGTCGGTCCCGCCCACGGATAGCCGGACCGCTGCAGCAGGGCCATCGCGCGGTAGGCGTGACGCTCGGCGCCGTCGAAGTCGCCACGCGCGACCGCGAGGCAGGTGAGCCCGCCTTCGGCGAGGGAGTTGTCCCCCCAGTCATGGAGCCGCCGCGTGATCTCGCCGGCCTCGCGTGCCGCGGCGTCGGCGTCGGCGAGGCGCCCGCCCCAGATGAGCGCCAGCGGGCGGCGCTGCAGGAGATTGCTCTCGATCCAGGAGTCGCCGCCACGTCGCGCGCAGACGAGGCCCTGCTCCAAGTGCTCCAGCGCCCCACGGGGATCGAGGGCCTGGCTGGCCGCGAGGGCGGCCGAGCGATGCGACTCGGCTGCGAGCGGGTCGTCGCCCAGGCGGCGGGCGATCTCGAGCCCGCGCTCGGCCATCTCGCGCGCCTGCCCGACGCGCCGGGCCGTCCAGTAGACCTGCGAGAGCTCGGCCCACACGAAGCCGCACAGGGAGGGGTCGTCGTCGGCGAGCCGCTCGGCGACGACGGTCAGCGGACCGGGATCGATGAGGGTGCCGTAGCCGACCGAGGCGAGCGTGAAGCAGGCGCGCGTCTTTCCCATGAGGGAGCGCGCCAGGCCGCGCGTGTCGTCGGCCTCGGTGAAGGCCGCGATCGCCTTCTCGTAGTGGTCGAGGCATGGGCCCGCGTCCTGGTCGCGGGCGTGCGCGAGACCAGCCAGCCGGTGCAGCTCGGCGCGCTCGCGCAGCGCAATGGTCTCTCCACCGGCATCGAGCGCGGCCGTGTAGCAGCGCGCCGCGTCCGTCCACGAGGCACGCGAGAAGGCCAGGTGTCCCGCGCGGCGCGCGTACGCGACGACGTGGATCGGATCGGCGGCCGGTCCGGCGGCGATCAGATGATGGGCGATCTCGAGGTCGCCGTCGGGCGTGGCCGGCGCGTAGTGGGCGCGGAGCGCGCTCGCGACGGTGAGATGCATCCGCTGCCGCTGGCTCGGCGACGGCGTGGCGTAGAAGGCCCGGCGAATGAGCGGGTGCGCGAACTGGAAGGCACGGCCATCGGTCGTAAGCAGCCGGCTCGCAACCGCGCCGTCGAGCCGCTCGATCACGACCACCTTGGGCGTCGCACTCACCGCCGCCAGCACCTCGGGTACGATGCGGTCGCCGACGCAGGCGCCGAGCGTCAGCAGGCGTCGCGTCTCGACGTCGAGCGCGTCGGTGCGCGAGGCGATGGCGGTCGTGACGTCGAGCGGCAGCGGTACGTCGGCGGCCGAAGCGCTCGTCGTGAGGGTGCCGCCCTGCTCGCGGATGGCGCCGTGGCGCCGCAGGTGATCGATCACCTCTTGCACGAAGAGTGGGTTGCCGTGCGTGGCTTCGTTCACCACCGCGATCATCTGATGGGACGGCCGGCGCAGCCCGAGCCCCTGCACGAGGCGCGTGAGGTCCATCTCGCCGAGGCCTTCGAGGTCGAGGGTTTCGCAGACGTCGTCGCGCTGGAAGCGCGCGATCGCGCGGCCGAGCCGGTGCGTCGGCTCGACCGGACGACTCGACGCGACGACGAGCAGCGGCAGCCGGTCGCGTCCGGCGACGTCGGCAATGCCGAGCACGAGGTGGGTGAAGAGCTCGAGGGACGCCTGGTCCACCCAATGCACGTCGTCGACCATCAGCACCATCGGCTCGTCTCGTGCGAGCTCGATCACCGCGCGCGAGGCAGCGAGGAAGACCTTCGGGTCGGCCGGCTGCCACGGCCGGTGCGAGTCGTTGACCGCGCCGGTCGCGACGTCGCCGTGGACGAGACTCCGGACGACGTCGGCGTCGCCGCCGAGGAGACGGGCGACCGACGCCGGCATGCTCTGCACGCGCGGGGCCAGCGCCTCGGCGATGGGCAGGAACGGAATGGCGAGGTCCTCGTGGCCTCGCCCGACACACACCGACGCGCCGCGCGCCGTGGCGTGGGTCTGCAGCTCCCGCAGCAGGCGCGTTTTCCCGATTCCGGGCTCACCGACGACGAGGGCGACGCGCGGGCGGCCCGCGAGCGCGGACTCGAGGCACCCCCGCAGCCACTCGAGCTCGGCCGCGCGTCCGACGAACGGCGGCGCGCCGTGCGGCGGGTTCGCGAAGGGATGATGGTTCAGCTCGGCGGGAGGAGTCACGGGGGGACCTCAGTGCGACATGCCAAGCGGGACATGGAGGATGTGGAAGAAGCACGAGCGGTTCGCAATGCCGTCGAGGATGCCGCGGCGCCGCTCGAGATCGGCGAAATTGCGGTTAGGACCCGCGCCGAGGGGATCGTCCACCCCCGTCGGCGCCGTGCCGGTGAGGAACCTCGACAGCAGCACCTCCTGCCCGAGAGGACCGCTCGGGGACACGTGCACGAAGCGCGTATCGGTCTCGCGGGCGTGACAACCCGAGCACGTATTGAGCGAGAACTTGTGACGCAGTTCGGACGGGCTGATGGGCGAGCTGGTGGCGCCCTTCCAGAACGTGTCCTCGGCCATGAGCGCGTCGCCGCCCTTGAACGCTGCGGTGCTCGGATACTGGTCCGGCACGTCGTACGGCTGGTCGTTGAGGATCGGCGTGGAGTTGGCGGTGACCCACGTCGAGACGTCCGCGGTGCCGTTGGCCTCGGGGCGCGGCGTGCGCCGCACGGTGCTCTGGGCGAGCGCGCCCAAGTGGTTCAAGTGGAACTCGCGCAGCTCCCAGAGTTGGTTGCCGGGCATCGCGGCCAGGTCCAAGAGGTCGATCTCGTTGGTCCGCAGCTGTGCGAGTGCGCTCCCGTTCGGCTGGCCCGGCGCCGCCCCGCTCTTCACGATCTGCTCGGTGAGAGCCTCGAGCGCGTCCTTGTAGGCGGTCGTGCCGATGGTGAGGTTCGAGAGGTCGGCCCACGCGCGCGCCCAATCGCGAAGCCCCGTGCAGCCGGAGCGCTCGACGGCGTACTCGAAGATCACCGTGAACTGGAGCGGCTTGCACGACGGTGGCGCGCCGAGGGCTCCGAACACGAAGCGCAGCTCGCCGGCTTTCCCCGAGCCGTACGAGAGGTTGTCGGCGAGATCGATGCGGTTCACGATCGCGAGCAGGCGGAAGGGCGCCTCGGCCAGGTCGAGCGGGCCGGCCGGGGTGGTGCGCGGCCACGGGTCGATGATCGCGCGCTTCATGAGCCCACGGCTCGCGATCGAGAGGCCGTTCACGGTCTGCGCGTTCTCCCACTGCGCGAGCCAGTTCCGCACCATCGCGGCCGCGTCGGTCGTGCCAGCCATCTGCTGCATGAGATAGCCGAACGTCCACTTGCCGAGCTTGGTTCCGACGCCGCCCGTGCACGGATTGTACGTGCGGGTCGTGTCGCCGACGACGCTCGTGTCCCGGATGAAAAGCGACTTCCGCTCGTCGATCAGCATGGGGGCCACCCAGCCGACGTCGAGGGCCACCTTCTCGCCCGAGACGAGCGGCCCGATCGGAAGCTTCGGCATGACCTTGACACCGATCTGCTGGCGGCCGGCGAAGACCGGGATGGTGAGCTCGCCGTGCTCGCTCGCCATGCGGTCGAACAGTTCCTGTCGCTTGCGCAGGGCGTCGACGTCGATGGTGGCGGTTCCCGTGAAGAGGATCGAGGCGTCAGACGTGGGCCCCTTCTGGGCGTGCAGCTCCACCGGGCCGTGATCGCCCTCGACCGTGAGCGTGTCCTTCAAGCGCGGGTCGCGGGCGAGACGAACGAAGACGCGCGCGGTCGAGGATGCCGGGTCGATGAGCTGCACCGCCACCTCGTCGACATGCGGAGGCCGGACCTGGAAACTGTCCGACCGCGCCGCGACCTGCTCCTTCCCGGCTTCGGCTCCCTGGCAGGCGGCGAGGGCGGCGACGGCGAGCGTCGCGCAGGCGCGAACGGTACCGCTTCGCACGCGCATCGAAGGCCCGGGCAACCCTAGTGCCGGCGCCGCGCGACGGGCAAGAGGGCACCCTGGGGCGGTGTGCACGGCTCGCTGCGACGGCGACATGCCCTCGGAAGAGCACGTTCCGTACCGTTCGGAACGTCCAATGCTCGGGACCGACCGTCGGCTCGATTGGACAGCGCGTCCAATTGCCTGTCCAGGCGAGTGGACACGGCAAGAGGCCCGTCTCCGCCAACCCCCGGCTTGCGCCGGCCCCCGATTTTTAGTTTGAGACCGCTCTTATGGCTCGCAAGAAGATTGCTCTGGTGGGCGCCGGCATGATCGGTGGGACGCTCGCGCACCTCTGCGCGACGAAGGGCTTCGGCGATGTGGTCCTCTTCGACGTCGTCGAGGGTCTGCCGCAGGGCAAGGCCCTCGACCTGGCGGCCGCCGGCCCGGTCGAAGGGTTCGACTGCGTCTTGAAGGGCACCAACGACTACGCCGACATCGCGGGGGCCGACGTCTGCATCGTGACGGCCGGCGTGGCGCGCAAGCCCGGCATGAGCCGCGACGACCTCCTCGGCATCAACGCGAAGATCGTCAACACCGTCGCCGAGGCCATCACGCGCTACGCGCCGAACGCCTTCGTGATCGTCGTGTCGAACCCGCTCGACGCGATGGTGACCCTGATGAAGGAGAAGACCGGCTTCCCGAAGAACCGCGTCGTCGGGATGGCGGGCGTGCTCGATTCCTCGCGCTACCGGTGCTTCCTCGCCTGGGAGCTCGGCGTGTCGGTCGCGAGCGTGCAGGCCATGGTCCTGGGCGGGCACGGCGACGACATGGTGCCGATTCGCAGCCACACGACCGTGAACGGCATTCCGGTGGCGTCGCTCATCAAGGCCGATCGCCTCGATGCCATCGAGAAGCGCGTGCGCGGGGCGGGCGCGGAGGTGATCGCGCTCCTCAAGACCGGCTCGGCGTACTACTCGCCGGCCCACTCGGCGATCGAGATGGCCGATGCCTACCTCCACGACCGCAAGAAGATCCTTCCGTGCGCGGCCTACCTCGAGGGCGAGTACGGCCTGCGGGGGCTCTACGTCGGCGTCCCGGTGCAGATCGGCGCGGGCGGGGTCGAAAAGGTGATCGAGATCGGTCTCACCGCCGACGAGAAGAAGGCGCTCGCCGTGTCCGCCGACCACGTGAAGGAGCTCGTCGAAGCGACCGCCAAGGTTCTCGCGCAGGCCAATAAGCCCGCGTGATGGCTCTTGCGAGCGCATTTCATTTCGCGCTGGGCGGCCGGCTCGCTACCCTGAAGTAGACGAGCCATGAGTTCCTCGCCTGCACTGCTGGCGTCGACGATCGGCCGCAAGATCGTCATGGCGGTGACCGGCGTCGTCCTGTTCGGGTTCGTCGTCCTCCACATGGTGGGGAACCTCCAGCTCTACCTCGGGCCCACCGTGATGAACGAGTACGCCGTCTTCCTGCGCGAGATCCTGCACGGGGCGGGGCTCTGGGTCGCGCGCGCGATCCTGCTCGCGGCCGTCGTCCTGCACGTCTGGGCGGCCGTGTCGCTCACGCGTCTCGACCTCGGTGCGCGCCCGGTCGGCTACCGCGAGTGGCGCGCGGCGGAGTCGACGTACGCGTCGCGCACGATGCGCTGGAGCGGGGCGTTCCTCGCCGTGTTCATCGTCTACCACCTCCTCGACTTCACGTTCGGCACCGTGAATCCCGGCTTCGAGGAGGGCAACGTCTATCGGAACGTCGTGGCGAGCTTCCGCATCGTGCCGGTGGCGGGGTTCTACGTCGTCGCCATGTGCCTGCTCGGCATGCATCTGAAGCACGGCACGCTGAGCCTGCTGCGGACGCTGGGGCTCTCGCATCCCCGGCACGAGGCGATCGCCCGCCGGGCGCTCACCGTCATCGCCGCGGTCGTGGTGGTCGCGAACATCTCCTTCCCGCTCGCCGTGCTCCTGGGCGTGGTGCGATGAACCTCGACGCGCACACCCCCGCGGGTCCGCTCGAGCGCAAGTGGGAGACGCGGCGCTTCGAGATGAAGCTCGTCGCGCCCAACAACAAGCGGAAGTACCACGTGATCGTCGTCGGCAGCGGTCTTGCGGGCGCGAGCGCCGCCGCGTCGATGGCCGAGCTCGGCTACAACGTCAGCTGCTTCTGCTACCAGGACAGCCCTCGCCGGGCGCACTCGATCGCCGCGCAGGGGGGCATCAACGCCGCCAAGAACTACCGCAACGACGGCGACAGCGTGCGGCGCCTGTTCTACGACACGATCAAGGGCGGCGACTTCCGCTCGCGCGAGGCGAACGTCTACCGGCTCGCCGAGCTGTCGGTGAACATCATCGACCAGTGCGTGGCACAGGGCGTGCCGTTCGCGCGCGAGTACGGCGGCCTGCTCGACAACCGCTCGTTCGGCGGCGCCCAGGTCTCGCGCACGTTCTACGCGCGGGGGCAGACCGGCCAGCAGCTGCTGCTGGGCGCCTATCAGGCGCTCGAGCGGCAGATCGGGTGCGGCCACGTGCAGATGTACGCGCGACACGAGATGCTGGAGCTGGTGGTCGTGGACGGCCGCGCGCGCGGCATCGTCGTGCGCGACATGGTGACGGGCGAGATCGCGTCGCACGTCGGCGACGCGGTCGTGCTCGCGACCGGCGGCTACGGAAACGTCTTCTTCCTCGCGACCTACGCGAAGGGCTGCAACGCGACCGCCATCTGGCGCGCCCACAAGAAGGGCGCGGGCTTCGCGAACCCGTGCTACACGCAGATCCATCCGACCTGCATCCCGGTGGCGGGCGAGTACCAGTCGAAGCTGACGCTCATGAGCGAGTCGCTGCGCAACGACGGGCGGATCTGGGTGCCACTGAAAGCGGGTGACACGCGCGCGCCGGGTCAGATCCCCGACGCGGAGCGGGACTACTACCTCGAGCGCATGTACCCGAGCTTCGGCAACCTCGCGCCACGCGACATCGCGTCGCGCGCCGCCAAGCGCGTCTGCGACGAGGGCCGCGGCGTCGGGCCGGGTGGCCTCGGCGTGTATCTCGACTTCGCCGACGCCATCGGCCGGCTCGGGAGCGAGACCATCGCCGAGAAGTACGGCAACCTCTTCGAGATGTACGAGCGCATCACGGGCGAGGATCCGTACACCGTACCGATGCGCATCTACCCGGCGACGCACTACACGATGGGCGGGCTCTGGGTCGACTACGACCTCATGAGCACGATCCCCGGCCTCTTCGTGGCCGGCGAGGCGAACTTCTCGGACCACGGCGCGAACCGCCTGGGGGCGAGCGCGCTCATGCAGGGGCTCGCCGACGGCTACTTCGTGCTCCCCTACACGATCGGCAACTACCTCGCCGGCGTGAAGCCGGACGGCATGGACGCGAAGCACGCGGAGTGCCGGGCCGCCGAGGTGGCGGTGCGCGAGCGCATCGAGCGGCTCCTCGCCGTGCGCGGCAGCCGCACGGTGATGTCGTTTCACCGCGAGCTCGGCCGCATCATGTGGGAGCACTGCGGCATGGCGCGCACCAAGGCGGGCCTCACGGCCGCGCTCGAGAAGATTCCCGCCCTGCGGCAGGAGTTCTGGAAGAACGTGACCGTCCCGGGCTCGGGCGCCGATCTCAACCAATCGCTCGAGATGGCCGGACGCGTCGGGGACTTCTTCGAGCTGGGCGAGCTCATGTGCCGCGACGCGCTCGCGCGTGAGGAGTCGTGCGGCGGACATTTCCGCGAGGAGTACCAGACGCCGGACGGCGAGGCGCTTCGCGACGACGAGCGCTTCTGTCATGCCGCGGTCTGGGAGTGGACCGGCGCGGACCGGCCGCAGACCCGACACGAGGAGCCGCTCGTCTTCGAGAACGTGCACCTCGCGACGAGGAGCTACAAGTGATGAACCTGACGCTCCACGTCTGGCGCCAGAAGGACCGCAACGCCGAGGGGCGCTTCGTCACCTACCAGGCGACGGCCGTCGACCCGCACATGTCGTTCCTCGAGATGTTGGACGTGGTGAACGAGGACCTGGTGAAGAAGGGCGAGGAGCCGATCGCCTTCGACCACGATTGTCGCGAGGGCATCTGCGGCACGTGCGGCGTGGTCATCAACGGGCATCCGCACGGCGGCCAGCCGCGGACGACGACCTGCCAACTCCACATGCGGAAGTTCAAGGACGGCGACACGATCGTGGTCGAGCCGTGGCGCGCGAGGGCCTTCCCGGTCGTGAAGGACCTCGTCGTCGATCGCAGCGCCTTCGATCGCATCATCGCCGCGGGGGGCTTCGTGACCGCGCCGACCGGGGGCGCGCCCGACGCCAACGCGATCCCCATCCCGAAGGAGAACGCCGACCTCGCCTTCGACGCGGCGACCTGCATCGGGTGCGGGGCGTGCGTCGCGGCGTGTCCCAACGCGTCGGCGTCGCTCTTCACGGCCGCGAAGGTCGCCCACCTGGGGCTCTTGCCCCAGGGCCAGCCCGAGCGCTGGGATCGGGTGCTCGCGATGACGGGGCAGATGGACGGCGAGGGCTTCGGCGGGTGCACGAACCACGGGGAGTGCGAGGCCGCGTGTCCGAAGGGCATCAGCGTGCGCTTCATCGGACAGATGAACGCCGACTTCCTTCGGGCACGTCTTCGACGCGGGCGGCGGGCGGCGCAGGCAGCCACCGGCGGACCAGGGTGAGGGAGCGGAATGAACATCCACGAGCATCAGGCGAAGGATCTCCTGCGACGCTACGGCGTCACGACCCTGCAAGGGCAGGCCTGCTTCACGGTCGACGAGGCCGTCGCAGCCGCCGAGAAGCTCGGCTTCCCCTGCGCCATGAAGGCGCAGATCCACGCCGGCGGCCGCGGCAAGGCGGGCGGCGTGAAGATCGTGAAGGACGTCGCCGGCGCGCGGACGGCGGCGACCGAGATCCTCGGTAAGACCCTCGTCACGCATCAGACGGGGCCGCAAGGCCGCGTCGTCCGTCGCCTCTTCGTCGAGCAGGGCTGTCAGATCGCGCGCGAGCTCTACCTCGGCATCGTGGTCGATCGCGCGGTCGGGCGCGTCACCGTCATGGCGTCGACCGAGGGCGGCGTCGAGATCGAAGAGGTCGCCGCCCGGACGCCCGACGAGATCCTGCGCGAGATCGTCGATCCGGTCGTCGGGCTCGCGGCGTACCAGGCCCGTCGCCTGTGCTTCGGGCTCGGCCTCTCGAAGGAGCAGCTCGGCAAGGGCGTGGCCTTCCTGACGGCACTCGTGCGCGCCTTCGTCGACCTCGACGCGTCGCTCGTCGAGATCAACCCGCTCGTGGTGACGGCCGCCGGCGAGCTCGTCGCGCTCGACGCCAAGATCAGCTTCGACGACAACGCGCTCTTCCGGCACGCCGACGTGAAGGAGCTCCGCGACGTCAACGAGGAGGATCCGCGGGAGACCGAGGCGGCGAAGTTCGACCTCTCGTACATCGCGCTCGACGGCAACATCGGGTGCATGGTGAACGGCGCCGGCCTGGCGATGGCGACCATGGACTCGGTCAAGGCGGCGGGTGGCAGCCCGGCCAACTTCCTCGACGTGGGCGGCGGCGCCAACACCGAGAAGGTGAAGGCCGCCTTCAAGATCATCCTCTCCGACGCGGCCGTGAAGGCGATCTTCATCAACATCTTCGGCGGCATCCTGCGCTGCGACGTGCTGGCCGAGGGCGTCGTCGCCGCGGCGCGCGAGGTCGGCCTGAAGGTGCCGCTCGTCGTGCGGATGGAAGGGACGAACGTCGACAAGGGCAAGCAGATCCTCGCGGAGTCGCGTCTCGACATCATCTCGGCGTCCGACATGCAGGACGGCGCCAAGAAGGCGGTCGCGGCGGCGGGACGCGCGGCGTAGGGGAGGCGACGATGGCGGTGCTCGTCGACAAGAACACGCGCGTCCTCACGCAGGGCATCACGGGTGCGACGGGGCAGCTCCACACACGCCTGTGCAAGGAGTACGGCACGCAGATGGTCGCCGGCGTGACGCCCGGCCGCGGCGGGACGGATTTCGAGGGCATTCCGATCTTCGACACGGTCGCGCAGGCGGTGAGTGCGACGGGCGCGAATGCGGCCGTGATCTACGTGCCGCCTCCAGGGGCGGCCGACGCGATCCTCGAGGCGGCGGACGCCGACGTCCGCCTGGTCGTCTGCATCACCGAGGGCATCCCGGTGATCGACATGGTGCGCGTGAAGCGCGCGCTCGAGGGCCGCCCGGTGCGCGTCATTGGACCGAACTGCCCCGGCGTCATCACGCCGGGAGCGAAGTGCAAGATCGGCATCATGCCCGGCTACATCCACACGCCGGGTCGCGTCGGCGTCGTGTCGCGCAGCGGGACGCTCACGTACGAGGCCGTCTACCAGCTGACCCAGCTCGGGATCGGCCAGTCGACCTGCATCGGCATCGGCGGCGATCCCATCATCGGCACCGGATTCGTCGACGCGCTCCGCCTCTTCAACGACGACTCCGATACCGACGCCGTCATCATGATCGGCGAGATCGGCGGCTCCGCCGAGGAAGAGGCAGCCGCCTTCATCAAGGCCAACGTGAAGAAGCCGGTCGTGACCTTCATCGCCGGACAGACCGCGCCGAAGGGCAAGCGGATGGGCCACGCCGGCGCCATCATCGCCGGCGGCAAGGGAACGGCGGCCGAGAAGATCGCGGCGCTCGAAGCCGCCGGCGTCCACATCGCGCCGAGCCCCGCCGAGCTCGGCGTCACCATGCAAGCGGCGATGCGAAAGGCAGGGCTGTTGAAATGAGCCAGCGGACGTTCTTCATCGTGAAGCCGGATGCGATCTCGAAGCGCGTCCTCGGCAAGATCCTCGCCATGATCGAGGCCTCGGGCCTCGTGATCGTCGCCGGGCGCATGACGCAGCTGACGGACGAGCAGGCCGGGCGCTTCTATGCCGTGCACAAGGAGCGACCCTTCTTCAGCGACCTCAAGCGCTTCATGACGTCGGGGCCCGTCTTCGTCGGCGTGCTCGAGGGCGACGACGCCATCAAGCGCTGGCGCGACCTCATGGGTCCGACCGATTCGAAGAAGGCGCCCAAGGGCACCGTACGCGGGGAGTTCGGGAGCGACGTCGAGAAGAACGCGTCCCACGGCTCGGACGCGCCGGAGACGGCGCGCGCCGAGATCGCCTTCTTCTTTCCGGGGCTCGAGCTGCCGGGCGCGACCGCGGCGCCATAGCACCCGCTCGCGCGTCCTCCGGTTGGGGGCGGAACGCGATTTTTCGCTTGACCGTTTCGTTCCCGGCACGGTAACTGCCGCCTGGCTCGAATGCTCCGAAGGTCGGTCCTCGCCGGTGTCCTGTTGCTCGGTCTCGCCTCCTGTGCGTGGTCGCAAGCGATCCTCACCAAGGCCAACGGCGGCGACGACATCCTCATCTTCCCGACGCCCGGCACCGGTCTGCCCGCCCCGACCGCGACCCCGGTGACGGGGCTGCCGGCCGCGCCCCTGCGGCCGCACGGCGTCACCTGCATCGACGACGACACCTGCCTCGTGGGCGACTTCCTCTCGCCGCGCGTGTTCGTCGTGCGCGCGTCGACGGCCTCGGTCATCGACACGATCGACACCTCGGCCACCTACACCGGGAAAGCCACGCTCGCGGTGAACAACGCCCGCACCTTCGTCCTGGCCGTCTCGTCGGATTTCTCCGGCACCTCCACGCTCGCCGTCATCCCGTTGCCGCTGGCCTCGCCGCCGACGATCGGCACCGTGCCACTCCCCGATCTCCTCGCCACCTTCGCGACGGAGGGCGTCGCCTTCGACGCCGCGGATCGCGCCTACGTCTGCCACGGCACGGGCGTGTCGGTGCTCGATCCCCCGTACACGACGATCGCGTTCACGATTCCGCTGTCCTCGCCGCAATGCGTGTCGGTGGCCGTCACGCCCGACGGGACGAAGCTGCTCGTACCGGAGCTGACGGTCGGTGCGACGCAGGGACGGGTGCGGATCTTCACGGCGCCGCTCTCGGCCCTGTCCACCTTCGACCCGCTGGAGATCCCGGGTGCGTCCAGCGACGCCATGGCGGGCATGCTGAACCTCTCCGGCATCGTGATGGTGCCGGACGGAAGCCGGGCCCTGGTGACGACGACGGCCGCGCCGAAGCTCTGGTCGATCGCGGCGCCGTTCAGCGGCACCTCGGTGGTCGAGCCGATCGCCCTGCCGGCGAGCTTCTTCGCAACGCGGGGCTTCGAGGACGTCGGGATCAGCCCCGACGGACAGCTCGCCATCCTCGGCGGCGGCGGCAACAACGACGCGCACACCGCCTTCGTGCGGGCGCCGTTCACGACCGCCGGAGCGACGGTGTCCGACGTCGCTGTCGCGGGCGGGCGGGGTAACGGTGCCGCGCGCTTCCTGAGCCCGGTCCAGCTCCCGCCGGTCACCACGACCACGCTGCCGGGAGGCGCCGAGGACTGCGGCAACTGTCTCGACGACGACGGCAACGGCCTCACCGACGCCGAGGACCCGGCGTGCTGCACCGGATCCCAGCGTCAGGTGCTGGCGCTGCGATCCGGCCGGCTGAAGCCGGGTCCGGGCGACACGACCGCCCTCAAGCTGAAGTCGATGGTTCCCGGACTCGCCGGGTTGGATCTCCGCACGCAGGCGCTGGAGGTCCAGCTCCGCGGGGCGGACGGCGAGCTCTTCTGCGCGATCGTGCCGGCGGGCCGCCTGGTCGGAAAGAAGCGCGCCTTCCGCTTCAAGGACCGGGCGGGCACGGTGGCGCGGGGCCTCAACAAGATCACGGTGAAGCTCGCCAAGAGCGGCGCCGCCAAGGTCTCGATCGCGGGCAAGCGGACCCAGCTCACGACCCCGGGCGCCGGCAGCCTCGACGTGACGCTCGGGCTTCGGAGCGAGGCCGAGAGCCGCTGCGCCGACGTCACCGCCGCCTTCCGCGCCGTCGGGAAGAAGGGCGTGCTGCGCGCGCCCTAGGGTGGTGGCGGCAGCTCGCCTCGCGTCCAGTCGGACGCCGGACGATACGGCATGATCACCCAGAGCACCGCGTAGATGACCGGCCCGGCGATGCCGAGGCTGAACACCGTGCCGAGCACGAACGCCAGTCGGACGACGGTGACGGAGACGCCGAACTCCTGCGCGAGCCCCGCGCACACGCCGGCAATGCGGCGCTCCTCGCGCGAGCGGTACCAGGTGCGCGTGAGGGCGTGGCCGTCGACGATGCTGCCGCAGTAGCGGCACTTGACCGCCTCGGCCCGGATCTCCTCCGCGCAGTGTGGACACCGCTTCATGGCGTCAAGCATGGGACTCCTCCAGGGCCGCGCGGAGCTGGCGTTCGGCCAGCACCGGGACCGCGGCGTAGGTGAGGGCGAGGACCAGGACGAGGACGATCGCGTACTGCGTCACGAGGTAGGTGGTGAGGGCCGCGGGCAGCAGCGTCCCGAGGAGGTCGTGCAGCCAGCGGAGCACCGCCACGTCGAACGCGAGGACGAACGGCAGCGGCACCAGCGCCGCGGCGAGCGGGCGGAGCCAGGTGCGCCAGCGGACGCGGCGTGCGTGTACGGCCAGGAGCGGCACCGCGGCCGCCATGATGCGCGGCGTGAGATCGCCGGGCGGCGGCACGTCGAGCGCACCCAGCAGCGTGCGGATCTCGTCGCGCTCGCTCACGCGGTCCTCGCGAGGGATTTGAGATTCATGACGGCATGGTGGAGGCGGCTCTTCACCGTCCCGCGCGGGACGCCGAGGATCTGGGCGACCTCGTCCTCCGGGAGATCGTGATAGTAGCGCAGGAGGACGGCTTCGCGCTGCGGCGCCGGCAGCGCCGACAGGAGGCGTGCCGCATCGAGCGCCGCGCCCTGGCGCTCGGCGGTGTCGGGCGCGGGACCGTCGAGGGTCGCAGGATCGACGGGATCGGGCGGCGGGCGGCGATGCCAATCGCGGCAGAGGTTGACGGCGATCTGGAAGAGCCAGGTCGAGAAGCGCTTGCGGCGGTCGAAGCGATCGGCAGCGCGCACGACCCGCAGCCACGTCTCCTGGTAGAGGTCGTCGACGTCACGGCCGCCCAAGTGGCGCCACAGGAACCGATGCAGCGGGCGCTCATAGCGACGGCACAGGCTCTCCAGCGCCTGCGGATCGCCGCTCGCGACCGCCGCCATCAAGTCCTCGTCGGACGGCATCTCGGGCTGTGCGCCCCGCTATCATGCGGCCGGGCCTCCAGAAAAAGGCGTCGACGATCCGTGGCGCCAGCGACGCAGCATCGCCGTGGCGTCGTCAAGCAGCCCTTCGACCTGAGACGGCTCGCCCGCCGTGCGCGGGATCATCAGCCAGCCGATGGCGTACAGCATCGGGCCCAGAAAATGGATGAAGGTGAGGACGCCGAAGCCGAGGCGCACCGCGCCGACCGGAATGGCGGTGGCGTGCGCGACGGCCGCTGCGACACCGGCCACCCGGCGCTCCGGATGGTCGCGGCGCCACGCGTCGGCGTCGAGCAGTGCGAGCCGGCTGCGGCAGTGCGGGCAGCGGATCGCTGCGGCGGCGATGTCCTCGGCGCAGAACGGGCAGGGGCGTCGCAGTTGGGTCTCGTCCATGAATCCTCCTTGCTCCGTAGTACGCGGTCCGGGTCGCGGAGGTTCACCCGGCAGGGTAGTATCCCGATTCCGCATGGCGCTCGCGGACATACAAGACCTCGACCTCGCCGTCGCGCAGACCTGGTGCGAGCAGGCGGGCGAGCCCCGCTACCGCGCGGCGCAGGTGCTCGCGTGGGTGCACCGCCGCGGCGTCGACGACTTCGCCGCCATGTCGAACCTGGGGAAGACGCTGCGGGCGAAGCTCGCCGAGGTCTTCGAGGTGCGGCGGCTCGTGCCGGCCCACGTCGAGAACGCGGCCGACGGAACACGGAAGCTGCTCTTCCACCTGCCGGGAACGCTCGAGAACGGCCAGCGACCCGCAGCGATCGAGAGCGTGCTCATCCCGCAGACGGGACGGGCGAGCGGCGCGCGCGATCGCCTGACCCTCTGCATCTCGAGCCAGGCCGGCTGCGGCATGGGCTGCGGGTTCTGCGCGACGGCGCAGATGGGCCTGGTGCGGAACCTGCGCGCGGGCGAGATCGTGGGACAGGTGCAGGCGGCGCAGGCAGTCGCGGCGCCCGAAGCCGTGACCAACATCGTGCTCATGGGCATGGGCGAGCCGCTCGCGAACTACGAGGCGGTCCGCACGGCCACGGGCATCCTCACGGCGGAGTGGGGCTACGCGATCTCGCCGCGCCGGATCACCGTATCGACCGTCGGGCTCGCGCCGCTCGTGCCGCGCTTCATCGAGGAGACGCGCGTGAACCTCGCCGTCTCGCTCCACGGCACCACCGACGCGCAGCGCGAGCGCCTCGTGCCGGTGAACCGTCGCTATCCGCTGGCGGCGCTGCTGGCGGCGTGTCGCGAGGTCCCCATCCCGCGCCGCAAGCGGATCACCTTCGAGTACGTCATGCTCGCCGGCGAGAACGACGCCGACGCCGACGCTCGCCGGCTGGTGGAGCTGCTCCACGGCATGCGCGCCAAGGTGAACCTGATCCCCTTCAATCCCTTCCCGGGGACGCAATTCACGCCGAGCCCGCGCGGGCGCATCGCCCGCTTCCAGCAGATCCTGCTCGATCGTGGCGTCCACGCCACCATCCGCGAGAGCCGCGGTCAGGACATCCAGGCCGCCTGCGGGCAGCTCGCGACGGCGCGGCCGGCGGCCTAGCGACCGTGGGCGGCATCGGCGTCGTCGTCAATCCGCACGCGAAGGGCAACCGCACGGTCGCGCCCGATCGCGAGCGCCGGATGAGCGAGATCCTCGGCAGCGACGGCGTCGTGCGCGTGACGCCGAACCTGGCGGCGATCGGCGACGTCGCACGCGAGTTCGCCGAGCGCGGCATCGACATCCTGGCCGTGTGCGGCGGCGACGGCAGCGACCACTGTACGCTCACCGAGTTCCACAAGGTGTACGGCGATCGTCCCCTGCCGCTCCTTCTCCCGCTCCGCGCGGGGACGATCAACTACATCGCGGACGCGACGGCCGGGCGCCGCGGCACACCCGAGCAGGTGCTGGCGCGCGTCGTCCGTGACGAGCGGCGCGGGCACACGCACGTCACGACCGAGCGCGACGTGCTGCGCGTGAACCGCACCGAGCTCGGGTTCCTGCTCTCGTTCGGGACGGCCGTCAATTTCCTGCGTACGTACTACGCGCTCGACCGGCAGGGCCCCTGGCAGGCGACGAAGCTCCTCTCGAAGATGATCGTGTCGGCCATGTTCGGCACGCACATCTCGCGCGCGGTGTTCCAAGCGATCGAGGCCGACATCGACTGCGACGGCGATGCCCTGCCGTTCCGGCTCTTCACGTTCTTCTTCGCGGGCACGGTCGACCAGATCGCGCTCGGTTTCAAGCCGACGTACCTGGCACTGCGCAAGCGCGGCTTCTTCCACGTGATCGGCGGCCCGATCCCGGCGCGGCGCCTCATCCGTCGCGTCGTGCGGGTCTACCGTGGCTTCCCGACCGGCGAACCCGAGCTGTACGACAGCTTCGGCCAGCGCCTCTCCATCGACTTCGCGCGCTCGACGCACATCATGCTCGACGGCGACATCCTGGAGCCGGTCGTGCGCTGCGAGGTCGACGTACCGTTCCGGGTGACGCTCATCCGTGGCTGACGAGCGACGGACGAGGTTGCGTTCGCGTGTCGATTCCGTACCATGCGCGCGCCGCCGAGGCGGGCGGCCTGCATGAGCGAACCCACCCTCGGTGTCATCGGCGGAAGCGGACTGTACGAGCTTCCAGGGCTCGAGGACGTCGAGCGGCTGCGCGTCCGGACGCCGTTCGGAGAGCCGTCCGACGAGATCGTCGTCGGGCGTCTGGGCGGTACGCGCCTCGCGTTCCTGCCGCGCCACGGCCGCGGGCATCGCCTGCTGCCGAGCGAGCTGCCGTTCCGAGCGAACCTCTGCGCCCTCAAGACGCTCGGCGCCGAGTGGGTGGTGGCGGTGAGCGCCGTGGGGTCGCTGCGCGAGGAGATCGCGCCCGGCCACGTGGTCGTGCCCGACCAGTTCATCGATCGCACGCGCGGCCGCACCGAGGAGAGCACGTTCTTCGGGAACGGCGTCGTGGCGCACGTGCAGTTCGCGGATCCGTTCTGCACCCCGCTGTCGCATGCGCTCGGGGGCGCGGCACGCGCCCAGGGCGCAACCGTCCACGCGGGCGGCGTGTACGTCTGCATGGAGGGACCGCACTTTTCGACCCGCGCCGAGTCGAACCTCTATCGCAGCTGGGGCGCACACGTGATCGGCATGACGAATCTGCAGGAGGCGAAGCTCGCGCGCGAAGCGGAGCTCTGCTTCGCGACGCTCGCGCTCGCGACCGACTACGATTGCTGGCGCCCGGGCCACGAGGACGTGCAGATCGATGACATCCTGCGCGTGCTCGCCGCCAACGTCGACCTGGCGCGGCGGACCGTCGCCGGCGTCGCGGGCCGCCTCCCGCCGCGCAGCGGATGTGCGTGCTCGCGCGCGCTCGAGAACGCGATCATCACGAGCCGGGATGCGATCCCCGCAGCGGTCCGCCGCGATCTCGCGCCCATCGCGGGGAAGTACCTGTGACGGTGGGCCCGAAGGGTGGCGCGATCGCCGTCATCGGCTCGGTCGCCTTCGACACGCTCGAGACGCCGGCGGGCCGCGCCGACGACGAGCTCGGTGGCTCCGCCGTCCACTTCGCAGTTGCGGCGAGCTTCTTCACGAGGGTGCAGCTCGTGGCGCCGATCGGCGACGACTTCCCGGCCGAGGCGCTGCGCTACCTCGAGTCGCGCGGGATCGACTGCGCTGGGCTCGAGCGGCGCCCGGGCCGCACCTTCCGCTGGCACGGCCGCTACCACGAGGACATGAACCGTCGCGACACGCTGCACCTGGACCTCGGGGTGTTCGGCGGCTTCCAGCCGCGCGTCACCGACGCCATCCGCCGCGCTCCGTTCGTCTTTCTCGGCAACATCGATCCGACGCTGCAGGCCGGTGTGCTGGACCAGTTCGCGAGCCCGACCCTCGTCGGCCTCGACACGATGAACCACTGGATCGACGAGGCGCGCGCGCCGCTGGAGGCGCTGCTCCCACGTGTCGATCTGCTCGTCATCAACGACGAGGAGGCCCGGCAGCTCTCGCGCGAGTCGAACGTGGCCCGCGCCGCGCGGCGCATTCTCGGACTCGGGGCGAAGAGCGTGCTCGTCAAACGCGGCGAGTACGGGGCCATCCTCTTCTCGCCCGGGTCGGTGTTCGCGGTCCCGGCGTTCCCGCTCGAAGAGGTCTTCGATCCGACCGGAGCCGGCGACACGTTCGCCGGGGGGCTCCTCGGCTCTCTCGCCGCCAGCGGCGACCTCGGGACGCCGAACGTGCGGCGGGCCATCGTCTACGGCAGCGTGCTCGCGTCGTTCGTGGTCGAGGACTTCGGGGGCCGGCGCATGCGGACCCTCGACCGCGACGCGATCGAGCAGCGCTACCGGCAGTTCGTGGCGATGACGGAGTTCTGATCACGTCGTCGCCGCACCTATCGGTCGTGATCCCGCTCTTCAACGAGGAGGAGAGCGTCGACGGGCTCGTGCGCGAGCTGGGCGAAGTGCTCGACGACCTCGGCGCGCCGGCCGAGATCGTGGTCGTCGACGACGGCAGCACGGACCGGAGCTTCGCGCGGCTCACGGCGCTCCAGGCCGAGGAGGGGCGCCTGCGGATCGTGCGGCTCGCGCGGAACTACGGGCAGACGGCCGCACTCGCCGCCGGCATCGCACACGCGCGCGGGGAGGTCCTCGTCACGATGGATGCCGACCGGCAGAACGACCCGCACGACATCCCACAGCTCCTGGCGGCGCTCGGCGACGACGTCGACGTCGTGAACGGGTGGCGTATCGACCGCAAGGACAGCTTCCTCCGGCGCCGGCTCCCGTCGCAGCTCGCGAATCGGCTGATCTCGCGCGTCACCGGGACGCGCCTGCACGATTACGGGTGCACGTTGCGGGTCATGCGGATGCCGCTCGCGAAGGAGCTGCCGCTCTACGGTGACCTCCACCGCTTCATCCCGGCGCTCGCCGCCGAGCTGGGGGCGCGCGTCGTGGAGCTGCCGGTGAACCACCGGCCACGCACGGCGGGACATTCGAAGTATGGCCTCGGACGCGTCATGCGCGTCGTGCTCGACCTCGTGACGGTGCGGTTCCTCTCCGGCTTCTCCACACGCCCCATCCAGCTCTTCGGCCTCCTCGGCGCGCTGTTCACGATCGCCGGGTTCGGCCTCGTCGCGTGGCTCGGCTTCGAGCGCATCGTCCTTCGCACTCCCCTCGGCGGACGCCCCATCGTCCTCCTCGCGCTGCTGCTCGGCATCGTGGGCGTGCAGTTCGTCTCCATCGGACTCCTCGGCGAGATCCTCATGCGCACGTACCACGAGTCGCAGGAGAAGCCGATCTTTCGCGTGCGCGAGATTCGCGACGGCGGCGTCGCTGCCGTGAGCGATGCGGTGGAGCGTTTGCATTGACATCCCGGGAAACCGCAAGTAAGGCTCTCCGCGCATGAAGCTCTGCGTAGTTGGAACGGGCTACGTGGGGCTCGTCGCCGGTACGTGCTTCGCGGAGGGCGGCAACGACGTCCTGTGCGTCGACAACGTCGCGGCGAAGATCGAAGCGCTGCGGCGCGGTGAGGTGCCGATCTACGAGCCCGGCCTGGAGGAGTTGATCCGGCGCAACGTCGCGGAGGGCCGCCTCGCGTTCACGACCGACCTGCCGGACGCCGTGCGGAAGAGCCGTGTGTGCTTCATCGCCGTCGGCACGCCCGAGCGCGAGGACGGCTCGGCGAATCTCTCGGGCGTGCTCGCCGTCGCGCGCGGCATCGCCGAGACGATGGACGGCCCGCGGGTGGTCGTCACCAAGAGCACGGTACCCGTCGGGACCCACGTGAAGATCCGCCACGAGATGGAGCCCGTCACGAAGCTCCCGTTCGACGTCGTCTCGAACCCCGAGTTCATGAAGGAGGGCGCGGCGATCGAGGACTTCCTCAAGCCCGATCGCGTCGTCATCGGCGCTGCCTCGCCCGACGCGTTCAAGATCATGCGCGAGCTCTACGAGCCGTTCGTCCGCACGGGAGCCCCAATTCTCGAGATGGACAACGCCAGCGCCGAGATGACGAAGTACGCGGCCAACGCGCTGCTCGCCACTCGGATCTCGTTCATGAACGAGATCGCGAATCTCTGCGAGCGCGTGGGGGCCGACGTCGACTACGTGCGGCGCGGCATCGGGTACGATCGTCGCATCGGCCATCACTTCCTCTTCCCGGGGGTCGGCTACGGCGGTTCCTGCTTCCCGAAGGACGTGCAGGCCGTCATCCACACCGCGCACGAGAACGGCATGATGTTCCCGCTTCTCAACGCGGTCGAGGAAGTGAACGACGCGCAGAAGCGGCGCCTGGTCGAGAAGGTCGTGAGCGAATTCGGTACCGACCTGCGCGGCAAGCGCTTCGCCATCTGGGGCCTGGCGTTCAAGCCCCGCACGGACGACATGCGCGAGGCGCCGGCGCTGACGGTGATCAACGGGCTCCTCGACCACGGAGCCGAGGTCGCCGTCCACGATCCGGAAGCGCTGACGCAAGCGCGGGCCGTCTTCGGCGACCGCGTGACCTACCATCGCGTCAACTACGAAGCGCTGGCCGGCGCGGATGCGCTGATCGTCGTGACCGAGTGGAGCGAGTTCCGGCGTCCGGATTTCGATCGCATGAAGTCGCTCCTCAAGCGGCCGATCATCTTCGACGGGCGCAACATCTACGAGCCGCAGGTCATGCGGGAGCACGGCTTCACGTACTTCCCGATCGGGCGCGCGGCCGTCCGGCCGTCGTAGAGCGGGGGAGGGGCAGCCATGGGACGGGTGCTCATCACGGGCGGCGCGGGGTTCATCGGCTCGCACCTGTGCGAGCGTTTCCTTGCCGACGGCGACGACGTCATCTGCATGGACAACTTCCTCACGGGGTCGCCGGACAACGTCGCACACCTGTTCGCGAACCCGCGCTTCTCGTTCATCCAGCAGGACGTGACGAACTACATCTACGTCGCGGGTGCGGTCGATGCGATCCTGCACTTCGCGTCACCGGCCAGCCCGGTCGACTACCTCGAGAAGCCGATCCAGACGCTCAAGGTCGGCTCGCTCGGCACGCACAAGGCGCTCGGCCTCGCCAAGGTGAAGAACGCCCGCTTCCTGCTCGCGTCCACGTCCGAGTGCTACGGCGATCCGCTCGTGCACCCGCAGAACGAGGACTACTGGGGCAACGTGAATCCCATCGGCCCGCGCGGCGTGTACGACGAGGCGAAGCGCTTCGCCGAGGCGATGACCATGGCCTACCACCGCACGCACGGCGTGCAGACGCGCATCGTGCGCATCTTCAACACGCACGGCCCGCGCATGCGTCTCAACGACGGGCGCGTCGTCCCGAATTTCGCGGCCCAGGCGCTGCGCGGCGAGCCGATCACGGTGTACGGCGACGGCTCGCAGACCCGGAGCTTCTGCTACGTGGCCGACCTGGTCGAGGGGATCGTGCGCTTGCTGCGCTCGGACTACGACAAGGGTCCGGTGAACCTCGGCAACCCGACGGAGACGACGATCCTGCAGTTCGCCGAGAAGATCAAAGCGCTCACCGGCTCGACGAGCGAGATCGTCTTCCGGCCGTTGCCGGTGGACGATCCGAAGGTGCGGAACCCCGACATCACGCGCGCCCGGAAGCTCCTCGGGTGGGAGCCGAAGGTGGGCCTGGAAGACGGCCTGCGCAAGACGATCGAGTACTTCAAGGGCAAGGTATGAAGATCCTGGTGACGGGCGGTGCGGGCTTCATCGGCTCGCACGTGGTGGATCTGTGTCTCTCCGCCGGCCACGAGGTCCTGGTGGTCGACAACCTCGCGACCGGCAAGCGCGAGAACCTGAATCCGAAGGCCCGCTTCTTCGAGCTCGACATCCTCGACCCGAAAACCGCCGACCTGATCCGCGCCGAGAAGCCGGACGTGCTGAACCACCACGCGGCGCAGATGGACGTGCGGAAGTCGGTCGCCGACCCGATCTTCGACGCGCGCACGAACATCCTGGGTACGATCGAGCTGCTGAAAGCGGCGCGCGACGCGCAGGTGAGGAAGGTGCTCCTCGTATCGTCGGGTGGCGCGGTCTACGGCGAGCAGGAGACGTTCCCGGCGCCGGAGACGCATCCGACGTGGCCGGTCAGCCCCTACGGCGTCTCCAAGCGCGCGAGCGAGCTCTACGCCTCCTTCTTCATGAGCGAGTACAAGCTGCCGTTCTGCGCCTTCCGCTACGCCAACGTGTACGGCCCGCGTCAGGACCCGCACGGCGAGGCGGGAGTCGTCGCCATCTTCTCGGGCAAGATGCTGCGCGGCGAGCCCGTCACCGTGAACGGCGACGGCACGCAGACGCGCGACTACGTCTACGTCGGCGACGTCGCGCGCATGAGCCTGCTGGCGCTGGAGACGGACGCGACGGGTCCGGTCAACATCGGCACCGGCGTCGAGATTGACGTGAACCGCCTGGCGGCGCTGCTGCTCGAGGTCTCGGCGAGCACGAGCGAGGTGCGCCACGGACCGGCGAAGCCGGGCGAGCAGCGCCGGAGCGTGGTCGACATCCGCCACGCCGCGACGGCGTTCGGGTGGAGGCCCGAGGTGCCCATCAAGGAAGGGCTGCGCCGCACGGTCGAGTTCTTCCGGCAGAAGCAGGCGCGCGGCGGCTGACCGCGGCGCGGCGGCCGGACCGCGGCACTCAGGCGGGACGCGGCAGCGGGAAGTGCAGCAGCGCCGCGACGGGCGCGACCGGATCCGGCGTGCCCGCGAGGACGTTCGCCGCCACCTCGACGACCGCGCGCTCGTGCCTGCCCATGAAGGTCGCGATGCGTGCCGCCTCCGGGTCTTCGTCGGCCGACACGAGCGTCGCGAGCTCCAGGTACCGCGGCAGGTAGGTCGACTTCACGATCTCCTGGATCGCGCCGAAACGCTCGGCCCAGGGGAGGGCGTTCAAGCCGTCGGCGCCCGACACGCCTCCGGCTCTGCCCTCGGGATCCTCGAGCATCGAGAGGTCGAGCCGCATGAGGAGCGGGCGGATGACCGCCTTGCCCTCGGTCTCGAGCTGGAGCAGCGAGCCGAGGACGTATCGCTGTTGGACGTCGGCCACCTTCCCGAGCATGCCGCCGAACACGGCTTCGCCCGCGACCTCGCCGCGATAGACGTCGATCAGGCAGTCTTTGAACGCCTTCGTCGCCATGTCGTCACCGCCTGGTGGAGTGTGTGCGCACGCTAGCGCGGTCTTCTCTGCCGACGCAACCGCGATCGCGATGGGGGACGACGCACGTCACGGGGAGAAGGAATGCCCGACGACGTATGCGCCGGAATCGCTCAGAGTCTGCTCCCGAATACGCGCTTCACCGGAACGGCATCGAGGTCGACGCCGTCCAGGCACCGGACGTTGATACTCCATCCGGAGAACTCGGGGGCACCCTCCGCCATCTCCGTGGACGTCCGGTGACGCGGTCGCCGGAACGGCAGGATGCCGCACGTGGGACAGAAGTAGTCTTCGGCCGTGCGTGTGCCCCATTGGTAGAGCGTCAGGTCCTCGAGGGGCGTGAGCAGTCGGAGCCGATCGGCTTCCACTCGATGGATGAGCGCCCCTCGCCGCCGACAGATCGAGCAGTCGCACGAGCGGACGTGATCGAGGTCGAGATCGACCTCGAATCGGACGCGCCCGCAGTGGCAGGAGCCGTTATGGGTCGTCATGTCCATCCGCCGTCGCGGCCGGCTGGACGGCCTCCGGGGGCCATCATGGCGAAGGGATCGTGTCCGGTCGCCCGGCTCACCGCTCGAGCACCCCGCTGTTCCGTGCATCATGATGATACCGCGGCCACGGCGGCGTCGTCTTCGGATTCCCCGCACTTCGCCACACCCACAGATCCCCCTCGCGCGTCGTCACCGCGACCACCTGGCTCCCCTTCGCGAATTGCTGGCTCACGGTCGGCGACGCGATGATCCAGCCGCCCGTGAACTTCGGCCAGCGGACTGGCTCGGCTCCCGATGCGTCGATCGCGTGGACGAGGTAGCCACCGCTGCCGACGAGGATCTCCGGGACGTCGTCACCCGAGATGTCGGCGACCGACGGCTCGCCGAGGAAGACGAGGTCGTCCAGCAGGCGCGGGAACGCCGCCAGCGACTCGCCCGTCGACGCGCGCCAGGCGAGCAGGTGCACGTCGTGCGGGAGCTGCTCCGCCGGGAGCTGCGCGTCGAGCAGGCGGACGAAGCCGGCACCGGTCTGGATCCACGCGACCTCGCCGCCAGGGCCGATGGGTGCGAACGTGCCGCTGCCGAGGCTCGGCACCGACGCGAACGGCTCCGTGGTGGCGCTCGCGGCGCCGAAGCTCGCGCGATCGGTCGGGAGCGTACGCGGCTTGCCGGTGGCGTCGGACCCGTAGAACGATGTGCCGTCGGCGCGCAGAACGTATGCGGGCCCCGCGACCGAGCTGATGCCGACCTCGAGTGTACCGTCGCCGTCGACGTCGGCCATGGACGGTGCCCCGGGCACGCCCTCGATCCACGGCAGCAGCTCGTCGGCGAGGATGGCGGGACGCGCCGGCCAGCCGGTCAGATACGGCCCCGACGGATTCGTCGCGCCCTCCACGTCGTTCGTTCCGCCGGCCGGGATCGCGTACACCCGGCCGTTCGCCTGCGAGAGCACGCCGAGGTTGATGAAGAGCGAGATCGTCCCGTTGCCCGCCGCCGCGAAGTTCGGGGCCTCGCGATATTCCTCGTTCGTCCCGACGACGATCACCGGCCTGCCGTCGCCGCGCAGCGGTCCCACCGCCGGGGTCGACACGATCTTCGTCCCCTGGAGCGCGACCGACTGGCCGTTCACGACCTTCGGCGTGACCTTGTGCGAGACGGGATCGATCGCGGCCATCTGCGTGCGGTCGACGACCTGCACCGGCCAGCCGGGAAGCGAGGAGCCGTCCGGACGCCACACGTAGAGGTGGCGATCCATCGCCGCGGCGACGATCTCGAGCGTCTTCGGCGCGCCGTCGAGATCGGCGAGCACGGGCGGTGCGACCAGGCCGCGCTGCACGCGGTTGAAGCGATCGCGCACCGTGCGCGCCGAGAAGCGCGGGTCGGTCGTCACGGGGAAGCCCTTCCGGCGACGACCCTTGCGATCCCATACGTAGAGCTTGCCGCCGAGCGATCCGGCCACCACCTCGACGCGGTGGTCGCCGTCGATGTCGGCGGCGGCGAGGCCGTTCCCGAGCGACTCGGCGTAGGTGGGTTGCAGCGCGCCGACCGTGAAGGCGTGCGATCCCGTGTGCAGCGGCAGGAGATCGGTGGCGACCGGCCAGCCCTTCATCTCGGTCCCGTCGGGCCTATAGGCGTGGAGGAGGCCGTCCGACGTCGCGACGAGGAGGTTCTCCTTCGCCCGCCTGCCGTGGCCTTTCAGCGCAATGAACAGCGGCGACGCCTCGCCGCTGCCGCCGAGGCGCACGGGGAAGCCGGGGAGGAGGTCCTGGTCGTGGCGCACGTAGACCGTTCGGCGCGATTCGCCCGTCCGTCCCGCATCGTCGACGACGCGCAGTCGCAGCGTGATGGTGAACAGGTCGGGCGTGTCGTTCGGCGACGCGGTACCGCTCTGCGCCGTCGACGGGGTCGCGGCAGGGTCGAACGCGCAGGTGGCCGCTGCGTCGGCGACCCGCCAGGTGGCGAGGGTCGCGGCGCCCAGCGGCGACGTCACCCCCGAGGCGCTCGCGATCGGATGGAAGCGGTCCTCCGTCGGCTGCACGCCGCAGCCGAACGCCAACTCGTATCCGAACGACGTCGCACGGCGCGCCGCCGCCGAGCCCGTGATCGGGACGGCGGGCGTCGACTGCGGATCGAGCGTCGTCCACCAATCGGGCGAGAGCAGATCGGCCTCCGGCGGAACGTCGCCCATCGCCACGGCGGCGACCGCGTGCGCGGCGTGCGCCCGCCCGTAGCCGAAGTACTGGTCCCACCCGGGCTGCGACGCGTAACGCATGGTGGTCGTGCCCGGAAGGCCGAAAGCGGCCGTGCGGTTCGACGAGAAGTCGATGTCGTCGGCGGTCATCGTGAGGAGCTGGCCCACCTCGTTCGCCGACAGCGGATGCACGTTGCCGGTGGGGTCGGTCCGGCGCGGCGTGAGCGATCCGGCCTCGACGGCGTCGAGCGCGGCGGACACGAGGAGGCCCGCGATGCCCGACCCGCGTCCGGTCGCCTCGGAGGAGCACGACGACGACGCGATCGCGACCGCGATGTTGCCGCCGTAGTTCGTGCAGCCATTGAGGAAGAGGTAGGAGCGCGGCGTCAGCCCGATGCCGGACACGTCCGTGAACTTCGTCACCGAGTTGACGGTGATCGTGTGCCGGTTCGCCGACGGGACGTTGTGGTGGAAGCTCTCCTCGTCCGCCGCCGACGCGATGACCGGTACGTCGCGGCCGTAGGCGTACTCGATCGCGTCGCGCGCGAACTGCGAGTTGTTGACCGTCCCGAGCGCCTCCTGGACGATGTGCGCCCCGCTGTCGACCGCGAAGACGACGGCCTGCGCGAAGTTGTTCGAGTCGGCGATGAAGCTGTCGCCGACGCGCACCGGCATCACCATGCAGTTGGGGCAGACGCCGAGGTCGCCGCCGTTGTCCGCCTCGGCGCACGAGTCGCGCGCCTCGCCGGTGCCGTGGCCGTACGACACGTCGTCGAACGGGTCGTTGTCGTCGTCGAGGAAGTCCCACCCGGCGATGTCGTCGACGTAGCCGTTCGTGTCGCCGTCGGTGCCGTCGCTGAAGGCGATGATCAGGTCCTGCGGATCGACGACGCCGTTGCCGTTGCGATCGCCGACGCGAGGGTCGGTGGCGTAGTCGGCGGCCGTCAGCACGCCGTCGTCGTCGAGGTCGTAGGGATCGGGGTTGCGCGCGCCCGGCGCGGCCGCGGGCTTCGTCTGCCCGGCGGCGTTCTGCGGCAGCGGCAGCTCGTGCCGGTTCACGTGCACCTTGCGGGCGAGGTCGGCCATCGCGCCGCGGTCGTCCCACTTGATGCCGGAGTCGAGGACGGCGATCAGGACGTCGGGACGGCCGGTCGTCACCTGCCAGGCGAGGTCGACGCTCATGCCGGTCACGCCGAAGAGCTCGTCCGGGTTTGCATCGATGGCGGCATCGCCCGACTGATCGCTCGTGAGCTTCCAGGCGTCGCCGCCGGCGAAGTCCGCGGGGCGCGTGGGCGGGACGGTCATCGGGAGGCGGAGGTAGGCGCCGTAGCTCTGAGGAGGGATGCCGGGAGGCGGTGCGGGGTAGGGAAAGGCTGCGAGCGCCGGCGTGGCGATCGCGAGCAAGCCGGCGGCGACGCCCGCGATGATGGCGTTGACCTTGCCGCCAAGCCCTTCCTGCAGCTTGGCGATCGGCATCCACAGGAAGCGGAACGGGATGCGGCGGTGCTCGACGGCGTTGTACAGCGCCGAGGCCGCGTGCTTGCCGATCACGTCGGTGCGCGCCAACAACTGCTCCGGGGCGGCGGCCGGCTCGAAGCACTCCATCAGCAGC
>Ga0187894_10000309_pt1 | contig 66167 bp, 57 predicted proteins | sample GBC1701081metaG_FD_136650 | JGI IMG/M metagenome (GOLD analysis project Ga0187894, IMG submission 136650) | White microbial mat communities from a lava cave in the Kipuka Kanohina Cave System on the Island of Hawaii, USA - GBC170108-1 metaG ... | reverse complement strand
GCTCCGCCGCCGCGACCATCTCCTCTTCGCTGTCGAACACCTGCGCCGGCCCTGAGAACTCGAGCCCTTCCTTGCCGGTGATCTTCGCGACGGCGCCATCGGGTGCGAGCGAGCCGCGCAGGATCTGGATGTGGCCGGTCGACTTGATCGGGTCGTCCAGCGCGCGAACGATCGGCTGGCCCGCCGCGAGCCCGGGCAGCTCGCGCAGATTCTCCGCGAGCGTCTTGCCGGTGACGGTCACGCAGGAGCCGTCGAGCAGGCCCGCCTCGAGCAGCCGCTTCATCACCGCCGGCGTGCCGCCCACGTTGTGGAGGTCCTCCATCACGTACTTGCCGCTCGGCTTGAAGTCCGCGAGCAGCGGCGTCTTGTCGCTCGCGCGCTGGAAGTCGGCCAGCGCGAGCGAGATGCCGACCGCGCGCGCCATCGCGATCAGATGCAGCACCAGATTCGTGCTGCCGCCGAGCGCGATCGCGGTGACCATCGCGTTCTCGAACGCGGCGCGCGTCATGACCTCGCGCGGCTTCAGGTCGAGCTCGAGCAGGCGCCGGATCGCCGCGCCGGCGCGCCGGCATTCGTCGAGCTTCGCTTCGGAAGTCGCGGGCGTCGACGAGCTGTAGGGCAGCGACATCCCTAATGCCTCGATCGCCGACGCCATCGTGTTCGCGGTGTACATGCCGCCGCACGCGCCCGCGCCGGGGCACGCGTGGCGCACGATGTCCTGCCGCTCCTCGTCGTCGATGCGGTGCGCGATGAACTCGCCGTAGCTCTGGAACGCGGACACGATGTCGAGCGGTTTGCCGCTGCGGCCGAAGCCCGGCTTGATCGTGCCGCCGTAGACCATCAGCGCCGGGCGATTCACGCGCGCCATCGCGATCAAGCAGCCCGGCATGTTCTTGTCGCAGCCCGGGATCGAGACGTTCGCGTCGTACCACTGCGCGCCCATCACCGTCTCGATCGAGTCCGCGATCAGGTCGCGCGACTGGAGCGAGAAGCTCATCCCGTGCGTGCCCATCGAGATCGCGTCGGACACGCCCACCGTGAAGAAGCGCAGTCCGATCATGTCGGCCGCCGCGACGCCCTCGCGCACGGCATCCGCGAGCAGCCCGAGGTGCACGTTGCACGGGTTGCCGTCGTACCACATCGCAGCGATGCCGACCTGAGGCTTGTGCAGATCCGCCTCGCGGAGGCCGACGCCGTAGAGCATCGCCTGCGACGCGCCCTGAGACTTCTCCTCGGTGATGCGGGCGCTGATGCGATTGAGCTTCGCCGCCATGGGCCGTCCCTCGCGCAGAAAGAGCAGCCTATCATCGCGCCTTCGGCGCCGCTGAAGGCGCGAGCGGGAGGAATGCGGCGCGCATGGCAGGTCGATCGCTCGCGCGCGCCGCAGTGCTCGTGCTGACGCTCTCGGGCCTCGTTTCCGCGCGTGCGGAGACGGCGCCCGCGGCCGCGAGCGCGCCGCCGCGCCCGTACGCGCAGACCGAGCAGCGTGCGGCTTGCGACGCCTACGAGCCGCTGCGCGCGCCGTTCTTCGGCGACACGCACGTTCACACCGCGTACTCGCAGGACGCGAGCACGCAGGGCACGCGCACGACGCCGCGCGACGCGTACCGCTTCGCGCGCGGCCACGCGATCGCGATCCAGCCGTGGCGCGACGACGGCTCTTCGCTGCGCAGCGTGCGGCTGGGTCGCCCGCTCGACTTCGCGGCGATCACCGATCACGCCGAGCAGATCGGCGAGGTGCACATCTGCCGCACGCCCGGCGCACCCGGCCACGACGCGCTCGTCTGCCGGCTCTACCGCGGCTGGCCGCGCGCCGCGTTCTTCGTGATGAACGCCGCGTACTCGTCCGGCGGCGAACGCTTCGACTTCTGCGGCGCGAACGGCGCGGGCTGTCTGGAGGCCGCGCAGCACGTCTGGCGCGACACGCAGGCCGCCGCCGAGGAGGCTTACGACCGCAGCGCGGCGTGCCGCTTCACGAGCTTCGTCGGCTACGAGTGGACGAGCAGCGCCGACAACGGCAAGAACCTCCACCGCAACGTGATCTTCCGGAACGAGCGCGTGCCGAAGCTGCCGATCAGCACGATGGAGACCGGGCCGAATGCCGCCGCGCTGTGGGACCAGCTCGAGCGCGAGTGCACGCGCGGCACGCCGGGCTGCGAGGTGCTGACGATCCCGCACAACTCGAACCTCGACGGCGGGCTGATGTTCGCGTCGGCGCGCGCGCTCGGCGCCGAGATCGACGCCGAGGAGGCGCGCATCCGCGCGCGCTGGGAGCCGCTGGTCGAGGTGATGCAGCACAAGGGCGATTCCGAGTGCCTGCTGGGTGGGGACACGACGGACGAAGCCTGCGGCTTCGAGAAGCTGCCATACGACAACTTTGGCGGGCGCTACCTCGACAGCCGGCGCGCGCCGCCGCAGCGTGGGCAGTACGCGCGCGACGCGCTCGAGCGCGGCCTCGGTTATCAGGCCGCGCTCGGCGCGAACCCGTTCCGCTTCGGGCTGATCGCGAGCACGGACACGCACCTCGGCACGCCCGGGCTCGCGAGCGAGCGCGATTTCCCCGGGCACGGCGGCGCCGGCGCGGCCGACGCGAGCGAGCTGCCCGCAGGGCTGCCGGATGCGCTCGAGTTCAACCCGGGCGGCCTCGCGGTGTTATGGGCGGAGGAGAATTCGCGCGATGCGCTGTTCGCGGCGATGCAGCGCCGCGAGGCGTACGGCACGAGCGGTACGCGGCCGGTCGTGCGCTTCTTCGGCGGATTCGCGCTCTCAGACGACGCGTGCGCCGACCCCGCGTTCGTCGCGCAGGGCTACCGGCTCGGCGTGCCGATGGGCGGCGAGCTGCGCGCGAGCCCGAAGAGCGCGCCGGCGCGTTTCGCGGTGCTCGCGACGAAGGACCCTGGCACACGCGCGGAGCCCGGTCTCGACCTCGAGCGCATCGAGATCGTGAAGGGCTGGCTCGACGACCAGGGAGAGACCCACGAGCGCGTCACGCTCGTCGCCGGCGGCGCGACCGGCGCCGGCGTCGACACGCGCACCTGTCAGCCGCGCGGCAACGGTCACGCGCGCCTGTGCGCGGTCTGGGAAGATCCCGCGTTCGATCCGCGCGAGCACGCGTTCTACTACGCGCGCGTGCTGGAGAATCCATCCTGCCGCTGGAGCCAGCACGTCTGCGTCGCCAAGCACGTCGACTGCACGCAGCCCGACAGCGCCCCGGAGGAGCTCGCCGGATGCTGCGCGCCCGAGCACCAGCCGGTGATCCAGGAGCGCGCGTGGACCTCGCCGATCTGGGTGTCGCCCGAGGAGAGCGTCTCGAGGGCCGCAGCGCGGGCCCCGGGCGCGTGACGCGCCCGCTGCTGCGCTTCGCGCTGCTCGGCGCCGCGCTGTTCGCGCTCGAGCGCGGCGTCGTCGATCGGCTGCGCGCGCCCGCCGCGTTCCCAGCCAGCGCCGCGATCAGCGACGACGAGCTGTTACTGCGCGAGGCGCTCGCGCGCGGTCTCCACGAGAGCGACGCGGTCGTGCGGCGCCGCCTCGCGATGAACCTCGCGTTCGCCGAAGGAGCGCACGAGCGCAGCGAGGAAGAGCTCGTGCGCGACGCGCTCGCGCTCGGAATGCACGAGAGCGACCTCGTCGTGCAGCGCCGGCTCGTGCAGAAGATGCGCCTCGCGTTCGCGGAGCGCGGGCGCGCCGCGGAGCCGAGCGAAGCCGAGCTTGCGGCGCATCTCGCCGCGCACGCGGAGCGCTGGACCGAGCCCGCGCGCGTGCGCGCGACGCAGCTCTACTTCGCGACGCGCGCGCGCGCCGAGGCGGTGAGCGCGCAGCTTCCGCCCCGGCCCGAGGGCGAGCTCGCGCTCGGCGAGCCGCTGCCGTTCGCCGCGCAGCTGCCGCCTCTCGCTCGCGAAGAGCTCGCGCGCCAGCTCGGCGCCACGTTCGCGGACGCGGTGTTCGCACTGGAGCCCGGCGCGTGGAGCGCGCCGCTCGAATCGAGCTTCGGCTGGCATCGCGTCTACGTGCACGAGCACAACGCGGCGCGCGCGAGCCCGCTCGCCGTCGTGCGCCGCGAAGTGCGCGAGTCGCTGCTCGCCGAGCGCGGCGCGCGCGCCGTCCGCTACGCCCTCGCCCAGCTCCGCACACGCTACGACCTCGCCCCCAGCACCGTGGCCCCCCAGTGACGCCCAACGACGTGAAGTGGGGGACCTTCCTCCTCTTTCCGGAATGCGGCCGCCGCGCGCGAAAACGGCGGAGCGTCCCCGCTCTTCTCCTTGTTTCGCTGGTCGCCGCGTTCGTTCCGACGGGGCCCGCGGGCGCGCACAACCTCGCGCCGGCGTACCTCGAGCTGCGCGAACGCGCGCACGGCGAGGTGCACGCGCTGTGGAAGATCTCGGCCGTCGTGCCGCGCGGCGCCCGGCTCGCGCCCGCGCTGCCCTGCCCGATCGCGGGCGATCCGGTCGCGCGCCTCGATGGCGAGGCGATCCTCGTCGAGTGGACGCTCGCGTGCGACGGCCCGCTGGTCGGGCGCGAGCTGCGCGTCGACGGCCTCGGCGGCGGCGGCATCGACGCGCTCGTGCACGTCTCGCTCGCGGACGGCCGCGAGGTGCGCGCGATTCTCAGCGCCGCGGCGCCATCGCTCCTCATTCCGCCGCGCGAGCGCCGGCCGCGCGTGCTCGCGAGCTACGCGCGCCTCGGCATCACGCACTTGTGGAGCGGGCTCGACCACCTGCTGTTCGTCGCGGGCCTGACGTTGCTGCTCGGCGGAACGCGCCGCCTCGTCCTCGCGATCACCGCGTTCACCGCCGGCCACAGCGTGACGCTCGCGCTCGCCGCGCTCGGCTTCGTCGCGCCGCCGCAAGCCCTCGTCGAGCTCGCGATCGCGGCGACGATCGTCGTGCTCGCGCTCGGCCTCGCTCGCGCGCGCGAGCCCGCGCCGCCGCGCGGCATCGTGCGGCGCCCCGCGCTGCTGCCGTTCGCGTTCGGCCTGCTGCACGGCCTCGGCTTCGCGGGCGCGCTCGGCGAGCTCGGCCTCCCGCAGCACGCGATTCCGCTCGCGCTGTTCGCGTTCAACGTCGGCATCGAGCTCGGACAGCTCGCGTGGGTCGCGCTGCTGCTCGCGCTCGCTCTCGTGTTCACGCGCGCGAGCGCAAGTGCGACTGCGCGGTCCGTCGCCGGCGCGTTGCCGCGTCGCGCCGCATTCGCGCACGCTTTCGCCACGCACGCGATCGGCGGCCTCGGCATGTTCTGGTGTCTCGACCGCGCGGCGCTCTGGCTCTTCCCGTAACGTTTCGCGGCGCCCGCAGGAGGATCCGATGCCCGCACACAAGCCATTTCGTTTCGGTGTCCAGCTCGCGACGCTGCCCCCGAATGATTGGGCCGAGCGCGTTCGCCAGATCGAACGCTGGGGTTACGACTCGATCCTCTGGCCGGACCACTTCTTCTTCCCGGAATGGGATCCGGTCGTCGCGCTCTCGGCGGTCGCCGCGGTCACGACGCGCCTCAAGACCGGCACGCTCGTCTACGGCGTCGACTACCGGCATCCGGTCGTGCTCGCGCGCGCAGCCGCGACCGCGCACGCGCTCTCGGGCGGCCGGGTCGAGTTCGGCATCGGCGCGGGCTGGACGGAAACCGACTACGCCGAAGCCGGCCTCCGCTACGACGCCGCCGGCACGCGCGTCGAGCGCCTCGAGGAAGCGCTCCAGGTGATCAAGGGCATCTGGACGAACGAGCGCACGACGTTCAGCGGCAAGAGCTATCAGGTGGCGGGCGCGCAGCGCGCGGTGGAGCTGTCCTCGCTGCCGCGCATCCTGATCGGCGGCGGCGGCAAGAAGGTGCTCGGCGTCGCCGGCCGGCACGCGGACATCGTCGGCATCAATCCGAAGGTGGCCGAGGGCAAGATCACCGCGAATGCGGCGCGCGACGGCGTGCTCGAGCGCACGCGCGAGAAGATCCGCTGGGTCGAAGAGGCCGCTGGCGCCGCCGGCCGCGACTTCGACGCGCTCGAGCTGAACGCGCTCGTGTTCGGCACCGTGATCACGGACGACCCGAAGCCGGTGCGCGAGTTCCTCGGCAAGCAGGCGGGCCTGTCGCCCGACGACGTCGCGGCGAGCCCGCTCTATCTGACCGGCTCGGCGCGCGAGATCCAGGACACCTTGCAGCGCCGCCGCGAGGAGCTCGGCTTCAGCTATGTCGTCATCCAGGGCCGCGATTTCGCGCTGCTCGAGAAGTTCGCCGCAGACGTGGTCGCGCCGCTCACTCGGGCAGGCGCGCGGTGACCAAGCTCGGGATCGACTTCGAGAACCTGGATCGCACGTGGTGGGACGCGGGCGGAGCCGACCTGTGGGAAGGCATTACGGGCGACCGCGACGCCGGATCGATCGTCGTCGACGACGACCTCGCCGCTTCCTGGTTGGTCTCCGCCGCCGCGATCCCGGGCTGGGAAGGCGGCCCCGAGTACGCGCCGCATCCGATCCGCGCGAGCTCGCTCAGCGAGGACGATCCGGACGCCTGACCTGACTTCGCCGCGAGCCCCGTTAGTGTGGGCCGCTCGAAAACCGGGAGGCTGAAATGGGGCTCGTCGAGCGCGTCAATGACGAGATGAAAGAGGCGCTGAAAGCGAAGCAGGCCGAGCGCCTCGCCGCGCTGCGCAACATCCGCGCCGGCTTCCTGTACGAGATGAAGAAGGACGGCGCGACGACGCTCGCCGACGAGCCGGCGATCGGCGTGCTGCGCAAGCTCGAGAAGCAGCGCCAGGAGAGCATCGAGGCGTTCTCGAAAGGCGGGCGCGAGGAGATGGCGGCCGCCGAGCGCGCCGAGCTCGCGGTGATCCAGCGCTTCCTGCCGAGCCTGGCCGACGAGGCCACCACCGCGCGCTGGGTCGACGAGGCGATCGCGGCGAGCGGCGCCGCGAGCGCGAAGGAAGTCGGCAAGGTGATGGGGGCGCTGATGAAAGCGCACAAGGGCGAGCTCGACGGCAACCTCGCGCGCGCGATCGCGGCCAAGAAGCTCGGCGGCTAGGGACCGCGGCCCGAGATGAGCGCCGCGCTCCCGGCGTGGGCCGCGTTCGCCGCCTGGGCGTTGCTGATCTTCGCGACGGTCCCGTTCGCGCGCACGATCGAAGCCTTCGTCGTCGCGAGGCTCGGCGATCGCGCGTTCCTGCTCGGCGTGCTCGCGATCGTCGCGGCGGCGGCGCTGCTCGCGTGGCGCGCGCTCGCGCGGCTCGGCGCGCGCGCCCGCGTCGCCGTCGCGCTCGGCGTCGCGCTCTACGCGGGCGCGGCGTGGTGGCTGCGTGGCAACCCGGTCGAGTCGGTGCATGTCGTCGAGTACGGCGCGCTCGGCCTGCTCGCGCTGCGTGCGCTCGCGCACGGCGCGCGCGACGCCTGGCTCGCGCCGAGCGCCGCGCTGCTCGCGCTCACGGTCGGAATCCTCGACGAAGCGCTGCAATGGCTCACGCCGGCGCGCGTCTGGGACCTGCGCGACATCACGGTGAATGCGCTCGCCGGCGCGGGTGGCCCGCTGCTGCTCGCGTTCGGCGTGCGGCCCGCGTGGGCGCAGCAGCCGGCGAGCGTGCGCGGCGCGCGCCGCTGCGTCGCGCTGTTCGCGCTCGCGTGGGCGCTGCTCGGCGCGTCGTGCCTCAACACCTCCGCGCGCGTCGCGCAGCTCGCGCGCCTCGCGCCGGCGCTCGGATTCGACGCAAAGGGAAGCGGCATGGTCGACTACGGCGCGCTGCACGTGCTCGCGAGCGGCGCCGAGTTTCCGTCGCGGCTGCGTGGCGACGCGTGGCGCGCGCTCGATCGCGCCCGAGCGGCGAGCGCCGGCGCCGCGCTCGCCGAGAACGTGCGCGCGGCGACCCGCGCGCCCGCCGATGTGCAGCCGAGCCGCTACGACCAATTCCTCGCCGAGCACAGCGCGGTGCGGGACCCGTTCCTGCACGAGCTGCGCGTCCACCTGTTCCGGCGCGACCGCTACGTCGAGACCGCGGATCGCCACCTGGACGATCCCGCGTGGCGAGCGCGCGATCTCACCGTCGCGGCGCGCGAGAACGAATTCCTCGAGCGGTACGCGCCCGAGACGCTGCGCGCGGGCGGGCTCGCCTGGAGCACGGCGCAGCGCGCCGAGCGAGAGCGCCTCGCGATCGCGGGCCCGTACCGCAGCCGCGTCGCGGAGAGCGTCGTGACGCGCGTGCGCGAACGCGACGTCGCGCTCGTGTGGGCGGCCGGGCTCGCAGCGCTCGGCTTCGCGTTCGCGCGGCTGAGCCGGCGCTAGGTCGAGCTCGCCCCGCCGAGCCGGCGCAGCAGCCGCCGCAGCGCGCGCGCGATCCAGAACATCGCGACGAGCCCGGTCGCGAGCAGCGCGAGCGCGAGCGCGATCACCGCGAGCGGATGCTGGATCGCGAGATAGATCAGGCCCGCGAACGAGAGCTCCTCGGCGAACGAGAGCCCCCAGTTCGAGAACGGCTCCGGGCTCGCGTTCACCGCCAGCCGCGCGCCGGACTTCAGGCCATGCACCGAGAGCGCGACGCCGCCGGCCAAGAGCGCCGCGCTCGCGCGCCACACTTCGGGCGCGTCGCCGAGCGCGGCGAACGCGATCAGCGCCGCGGCCGGGATGCGCACGAACGTGTGGATCGCGTCCCAGATCGAGTCGAACGCGGGCACTTTGTCGGCGACGAACTCGGCGGCGTAGAGCAGCGTCGCGAGCCCGGCGACCGGCAGCTCCCCTAACACCTGGAGCGGCGCCGGCAGCTCGAGCACGCCGAAGCGCTGCAGCCAGCCGAGCGCCGCGACCGTCCCGTACACGCGAAGCCCCGAACCCGCGGCGGCTCCCGCAGCGAGGCCGAGCTCGCCGAGCAGCGCAGGACTCATGCGCCCCTCCTCGCGATTTGCACCGTCGATCGGTGCAGCGCCATCACGCGCGCGCGCGCGCGGAGGTTCGGGCGGAGAGCGGCGCTCAGGCCGGCGCGAGCGCCTTCTTGATCCCGGCGATCCCGCCCTTGTAGACGCCTTCGATCATCGAGATCGCCTGCGCCTCGGGGATCCCCTTCGGCTCGAAGCTGCTGCTCCACTCGATGCGCGTGCCCTCGCCGTCCTCGAACAGCTGAATGCGCGCGAGGTACCCGGAGACCGGCAGGGGGCCAGCGACGATCGAGTAGTCGAGCGTGCGGCGCGCGGCATCGAGCAGCTCGCAGCGCTCCTGGAGCTGGACGTCGTTCGGCAGCGTGATCGTGCGGACCGCGCCGACGCCGCTGCCGGTGGACGTCACGCTCTTGAAGCCCTTCGAGAAACGGCCGATGCCGCCGAAGTCGCCGACGAGATCCCACACGCGATCGGCGGAAGCGTTGATGCGGTCCGAGATCTTGACGCTGGCCATGCGGTCCTCCGTTTCGAAGATCGAGGAGATACCGCAGCGCCGGCCCCATCCGCCCGCGATGACACCGTCTGGGGTCTGACCCCTTTTCGTGTCACTGCGACGAAGGCGTCGGCTGGTGTTCACGTCGCGGTGCGGTGTCGAAGCGCGGTGCGCACGTACTCGAGCGTGCGCTCGCGCTGCTCGGTGAGCTCGTCGTCGCGCAGCGCGCGCACCGGCTTCGCGGGCGTCCCCACCGCGAGCACGCGGGCGGCGACCGCAGCGCCCGGTGCGAGCAACGCGCCGGCGGCGAGCCACGCGAGCGCGCCGAGCTCCGCGCCGTCGAGCGCGACCGCGCCGATGCCGACGAGCGCGCCGTCGCCGACGCGGCAGCCGTGCACGACCGCGCGGTGCCCGATCGTCACCTCGTCCCCGACCTCGCACGGGAAGCGGTCCTTCGTGACGTGCAGGACGCACAGATCCTGAATGTTCGTGCGCGCTCCTACGCGGATCGAATGCACGTCGCCGCGCAGCACGCAGCCATACCAGACGCTCGAATCGCGCCCGATCTCGACGTCGCCCACCAGCGTCGCACCCGGCGCGATCCACGCGCTCGGGTCGATGCGCGGCCAGCGCCCTCGAAACGGCCGGATGCACGCCCCCGGATACCGCTGCGCGAAGTCGGCAGCCTGCCAGTCCATCCCTCTCTCCTCCGCTTCTCGAGCGCGATTTCGTGCACGCCTGCTCACGCCGCAGGCAGTCGGGCACGGCACATGTGCATGAAAGAGCGCGATTTCGTCGCTTCGAGCGCATTCGCGCTCTGGCACGCGCTTTGCGTTGGGCTCGCGCGGCGCACGGAAGAGTGGCGTGTGCGCACTGGGAAAATCCAAGGAGGTTCCGTGTTGGGGAGCATTCGTCGCAGGACCATGACCCTGCTGATCGCAGGGGCGCTCGTCTCGGGCGCGACCGCGCAGAGCTGGGCGCAAGAAGAGGCCCCCGCTGCGGCTGAGCCGACCGCGGCGGCCGAGGCTCCGGCGGAAGCGGCGGATGCCGCGACCGCAGAAGCCGCCCCCGCGGAAGCGGCGGCCGAGCCCGCCGCCGAGGCGGCTCCCGACGCGCTCGCGGCGCTGACGACCGGCGCGAGCGATCTGCGCATCGGCATCGACACCGTGTGGGTGCTCGTCACGGCGATGCTCGTGTTCTGGATGAACGCGGGCTTCGCGCTCGTCGAGAGCGGCCTGTGTCGAGCGAAGAACACGACCAACATCTTGACGAAGAACTTCATCGTGTTCGCCGCCTCCACGATCTCGTTCTGGGTGATCGGCTGGGGGCTGATGTTCGGCGACGGCAACAGCTTCGTCGGCACGAGCGGCCTGTGGTTCGTCTCGGGCGCCGACAACTCGCCGGCGCTCGGCGAGGCGTACGCGGCGATGAATCCGTTCTCGACCGCGTTCTACGAGGGCGTCTACAGCGCGATCAATTGGACCCCGGTTCCGCTCTGGGCGAAGTTCTTCTTCCAGCTCGTGTTCGCCGGCACTGCGGCGACGATCGTCTCGGGCGCCGTCGCGGAGCGCATCAAATTCAAGTCGTTCCTGGTGTTCAGCTTCATCCTGGTCGCGCTGATGTACCCCGTCACCGGCCACTGGATCTGGGGCAGCGGCCTGCTCGCCGCGATCAACTTCCGCGACTTCGCAGGCTCCTCCGTCGTCCACAGCGTCGGCGGGTGGGCCGCGCTCGCGGGCATCCTCGTGCTCGGCCCGCGCCTCGGCCGTTACAAGGACGGCCGAGTGACGCCGATGCCCGGCCACAGCATGACGTCGGCCTCGCTCGGCGTGCTGATCCTGTGGCTCGGCTGGTTCGGGTTCAACCCGGGCTCGACGATGGCCGCGATGAACGGCACCGCGATCGCGCACATCCTCGTGAACACGAACATGGCAGCCGCCGCGGGCGCGATCACCGCGATGCTCACCGCGTGGCTCATGCTCGGGAAGCCGGATCTCTCGATGATCCTGAACGGCTGCCTCGCCGGCCTGGTCGCGATCACCGCGCCGTGCGCATTCATCTCGATCGGAAACGGAGCACTGGTCGGCGCGATCGCCGGCGTGCTCGTCGTGCTGGGCGTGCTCGGCTTCGACAAGCTGAAGATCGACGACCCGGTCGGCGCGCTCTCGGTGCACCTGGTGAACGGGATCTGGGGCACGCTCGCGCTCGGCCTCTTCTACGACAACGACATCGCGACCAACATCGCGGCGCTCCCGACCGACCTCACGCCGGGAGCGCAGTTCCTCGTGCAGCTGAAGGGCGTGCTCTACGTCGGCGCGTTCACGCTCGTCGGCTCGCTGGTGGTCTGGTACGCGATCAAGGCGCTGTTCGGAGTGCGCGTGTCGCCCGAGGAGGAGACCGAGGGTCTCGACATCGGCGAGCACGGCATGCACGCGTACGACATCCCGCCGGTGAGCTGATCCCGGCACAGACGGAGGGCTCCGGCCTCCGACACAGACCGAAGGGCATCGCTCGAGAGAGCGATGCCCTTCGCGTTTCTGGCCGTTTCTGGTTTCGCGGGTGCGCCGAGTCGTGATATCAGGTGCGCGCCGGAGCACAGCTCGACGAGTTTCTGCTGCGTCGGGCCGAGGCGTGCTCGCTCATCTCGGAGAGGACTGCCATGAATCGCCGCATCGCGCGGGCCGCCGGGCTCGCTGCCGCTTCCGCCCTATTGGGCACCGCTCTGCCCGCTCTCGCCCAGGACACATCGCCCGCGCCGCCGGCGATCGACACCGGCGACACCGCGTGGGTGCTGGCCGCGTCGGCGCTCGTGCTGATGATGACGCTTCCCGGCCTCGCGCTGTTCTACGGCGGGCTCGTGCGCGCGAAGAACATCCTGAACGTGCTCGTGCAGTGCTTCGCCTCGGCAGCGGTGATCGGCGTGCTCTGGATCGTCGTCGGCTACAGCCTCGCGTTCGGCGGATCGGGCGCGTTCATCGGCGATCTCTCGAAGATGATGCTGAGCGGCGTCACGCCGGACTCGGTGAGCGCGAACTTCGCGACGCCGCCGCGCAACATCCCCGAATACATCTTCATCATGTTCCAGGCGATGTTCGCGATCATCACGCCGGCGCTGATCATCGGGGCCGTCGTCGAGCGCATGAAGTTCTCGGTGTTCGTGGCGTTCATCACGCTCTGGGTGCTGGTCGTCTACTGCCCCGTCGCGCACATGGTGTGGTCGAGCCCCGGCTTCTTGTTCAGCCAGGGAGCGATCGACTTCGCCGGCGGTCTCGTCGTGCACATGACGAGCGGCTTCTCGGCGCTCGTCGCGGCGCTGATGCTCGGCAAGCGCAAAGGCTTCGGGCGGCAGCCGATGGCGCCCAACAGCCTGCCGCTCTGCCTCACCGGCGCGGGCCTGCTCTGGGCCGGCTGGTTCGGCTTCAACGCCGGCAGCGCGCTCTCGGCGAGCCCGCTCGCGACGCTCGCGTTCCTGAACACGAGCACCGCGGCGTCGATGGCGACGCTCACGTGGGCCGGCATCGAGTGGATCCACCGCGGGAAGCCGACCGCGCTCGGCGCTGCGACCGCGGCCGTCGCGGGGCTGGTCGCGATCACGCCGGCGTGCGGCAACGTCTCGCCGGCCGGCGCGCTCGCAGTCGGCTTCGGCGTCGCCGTGATCTGTTATTGCGCGGTCACGTTCCTGAAGGCATGGGCCGGCTACGACGACTCGCTCGACGCGTTCGGCGTGCACGGCGTCGGCGGTGCGTGGGGCGCGCTCGCCTCGGGCCTGTTCACGACCAGCTACCCGGCCGGAGACTTCGGCAAGCAGCTGGCCGTGCAGCTCGAGGGCATCGCGATCGTCGCCGTCTACGCGCCGATCGCGACGTTCGTGCTGCTGACGCTGCTGAAGGCGCTGTTCGGCGGCCTGCGCGTCAGCGACGAGGCGGAGCACAGCGGCCTCGACCTCGCCGAGCACTCGGAATCCGCGTACGCGACGGGCGACTAGACGGCCCCGCCCTCTCAGCCCGTCGCAGGGGCCTTCACGGCCTCCGCTCTGCTCTCGGCGTCGAGCTTCGCCTGGATCTCCTCCAGCGTGAGCCCGCGCGTCTCGGGCGCGAACCTCGCGATCAGCAGCGCACCGAGGATCGGACCGATCCCGACGAACGCGATCGAGTTCGAGATCGTGAAGCCGGCCACGAGCAGCCCGCTGATGAACGTCGGCGTGAGCAGCTCGGTCGCGCGGCCGAAGAAGTTCGTCGTCCAGCCGTAGCCGGTCGCGCGCAGCGCGGTCGGAAAGACCTCCGACGCGTAGACGTGCGTCGCGCCGAGCGCCGCATTCAGCAGGAACACGGTCGAGATATGCCAGAAGTATTGGCCGAACGGCGTGCGCGTCTGGAACAGCATCACGATCGCGACGGCGCCGAGCGCGAAGAACCCCGCGCACGTGGCCTTGCGACCGATGCGGTCGACGAGCTGGCCCGACACCAGGTGGCCGAACGCGCCGCACACGTAGGCCCAGAACACGACGTCGCCGACCTGCGCAGGCGTCATGCCGACTTCGTCGCGCGCATAGATCGACCAGAACGCGACCGACGGCGAGATCACCAAGTAGACGCAGTTCCACAGCACGGCGACGATCGAGAAGCGCCGGCGATAGCGCGGCGAGAGCAGCTGCGCGGCGTCGCGGAGCTGCGCGGCGACGACGCTCGCGAACGATCCCGTGCCCCGGTCGCCGGCGAGCTCGCGGAAGCGAGTGGTCTCACGGACGCCGAGCGCGAGCAGCGGGACGAGCACGGCCGCGAACGCGCCGATCAGGTAGAGGCCGCGCCAGTGCGCGCCGTCGAACGGTTGACCGAGCGCGCCCGCGATCGATGCGACGAGCGCGAGCGCGCCGTCGTGCGCCCAGTTCCCGGCCGGCTCCGGAGCGCTCGCGCTGGGCACGAGCAGGAAGTACGGCTGCACCTTCGCCATCGCGACCGTGCCGACGTTCGCGAGGCTCGTCAGCACCGTGATGCCTCGCGCACGCAGCGCGGCGGGCAGCTCCTCGCCGGCGATGATGATCGCGAGCCCGTACTGCGCGGTGAGGAACAGGCGCGCGAGCGTCTGCCAGAGCACGAACTCGGTCTTCGTCGTGACGAAGCTCGTCGCCCCGCTCGCGAGCGCGAAGCCGAGCACCGAGATCAGCAGCAGCGGCTTGCGGCCGAAGCGGTCGGCGCCCATCAGGAAGAAGAACGAACCGAGCACGCCGATGCGGGTGACGGTGTAGAACGTCCCCCACTCGGCGACCGAGATGTCGAGCGTCGTCATCACGTCGCGCGACGCGAGCGTGAACATCGAGGAGTCGAAGCCGTCGTAGAGCGTCGCGACGCCGAGCAGCGCGAGGAGCAGCACGTGATACGAGGTGAAGCGCTCCTTCGCTGCGGCGGGTGCGCTCACCGAGAGATCGCTCGCGCCGCGGAGCGCGCGGCAGCGATCTCGTCGTGCGGATCCGGCATCCGGCGTCCTCCGGCCCGCCGACGCTAGCCCGGCCTTTTCGGGCTCCGCTCGCTTGCGGCCTCTCGAGCAGCGCACGGTCGCGCACGTTGCAGACACGATCTGCGCCTGACCGCGCTCGGCTCACCGGGGTACGATCGCGGCTCTCGGGAGTGCAATGAGCGAGCCGCGAATCGAGGAGATGAGCTGGCGGCACGTGCGCTTCGCGCGCGCGGGCGACGTGCTGCGCGTCGAGATCGCGCATGCGACGAGCCCGCTGAACGCCGTCGACGGCGAGCTGCATCGCGAGCTCGCGGCGCTGTTTCGCGCGCTGAAGCGCGAGACGAGCGCACGCGCGATCGTGCTCACGGGCCGCGGCCGCGCGTTCAGCGCCGGCGGCGACTTCAACTGGTTCCCCGACCTCCAGAAGCCGGAGATCCTCGACGAGACGCGGCGCGACGGGAAGCAGCTGGTCTGGGACCTGCTCGACGTCGAGCTGCCGATCGTCGCCGCGGTGAACGGCCCCGCGGTCGGCCTCGGCGCGTCGATCGCGCTGCTCTGCGACGTGATCTTCATGGCCGACAGCGCGGTGATCGCCGACCCCCACGTGAAGGTGGGCGTCGTCGCCGGCGACGGCGGCGCCGCAATCTGGCCGCTCTTGCTCGGCCCCGCGCGCGCGAAGCAGTACCTGATGACCGGCGACGCGCTGAAAGCCGACGAAGCGGAGCGCATCGGGCTCGTGAATCGCGTCGTCCCCGCGGCCGAGCTCGAGCGCGAGGCGATGGCGTTCGCCGCGCGGCTCGCGGCCGGCGCGCCGCTCGCGGTGCAGTTCACGAAGGCCGCGGTCAACAAGCTCGTGAAGGACGCACTGAACACCGCGTTCGACACCTCTCTCGCGCTCGAGCTCGTGACGTTCCGGAGCGCCGATCACCAAGAAGCGCTCGCCGCGCTGCGCGAGAAACGCGCGCCGATCTTTCGCGGCTGCTGAAGGGACCGCCGCGATCCGCCTCCAAACTTTGCAACTTTGCAGGGTCTGACCCCAGCCAGCCCCGCGCGGAGACTCGATGGACCTCTATGAAGCGATGTCGACGCTGCGCGCGGTGCGGCGGCTGAAGCCGGATCCGGTTCCGGCGGACGTGACCGAGCGCGTGCTGCAGGCCGCGAGCTGGGCGCCGACCGGCGGGAACGTGCAGCCGTGGCGCGTCGTCGTCGTGCGAGAGCGCGGGCTCAAGCAGAAGCTCGGCGCGCTCTACGACGCGCGCTGGCGCGCGTACTCCGCGGGCCACCGCAAAGCGCTCGCGAACGCGCCCGCGGAGCTGCGCGGAAAGACGCAGCGCATGCTCGACGCCGGCGACTACCTCGCCGAGCACTTCGCCGCGACGCCGCTCGTCGCGGTGTTCTGCTTCAACCCGGAGCACATGGCGATCACGGACGCGAAGCAGCCGCGCGTCTCGGTGGTCGGCGGCGCATCGATCTACACCGCGGTCGAGAACTTCCTGCTCGCGTGCCGCGCCGAGGGGCTCGGCTGCGTGCTGACGACGTTGTTATGCGAGGTGGAGCCGGAGGTGCGCGAGCTGCTCGCGATCCCGCAGCCGTGGGCGACCGCATGCGCGGTGCCGGTCGGCTGGCCCGCCGGCAACGGACACGGGCCGATCTCGCGCCGGCCGGTCGACAAGCTCGCGTTCGCGGAGCGCTGGGGAGCGGCGTGGCACGCCGGAAACTAGGGAGATGACGCTCGCGTTCGCAGCCGCCGAGGCCGAGCCCGCGCAGCGCGCGCGCGAGCTCGCGCCGCGGCTGCGCGCGCGCGCCGACGAGATCGAGGCTGCCCGCAAGCTGCCGGCCGATCTGCATCGCGAGCTCGCGGCGGCCGGCTTCTACCGCAGCTGGGCGCCGCGCGAGTGCGGCGGGCTCGAGCTGCCGGTGTGGCCGGTCGCCGAGACCTTCGAGGCGCTCGCGCGCGCCGACGGCAGCACGGCGTGGTGCACGTTCATTGCAGCGACCTCGGCGACCGCGCTCGCGACGCTGCCCGAAGCCACCGCGCGCGCCGTGTTCGCACCGCCGGAGGCCACGCTGCTCTCCGGCGTATTCGCTCCCTCGGGCACGGCCGAGCGCGACGGCAACGGGTTCCGCGTGAACGGGCGCTGGGCGTTCGGCTCCGGCACGCAGAACGCGGACTGGGTGCTCGCGGGCTGTCGCTTCTCCGAGCACGGCGCTCCGATGACGCGCGCCGGCGGCGCGCCGCGCACGCACATGGTGCTCGTCCCCGCGCGCGAGGTGGAGTTCCTCGATACCTGGCACGTCTCCGGGCTGTGCGGCACCGGCAGCACCGACTTCGCGCTGCACGACGCCCGCGTGCCGGCCGAGCGCGTGGTCGGCTTGCTGCGCGAGCGGCCGCCGGATCGCCCGCTGTTTCGCTTCCCGAATTTCACGCTGCTCGCGCTCGGCATCGGCATGGTCGGCCTCGGCCTCGCGCGCGCGGCGATCGATGAGCTCGTCCTGCTCGCGGCCGCGAAGAAGCCGACCGGCAGCACCCGCACGCTCGCGGAGCGCGCGCTCGTGCAAAGCGGCGTCGCCGAGGCCGAGGCCGAGCTGCGCTCCGCGCGCGCCTTCCTGCGCGAAGCGGTCGACGCGGCCTGGGCGCGCGCGGCTTCCGGAGACGCGATCCCGGTCGAGCTGCGCCGCGATCTCCGCCTCGCGACGACGCACGCCGCGCGCGCGTCCGCGCGCATCGCCGCGCGCATGGTCGATCTCGGCGGCGCGAGCGCGATCTACAAGCGCTCGCCGCTGCAGCGCATCTGCCGCGACGCGCAGGTCGCGACGCAGCACCTGATGGTCGCGCCGCCGACGCTCGAGCTCACCGGCCGCATGTTCCTCGGCTTGCCTACCGATACCGGCTCGCTCTAAAGAAGTGGCGGTGAGCGCACTTCGCGTCGACCTGCGGGACCCCGAGGCGCCGGGCATCTCGGCCGCGCTCGCCGGCGCAGGAGTGGCCGTCACGATCGGCGTCGCCGAGTGGGCGCGCGCGGCGCTCGTCGCGAACGCTCCGTCACAGGGCATCCAGCGCGGACTCGTGCTCGTGTGCGCCGTGTACGCGGCGATCGGCGCGCTGGCCGGGCTCGCGTGCTGGGCGCTGCGGCGCATCTCGGCCGCGCCCGCGGCCGCGCTCGCCGCGCTGCTCGCGATCGCGGCGGGTGGCGGCCAGACGCGCCCGATCCTGCTGGCCGCGTCGCTCGCGCTCGGCCTGCTCGTGCTGCGCGCCGGCGCGGCGCTGCTCGCCTCCTATTCGTCATTGCCGCGCGCGCGGCTCGCGTGCAGCGCCGCGCTCGTCGCGATCGCCGCGGTGTGCGCGCTCGCCGCCCGCGCACTACCGGCGTACGGGCCGCGCTGGGCGCTCGGCGCCGCGGTCGCCGCCGCGGGCGGCGCGGTGCTCGCGTGGATGCCGCGCGTGCGCGGCTCCGCGCTGCTGCTCGGCGGCGCCGCGCTCTGGCTCGTGTGGCAAGGCTCGCTGCACGTGCAGCGGCTCGCGCCGACCGCGAAGCCGGCCGCCGGCGCGCCGAGCGTCCTGTTCGTCACGATCGACGCGCTGCGCGCGGACCGCGTCGGCGCGTACGGCTACGGCGCGGCGCGGACGCCGAACCTCGATGCGCTCGCGAAGCAAGGCGTCGTGTTCCGGACCGCGATCGCGCACTCCGGCCAGACCGGTCCCTCGCACGCGTCGATCCTGAGCGGCCAGCTTCCGAGCGCGCTCGGCGTCGTCGCGAGCGGCGAGCGCCTCGACCCGAGCGTTCCGACGCTCGCCGAAAGCTTCGCGCGGGCGGGCTACGTGACCGCGGCATTCCCGAGCGCCCGCGCGACGCAGGATGCCGCGACGGCGCTGCCGAGCCGCTTCCAGTACGCGGACGAGGATCTGCGCGAGCACCGCGAGTGGCCGCCCGCCGTCTGGAACTGCGTCGCGATCCGCGCGCTGCGGCCGTGGCTCGAAGGCGCGAAGACATGGCCGCCGTACCGGCCTGCGCGTGCGACCGTCGACCGCGCGGCGCGCTGGCTCGACGCGCACAGCGGCGCGCCGGTGTTCGCGTGGGTCCACTTCTTCGACCCGCATCTGCCTTATCGCCCGCCGCGCGAGCTGGTGGCGGCGAGCGCCGCGACCGTGAGCGGCGAGTGGGACGCGCTCGACGCCGCGGAGCGCCGCGCGATCGCGACCGATCCGCGCAAGCTGGCGGCGATGCGCGAGCTGTACGACGCCGAGGTCGCGTACGCCGATCGCGAGCTCGGGCGCCTGGTCGAGAGCGCGCGCAACGCGGCGCCGGGCGGGCGCGTGCTGGTCGTCGTCAGCGCGGATCACGGCGAGCCGATGGGCGAGCATGGTCATTATTGGCGCCGCGATCTCCACGACGAGACGCTGCGCGTGCCGCTCGTGATCGTGCCTCCGGACCCGGAGCCGGGGCTCGCGCGTGAGGTCACGGCGCAGGTCCGGCTGGTCGACGTCGCGCCAACGCTGCTCGATTGGCTCGGGCTGCCGCCGCTCGCGCGCAGCGACGGCGTCAGCGTGCTTCCCTTCGCGCGGATGCAGAGCGACGCGGCGCCGGGCCCGGCGCTCTCGTTCTTCCGCCCGGGTCGGCTCGATGCATTGCCGCCCGCGACCTCGGTGCGCACCGACGCGTTCAAGTGGGTCGCGAGCGAGCCCGGCTGGGACGGCGCCGATCAATGGGCCCCCGCGAGCGAGCAGCTGTTCGATCTCGCGGCCGATCCGCAGGAGCTCGCGGACGTCGCGGCGGCGCAGCCGGAGATCGCGAGCGCGCTGCGCGCCGTGCTCGCGCCGCCGGCGCAGCCTCCAGCGGCGGACGGGGGCGATGCCTCCGCCGCCGCGCCCTAATCGCCCGCTGTCTTCGGACCCGCGTCCGCGCCGCCGACCACGGTGTCCACGACGTAGAGCGGGCGCGGCTTGATCTCGTTGAACACGCGCCCGAGATACTCGCCGAGAATGCCGAGACAGATCAGCTGCACCCCGCCGAGGAACAGCAGCGCGACCAAGACCGTGGACCAGTCCGGCACCGCGACGCCGCGGAAGCGCTGCACGAGGACCGACGCGAGGTAGAGGAACGCGAGCAGCGAGGTCGCGGTGCCGAGCCAAGTCGCGAGCTTCAGCGGCGCGCTCGAGAGCGACGTGATGCCGTCGAGCGCGAGCTTCAGCCGCCGGCCGAGCGGGTACTTCGTCTCGCCCGCGTGGCGCGGCTCGCGCTCGTACGCGACGCCGGTCTGCGCGAAGCCGATCCAGCTGACGAGGCCGCGCACGAAGCGATCCTTCTCGCGCAGCCGCTTCAGCTCGTCGGCCGCGCGCCGGCTCAGCAGCCGGAAGTCGCCGACGTCGGCGAGGATGCGGATTCCGGTGATGCGATCGAGCCCGCGGTAGAACAGCGAGGCGCTGAGCCGCTTCAGCACGCCGTCGCCGCGCCGCTTCGCGCGCACGCCGTAGACGACGTCGAAGCCCTCGCGCCACTTCTCGACCATGCGCGCGATCAGCTCGGGCGGATCCTGGAGATCGGCGTCGATCACGACGACGCAGTCGCCGTGCGCGCGATCGAGGCCGGCGGTGATCGCGATCTGGTGGCCGAAGTTGCGCGAGAGCTTCACGACGCACACGCGCGCGTCGTCGGCGGCGATGCGCGCGAGCTGCGCGAACGAATCGTCGCGGCTGCCGTCGTCGACGTAGACGATCTGCCAGCTCGCGCCGGGCAGCGACGAAAGCGCCTTCACCGCGCGCTCGTGAAACGCGCGAATTCCGAGCGACTCGTCGAAGACCGGGACGACGAGCGAAATGCGGTAGGGGCTGGCGTTCATGCGCGCTCGCAACCGGAGCCTGCGTTTGGAGTGAGCGTGCCGCGCGCCGAAATGGAGACGGCGCGCCCCGGGTCGCCCCGAGACGCGCCGCCGGATTCCGCCTCGCGGCGCTTACTGGAAGTTGTACTTCAGCGTGACGCCGTAGGTGCGGGGTGCGTTGAAGAACGTGTGCTGGCTGCCGCCCTGCGTCACCGAGTCGAACACGATCGTGTTCTCGTACTCGTTGCTCAGGTTCTGGCTCCACAGCGTGCCTTCCCAATGACCGTCGGGTGAACGTACGCCCACGCTGGCGTTCACGAAGTAGTGGTGGCGCTCGAACTTCAGCGGATGGAGGTTCGAGCCGGTGTTGTGACGGCCGGTGTATCGCACGCCGACGGTCCCGAATCCGACCCACTCCGTGCTGGGAAGAGCGCGCTCGCCGTAGAACGAGAGGTTGCCGGACCACGCGGGCGCGTTCGTGATGCGGTTGTGGTCGGCGAAGAAGTCGCTGAACACGCCGCCGAGTGCGAACTCGGAGACCGCGGCGCCGGCATCCGCGACCGGGTCGCAGTTGTTGTTTGCACCATCCGGGTACTGCAGCGGGAAGCACAGATCGATGTCCTTCCCGTAGCGGGTGTCGGCGTAGGTCACGCCGAAATTCACGGTCATGCCGTCGGTCGGCGCGAGCAGCGCTTCGAGCTCGAAGCCGCGCGACCGGACCTCGTCGACGTTCGTGATGATGAAGCCGAGGCCGTTGAACGTATTGAGCTGGAAGTCGTCGAAGTTGGTCCAGAAGCCCGCGACGTTGATGCGAGCGCGGCCGTCGAGGTAGACGCCCTTGATCCCGACCTCGAAGGAGTCCGAGAACTCGGGATCGAAGTGCGCCGCGTCCACGATTCCGGTGCTCGATGCTGCGCCCGCAGCGACGAGGCCGGTGGCCGACGCGGTGATGATGTCGACGGATTCCTGATCCAGATTGAAGCCGCCGGCCTTGTAGCCGCGCGAGAACGTGAAGTACGTGTTCACGTCCTCGGTGATCGCGAAGGCGATGCTCGCCTGACCGGTCACCTCCGTTTCGGTCGACTTGTCACGCCACGATGCGTTGTCGCAGAAGCCGCGCAGCGCGGTGCGGAACGCTCCCAGCCCGCCGGCCGTGAGCTCCTCGCACCAGCTCGCGTTGCCCGCGACGAAGTTGCCCGTCGCGGAGTCGTTAGTACCGGCCGGGGCCGGTGCGCCGACGACGTACGTTCCCGTCTGCTGCACGCCGTTGATCACCGCGAACGGCGCGTCGTTGAGAATGCCGACTGCCTTCTTCCTCTCGTGCGAGTACCGCACACCGCCGGTCAGGCTGAGCCGATCCGTGATGTGGAACGTGTTGTGCGTGAAGAAGGCGTACCCGTCCGTCTCCTGGTCCCAATCCGCGGAGTAGCCGACGCCCGCGGGTATGAACCCCTCGTAGCCCGCGACGTTGACCGCGTTGCGAACGAACAAGAAGCCCGCGTCTTCGCCGAACTCGAGGCGCTCGTCGGTGCGGACGTCCTCGCCGTACACGTACACGCCGAACAGCCAGTCGAGCTTCTCCCAGCTGCCGACGAGCCGGATCTCCTGGCTCCAGTTCTCGAAGATGTCGTCGAGGCCTTGCTGCGGCCGCAGGATGTCGGCGCTCGTGAAGTCGACGTCCTGCCCGTACTGCGCGTGGAAGTCGCGGTAGCCGGTGATCGAGGTGATCGCCGCCCAGTCGAGGTCGTAGGTCATCTCGAGCGACAGGCCCCAGTCGGCGATGTCCTCGAACGGGGCGTAGTTCAGGCCGACCTGTCGGTCATCGAGAACCTTCCGCGACACCTTCACGAACGGGTAGGCGCCCGCGGGCGGCGCTGCTGCAAGCGTGATGTTGGGAATGTCGAGCCCGAGTCCGCGAGCCGCAGCGAGCTCCTGAATGCCGAAGTTGTTGAAGCGATTCGACGTCGGCCCCGCGAAGTAAATCTGCGCCGGGCAGCAGCTCTCGTTCCGCTGGCCGTAGTCGGCGATCAGCCGCGCCTCGAACGAGTCGGTCGGCGCCCAGAGCAGCTGGCCGCGCAGCTGGTAGCGGTCGCGGTCGGCGTACTTCCCGTCGCTATGGATGTCCTTGTAGAAGCCGTCGCGGTCCGTCCACGATGCGGACACGCGATACCCGAGCAGGCCGTGCACGATCGGCGCCGAGTGGCTGATCGCGACTCGCTTGTGGTCGAGATTCCCGAGCTCGCCCTGGACGAAGCCCTCCATCTCGTCGAGCACCGGCTTCTTCGTGATCACGTGGATCGCGCCGGCCGACGTGTTCTTGCCGAACAGCGTCCCCTGCGGGCCGCGCAGCACCTCGACGCGCTCGATGTCGAGCAGATCGCTGAAGCCCTGGCCAGAGCGGCTGCGGTAGATCCCGTCGATGAAGATGCCCACCGCGGCTTCGAGGCCTGGGTTGTTGCCGGTGGTGCCCATGCCACGGATCCGGACCGTGCCGCCGTTCGACGCGCTGTTCGACGTGTTGATCTGGATCGAGGGCGAGATGTCCTCGAGCTCCTCGACCTCGTCGATGCCTCGCGCGATCAGGTCATCGCCGGTGAACGCGCTGACCGCGATCGGGACGTCCTGGATGTTCTGCTCGCGCTTGGTCGAGGTGATCACGATCTCTTCGACGCCGCTCGGCGCGAGGCCCGGCGTGGGCTCCGGCTCCGAAGGCGCGGCGGGCGGAGTCTCCTGGGCGAGCACTGGAAGTGCGAGCGTGAACACCGCGACGGCGCCGGCAGCGCGCAAACCCGTCCTGATCGACTGCAACATGCGAAGTCCCCCGTTGAGCAGGGGACGAGCGCACTCGACGCGCCACCAACCCCCCGCGAATCGCGGATTCTTCCGCAGCCCGGGGGCCGGCTGCAATGAAAAAGCGCGGACGCTCACGCGCCAAGGCGGCGCGCTGGGAGGCGAGTACCGCCCCAGCGAAAGAGGAGTCTCTCAGAGCGCGATCGCAGGCCGCGACGAAAAGCGGTCAGAAGCGCGGGCTCGACATGCATCGGGCGCGAGCCGCAACAGCGTGCGACTCGCGCCCGATCAATCGTGGCGCCGTGCGGCGGCGCCTAGAACGTGTACTTGAGCGTGCCACCCCACATGCGCGGCGGTCCGGCATAAGCGTGGAACGTGCCGCTCTGCGTCGGCGTGTCGAAGATGATGCTGCGGTCGAATGTGTTCGTCAGGTTCGTCGACCAGAGGCTGCCTTCCCAATGGCCGTCGGGGGAGCGGATGCCCACGTTCAGGTTCACGAAGTAGTGCGAGCTCTCGAACTTGTAGGGATGGAGATTCGAGCCGGTGTTGTGACGACCGCGATACGCGGTGTTGACCGACGCGAAGCCGACCCACTCCCCGACCACGGCGTGCTCGAGGTTCACGCCCATGCTGCCGGTCCACGCGGGAGCGTTCGTCAGACGGTGGTGATCGATGAAGCACACGCACGGGAGCCCGTCCTGGCTACCCGGATCGGTGGGCACCGCGGGCGGCGGAGGCGAGACCGCGAATGGATTCACCAGGGTGAAGAAGACCCCCGGCGTTCCGGTGTCGCCGTAGCGCGCGTCCGCGTAGGTCACGCCGAAGCTGACGTTCACCCACTCGAACGGCTGCACGAACGACTCGAGCTCGACGCCTCGCGAGCGCACCGACTTCACGTTCGAAACCGTGAAGCCGAGCCCCGTGAAGGTGTTGAGCTGGAAGTCGTCGAAGTCCGTCCAGAACAGCGCGAGGTTCACACGCGCGATGCCGTCGAAGTACGTGCCCTTGATGCCGATCTCGTGCGACTTCGAGAACTCGGGATCGAAGTGCGTGTTGTTGATCGCAACCGTCAGATCGGTCCCCGCGGCGAGACCGGAACAGAGTCCCGAGAGTGGTCGCGGCGTCACCGCGGTCGCGGTCGTGTCGAGGTCGGGTCCATCGAGAATGGCGCAGTCGAAGGAGTCCTGGTCCGTGTTGAACCCGCCGGCCTTGTAACCGCGCGAGTACGAGTAGTAGACGTTGATGTCCTCGGTGATGTGGTACGCGCCGCTGAACGTGTAGGTCCACTCGGTCTCGGTCACGCCGGGGTTGGTCCACGACAGGTTGTTGCAGAAGGAGTTGATAAAGAAGCCCGTGCGGCAGTGTTGCGCGTTGATGAACTCGCCGAAGGGAGCATCGCCCACGACGCTGTCCGCGTCCTTGCGCTCCTTGCTGAAGCGCGCGCCGACCGTCGCATCGAGGCCGTCGAGGAACAGGTCGGTCCAGGTGTTGTTTGTGAACAGCGCCCAGCCGCCGGTGCTGATCGAGGCGTCGCGCTCGTAGCCCTCCCCGACCGTCAGCAGGGTGTTCGCTGGATTCGACGGACAGGAAGCCAGGATCACGCAGGCGGCGTCCTCGCCCCACTCGATGCGCGTGTGCGTCGAGACGTCTTCGGTGTAGCCGTAGAAGCCGAGCAGCCAGTCGAGATGTTCGAACGCGTTGCCCTGCGCTCGGATCTCTTGGCTGAAGTTCTCGAAGTCGTCGAACGCACCGCCTCCGCTCGGATCCTGCGGGTGGAGGATGTCCGCGCTCGTGAAGTCGACGTCCTCCGCATACTCCGCGCGGAAGCTGCGCCATGCGGTGATCGACGTGAGCTTGACGACGTCGAGGTCCCAATTTCCCTCTAGCGAGATCCCGCCGTCCTTCACGTTCTCGAACGGATCCTCGTTCAGCCCGACGTGCCAGCGCTTGCTGCCGTGGGAGGTGTCGAAGCCGCGGAGAACCGTGTTCGGAGCCGCATTCGGATCGAGCGTCACGTCGCTGCCCAACCCGCGCGCATTCGCGGTGTTGAACACGCGCTGCATCGTGCCGCCGCCGCGGACCCAGACGGCCGGGCAGCAGCTCTCCCTGCGCTGCGTGAAGTCCGCGATCAGGCGGAAGTCGAGATTCTCGGTCGGCACGAACAGCAGCTGGCCGCGCACCGTCCAGCGATCGCGCGTGCCCCAGGCGTCCTTGCTGGCGAAATCCTTGTAGTAGCCGTCGCGGTCGTTCCACGACGCCGCCAGCCGCATGCCGAGCTTTTCCTCGATGAGAGGCGCCGAGAAGCTTCCTGACAGCTTCTTGCTGTCGTAGTCACCGAGCTCGGCGGCCACCCAGGCCTCGTGCCCCTCGAGCACCGGCTTCTTCGTGACGACGCTGAGCGCGCCTGCCGACGTGTTCTTTCCGAACAGCGTGCCCTGCGGGCCGCGCAGAATCTCGATCCGCTCGATGTCGAGCAGGTCTTGGAAGCCCTGGCCCGAGCGGCTCCGGTAGACGCCATCGATGAACGTCCCGACCGCCGCCTCGAGGCCGATGTTGTTGCCGGTCGTGCCGACGCCGCGGATGCGCAGCGTGCCGCCGGCCGAGGAGGTGTTGCTCGTGTTGACGTGGATGCTCGGCGAGACCTGCGCGAGGTCCTCGATCTCGTCGATGCGCCGAGCCGACAGCTCTTCTGCCTGGAAGGCGCTGACCGCGATCGGGATGTCTTGGATGTTCGCCTCGCGCTTGGTCGCGGTGACGATGATCTCTTCGATGCCCCGGTCGTCCACCTGCGCCACCGCGGGCGCGGGTGCGGGGGCTTCAGCCGGCGGCGCGTCCTGCGCGATAGCCGGCGTTACGAGCGTCAGCGCAGCGATTACGGCCTGCGGGAGCAGGCTCCAACGAGTTCGTTGCATGGGCGCGCATCTCCATTTGGGTTGGCTAGAACCGCGCGAGTGCGGCGCGCCGGCCTAGCTGACGCACAGTCTCCGCCCATCAGAATGTGCGAATCAACACAAAAATGCGGCGGGACGTGCCAAACCGGCTGAACTGCGGCGCGCCCGAGTCGGAATCCGCTCGCGTCGGACAGGCTGTTCGGCCCGTCTCGCGTGCTCTCGAGCGAGCGCTCGACCGGCGGAGCGTGGCGTCCCCAACGGGATTCGAACCCGTGTTACGGCCTTGAAAGGGCCGAGTCCTAGGCCTCTAGACGATGGGGACGAGGCGGCCCGAGAGCGGCGCATTATCGCGGACGAGCCTCTGCGCGCCATCGCGCCGCGGCGCTACTCGGGCGTCGCGATCTCCAGCGCGCGCCACAGGTACCAGCTGCCGACGGTGCGGAACGGGCGCCACGGCTCGGCGAGCTGCGCGAGCGCGTCGGGCTTCGGGAGATCGCGCAGGCCGTAGAGCTTCTGCGCGCCTTTGCGCACGCCGTAGTCGCCGACCGGCAGCACGTCGGGGCGGCCGAGCGAGAACATCAGCAGCATGTGCGCGGTCCACTCGCCGACGCCGCGGATCTGCGTGACGGCCGTGACGATCGCGTCGTCGGCGAGATGCGGAATGCGCCGCGCGCTGACGAGCCCATTCGCGAACGCGGCGCCGACCGCCTTCACCGCCGCGACCTTCTGTCGCGAGAGCCCGAACTTGCGCAGCTTCGTCGCGCGCTGCACGGCGAGCACGTCGGGCGCGGGAATCCGCCCCGCGAAGCCGGCCTTGAAGCGGCGCTCGATCGTCGCGGCCGCCTTGCCCGCGAGCTGCTGATAGAGAATGGAGCGCACCAAGTAGCGGTACGGGTCGCCGCGCGGCGCCAAGGTGCAGGGGCCGTGCGCATCGATCACGCGTGCGAGCCGCGCGTCGACGCGGCGCAGATGCGCGAGCGCGAGCACGAGCCGCTCCGCGTCGAGCGCTTCAATGCGGGCCATGGGGCGTGAGCCTAAGCTGGCGAAGATTCGGATGCGAGGCGGCGATGAGCGAAGCGGCGATCCAGCAAGAGCGCGCGACCAATCTGTGGAACAGCGCGGCGCGCAAGCTGCCGCAGCTCGCGAAGGCGACGAAGCTCCAGCCCGCGCCGAGCGTCACGGCCGAGCAGATCGGCGGCCTCAATGCCGCTCGCGACGAGGTGATGACCTACGCGTGCGGCGCCACCAGCCCTGAGAAGTACGAAGCGTGGGGGACCTTCCCGCCCACGGGCCTCTTGCTGATCGGCCAAGCGGGCTCGGGCAAGACGCTGCTCGCCGAGGCGCTCGCAACGAGCGCGAAGACCGCGTTCCTGCACGTCCACGTTCCGAACCTCGCGCTCGAGATCGTTCACCGCGGCGGCCAGGTCGGCGAGCTGCTCGAGGGCTGGAGCCAAGCGCTCGGCGAGATGCCGCCGACCACCGTGTTCTTCCACGAGCTCGAGTTCTTCCAAGCCGAAGAAATCGGAGGAAGGCGCAGCGATCTGCCGATCGGTCCGATCATGGACTTCCTCTGCGAGCTCGCGGATCGCACGGTCGCGGCGCCGAAGACGCTGCTCGTCGGCTCGACGTCGCACCCCGACACGCTGCGGCCGGCGTTCGTGCAGCCGGGCCGCTTCGAGCGCGTGGTCGAGGTGACGCCGAGCTACCCGGACGACGTCGTCGCCGCGCTGCGCATCCACGCGCAGCGCGCCGAGAAGCGCGCCGGCCGCACGCTGTTCGGCGCGGTGGACTGGGCCGACGTCGTGGGGCGTTTCCGCGAGCCGTCGATCGGCGACTGGGTGCATCTGCTGCACGCCGTCTTGCGCCGCAAAGCGAGCTCCGAGTGCGCACCCGCGGACGTCGCGCTGGTCGAGACCGACGACCTGCTCGCCGAGGTCGAGAGCTACCGCCGCACGCGCAAGCGTCTGCCCGCGAGCGCGCCGTCCGGCACCTATCTCTAGATGGGAGCGGGCGGCGTACGCGCATGAGCACCTGGATCGTCACCGGCGGCGCCGGCTTCATCGGCTCGAACTTCGTGCGGCTCGCGCTCGCGCGCAGCGACGCGCGCCTCGTCGTCGTCGACAAGCTCACCTACGCGGGAAATCTCCAGAGCCTGCGCGACGTCGCCGCGCACCCGCGCTTCGCATTCGAGCAGGCCGACATCGCCGACCGCGCGGCGATCGACGCGATCTTCGCGCGCTACCTGCCGAGCGCCGTGCTCAACTTCGCGGCCGAGACGCACGTCGACCGCTCGATCGACGGCCCGCTCGCGTTCGTGAACACGAACGTGCTCGGCACGCTGGCGCTGCTCGAAGCGTCGCGCGCGCATCTCGCGCGCCTCGCGGGCGCCGCGCGCGACGCGTTCCGCTACCTGCAGATCTCGACCGACGAGGTGTTCGGCTCGCTCGGCGCGAGCGGGCGCTTCAGCGAGACGACGCCGTTCGCGCCGAGCTCGCCCTACTCCGCGTCGAAGGCCGGCGCCGATCATCTCGTGCGCGCGTACCACCACACCTACGGGCTCGCGACGCTCGGCACGAACTGCTCGAACAATTACGGGCCGTATCAGTTTCCCGAGAAGCTGATGCCGCTGATGATCCTGAACGCGCTCGAAGCGAAGCCGCTGCCGATCTACGGCGATGGCGGCAACGTGCGCGACTGGATCTACGTCGAGGACCACAACGAGGCGGTGCTCGCGGTGCTCGAGCGCGGAAGGCCGGGCGAGACGTACAACGTCGGCGGTCGCAACGAGCGCACGAACCTCGAGATCGTCGACCGCCTGTGCGCGGAGCTCGAGCGCGCGCACCCGGCCGAGAAGAACGACGCGCTGCGCGCCGCGGGCGCCACGAGCTACGGCGAGCTGAAGCGCTTCGTCACCGACCGGCCGGGGCACGATCGCCGCTACGCGATCGACGACGCGAAGATCTCGCGCGAGCTCGGCTTCGCGCCGCGAACCACGCTCGAAGCCGGGCTCGCGAAGACCGTCGCGTGGTACCTCGCGAACCGCGCATGGTGCGACGCCGTGCAGAGCGGCAGCTATCGCCGCGAGCGGCTCGGAACGGCCCGCTAGCGCAGCGCGGCCCCTGCGCGTTCAGCCGAGCGCGGGCTGCAGCGCGAACAGCGGCGTCGGCGTGACGGTCGGGCGGAGCTTCGCGATTTCCACGGTCAGGCAGTCGCGACAGATCCCGTGGCTCACGAGCCGAGCGCCTTGCGCGCCCATCGGCCGCTCGATCACGTCGTGGCACCACGCGCACACCGTCATGCGTTGGAAGTGGGCCGATGCGCAACTTGGTGTCACGAAAACGGGACCGAAGTGAAGAAATTCCAACGCTCGGATGAGCCGGGATTCCCGCGTTCAGGATCTGATCAGGCCTGACGGCGGCGCTTCGCGCGCGGGGCCGTCGGACGCGAGCCGGATCGCCAGCACGTTCGGCGGCTTCGTGGGCGCGCTGCCGCCGCTCGGCTCGGCAGCCGCGCGGCAGCCGAGCCGGCGCTTGCCGGCGCGCTGCGTCGGCGCCGCCGATCCGGGCTCCCACGCGCGGGAACGGTGACTTTGCACACAACCTGTAAGCCGCTGATTTCGCAGCGGAATTTTTTCTGGCGCCCGCGGCACGCGGCTTGCTCCAGCAGCGGCGGCCGGAGGCTCTCATGGAGCACTGCGTCCTCTTCATCGATGACGAAGCGAACATTCTGAAAGCGCTGCAGCGCCTGCTGCGGAACGAGCCCTGTCGTGTGCTGACCGCGAACCGCGGCTCGGAAGCGCTCGAGATCCTCGACCGCGAGCGGCCGCAGGTGGTCGTGTCCGATCAGCGGATGCCCGAGATCAGCGGCGTCGACCTGCTCCAGTCCGTGCGGCAGCGGCACCCCGACGTGATTCGCATTCTGCTCACCGGCTACACCGAGATGAATGTCGCGGTCGAGGCGATCAACCGCGGCGAGATCTTCCGGTTGGTCACCAAGCCGTGGAACGACGAGGAGCTGAAGGCCACGCTGCGGCAGGCCTTCGACACGCACGATCTCAAGAGCGAGATCCGGCGCCTGAATCAGGTGACGCGCGAGCAGAACCTGAAGCTGCAGGAGCTGAACCGCGACCTCGAGGTGACCGTCCAGGAGCGCACGAAGCAGCTCTTCGACAAGCATCAAGAGCTGCGCATCGCATACATCCAGACGATCAAAGCGCTCGCCGAGGCGGTCGACGCGAAGGATTCCTACACGCGCGGCCACTCGGAGCGCGTCGGCGTCTATGCGTCGAAGATCGCGCGCGAGCTCGGGCTGCCGAAGGACCAGATCGAGCGCGTCTACATCGCAGGCGTGTTGCACGACCTCGGGAAGATCGGGATCCGCGACGCGGTGATCCTCAAGCCCGAGAAGCTCACGGATGCGGAGTACGACGAGATCAAGACGCACCCGGTGATCGGCGCGCGCATCCTGCAGCAGGTCCAGTTCCTGTCGGACGTCGTGCCGTGCGTGCGGCACCACCACGAGTGGTTCGACGGCTCGGCGCGCGGCTACCCGGAGCGGCTCGCGGGCGATCGCATCCCGCTGCCTTCTCGCATCATCCTCGTCGCCGACACGGTCGAGGCGATGACGAGCGACCGCCCGTACCGCAAGGCGATGCCGCTCGACGCGGTGCTCGCCGAAGTGCGCCGCTTCACCGGCACGCAGTTCGATCCCAACTGTGCGAGCGCGATGCTGCGGCTGCTCGAGCGCCACGGCGAGGCATTCCTCAGCAAAGAGCAGCGCTTCGACATCCACGCGTTCCTGGAGGTGTGAGCGCGTGAAGAGTGCGCTGCTCTCGCGCGAGCTCGCTGCGCTGGGTCTCGATCTCGGAGGCACGCTGCGCGAGGAGCCGCGCTTTCTCACCGACGCGTCGTTCATCGGCGCGCTGCACATGGAGCTGCGCGAGCGATTAGGGCCCGGCGACGCGCGCGCGGCGCTGCTGCAGCTCGGCTTCCTGCACGGGCTGCGCGACGCGCTCGAGCTGGTGACGCATGGGCTGCGCATTCTTCCGCGAGCCGCCGGCGGCGCGCGCCCTCGCCTCTCGCTCGCGCTCGACGCCGCGCAGCGCGAGCGCGGCGAGCCGCTGCGCGGTGCGTATCGCGACGGAATCGAGGCGCGCGCGGTCGCGAGCGGGCTCGGCGTGCAGAGCGAGGCCAGCTGCGCGCTGACGAGCGGCTATGCGTCGGGCTGGCTGTCGGGCCTGTTCGACAGCGATCTGTTCGCGCGCGAGCGGAGCTGCGCGGCGTGCGGCGCAGCGCGCTGCGAGTTCGAGGCGCGCACGCCCGAGGACTGGGCAGCGACCGGCGACGACGCCGCTGACGACGTCGCGCGCCTGCCGTTCTCGCCGCTGCGCGATCTCGTTGCGCGCCACCTCGCCGGCCAGCCCGGGCCCGCCGACGACCCGAAGGCCTCGTCGCTCGAATCCGACGCGCCGGTGATCCACGTCTGGGGCCCAGTGATGGTGATCCCGTATTCGGGAGCGAACGAGACGATCTCCGGCCTCGACCTGATCCGCCGCGACGCGGGCGCGAAGGAAGTGCGCGTCGTCGTGGTCGACCTCGCGAGCGCGATCATCGACGAGAGCTTCGGCGCGCTCGAGCTCGAGCGCGTGCTCGAATCGATCGAGCGCCTCGGCGCGGAGCCGATCCTGACCGGCATCTCGCCGCTATCCGAGCGCGCGGTCGCCGACCTCGAGGTCTCGCACCTGGTCGTGCGCAAAGACCTGCCCGCCGCGATCGCCGCTGCGTTCCAGATCGCCGACGCGATGCGCCGCACGGTGTAAGCACGACAAGACGGGGTCAGACCCTGCAAACTTGCGAAGTTCGCGGGCGTCAAGTGCCGGCGGGCGGCGCCCGAAAGCGTCCGCGTGGGGAACCTCGCTGAGACACCGCTGGCGCCGCTGCTGCTCTCGCTCGCGCGCGATCAGTTCGAGGGCTGGCTGACGCTGGAGCGACCCGGGCTCGCGCGCCGCTTTCGCTGGAAGAAGGGCGCGCCGGTGCAGCTCGCATCCGAGCGCGCGGAAGACGGCGTCGCAGCGCTGCTCACGGCGCGCGGGCAGCTGAGCGCGCCCCAGCTCGCGGCGCTGCCGAAGAAGCTCGAGGAGAAGGCCGGCAACGAGCTCGCCGCGCTCGCGGCGCTCGGCGTCGCGCCGAAGGAGCTGCTGCTCGGGCTCGCCAGCTCGCTCGAGCGCGCGCTCGCGGATTGCCTGCGCTGGACGAACGGCACGTTCACGCTCGCGTTCGAGCCGGCGCCGGGAAACGCGCCGACGCTGCCGCTCTCGCTGCCCGCGCTCGTGTTCGATGCGATCAGCGCCAGCTGGCGCGCCGACCAGGTCCTGGTCGCGCTCGGTGAGCGCGCGACGCGCTTTCCGGCCCCGCTGCCGGACGCCGCGGCGAAGCTCGGCGCGAAGCTTTCGCAGCAGCCCGCGCTGAAGGCCGTGCTCGCGCAGCTCGACGGCGCGCGCAGCGCGTTCGAGGCGCTGCGCGAAGCGCGCCATCCGCACGCGCACGCCGCACTTTGGCTGCTCGATGCCTGCGGCGCGCTCAGTTATCAGGACGCGCGCACGGGCGGAGCCGTGACCGAGGCGCCCCGCGCGAACGGTCCAGAGATCGAGGTCGTCGTCGCGGGGCGCGACGCCCGCGCGAGCGAGGCCAGCGCCGCCAGAACGGAGCAGACGCAGCGCGATCCCGCGCGCGACGCCGCCGCGGCCGCGCTGCGCGAGGAAGTGAGCGCGCTGCATGCGCGGCTCGGCGAGCTCGATCTGTGGCAGGTGTTGGGCGTCCCGCGCGGCGCCTCCGCCGCCGATGTGAAGCGCGCCTACCTGAAGGCCGCGAAGCGCCTTCACCCGGATCACCTGATGCGGCTCGGCCTGCACGACCTCAAGGAGGTCGCGAACGAGGTCTTCACGCAGATCGCGCGCGCGCACGAGGTGCTGAGCGATCCCGACGAGCGCGCGCGCTACGAGGAGTCGACGGTCGGCGTGTCCGAGACCGAGGCGCTGCTCGCCGCGCAGGCCGAGCAGCTCTACCAGCGGGGCGAGATGCTGATGCGCGCCGGCAACTTCCGCGGCGCCGCGGAGTTCCTCGAGAAGGCGGTGCAGACGTACGCCGCCGAGCCGGACTATCACGCCGCGCTCGCGTGGGCGCTGCATCGGCGCACGCCGCCCGACAATGCGCGCGCGCTCGAGCACTTCGAGCGCGCGCTGGCCGGCGGCGAGAAGGCGCAGCTGCTGCTGCGCATGAGCGCGGTGCTGCGCGAGCAGCGCGAAGACGCGAGAGCCGCGCAGCTCGCTGCGCGCGCCAAGGCGCTCGACCCCAACGTCCGCCTCTGAGTGGGAGCCATTGGGGTCAGGCGCGAGCTGCTCTTGCTCGACAATCCGTGCCTGACCCAATTGCTCAGGGCGCCACGTCGCGGCTGCGGGGCAGTGACCGGCGCGCCCGCGGCTCGAGCGCAACCGCGATGCGGCCCGGCGCGCGCATCAGACGCGCGGGCGCGAGGACCTGCGCGCCGTACTCGTCGCCGCTCGCGGCGTCGCGCCAGAACACGCGCGCCGCGTCGGCGCTCGTCCGCAGGTACGGACCATCGAGCCCATGCGTCTCGGCGAGCCGCGCGAGCCGGTCGACGGGGCGCGTCGCGAGCGGCGGCTCAGCCGGGGCGCTCGCGAGGTCGCTCCCGGACGCGCGCGCGTAGAGCGCGCGCAGCGCCGGCGAGTCCAGCGCGGCGCCCGAGCGCAGCGCTGCGCCGATGCGTCGCGCGTCCGCGAGACTGCGCGCGCCGATCGGATCGCGCGCCGGTGCAGCGCCGCTGAACCCGAGCGCGCGTCCCAGCTCGCGCGCGAGCACCCCCAACAGCTCCTCGCGCGTGAGCGGCCTCGCCACGCTGCGGGCCGTCGCGACGGTGCGCGCAATCTCGATGCGCGCGCGCGCGATCTCGACCGCCGGCGCGTCGCCGTTCGCGCCGAGCTTGCACTCGACGACGCTGCGCGCGCCGAGCACGCTCGGCTCCGAGCCGAACGCGAGCTGGATCTGCGCGTGTTCGCGCGGCGCTTCGAGAAAGCGGATGCCGAGCCCGCCCTCCTCGATCGCGTGCAGCGCTCGCGTGAGAGCGGTGCTCTCCTCCGGGGTCGCGCCCTCCGCATACACGCCGATCGGCCGCGCGGTGTCGAAGCGACAGAGCAGCAGCGAGACGACGCCGTTGCGCGGCCAAACGAACGGCAGGTAGCCGCGGGGAAGCGGCGCGGTCTCGCTCGGCGAGGAACCCGCCGTGCCATCCGCCGGCGGCACCACGCAGCCGGTGCACGCCACCGCCGCGCCGGCGACGAGCCAGGCCAGCCTCGCGCGCATCCTCATCGCCGCCGGCCCGCGACCCGTGCGTCCCAGCGCGCGAACACCGCGAGCGCAGCGGCGAGCACCGCAGCGCCGAACCCGTACAGGACGACAAAGCCCCGCCACTCGACCAGCGCGCCGAACGCTGCGCTTCCGACGAGCATCCCGAGATCGAACAGGCCCGTGAAGATCGCGAGGCCCGTGCCGCGGGCGTCGTCGCCGACGCGATTCACCACCATCCCCGACAGGATCGGGAATGCGTAGCCGTGGCCAAGCCCGCACAGGAAGCCGGCGAGCGCGACGTCGGCGCCCGAGCTCGCGCGCGCCATCACGACGAGGCCGACCACGAGCGCGAGCAGCGCGGGCGTGAGCGCGCGGTGCGGACCGATGCGATCCGGCACCCAGCCGAACGCGACGCGCAGGAGCACCGCCGCGAGCATGTACATGCGGAAGAACTGCGAATCGCTGCCGACGCCGGTGTCTTGCACGAAGCGCGGCACGAACACGAAGAACGCGGTCAGCACCGTCGCGAACGCGGCGCCGAGGAACCAGATCGGCGCGAGCTCACGGCGCCCCAACACTTCGCGCATGCTCGGCGCCGGCGCGCTCGCGAGCCGCGTGCGCGGCGCGTCGCGCAGCCACCCGGAGAGCGCGAGCGAGATCCCGGCGAGCGCCGACGCGCTGAGGAACACCGCCGGCCAGCCGCTGTGCGCGACCAGCCAGTTCGCCGCGGTCGGCCCGATCCCGATCGGCAGCATCCCCGAGACGCCGAACAGCGCGAGCCCCTGCGTGCGCCGCCGCGCCGGCACGTAGTCCGCCGCGAACGTGAACAGCGCGGAGAACAGCATCGCCTCGGCGATGCCGTGCAGGAGGCGCGTCGCGACCAGAACCGGGCCGACGCGATCGATCGCGAGGTACGCGGCGGTCGCGACGATGTGCAGCGCGCCGCCGAGCAGGATCGTCGCGCGCCGCCCACTGCGGTCCATCGCGCGCCCGATCGCCGGACGCGCCAGCACGGCGGCAAGTCCGGTCAGGCTCGCCGCGGCGCCGATCACGAAATCGCTCGCGCCGAGCTCGTTCAGCCGCTTCGGGAACGGCAGGTAGAGGTTGAACGCGATCGCTTGCAGCCCGTGCGCGACGAAGCACAGCGCGAACTGCGCGGTGAGCAGGCGCTCTGCGCGCGGGGTCGGCTCGCTCACAGTTGTTACGACTCCCCGCGCGCGGGCCGCTTGCGCGGCTACGGTACACGGGATGCAGATTCACGACGCCGCGCTGCTCGCGCTCGGCGGGCTCGCGGCGGGCGCGATCAACACGCTCGCCGGCGGCGGCTCGCTGCTGACGGTTCCGCTGCTCGGCATCACCGGGCTGCCGCTGCCGATCGCGAACGGAACGAATCGCGTCGGCGTGCTGCTCGGGAGTGCGACCGCGACCTGGCGGCTCGCGGCCGAGGGTGCGCCGGGGCTGCGCGAGGCGGCGCCGCTGCTGATTCCCACCGCGCTCGGCGCTCTGCTCGGCGCGCGGCTCGTCGTCGAGCTGCCGGCCGAGTGGTTCGAACGCATCTTCGGCGTGGTGATGCTCGCGCTGCTGGTGCCGACGCTGCGCAGCTCGCAGCCGCCTCCGGCGTCGGCCGCGGCGGCGCCGCGCGCGCCGCTGAGTCCGGTCGCGCGCTTCGCGGCGTTCGCCGCGATCGGGATTTACGGCGGGGCGTTCCAGGCCGGCGTCGGCATCCTGCTGATCAGCGTGCTCTCGCTGAGCGGCGTCGACCTGATCCGCAGCACGCAGATCAAGACCGCGCTGAACACCTGCTTCACGCTGCTGACGCTGCCGGTCTTCTATCTGGCGGGCCAGATCGCGTGGGCGCCCGCGCTCGTACTCGGCGCCGGCTTCGCGCTCGGCGCGCGGCTCACGGTCCGCGGCGGCGCGCGCCTGATCCGCCCGGTCCTCGCGGTCGCAGTCGTCGCGCTCGCGGGCCGCATGCTCGGGCTCTACTGACTCTTGCCCCCGCCCGTTCGATCCCGAACTTTGCAAGTTTCGGGGTCAGACCCCGCGACTTGCGTTCTTGGGTCGGATCTTGCGATACGGTGCGCCGCCCGATGACACCCGCTGCCGCTGCACCGAAGCCGTTCCGCCCGCTGCCGATTCGCGCGCTCAACTTCGCTGGCCGCGCGCTCGCGACGATCGGCGTGCGGACCCCGAGCCTCGACGAGAGCGATCTGCTCGAGGCCGCCGCGCGCGAGAGCGGTCTCGCGGACTTCGGCGCCGACAGCTTCCGCGCCGGCCTGCGCGAGCTGCTGCGCAGCTTCGAGGGTGAAGCGCAGCTCACGCTGCTCGGCCGCGGGATGGCGCGACGCACGGTGGTCGACGCGCTCGCGACGCGGCTGCGGCTGGTCGACTGGCGCAAACGCCATCCCGAGATCGCGAGCGAGGAGATTCGGCGCCCGCTGCTCGTGCTCGGCATTCCGCGCACCGGCACCACGCTGCTGCACGGCCTGCTCGCACAGGATCCGAATGCGCGCGCGCCGCTCACGTGGGAGGTGGCGACGCCCTGCCCCGCGCCGGAGAGCGCGAGCTACGACAGCGATCCGCGCATCGCCGGCGCGCGCGCGAGCGAGCGCAACATCGAGAAGATCGCGCCGGGCTTTCTGGCGATCCATCCGATCGGCGCGCTGCTGCCGCAGGAGTGCGTCTCGCTGACCGCGTCCGAGTTCATGAGCATGCAGTGGGAGGCCACCTACCCGGTTCCCTCGTATCAGCGCTGGTGCGAGGCGCAGGACCAGGCGGCGGCCTATCGCTGGCATCGCGCATTCCTGCAACACCTGCAGTCGCGCCATCGCCGAAATCATTGGGTGCTGAAAACGCCGGCACACCTGCTGACGCTCGACGCGCTGTTCGCGGAGTACCCCGACGCGCTCGTCGTGCAGACGCACCGCGCGCCCAGCCAAGTGGTGACGAGCCTCGCGAGCCTCGAGTGCACGCTGCGCGGCGCGTCGACCGACGCGATCGAGCCGCGCGCGCAGGGGGAGGAGGCCGCCGCGCTGATCGAGCGCATGCTGCGCGCCGGCGCGGCCGCACGCGCGGCACACCCCGAGCGCGAGGCGCAGTTCTTCGACCTCGCCTACCCCGACCTCGTCGCGGATCCGGTCGGCAGCGTGAAGCGCATCTACGAGCGCTTTTCGCTGCCCTTCGCGAGCGACTTCGAGGCGCGCGTCCGTGCGTTCCTCGCCGACAACGCGCAGGACAAGCACGGCGTGCACAAATAACGCGCCGGCGGTGTTCGGGCTCGACGTCGCGCAGCTCGAGCGCCGCTACGCGTTCTACACGCAGCGCTACGACGTGCGCGGCGCGCGCGGCTGACCCGCCCGCACCCGGACGCTTCGTGACTTTGCAAGAGATGGGGTCAGACCCGTTTCTTGCAAACTCCCGCGTCAGCGCGCGCGGTCGACGGCCTTCATCGGGTCCTCGACGACGCGCATCGCGTCGCCCGCGGCGGCGCTCGGCGCCGGGATCTCGACGACGCGCTCGGGCACGTCGTCGTACTCGAGCTGCAGCGCGCGCGTCATCGTCGCGTGCATCTCGTACAGGCAGGTGATGTAGGTGAGCTCGAGGATCTCCGCGTCGCCGAGCCCGGCGCGCAGCGCTTCGAACACGCCGTCGGGCACGCGGCCGCCCTCGAGCACGAGCGCGTCGGTGTAGGCGAGCACCGCGCGCTCGAGCGGCGAGTAACAAGTCGCGACCTGCCAGTGCGGGATCGCGGCCACCTGCTCTTCGCGGAGCCCGACGTCGCGCGCGGCCTTGCAGTGCTGCGAGAACACGAACTGGCTGCCGCGCGCGAAGCCGGCGCGCGTCTGGCCGAGCTCGCGCAGCTTCGGGTCGAGCTTGCGGCGCGGGCTGCGGTAGACGCCGAAGCCGGCGACCGCGTGATCGAACACGTCGGGCACCAGCGCGAACACCGTCCACCAGTTGCCGGGCGTGCCGGTCGCGGTGCCGGGCTGCGCGATCGGATCGCGCTCGCCGAACAGCGCTCGGTACAAGCGCTGGGCGCCGTCGTGCGCTTCGGCGCGAGGAACCTGTCGAAGTCGCGGCATGAGGCCTCCTTCGCGGGCGGACTCTATGGCGAACGCAACCGGGGCCGCTGCGCGTGGCGTCGCGGCTGGCGGATACTGCGCGCATGCCGGTCCGCCTCGAACGCCCGCCCGAGCATCCGCACGTCGCGCTCGTCACGCTCGACCGGCCCGAGAAGGGCAACTCGCTCGACCCCGCAATGCTGTGCGATCTCGCCAGCGCGTGGCGCGAGCTCGCGGCCGACGACGCCGTGCGCGCGATCGTCGCGACGGGCGCCGGCGAGCGCGTGTTCTGCTCGGGGATGGACATGACGCGCACGATCCCCGCCGCGCAGGCGCTCGCGCGCGGCGAGACGATCGACCCGCGCGACTTCGAGGGGCTGCGCCACGTGAGCACCGCGCTGCTCGCGGGCTTCGATCTCGGCAAGCCGCTGATCTGTGCGATCAACGGCCACGCACGCGCCGGCGGCTTCGACCTGATGCTGGCGAGCGAGCTGCGCTACGCGGTGCCGGAGGCGACGTTCGCGCTCGAGGAGGTGGCGCTCGGCCTCTACCCGACCGGCAACGCGACCGTGCTGCTGCCGCGCCAGATCGGCTGGGCGCACGCGCACGAGCTGTTATTGACGGCGCGCCCGATCGACGCCGAGCGCGCGCTCCGTGTCGGCCTCGTGAACGAGTTGGTCGCGCGCGGCGAGCTGCTGCCGCGCGCGTTCGCCGCCGCCGACGCGATCGCCGCGAACGGCCCGCTCGCAGTGCGCGCGACGCGCGCCGGCGTGCGCGAGCTGCTCGCGCTGCCGCTCGCCGACGCATACGTCCGCCAGGAGCAGCTCGGCCGCCCGCTGCGCAAGACCGACGACGCCCGCGAAGCCCAGCGCGCGTTCGTCGAAAAGCGCAAGCCGAGCTTCCACGGCCGCTGACACCCCCAACAAGTCACCAACGGGGACGTTCATACTTGCCGGTGACTTCGGGGACACTCGTGGTCGCCAGGACTGGCCCCTATGTCACCAGTAAGTATGAACGTCCCCGTTTTCCGTTTTGGTGACTTACGCGGCGGACGATCAGGCGCCGAGGCCGGCCATGAGCACGTACTTCCACTCGAGGAACTCGCCGAGGCCGTGACGGCCGCCTTCGCGGCCGAGGCCGGATTGCTTGACGCCGCCGAACGGCGCCATCTCGGTCGAGAGGATGCCGGCGTTGATCGCGACCATGCCGGTCTCGAGGCCGGCCGCGACGCGCCAGGCGCGGCCGAGATCGCGCGTGTAGAGGTAGGCCGCGAGGCCGAACGCGGTCGCGTTCGCGAGCCGCAGCGCCTCGGCCTCGTCCTCGAAGCGGAACAGCGGCGCGACCGGCCCGAACGTCTCCTCGTTCGCGAGCAGCACGCCCGGCGGCACGTCGGTCAGCACGGTCGGCTCGTAGAAGGTGCCGCCGCGCGCGTGCCGCCGGCCGCCGCACGCGAGCTTCGCGCCGCGCGCGAGCGCGTCGGCGACGTGGCGCTCCACCTTCTCGAGTGCGGCGTCCGTGATCAGCGGGCCCTGCGCGACGCCCGGCTCGCGCCCATCGCCGACGACCAGCCCGCGCGCCTTCTCGGCGAGCCGCGCCGCGAACGCGTCGTAGCTGCCGGCCTGCACGTAGAACCGGTTCGCGCACACGCAGGTCTGCCCGGTGTTACGGAACTTCGACGCGATCGCGCCGTCGACCGCGGCATCGAGATCGGCATCGTCGAACACGAGGAATGGCGCGTTGCCGCCGAGCTCGAGCGAGACGCGCTTCACCGTGTCGGCGCACTGCGCCAATAACAACCGGCCCGTCGCGGTCGAGCCGGTGAACGAGAGCGCGCGCACGACCGGGCTCGCGGTCAGCACGCCGCCGATCTCCCGCGGATCGCCGCAGACGACGTTGAACACGCCCGGCGGCAGGCCCGCGCGCTGCGAAAGCACCGCGAGCGCGAGCGCCGAGAACGGCGTCGCTTCGGCGGGCTTTGCGACGACCGTGCAGCCTGCCGCGAGCGCCGGCCCGACCTTCCGCGTCAGCATCGCCGCTGGGAAGTTCCACGGCGTGATCACCGCGCTGACGCCGATCGGCTCCGGCACGACGACGATGCGCGCGCCGGGGAACGGGCTCGGCACGACCTCGCCGTACGCGCGCTTGCCCTCCTCTCCGAACCACTCGAGGAACGCCGCGGCGTAGCCGATCTCGCCGCGCGCCTCGCCGAGCGGCTTGCCTTGCTCGGAGGTCATCAGCAGCGCGAGGTCCTCGCGGTGCTCGAGCATCAGATCCGCCCAGCGCCGCAGCACCGCCGCGCGCTCCTTCGCGGTCTTCGCGCGCCACGCGGGCAGCGCCCGCTCTGCGGCCGCGATCGCCGCTTCGACCTCCGGCGCCGCGAGCCGCGGGGTCGCGCCGATCCGCTCGCGCGTCGCGGGATTCACGACGTCGAGGCACGCGCCGCCGCGCGCGCGTACCGGCGCGCCGTCGATCCAGCAGGCCTCGAGCAGCAGGCCCGCGTCCGAGAGCTTCATGGCCCCTCCTCCACGAACGGTTCGTGGGGGTTAGCAGCCCGCGCCGGACGCACGCTGCGAGCTGGCGACGACGGCGGAGCGCAGCGGGCGTCGAATCGCCAGCGACGCAGGCAGGCCTCGCGAGGCGCGGCGACCAGCAGCGCGCCGTCGCGTCCCGTCCACGCGAGCGGGATGCGCCGCTCCGCGAGCCGCTCGCGCACCTCGCGGTGCGGCCAGCCGAAGCGCCCGTGCAGCGGCGCCGACGCGATCGCGAGCCGCGGGCTCACCGCGTGCAGCAGCGCGCTCGTCGACGACGAGCGGCTGCCGTGGTGCGCGAGCTTCACGACATCGGCACGCAGCTCGGCGCCGCTCGCGAGCAGCGAGAGCTCGCCGCGCGCTTCGAGATCGCCGAGCAGCAGCGCGCGCAGCCCCGGAAGCTCGACGCGCAGCACGAGCGAGCGGTCGTTGTCGCCGAGCCCGCGCGCCTCGGCGGGCGGCCAGAGCGGCGCGACGCGCAGCGCGCCGCGCATGAGCGGGGCATCGCCGGCGCCGAGCTCGCGCACGCGGACGCCGAGCGCGCGCGCGTGCGCGACGAGCGCGCGAAAGCTCGGATCGCGCACGGCCCCGCGCGGGAGCCAGAGCTCGCGACACGGAAAGGTGTCGAGCACGGCCGGCGCGCCGCCGCGGTGGTCGAGATCCGCGTGCGTGATCGCGAGCGCGTCGAGCCGGCGTACGCCGAGCGCGGCGAGCGCAGGCACCACGATGCGGGCGCCAGCGTCCCAGCCGTCCGGCGAAGCGGCGCCCGCGTCGATCAGCAGCACGAGCTCGCGCGACTGCACGAGCAGCGCGTCGCCGTGGCCGACGTCGATGAACACCATGCGCGGCGGCGCGGGCTCGATCGCGGGCGGCGTCAAGAGGGCGAGCGCCGCCTGCGTGGCGACCGTGCAGGCCAGCCGCAGCCAGAGCCGGCGCGTGCGCAGGCCGAGCGCGAGCAGCGGCGCGCACGCCGCGAGCGCGAGCGGACTGGGCGGCGCCGGAATGAAGCGAGGCGCGAGCTGCGCGAGCGCGAGAGCCGCATCGAGCGCACGCGCGGCGAGCCACGCGGCGCTCGAGAGCAGCGCGTCCGGCGGCGCGCCGCCGGGCGAGCTGAGCGCATGAGCGGCTGCGACGAACGCCGCGGGCATCAGCAGCGCGCCCGTGATCGGCACGGCGACCACGTTCGCGACGCCGGCGAGCGGCGGCGCCGCGCCGAAGTGGAGGGCCGCGATCGGCGCGGTCGCGAGCGTCGCGCGCGCGGTCGTCGAGAGCGCGAGCGCGAGCCAGCGGCGAAGCGCACCGCCCGAGCGCTCGGCTTCGGTCGCGCGGCCGATCACCAGCGCGGCCGTCGCCGCGAACGAGAGCTGCGCACCTGCGGCAAACAGCGCGGACGGATCGAACGCGAGGACGAGCAGCGCGGCGAGCGCGAGCCCGTGCGTCGCGGAGCCGGCGCGGCGCAGCGAGATCGCGAGCGCGACGCCGCCGAGCATCGCGAGCGAGCGCAGCGCGGGCGTCGCGCCGCCGGCGAGCAGCGCGTAGCCGGAAGCAGCGAGCACGCCGAACGCGAGCGCGGCGCGGCGCGTGTCGCAGCGCTCGCACAGCCGCGCAGAGCGGCGCAGAATGCGCGACGCGCCCGCGTATGCCGCGCCCGCGGCGAGCGCCAGATGCAGCCCCGAGACCGAAAGCAGGTGCGCGATCCCGAGCGCGGCCCACGCGCGCCGGTCGCGCTCCGGGAGCCCGTCCTGATCGCCGAGCGCGAGCGCGGCGAGCAGCGCCCCGCCCCGCCCCGTGCGGCGCAGCACAGCGCTCGCTTCCGACCGCCGATTCGCGATCGAAATCAAGGGGTTTCCCGATGGCTCTTCGACGATTTCAACCAGCGCGGGCGACGGCACGTCCGCGACCCGCCCGATGCCCGCGCGCGCGAGTGCGAGCGTTGGATCCGCGGCGCCCGGATTCGCGACGCCCGGTCGTAGCGGGCGCGTACGGATCGCCGCACGGATCCGCGCGCCCGCGGGCGGCGGCGGCGCGCCCGGCGGGAGCGAGGCGCGTACGTGCGCGGGCCCTGCGCTCGCAGGCAACACCCAAGCCGTGTGCTCGAGCTCGAGCCGAGTCGCGCCGGTGAATCGCTCGACGCGCGCGACGCGCGCCTCGATCACCGCCTCGCGCCGCGGCTGCGCGAGCGACGCGCGTGCGGATGCCACGCGCGATCCCATCAGCGCCGCTCCAGCGGCCAGCGCGGCGACGAGCGCTGCGAGTGCGCGCCGCGACGTGCGCGCGCGAAGCCCGAGGCTCGCGACGCATGCGAGCAGCGCAGCCCCGAGCGCCGCGCTCGCGACGCCCGGCCAGCGATCGCCCGCGATCAAGCCGAGCGCGAATGCAGCCGCGAGCAGCGGCGCGCCTGCACGCATCGCGCGCTCCGCGGGACCGGAGTGAGCGCAGCGTACGTGCGCCGATTGCCGAACGGAACCGCGCGCGCGATCGATTTCCTAGCTCTCGCTCGCGCTCGCGTGCGGATGCGTACGGCTGCGTCTCGGGTGAGCCGTTGGGGTCAGACCCCGTGGACTCACCGCGGTCAGTGCAGCACGCGTCCGGACGGCGGCGCCGGCTGCGGATTCTTCATCCGCACGACGTAGGCCGCCAGCGTCTCGAGCGCCTCGTCGAGCTTCTTCAGCTCGTCGGTGAAGCTGCTGAGCAGGCGCTGCATCTCGCCCAATTCGTCGGCGGCCTTGCGCAGCTGCGTCAGCTCGCGGCGCTGGGCGGTGACCGCGAGCGCGATGCCGGCGATCACGCTCTGATAGCGCGCGCCGTCGAGGACTTCGCTGCGCTTCGCGATCGCCGTGGCGAGCCGGCGCGCGAGCTCCGGCTCGAGGCCGCGCGAGACGAGCTCTGCCTGAATCGATTCGACGCTGCGTTCCACGCCGAACGGCACGAGCAAGCGCGGTGCCACGCCGGCGGCGCCGGCAACGCGCGTGCAGCTGGCGCGGCAAACGCGCAACAAGCTCACGCTTCGCTCGCGACCTCGGTCGCGGGCTCGGCCGGCTCACTGGGCGGCGCGGCGTCCACTCCTGGGAACTCGCTTACCACCCCGCCCTCGGAGATGGGCGCCTCGAGCGCGCGGAAGAACGCGTGGATTCGTTCGGCGTCGGCGCGCGCGATGCCGCTCACGGCCGCGAGCTCGTCCACGCCCGCCTCGCGCACGCGCTTCAGCGCCCCCAGCTCGCGTAGCAGCGCGCGCCGCTTGCCCGGCCCGATGCCCGGGATCTCCTCGAGCACCGAGCGCATCCCGACGCGGCGGCGCAGCGAGCGCTGGAACTCGATCGCGAAGCGATGCGCCTCGTCACGGACGCGCTGCAGCAGCAACAGGCCGCGCGAGCTCGGCAGCAGCAACACGGGGTTCACGCGCTCGGGCAGGAACACGCGCTCGGCCTTCAGCCCGCCGCTGCGCTTCACGCGCGGCGAAGGGCTCTGCTCGTCGCGCTCCTTCGCGAGGCCGACGTGATCGTGCGCGAGGCCGCGATCGCGCAGCAGCGTGGTGGCCACCTTCAGCTGGCCGCGGCCGCCGTCGAGCACCCACAGGTCGGGCAGCGGCTCCTTCTCGAGCTTGGCGAGCCGGCGCGTCAGCACCTCGCGCATGCACGCGAGGTCGTCACCGGCCGGCGCCTCGTGGATCCGGTAGCGGCGATAGGAATTTTTGTCGGGCGCGCCGTTCTCGAACACGACGCGGCTCGCGACCGCGAGCGTGCCGGCGAGATTCGAGACGTCGTAACACTCGATGCGGCGCGGCAAGCGCGCGAGCCCGAGCTTCTCTTGGAGGTCGGCGAGCGCGCTGTCGACGGTCTCGCGCTCGGCGATGCGCCGCTCGAGCGCGCTCTCGGCGTTCTTCAGCGCGAGATCGCCCAGCTCGCGCGGCGCTCCGCGCTGCGGCACGCGCACGTCGACGGCGCGACCCGCGCGCTCGGCGAGCCACGCCGCGAGCGCCTCGGCGTCGCTCGGCAGCGTCGATACGAGCACCTCGCCAGGGGCCGCGCCGACCTCCTCGCTCGCGTAGAACTGCGCGAGGAAGCTCGCGAGCACGTCGGCGTCCGGGATCTCGACGTTCGAGAAGGCGTGCTCGGCGGCGCCGATCACGCGGCCCTCGCGCACGTGCAGCACCTGGATCTGCAGCTCGCCCGCGCGCCGCGCGAGCCCGAACACGTCGCGATCTTGCGCGCGCTCCGAGACGATCTGCTGGCGCGCGACGGTGTCCTCGACTGCAGCGATCCGATCGCGCAGCCGCGCCGCCAGCTCGAAATCCTCGCCCTCCGCGGCCTCCGCCATGCGTCTCCGTAACAGCTCGCTCAGCTCCGCCGAGCGCCCGCGCAGGAACAGCTCGGTGCCGTGCAGAAGCTCCGCGTAGGCTTCCTGCGTCACGCGCGCGACGCACGGCGCCGGGCAGCGCCCCATCTCGTGCTCGATGCAGGGCCGCCCGCGGCGCGCGTAGTCGCGGAACACGGCCTCGCTGCAGTTGCGCAGCGGGAACAGCCGGCGCAGGTGATTCAGCGCCGCGCGCAGGTTCACGCTCGAGGTGTAGGGCCCGAAGTACTCGGCGCCGTCCTTCGCGAAGCGCCGCACCTGCGTCAGCCGCGGCCAGCTCTCGCGCCGGTCGAGCCGCAACGCGAGGTACTGCTTGTCGTCGCGCAGCCGCACGTTGAACGGCGGCTTGTGCCGCTTGATCAGCTCGTTCTCGAGCAGCAGCGCGTTCTTGACGCTGTCGGTGACGAGCACGCTCACGTCGGCGACGCGCGCGACCAGGTTCGGCACCTGCTGGCGGCCGTCGCCGCCCAGGAAGTACTGGCGCACGCGCCCACGCAGGTTCTGCGCCTTGCCGACGTAGAGCACCTTGCCGCGCATGCCCTTCAGCAGATACACGCCAGGTGTCTGCGGGAGCGCGTCGACGCGCTCCTCGAGCGCGCGCAGGGTGCCCTTGTCGAGGCTCACGGCCGCAAGTTACCCGGCGCTGAGTGCTGCAAACGTGGAGCGGCAGCGCTCAACGGCGCCGCTCCTCTCCGGTCGCGAGCCAAGCAGCGCATTCCGGGCCGAGCTCGTGCAGCACTCGCTCTTCGTACTCCCGTGCGTCCGCGGCGGTGAGCACGTCGCGCCAGCGGCCGTTCACGCCCTTGTGGATGAAGACCTCCGCGCCGGCGTCCCAGAACGCGCCGCCGAGCGGAACGCTGCGCGTCGCGTTGCGCTTCATCCAGTCGAACGAGCAGTACTCGACCAGACGCGGCCAGGCGGCATCGCGTACCGAGATGCCGAGGAAATCCGCGATGCGGCGCATCTCGCCCGCCATGTCTCGCTTCAGGCTCGCGAAGTGAACGAACCGCACGTTCGGCAGCGCGCGGATCGCCCACCAGCTCCGAACGTTCTCCCAGAACGGCCAGAACGGATGGCCGTCGCGGTGCAGCCAGTCTCGCCAGTAGTCGCGCAGGTCTGCGGGAGGCGGCCCGATCGGGGGACCGACGCGCCCCGGCGTGTCGTTCAGCGCTTCGTACCAGGTGCGGTTCGCGTTCGCGTGGTGGTTGTACAGGCTGCAGACCACGTCCCGGCCGTCGCGCCCGATGTAGAGATACTTCGCGCGCGGCGAGACCACGAGCGCGTCGACCGGCAGGTGGGTTTTCAGGAAGCGCCGATGCGTCTGCGCCTCGACGAGCGGCAGCTTCACCGCCTTCGGCGGCACGCGCAGATCGAGCCACGGCGACATCTCGGCCACGGAGAGCTCGGGATCCGGGCCGAGCAGCATCTGGCCGATCATCTGCTGCATCCAGGTCGTGCCCGACTTCGCGTACGTCGCGATCACGATGTCGTCATCTCGAAAGCGCAGCTCGTTCCAGATCGTCGAATCGAAGTGGTGGCTGTGGAGCTCGCGCGTCTTGCGCGGCCAGCTCGTCGGCTCGGTCATCGGCTCATTCCTTCACTTCCCGTCGATCGCGCACCGCATACGCGCGCTTCGTGAAGTACCAGCGCCCGCTGCGTTTCGCGTAGGCGTCTTCGTAGCGCCCGTGCACGACGATCTTCGTGCCGTCCTTGCCGTGCAACATCTCCTGTTGCCACCACGTGGCGGTAGCGCGGTCTCCCTCGACGACGAGCGACCCGGCCGACGCATAGAACCCGACGAACGAGAACGCCGACATCATCTGCTTCCACTGCGACACGATCTTCCTCTTCCCGGCGATCTCGCCCGCGCCAGGCAGCGACCAGACCGCATCGTCGACCCAGTTCTCCGCCCAAGCCTCCGCATCGAATCGCATCACCGCATCGTTGTACGACTCGACCAGCTCGCGAATCGCAACCCGGTCCTCGAGCGGTCCACTGCTGAGCATCGATCCACCCTCCTGTACCGAGAATGGCGAAGCGCGCGGGAGGCGCGCCGCGACGGCGCGCCGATCCGCGCCCTTCCACTCGGGAGGTCCGCGACGGCGACGTCGAGCACGCGCAGCCGCGGCTGCGCTGCCCGCAACAAGGAGGAACGTCCCCGCGTCGCCTTGTTAGGTGCGCGCCAGCCGCTCCGCCTCCAGCTGCTTCACCCGATCCCGCAGCTCCGCCGCCCGCTCGTACTCGAGCTTGCCGGCCGCCTCTTTCATCTCCTTGCGCAGGGCCGCAATCACCAGCGGCAGCTCATGCCACGGCACGTCCGCCTCGCGCTTTCGCTTCTCTTCGCGCGTCGGCACCGTCACGTAGTCCTGCTCCCAGATCGAGTCGCGCAGGCTCGCGATCTTCTTCACGACGCTCTTCGGCGTAATGCCGTGCTCCGCGTTGAACGCGAGCTGGAGATCACGGCGACGGTTCGTCTCGGCGAGCGTGTTGCGAATCGACGCCGTCTCCTGGTCGGCGTACAAGATCACTCGGCCGTTGATGTTGCGCGCCGCGCGCCCGATCGTCTGGATCAGCGAGCGCGCCGAGCGCAAGAAGCCTTCCTTGTCCGCGTCGAGGATCGCGACCAGCGAGACCTCCGGGATGTCGAGGCCCTCCCGCAACAAGTTGATGCCGACCAGCACGTCGAACACGCCCTCGCGCAGCTCGCGGATGATCTCGGTGCGCTCGATCGTCTGGATGTCGCTGTGCAGGTAGCGGACCTTGACGCCGTGCTCGGCGTAGTACTCGGTCAGCTGCTCGGCCATGCGCTTGGTCAGCGTCGTGACGAGCACGCGGTCGCCGGTCGCGACGCGCGCGCGGATCTCGGCGAGCAGGTCGTCGACCTGCCCCGCCGCCTTGCGCACCTCGACCTGCGGATCGACGAGCCCGGTCGGGCGGATGATCTGCTCGACGACCACGCCCTGCGACTTGGTCAGCTCGTACTCCGCCGGCGTCGCCGAGACGTAGACGCGCGTCTTCGCGCGCTTCTCCCACTCCTCGAAGCGCAGCGGGCGGTTGTCGAGCGCGGACGGCAGCCGGAAGCCGAACTCGACCAGCGTCTCCTTGCGCGCGCGGTCGCCGCGGAACATCGCGCCGATCTGGGGCACCGAGACGTGGCACTCGTCGAGGAAGACGAGCCCGTCGTCGGGGAAGTAGTCGTAGAGCGTGTAGGGCGTCTGGCCCGCGCTGCGGCCGTCGAGCCAGCGCGAGTAGTTCTCGACGCCGGGGCAGAAGCCCATCTCGGAGAGCGACTCGAGATCGAACATCGTGCGCTGCTCGAGCCGCTGCGCCTCGAGCAGCTTGCCCTGCTCGCGGAAGTGCTGGAGCCGCTCGGCGAGCTCGCCGCGAATCCCCTCGACCGCCTGCCGGATGCGCTCCTGGGTCGAGACGTAGTGGCTGGCGGGGTAGATCATCGCGCGCTTCTGGCGTCCTAATACCTTGCCGCGCAGTGGGTCGATCTCGGCGATCGACTCGACCTCGTTGCCCCACAGCTCGATGCGCACCGCGCGCTCGCTCTCGTACTGCGGGATCACCTCCACGACGTCGCCGCGCACGCGGAACGTGCCGCGCTGGAAGTCGTGGTCGTTGCGCGCGTAGAGCATGTCGACGAGGCGGCGCAGCAGGTCGTCGCGATCGATGCGCTGTCCGAGCTCGAGAAACAGATGCATCGAGCCGTAGGTCTCGGGCGAGCCGAGGCCGTAGATGCACGAGACGCTCGCGACGACCAGCACGTCGCGCCGCGTCAGCAGCGAGTGCGTCGCCGAGTGGCGCAGCTTGTCGATCTCGTCATTGATCGACGAATCCTTCTCGATGTAGGTGTCGCTCGAGGGGATGTAGGCCTCGGGCTGGTAGTAGTCGTAATAAGAGACGAAGTACTCGACCGCGTTCTCGGGAAACAGCTGCTTGAACTCGCTGTAGAGCTGCGCGGCGAGCGTCTTGTTGGGCGCCATCACCAGCGCCGGGCGGTTCAGCTTCTCGACCACGCACGCCATCGTGAACGACTTGCCGCTGCCGGTGACGCCGAGCAGCGTCTGGTGCGCGGCGCCGCGCTGGATGCCCTCGACCAGCTCGGCGATCGCACGCGGCTGGTCGCCCTGCGGCGTGAAGTCCGTGACGAGCTTGAAGCGGTCGAGCATCGGCGAACGATACCGGCTCGCGGCGAGCTCTCGGCCGAGACCTGTCAGCAGCGCGGCCCGCCCGCGCTCACTCCGCCGGCTTCGTGCGCGTGTCCTCGATCCAGCTCGGTAGGTCGATCGGCGGGTTCGGCAGCTGGCGTGCATTTTTCTCGGCGAGCAGCCGCTGCCAGCCCTCCGGATCGGCGGCCCACGAGCGCGGATCGCCCATCATCACTTCGTAGAGCTCGCAGCCTTCGGGCCCGGCGACGAACGGGCCGAACGCGGCGCCATGCGGAAGCGTGATGTGCATGCCGGGCGTGCATTTCACATCGCCGCAGGTCAGCTCGCCGCGGATCACGAACAGCACGTGATGGCTGTTGTGCCCGTGCTCGTGCACGAGCATGCCCGGGTCCCACTTCGCGTACAGACAGAGCAGCTGCGGCGTGAACTCGAGCCACTTCTCCCAGACGGAGGCGCGCCGGCCGCCGAGCTCGACCGCCCTCACCTCCTGCCACTTCTCGCCATCCGCGTGTCGGAACTTCGGCTCGGGCATGCGCGCTCCTCGCATCACTTAGCTTGCGAGAAAGCTATCGCAGGCGAAAGCTCAGCGGAACGCGTTCGTGTGCACGTCTTCGGGAATCTCCGCCGGCCCGAGCGGGAGGGAGACTTCCTCGGGCGTCGGGCCGCATTTCTCGACCAACGGCCGCAGCTTCTCGAGGTCGAACTTGTAGAGCTTGGCTGCGTTCTCGCCGAGGATCAGGCGCCGCTCCGCGTCGGGCATGTCGTGCATCGTGTGGCGCAGCGACTTGCGGTTGTTGGGGAACGTGCCCTCGTAGTGGGGGTAGTCGTTGCCCCACAGGATGTGATCGAGCCCGATCTCGTGGCGCCCGGCGAGCTCGCCGCGCGAGGGCGAAGACGCGCCGTAGTAACAATTCCGCTTGGCGTAGTGGCTCGGCGGGTGCGGCGGCATCGCACCCTGCGCGAACTCGAACTCGCCGACCGCGCCGCTGCGCACGCGCGCCCAGCTCGCGTCGAGGTTCTTCAACATCGACGGCACCCAAGCGCAGCCCGACTCGGTGATGATGTACTTCAGTCTCGGAAAGCGTTCGAACACGCCGCTCAGCAGCAGATGCGGATAGCTGCGCGTCGAGTAGAAGGCCGTCTCGATCAGCCGGATCGGCAGCGAGACCTTCCAGGGGCCGTAGTCCGGCGAGCCCGTGCCGCCGTGATGGTTCAGCACGACGTCGTGGTCCTGGCAGACCGCCCAGAAGCGATCCATCTCCGGCGAGTAGAGCGGCGTGATGTGCGTGCAGTCCGGCGGCACATGCGGCAGCAGGATCCCGCCGCGCAGCCCCGCGTTCGCGACCCACTTCACCTCTTCGATCGCGGCATCGATGTCGTTCAAATAGATGATGCCGATGCCCGCGCGTTGATCGGGGAACTCTCTGCACCAGTCCGCGAGCCACCTATTATGGGCTTTCACGCCCTCCCAGCGCAGCGGATAGTCCTCGCGCGACGGGTTGCCGCAGATCAGCACGCTGGTCTTGAAGAACGGCGGCACGGTGTTCGGGAATACGATCTCGCCGACCACGCCCTCGTCGTGGAGGTCGCGCATGCGCTCGGCGTCGTCCCAGTTCTTGTGCTTCTTCGAGCCGATGTGCTGCTTCTGCGGATTGCGATACGTGCCGCGCCACTCGTCGAAGAGCGCCTGATGCTTCGCGTCGAGGTACGGCTTGTAACCCTCGACGCTCGCGCCGGCGTGCGTGTCGGCGGAGATCAACGTGTAGGGCGAATCGTTCGTGCTCATGCGGGGCTCCTGCGGTTCCGACCGATGCGGTTCGGACGTGGAGTCCGACAGTACGGCGGCTGCGGACGATTCGCAGCAGGGGAAGCTGGCTTGCGCAGCCCTTCCTCGAAAGGACGGAGCGTGGTGTCCGCTCCGCCCTCTCCGCAGGACATCGGCTGGCTAGAACTTGTGCTGGATCTCGTTGCTCCTCTTGTAGTCACCCGCCGGCAAGAGCGGCGTGATCCAGACCTTCGCGTACACCTCGTCCGTCGGCCGCGGCCATCCGTCCTCGTCGAGGACGTCGTCGCCGACCGTGACGGTGCGGACCCGATTGACCACGCCGTCCGCCTCCCTCGGGAACGTCGCGGTCGCGAACTCGAACAGGAAGTCGTCCGCGTCCGGCGAGTCCGCGCCCCAGAGCTGGATCTTCTCGCGGAAGCGCAGTCCGTTCATGTTTCTCTCGAGCTGCGAGAGCTGGGCCGCGTACGAGACACGGACCGTCGCCGTGCGCTTGTGGTGGTCGTGCTCGAGGAGCGTGAACCTGAGATTCTGGATCGTCGCCATGATGAGTTCTCCCATGAATTGTTAGGAGCGACGCACCGCCATCGGATGCGTCGCAGCCGGCCCGGCGAGCGATCTCGCGAGAGGACTGCGCAAGCTCCATCGCAATCGCCGCTGTCGGTTCCGCTGCTGCGAACGAAGACTGCTGCGGGGGGGCCCGTCGGGTGCCGGCGTCAGCGTCCGCCGCGCGAGCGAGCGCCGCTATGAAGCGGCTCACAGTGAAGCCGTTCACAGCGCCGGGCGGCGGCGGCGACCGCACGCGGTGCCGCTCGTGCTCGTTACTGCGGCGCACGCCTCCAGCGCGGGCCTCGCGGATTCGGCTCGCTCGCTAACGCTCGCTGCGCGGCCCGCGCTTCCAGCGCGGGCCTTGCGGCGTGTCGATGATCGTCACGCCCTCTGCAGCGAGCTGGTCGCGGATGCGGTCGGAGGCGGCGAAGTCGCGGCGCTTGCGGGCGGACTCGCGCTCGGCGACGAGCGCGTCGATGCGCGGGTCGCTCTCGCTCTCCTCGGCGGGCAGCTCCGCGCCGAGCAGATCGAGGCCGAGCCACGCGTCGAACTCGGCGAGCAGCGCGCGCTGGTCGGCGGGTGTTAGGTCCGGCGCGCGCAGCATCTCCACCGTCTCGGCCAGCGCGCGCGGCGCGTTCAGGTCGTCGCGCACGGCTTCGCGAAAGCGCTCGCGCCACGCTGCGGTGCGCGCGACGTCGGCGGCGCCGGTCGCGGCGCGCGCGGCGGCGCTGCTCGCGAGCATGCGCCGATAGCCGCGGTCGGCGCCCGCCATCGCGTCGTCGGTGAAGCTCTGCTGCTTGCGGTAGTGCGCCTGGAGGAAGAAGAAGCGGTAGGAGAGCGCGAGGAAGCCCTGATCGATCAGGTCCTGGAGCCGATAGATGTTGCCCTTCGACTTGGACATCTTCTGGCCCTGGAAGTCGAGAAACTCCTCGTGCATCCAGATCTGCACCCACGGGTGCACGCCCAGCGCCACTTCGCTCTGCGCGAGCTCGTTCGTGTGGTGCACCGGCAGGTGATCGACGCCGCCGGTGTGAATGTCGAACGTCGCGCCGAGATACTTCGTGCTCATCGCCGAGCACTCGATGTGCCACCCCGGAAAACCTCGGCCCCACGGCGAATCCCATTCCTGCTGCCGCTTCACGCCGGCCGCGGCGAACTTCCAGAGTGCGAAGTCGGCGGCGTGCCGCTTGCCCGCCACGTCCGCGATGCGGCTCGCGCCGGCTTGTCCTGCGAGGTCCAGCTGCGCGAGCTCCGCGTAGCGCGGGAACTTCGTGACGTCGTAGTAGATCCCGTCGTCGATCCGATACGTCACGCCCTTGGCTTCGAGCGCGCGAATCATCGCGATCTGCTCGGAGATGTGGTCGGTCGCGCGGCACAGCACGTCGGGATCGGCGCAGCCGAGCCGGCGGCGGTCGTTCAGCCACTGCTCGGTGTACTGCGCGGCGATCTCCTCCGCGCGCCGGCCGGTCTTGCGCGCCGCTGCCTCCATCTTGTCTTCGCCCGCGTCAGCGTCGTCCGTGAGGTGTCCGACGTCCGTGATGTTGATGACGTGAGTGACGCGCAGGCCCTCCGCGAGCAGCGCGCGCCGCAACAGGTCGGCGAACAGGTAGGGCCGCATGTTCCCGATGTGCTGCGCCGAGTAGACGGTCGGCCCGCACGAGTAGACGCGCGCGTGCCCGGGCTCGAGCGGCGTGAAGATCTCCTTCCGCCGCGTGCGCGAGTTGAACAGCGAGAGGCGCGTCGCGCTCACGCGCCCTCCGCGGGGACGAGCAGCACGACGGCCTGCGCCGCGATGCCTTCGCCGCGCCCGATCGCACCGAGCGCGTCGGTGCTCGTCACCTTCACGTTCACGTCGGCCTCGTTCGCCCCGAGCAGCTCGGCGACGCGCGTGCGCATCGCCGGCTGATGCGGTGCGAGGCGCGGGCGCTCGGCGATCACGGTCGCGTCGAGATTGCCGAGCGCGTAGCCGCGCTCGCTCGCGAGCAGCAGCGCGTGCGCGACGAAGTCGCGGCTGGTGGCGCCCTTCCAGCGCGGGTCCGAGGACGGGAAGTGCGTGCCGAGGTCGCCGAGCCCAAGCGCGCCGAGCAGCGCGCTCGCGATCGCGTGCAGCAGCACATCGCCGTCGGAGTGCCCCGCGAGCCCGCGCGCGTACGGAATCGTGACGCCGCCGAGCACGAGCTCGTAACCCTCCGCGAGCTGGTGGGCGTCGAAGCCGTGACCGATGCGCGCGCGCTTCACGCGCGCTCCGCGAGCAGGCGCTCGGCGAGCCGCAGGTCCGCCCACGTCGTGATCTTCAAGTTGTCAGGGCTCCCGAGCACGACGCGCACCGCGACGCCGAGCCGCGCGACAAGCGCCGCGTCGTCGGTCGCGACGATGCCGTCCTGCTCCGCCTTGTCGAGCGCCTCGCGCAGCAGCTCGGCGCGAAACACTTGCGGCGTCAGCGCGGCCACGTGCTCCTCGCGCGCCGGCGTCGCGGCGATCGCGCCGCCGGCGACGCGGTGGATCGTGTCGCGCAGCGGCGCGGCGAGCAGCGCAGCGCCGTGCTCGCGCGCGGCCGCGATCACGCGCGCGACGTCGGCGGGCAGCACGAGCGGCCGCGCCGCGTCGTGAATCGCGACGAGCGACGTGCCTGCCGGCAGCGCGGCGAGCCCCGCTCGCGCGGAGGCCTGGCGCGTCGCGCCGCCGGCGACCGGCGCGCGTACACGCTCGGGAGCCGCGAGCTCACGCAGCACGGCCGGCCAGCGCGCCAGATCCGTCGGGGGCAGCACCGGCTGGACGACGTCGCACGCACCCGACGCGCACAGTGCATCGATCGAGCGCGCGAGCAGGCACTTGCCCGCAAGCGACACGAACGCCTTTGCGGGAAGCGACGCGCCCTGCGCGCTCTCGCGGAGCCGCGAGCCGCTGCCAGCCCCGAGCACGAGCGCCGCGACCGTCATGGCGCGCGACCATAGGAATTCGAGTCGCGCGCAGCGACCGGCGCGATTGGCGTCGGAAAATTGAACGGCGCAATCGGCTGGCGCCGGGAACGCGCGCGGAGCCGGCGGCGTAGCGCCGCGACAACCGCGCGGAACGCAATCGTGCTGGCTACCGTGCGCGCGCCTGAGAATCGCCCGGGGAGGTTGCGATGCGATCAGCTTTTGAACGGGGCCGCGCGATCGCGCTCGCCTTCGCGATGTCTTCGGCCGCGTTCGCCCAAGCGGAGCCGCCGACTCCCGCTGCGCCCGAGACGACTGCCGCTTCGCCCGAGACCGCGCCGGCGACCGACGCCGAACCCGCGCCCGCCGACTCCTCGGCGGGCCCGCCTTCGAGCGGCCAGCTGCCGCTGGCGCTGCATGACGCGATCGCGAGCGCGCTCCAACGCAACACGGACGTCGAGCTGTTCCGCTACGACCCGGCGATCGCCGACTATCAGCTCCGCGCGGCGTGGGGCGTCCACGAGCCGGTGTTCGCGGCTGACGGCACGTATCTCAGCGCGAACGTCCCGAGCGCGAGCCGCTTCTCCGCGTCCGGCGATCGGCGCATCTACGGATCCACGGGCGTCCAGGGCGTGCTGCCGTTGCTCGGCTGGCAGTACGACTTCGGCTACGACGGCCAGAAGGACTCTTCGAACTCCGCGTTCACCGCGCTACGCCCCGAGTACCGCGCGTCGCTGGGAGGAACGCTCTCGATGCCGCTGCTGCGCGGCTTTCTGTTCGGCGAGCCCTGGGTGCGCGTTCGCACCGCAGGCAAGGGAACCGACATCGCGGACGAGCAGTTCCGCGGGCGCCTGATGGACGTGGTCCGTAACACGGAGGACGCCTACTGGGCGCTCGCCGCCGCGAGCCGCGCGCGCGAGGTCGCGCAGAAGAGCCTCGAGACCTCCCGCGCGCTGCTGAAACAAACGCAGGCGCAGTATCAGGTGGGCGTGGTCTCGAAGGTCGAGGTGACCGAGGCGGAAGCAGGCGTCGCACAGCGCGAGTTCCAGCTGATCGGCGCCGAGAACTTCTTTCGCTCCTCACAGGACGCGCTCGTCGATCTCGTGTACGGGCCCGCCCTGACGCCGACTTCGACGCTCGAGATCGTCATCGCAGACTCGCCCGAGAACTACCAGAAGCTCGAAGTCGACCCCTCCATCGCGGCCGAGAAGGCGCTCGCGAATCGTCCCGAGCTGCGCGCCGCGGAAAGCCAGCTCGAGGCGGAGCGCATCCGCCTCCAGTTCGCCAAGAATCAGCGCCTCCCGCAGCTCGATCTGGTCGCCTCGTACACGACCCACGGCCTCAGCGGCGTCGAGAACCCGACCCGGATCTGCGCGGAGCAGTTTCAAGTTCCGCCGCAGCCCTGCCCGCCGCTCGGAATTCCGAAGGAGTACGGAAAGACGCACGATCAGTTCTTCGACGGCAACGACAACCGGACCTGGTACACCGGCGCGCGCGTCTCGATTCCGATCGGCAACACCAGCGCGCGCTCCAACGTCCGCATCGGCGAGATCGAGCTGCACCGCGCCGAGACGCTCGTCGATCGCCAGCGGCAATCGATCGTCGCCGAGGTGCGCAACGCGGTGCGAAACCTGCAGAGCGCGATCCAAGGCATCGAGGCCGCGGAACGGCGCCGCATCGCGGCCGCCGAGCAGCACCGCGCCGAGCAGATCCGCCTCGAGCACGGCGAGTCGACGCCGTTCGACGTGCTGCAGCGCGAAGAGGACCTCGTCGAGGCCGAGAGCCAGAAGATCGCTGCGCTGCGCGTCTACCACGGCTCGGTGGTTGCGCTCGATCGCGCACAGGGGACGCTGCTCGAAGATCGCGGGATCGCAGTCGAGAGCGTGAAGCGCAGGCGTGCGCCGCGCTGAGCGACGCGTGCGTTTCGGTGACGACGCGCACCGTAAATCGACGCATCGCGGATCACAATCGCGCTGGTAACGTGCCTTTCCCTCGCTGATCGGAGAATTCCGTGAGCTTGTTTGGAAAGTCCCCTCGCGATGGAGAAGCACCGGCGACGCCGGTGGGCGCTCGCCCGACGAGCGCGCCCAGAGGAATCTCAACCGCGCCCGCGAGCGAGTCGTTTTATCGACCCGAGCCCGCGCGCATGCAAAGGGAAGCCATGGCCAACATCGGCAAGTCGATCACGATCAAGGGCGATCTCACGGGCGAAGAGGACATCCAGGTCGAGGGCACGGTGGAGGGGCGCGTGGACCTCCCGAACAACCAGTTCACGGTCGGCGCCGAGGGCCGCGTGCGCGCCGAGATCCACGCGAAGTCCGTGGTCGTGATCGGCCAGGTGCACGGCAACATCATCGCCGCCGAGCGCCTCGAGGTGCAGGCCACCGGCGTGATCCACGGCGACGTGAAAGCGCCGCGCCTGATCGTCCACGAGGGCGCGGTGCTGAATGGCTCGATCGAGATGAGCAAGTCGCCGGCGCCGGCCAAGGTGACGCTCGCGGCGGCCAGCGGGGCGTAGTCGGCGTCGACACGCCTCGCCGCGCTACTGCGGCAGTCGTCGCGCGCGGCTCGGTTCGCATTGCTCGTTGCAAGCTCCGCGTTCGCGGCGGAGCCGGGGGCGGTGGCGCCTCGTGGCTCCCTCGGGCCTTTGGGGGGAAGCGGCGCACACTGCGGCGCGTGCTTCCTCTGAAGACGCGCATTCTCGTGGGCCCTCAGTCCGCTTTTACCTCGGCGCCGCCGCCCCCGGCCCCGCCGCGAACGCTCGTGCCACGGGGTGAGGTCCAGGTAGGGGACAGCTGCGTCGCGGTCGGCATTGAGCCGACCGCTCCGCACGCTTCGCGTCGTCACGTAGGTGGCAGCATCGGCCGAGGCGCCTGAATGCGTCTCTCGAGTGCTGCCTAACAGCGGCCAGAGGGCACGCGCGCAGCGTTGCGCCGCCGGCCGCTCGATGCGGCGCGGCGGCGGACGCCGGCACAGCGGGGGTCGCGCCCCGAGCGGAGCTTCAGCGCGCTGAGCGCGCCTTTTTGGGGGGCGCGGCGCGCCTGGTGAGGCGGCGCTGTTCGAGCACGAGGGCAATCGGCGAGGCGACGTAGATCGACGAGTAGGTGCCGACGACGATGCCGATCACCATCGTCAGCGAGAAGTCGCGCACGACCGGACCGCCGAGCGCGAGCAGCGCGATCACCGAGAGCATCGTCACGCCCGACGTGATCAGCGTGCGCGAGAGCGTGTGGTTCACCGACTCGTTGATGACGGCCGCCATGTCGCCGTGGCCGTGCACCTCGAGCGTCTCGCGGATGCGGTCGTAGACGATGATCGTGTCGTTCAGGCTGTAGCCGACGAGCGCGAGCATCGCGGCGAGCACGGTCAGGTCGAACTGGCGCCCGAGCACGACCAGAATCGACGAGGTGACGAGCACGTCGTGGACGAGCGCGATCACCGCGCCGGGAGCGAAGGTCAGCGAGAAGCGGAACCAGATGTAGACGAGGATCAGGCCGAACGAGATCACCAGCGCGAGCAGGCCGGCGTCGCGCAGCTCCGCGCCGACCTTCGGGCCGACGAATTCGACGCGCTCGACGCTCAGCTCGCCGAGCTTGGCGCGTAGCGTCTCCTGCATCGCGATGACGCGGTCGTTCACCGGCGAGAGCGCGCCCTCCGCGGGGCCTTCGCCGATCTTGCGCTCGCCCTGGAAGCGGACCAGGTAGTCGGTGGCCTCGCCATAACGGATCACGCTCAGTCCGGGGAGGTCGACGCCCCCGAGCGCGCGGCGCACGCTCGGCTCGTCGACGGGCTTCTCGAAGCGCACGTGCGCCTCGGTGCCGCCCGCAAAGTCGACACCCACCTTCACCCCGAAGATCACGGCCCAGACGGCGCCGACCACGATCACCGCGAACGAGATCGCGATCCAGCGGCGCCAGGAGGTGACGAAGTCGATGCGGGTGTCGGAACGGATGATCTCGAAGAACTTCACGGCGCCTCCAGGGCCCTAGACCGACAGCTCGGTGACGGCCGCGTTTCCTGGCTTCCAGTCGTACAGCGCCCGCGTGACCACGATCGCGGTGAAGACGCTGGTGACGATGCCGGCCATCAGCGTGACCGCGAAGCCCTTGATCGGACCCGTGCCGAACGAGTAGAGCACGGCCGCGGTGATGAACGTGGTGATGTTCGAATCGACGATCGTCCAGAACGCGCGGTCGAAACCGGTGGCGATCGCCGCCCGCGGCGTGCGGCCCCGGCGCAGCTCTTCGCGGATGCGCTCGAAGATCAGCACGTTGGCGTCGACCGCCATGCCCATCGTCAGCACGAGCCCGGCGATGCCCGGCATCGTGAGCGTCGCGTTCGAAACCGACAGCAGCGTCAGCAACAAGACGACGTTCACCGCGAGCGCGAAGGCCGCGTAGAGCCCGGAGCGCCGGTAGTACACGGCCATGAAGCCGACCACGACCGCGAGCGCCACGATCGCGGCGATGCTGCCGCTGCGGATCGAGTCGGCGCCGAGCGCGGGCCCGATCGTGCGCTCCTCTTCGATGCGCGTCGGGATCGGCAGCGCGCCGCTGCGCAGGATCACGGCGAGGTCGCTCGCCTGCTCCGCGGTGAAGTTGCCGGTGATCTGGCCGTTCGTGCTGATGCGCGACTGGATCGTCGGCGCGCTCACGACGTTGCCGTCGATCACGATCGCGAGCGGCTGGCGGATGTGCTTCTCGGTGAGCGCGCCGAACTCGCGGCCGGCGTCGCCGCTCCACGTGAAGCTCACCGTCCACTCGTTGCGCGTCGAGTCGAAGTAGACGCTCGCGTGCTCGAGCTGGTCGCCGCGCATGTCCGCGGCTTGCGGCAGCAGGTAGGCGCCGACCACGTTGTCGGTGCGCTTCTCTCGCTCCGACGAGATGACCGTGCCCGCCGGGAGCCCTTCCGGATGGCGCTTGCGCAGCAGCTCCTCGGTCGGCGCGTAGTCCTGCACGATCTTGAATTCGAGGTGCCCGGTCTGCCGGAAGATGTCGGGCACGCGCGACATGCCGGGGATCTGGACGAGGATTCGGTCGTCGCCTTGGCGCGTGACGACGGACTCGGGAATGCCGGTGGCCGGGTCGTCGATGCGGCGCCGCAGCACCTCGAGCGCCTGCAGCATCGCGCGCTCGCGTACTTCCTGGATCCAGCGGCTGGTGAGCGTGACGCGCAGGTCGTAGTCGCCGGTGCCTTCCACCTCGACGCGGTCGTCCTCGTCGAGCAGATCGCGCGCGGCGTCGCGGTCCGCGGCGGTGGCGGGCTTCACCAAGAGCTGGCGGGGCTCGACCACGAACTGCACGCCGGTGGTGCCCTTGCTCTCGAGCTCGCGCGCAGTCCGATTCTTGATCGCGCTCAGCTCCTGCTCGATCGCGACGTCGAGATCGGGCCCGATCACGATGTGGATCCCGCCGCGCAGATCGAGCCCGAGCCGCATCACGGCATCGGGCCATACGGAGCTCGCGAGGCGTTGCTCCTCGGGCACGAAGTTCGCCGCGGTCATCCACACGCTGACGGCCGTCAGCAGCCCGAGCAGGATCCACTTCGTGCGAAGGCTCACTTCGCGTCTCCCTTCGCGGACTCGAGCTTGCGCTCGATGCGCGCGCGCTCGACCTCGACCTTCACGCTGCCGCCCTTGCCGATCTCGAGCGTGAGCACGTCTTCGGTGACGCCGACGACCGTGCCGCGGATGCCGCCCGCGGTGACGACGCGATCGCCCTTCGCGATCGCCTTCAGCAGCGCCTCGTGCTCCTTGCGCCGCTTCTGCTCGGGGCGAATCAGCAGGAAGTAGAGCGGCACGAGCATCAGCAGGAATGGCACGAGCATCTCGAAGCCGCTCGGCCCCGCCTGGAGCCAGATCGTCGGCGCGGCGTCCATCACAGCTTCCCGGCGTCGCGCGCGAGCGCCTCGGACTTCGCGGTGTCCTCCCACGGGAAGCCCTCACGGCCGAAGTGCCCGTGGAACGAGGTCTGGCGATAGATCGGCCGGCGCAGCCGCAGCTGCTCGATGATTCCGCGCGGCGTGAGATCGAAGTGCTTGCGCACGAGCGTCTCGAGCTGGCGCGTGTCGAGCCGCGAGGTGCCGAAGGCGTCGACACGGATGCTGACCGGCTCCGCGACGCCGATCGCGTAGGCGACCTGGACCTCGCAGCGCCGCGCGATCCCGGCGGCGACGAGATTCTTCGCGACCCAGCGCGCGGCGTAGGCGGCGCTGCGATCCACCTTGGACGGGTCCTTCCCGGAGAACGCGCCGCCGCCGTGGCGACCCATGCCTCCGTACGTGTCGACGATGATCTTGCGGCCGGTCAGGCCGGCGTCGCCCATCGGGCCGCCGACGACGAAGCGGCCGGTCGGGTTCACGTGGAAGATCGTGTCGTCGTCGATCAGCTGCGGCGGCAGCGAGGGGCGGATCAGCTTCGCGATCACGTCGCCGCGTAGCTTGTCGTAGCCGACCTCCTCGGAGTGCTGCGTCGACAGCACGACCGCGGAGATGCGCGCGGGCTTGTCGCCCGCGTACTCGACCGAAACCTGCGACTTCGCATCGGGCCGCAGGTACTCGAGCTCACCCGACTCGAACAGCTCGCGCTGCTGCTCGATCAGCCGGTGCGCGAAGCGAATCGGCGCGGGCATCAGCTCCGGCGTCTCGTCGCACGCGAAGCCGAACATCATCCCCTGATCGCCGGCGCCCTGCTCCTTGTGCAGGCCCTCGCCCTCGCTCACGCCCTGCGCGATGTCCGGGCTCTGCTTGCCGATCGCGACCATCACGGCGCAGGTCGCGGCGTCGAAGCCCATGCGCGAGTCGGTGTACCCGATGTCGCTGACGACGCCTCGCACGAGCGAGGGGAAGTCGACGATCGCGCGCGTCGTGATCTCGCCCGCGAGCACGACCAGGCCGGTCGTGGTGAGCGTCTCGCAGGCGACGCGCGCGAGCGGGTCTTGGTCGAGGATCGTGTCGAGCACCGCGTCCGAGATCTGGTCGCACATCTTGTCCGGGTGGCCCATCGAGACCGACTCGGACGTGAACACACTGCGGTTCGACATCACCGGCTCCAGCCGCGCGCGACAGATCGGGCGGCCACGCCAAAAGAGGCCGCGCACAGTAAGGAACCGCCCCAGGCGGAGCAACGCGGAAGCCCGCGGAAAAGCGGAAGAAGTTGCATGGCCCAGCGGCTGGGCGAGCGCGCTCAGGCGGCGTGCGGACGCGTGAGCAGCTCCCCGAGCGCATGGATCGCCGCGGCGGCGTCGTCGCCCTCGGCGCGCACGCGCAGCTTCGTCCCGTGGCTTGCCGCGAGCGAGAGCAGCGAGAGCACGCTGCGGCCGCTCACCCAGTCATCGCTGCCGGAACGCGCGACCTGGATGTCGGCCGAGAACTTCGAGGCCATCGCCGCGAGCTCGCCGGCGGGCCGGGCATGCAGCCCGAGCTCGCTCGCCACCACGAACTCGGCCTCCGAGATCACTTCACTTTCTCCGGCAGGATCTCGCTCGCGACCGAAATGTTACGGCGGCCGTAGTCTTTCATCGTCGACGCGACCTCGGCCAGCGACTTGCCCTCGCCCCAGCTCGCGAGCTTGATCAGCATCGGCAGGTTCACGCCGGTCACGACCTCGACCGCGCGCTCGCCGAGGAACGAGAGCGCGACGTTGGACGGCGTGCCGCCGAACATGTCGGTGAGGATCAGCGCGCCGCCGCCCTGGTCGACGGCGTCGAGCTCGCGCGCGATCGCCGCGCGGATCTCCTCCACGGTCTGCTTCGGGCCGATCGCCACCGCGCGAAAGTCCGGCGCGCTCGGGACGATCAGGCGCACCGCCTGGAGCATCTCCTCGCCCACGCGGTAGTGGGACACGACCACGACGCCGACCCGCATCAAGCCTTCTCCACGTCGCGGTGTGTCACGCTCACGTTCTGCCCGAAGCGTCGCAATTCCTTGGCGAGCGATTCGAGCACCGCGACCGAGCGATGCCGCCCTCCGGTGCAGCCGACCGCGACCGTGAGATACGACTTCCCTTCCCGCTCGTACAGCGGCAGCAGGAAGTTCAGCAGCCCGCGCAGCCGCTCGAGCAGCTCCTTGGTCGGCTCGCTGTCGAGCACGAAGGCCGCGACTTCCGCGTCGAGGCCGGTGCGCGGCCGCAGCTGCGGCTCGAAGTGCGGGTTCGGCAGGAAGCGCACGTCGAACACGAGATCGGCTCCGCGCGGAAGGCCGTGCCGAAAGCCGAACGACACCAGGTTCACGACCGGCCCGCGCGCGGCCTCGCCGGCGCCCGCCCAATCCGCGATCGCGCGGCGCAGCTCGTGCACCGTGAGGTCGCTCGAATCGAGCCGCAGATCGGCGAGCCGCGCGACCTCGCCGAGCAGCTCGCGCTCGCGGGCGATGCCCTCTTCGACCGAGCCGCCCGGCGAGAGCGGATGCACGCGCCGCGTCTCGCGGTAACGGTCGACGAGCACGTCGGTCGCGCAGTCGAGGAACAGCACGCGCACGCGCGCGTCGCTGCGGCGCAGGTCGTCGATCACGCTCGGGAGCTCGCGCAGGAAGCGCTCTTCACGCGCGTCGATCGCGAGCGCCACGCGCTCGATCGGCGGCTCCGCCTGCGCGCACAGATTCACGACCTGGCTGGTGAGCTGCGCCGGCAAGTTGTCGACGCAGTAGAAGCCGATGTCCTCGAGCGCGTTCATCGCGGTCGACTTCCCGCTGCCGGAGAGCCCCGACACGAACACGACGCGCAGCGCCTTCATCGCGAGCTCTCGCCGCGCAGCCGCGCATCGAGCTTCGCCGCGCCCGACATCCCGCGCGCCCGCTGCTCGTGATCTCTCACGCCCGCCTCCACCAACGTGGCCATGTTGGCGGAAGGTCGCACCGGCAACACCAGGCACGGCAGCTCGACGCCGAGAATCGTCTCGCGCGGGCGCTCGAGGCCGACGCGCTCGTAGCTCGCGCCTTCGCGCCAGTGCTCGAGCCGAAACACCAGCGAGACGGGCGTCAGCTCGGCGACCGCGCCCGGCCCGTAGAGGTCCGGGATGCACAGGATTCCGAGCCCGCGGATCTCGAGGAAGTGCCGAATCGCCTCACGCGCACGCCCCATCACGCGCCCGTCCTCGAGCCACAGCTCGACGAGATCGTCCGCGACGAGCTGATGCCCGCGTGCGACCAGCGCCAGCGCCGTCTCACTCTTCCCGACCCCGCTCGCGCCGAGCAGCAGCACCCCGATCCCGCGCACTCGAACGAGCCCGCCGTGGAGCTGCATGCACGTACCTCACGCGCGCAACCGAGCGCCTGCACCCGAGGGCACGATACCCGAGCGCTCTCGAGGCTCGTCCTGCACCTAACACGAGAGTGCGCAGCGTTGCGGCGACGGCCGCTCGATGCGGCCGGCGCCGCACTTTCCTCCGAAGCCTCGTCCCGGGGCATGGCAAGAGGCGCGGCGGCGGGCGCCGGCGCAGCCGGGGTCGCGGAGCGAGCGCCCAGGCGCGGTCGCGCTCACGCCTCGAACGCAACGCGCCAGAATCCTCGAGCAGCGCGAGCCTCGGTCAAAGAGCGACCGCGCGGCCGAGCCCCCGCGAAGCCGGCGCCCGCCGCCGCGCCGGAGCTCGCGACCACCTCAACGAAGAAGCCGCGGTACGAGCGCGCCTAGAACTTCGCGTCCTCGTGCTCGATCGCGCGCAGCACCTCTTCCTTCGTGCTCGCCATCTCCACCGCCCGCCGAAACGCAGGATCCCGGAGCGAGCGCGAGATCCGCGCGAGCGCCTTCAAGTGCTGGCCGCCTGCGTTCTCCGGCATCACGAGCAGAAAGAACAGATGCGTCCGCTGCCCGTCGACCGAGTCGAACTCCACGCCCGCTCGACTCTTCGCGAACGCCGCAATCAGGCGCGGCAGCCCGGCCACCTTCCCATGCGGAATCGCGACGCCTTCCCCGATGCCCGTGCTCTGAAGCCGCTCTCGTTCGGCGAGCACCTGGATCAGCTTCTCGCGATCCGCCGCCGGCTCGGCCGCGGCGACGGCCGCACAAATCTCCTCGAGGACTTCCCGCTTCGTGGTGGCTCTCAAGTCCACGATCACGGCGTCGGACAGCAGGATGTCGAGAATCTTCATGGCCGTTTTCCGGACGCTGATTGGCCGCTGGCTCGCCCTGTCACGCGGCCCTCGGAGCGGCGCGCAAGCTAACCAACCGCTCGCCGCTGAGTCGAGGAAAGAATGTTCATCGCCTCGCGGTATTTCGTGACGGTGCGCCGCGCGATGTCGATGTTCGTGCCCTTCAGGATCTCGGCGATGCGCTGATCGGAGAGCGGGTTCTTCGGATCCTCGGCCGAGATCAGCTTGCGGATGCGCTCCTTCACGCTCTCGCTCGCGATCGCATCGCCGTCGACGCGCGCGATGCTCGAGTTGAAGAAGTACTTCAGCTCGAAGATGCCCTGCGGCGTGTGGCAGTACTTGTTGGTGGTGACGCGGCTGACGGTCGACTCGTGCATGCCGATGTCGTCGGCGACGTCGCGCAGGTTCAGCGGCTTCAGGTGCGCGATGCCGCGATCGAAGAACTCGCGCTGGAAGCGCACGATCGACTCCATCACCTTGTAGATCGTGCGCTGGCGCTGATGGATCGATTTGATCAGCCAGAGCGCCGAGCGCACGCGCTCCTGCACGTACTCGCGTGTGTCCTTCGCGACGTCGCGCGATTTCGCGAGCACGTCGCGGTAGAGCGCGTTCAGCTTCAGCTTCGGCAGGCCGTCTTCGTTCAGTACGACGTGGTAGTTGTCGCCGATCTTGTGCACGTAGATGTCGGGCACGATGTAGATCGGCTCTTCGCCGCCGAACGCGCGGCCCGGCCGCGGCTCGAGATTGCCGATCACGTGCGCGGCGGCGGCGATCGCCTCGATCGTGGCGCCGGTGTCGCGCACGAGCGCCTTGAACTCGCGCTTCTGCAGCGGGCCGAGATGTTCGGAGACGAGCGCCCGCACGAGCGGGTCCTTGATGTGGAGAGCGTCGAGCTGCAGCAGCAGGCACTCGCGCAGATCGCGCGCCGCGATGCCCGGCGGGTCGAGCTTCTGGATGCGCGCGATCGCGGCCTCGACGCGCTCGGGCGGCGCGCCCGACTGGCGCGCGATCTCCTCGACCGGCGATTGCAAATAGCCGTTGTCGTCGAGGTTCCCGATCACCCAGCTCG
>Ga0187894_10000308_pt1 | contig 66255 bp, 71 predicted proteins | sample GBC1701081metaG_FD_136650 | JGI IMG/M metagenome (GOLD analysis project Ga0187894, IMG submission 136650) | White microbial mat communities from a lava cave in the Kipuka Kanohina Cave System on the Island of Hawaii, USA - GBC170108-1 metaG ... | reverse complement strand
TGAATTCTTCTCGCAGTTCAGGAGAGATCATGATGTTTCTCTTTTCTCGACGTGCTGTTCTTGCTCAGCATCAAGCGCAGCAAAAAATTCGTCATTCACGCGAAACGCGCATGCGGTATGTGCTATTTCACGCTTGCTCACTTTTTGTGCGTCGTCGTTAGCAGTGATGAGCAGATTGCAGTAGATGCAGCGTAACTGCTCGCTATTTCGCATCGCGCAACTCGCTTACGACGTCATCAACGATCCGGTCGAGGTCGGCGCCGATACGTGTCGCCTCGATCAGCTGATTGAGGTCGGATCGTTTGATGAGGACCTTGCGCTTGAATGGGCGGTAAGCTGGGAGTTGTCCGGCAGAGATAAGATTCCAGAGCGTTCTTTTTGAGAACGGACCCTCCCGATCTGCTCGCGCGAGATCGAGCCATTCAGATTGTGAAGCGTGCGTTGCTGTGCTCATGCGTTCTCTGTAACGCATGAGGCAAACAGATACCATTTGCGCAAAGGAGTGTTGCACTAGTGCAGAGGGGGGCTGCACTATCTAGAATAACTAGTCCTTCCCCACTCGGGCGAGTAGTTTTCGAGGGCTTGAAGTGCCCAATCTTCCAACGAAGGAATTGCTAAGGAAAGATTGGGAAGACGTAAGTTTTTCGGCAAGCCCCACGTTTCTGCTGGATCAAGAATCGCTTCAGATTGCCCATGTGCATATAAAGAAACACAGATCCGACGAAAAATCTCTGCATGAGCAAGAAAACCCGGTAGTCCTTCTAATTGCTCAAGTGACCACCAATCAGGACCAGCCTTATCCGGACCGTGGCCAGTGGTGTCGCCATAATAAAATTGCCATACGCGAAGGGCAGCCCAGAGAGGCGCTGCGGCTCGATACCGTTTCCACGCGCCAATGATAGACCGCTTGCGATGCGCCCCTTGTCGCCCTTCTTTGTCACGAGCATTCTGAAGATAAAGCTCCTCCAGATAAAATGCTTTACTGACACTAGCAGGAGGTGCCCAATACGCTAGCCGGACAATCCATTTTAGGAGATCACCAGCGATAGCTCCCGGCCATGCGGCTTTTTCGAAGTCACGCTCAACTGTCTCCGAGCCTCTTGCTTTACTCAGAGCATCAAATCCTCCATGCGGGTCAAGCCATCGTCCGATAAGGGCAGCGATTGAGTTTTTCTCTTTGGTGCTTTGTGCAGCCTCCCGAACTCGCCCTCCCGTTTGGGTCTTCAGTGTAATGAGATATTCATCTCTCGCTTTTTGATCGTCAGGGTAAACCATAACCGCCCAGCAATAAAGGTTTGCAAATAGATGCAGGTTGCCATCTTTATCAATTACATCAAGGATCGGAGTACAAGGAAGGTGCTCTGTATAAGCTAATGAGGAAAGCGAAACACCTCTATGTTGTGTCTGCGCAACATAGGGAAGTGTCACTGGTTCAATCGAGCTCACAAAAGAAAGGGGCTCTGAGTATTCCTGCGAACTTTGCTCTTGCTGAGAAGAATGCTTTTCCACAGCGCTGTCTCCTGTCAGTTTCTCCTGCTGTATGAGAGGGAGCCCAGGCGGGCAGGAGAGACACCGCCTCTTCGGGTCGCGATTCCCTAGGCCCCCTCAGGGCGGGATCAATTTATCCTTAGTCTACTATGGCGTCCACCTCCTTCTCTATCACAATCTGTATGGTTGCGGATAGGTTGCGGATCGTGCTTTTCTTTGCGCGATTCTGCATAGTGGCCACTGCGAACTCATTGAAATATCACAGCTTGTAAGCGTATCGCACTCTAGAGGTCGAGGGTTCAATTCCCTTCGGCTCCACTCCCTCACTCTGGTCAGCCGTTTCCTGGATTGCACTCCATCCAGGCTACCTTACTGAGAAAGGATGGGGAAGACAGACAGGAAGAACACCACCGTGTGAAATTCTACGACAACTCCACTCGCAGAGTACGCTTTAACGCGCACGCAGCCCTTCCCAATGTGGCTAACGTGACCGAAGGATTATCAGGGTCCAGGAGCCGATCTAACGCGGCTCGGCTGGTTTTCCTACGTTTAGCGAACGCATCTTTGGTCAAGTGTTCTTGGCGCATGATCTCTAAAAGTTTGTCCGCGATGACTTTCTTGATGGCTAAGACTTGCACCGTCTCAAACACGCCCTCTTCCTTCAGAAAGTCTTCCAAGCTGCTACCCAAGTGGGCAGGGTTTAGACCCTTCGCTGCAACTCCTGAAGACGTTGTCGAGCGAGGTCGAGATCTTCCTTGGGAGTCTTCCGCGATTTTTTGATGAACCCGTGCAGTGGCACCAGCACCGCGCCGTGCACGATGAAAATCACCCGTGCGATCCGATTGCCGAGCGTTGAGCGCATTTCCCATAACTCCTCCTCAAGTTTTCGGACAAGCGCCATTCCTATAGGCCATCCGTATTGGATGGCGAGCATATCGCTCCTAATAATGTGTTGTTCCTCTTGCGTTAGTGATTTAATCCACTCCCGGACTGGTTCACGTCCAGCAGCAGAAGACATTGTATCTCGGGCATCTGGTTTAGTATTGAGTGTTTACGGCCTTTTTGTCCAAAGTTGAAGGGGATATAGACACTGACTGTGCAGGTCTGACCAGAGCCGCTCCATAGGTATGGAGTGACGGCCGTTCAGCGAAATATTGCAAGCCGAGGCCGTTTATGCAGAAGGATATTGTCCAGCAGGTGTTAGCGCGATGGTTGACGGATAATTCTCTGTTTCTTAATACCGGCCTATGCGTGTACGAGCCCGAAGCGCTGCCACGCATCTTGCTGATCGGCCATTTGCTCACCGGCCAGTAGAATAACCGGTGCTGTTGGCTTTTCACACGGAGAAACTGCGTAGCGGGTGTGGCGGTAGATAAAGTCACTACAGTGCGGATAACAAGCTGGACTGAAGTACAGAGTAAGTCCTTCCGGCGTGGAAGCAGAGGCGAACAGCGCCATATCCGAGGCATCAGAGGAGAGCAGGCCATAGCGTGCAAAGGCTTCCATAATGCGATGCTGTCCCCAGGCATCGACTTGCGAATGGGTTAAAGAGATCTTGTACCAGGATGCCATGCTGACCCTCCTTTGGCGTAGCGTCTATTTGCTCTATCGCCAACGGGGGAACGCTCTTAAGGGTCAGGAGATCCGAAACTGTAGATAATGGAAAGGACTCTTTATTATATACCTGCAGGCCACAAAAAACGGCCGTGGAGATCTTGTCAAATGGTGTAGAAAAAGAGACAAGTGATAGTCTCCTCGGTTGTGGTGTCTAGGTTCGCATCGTCACTAAAAACCTACTCCCTTAGTCTAATGTTGACTCCGGGAATCGGGTATAAGGCACCCGACACCACCACAAAGGAAATACCTATGGCAGAGCCAGGAATCTTCGAAACAATCTACTCGATTCGCAAATCGTTAGAAGAAGTGATGCATCGGGACCGCTGGGGCAATAAGCCGCTTCACGAATAAGGAGAACTGCTATGTCACGTGGGGCCTGGTTGATCGGCAAAGAAGAAGCAATCGGCGAGCAAGGCATGGTCGCGGCCAATCATCCCCTCGCTGCTGAGGTCGGGATCGACATGCTCAAGCGAGGAGGGAATGCCGTTGATGCCGCGGTGGCAATGGCGTTTACCCTAGCGGTGGTCGAGCCATATATGAACGGCATCGGCGGTCGTGGCTCGCTGGTGATCTATCTCCACCAGGCCAGAAAGACGCTGGTACTGGATTACAACATTCGTGCTCCCCTTGCCGCCCATCCGCAGATGTACAGGCTGAGAGCCGAGGGTGGGACCCGTGGGTATTACGCTGGGGTAGAAGACGACGAAAATCTGCTTGGCTACAAAGCCGTAGGAGTGCCCGGTACCGTCGCTGGGCTGTGTCAGGCTTTGGAGCAGTTCGGCACGCTTCCTCTGGCCGAGGTCATGGCCCCGGCTATTCACTATGCGGCGGAGGGGTTCGACTATGACTGGCACCTCAGGCTCATGGTCGCTCGAGAGTGGGGTGCGCTGTCGCATTTCCCCGAGACGGTCAAGACCTTCATCACCGGTCATTTTAACTTCAATCCGGTTCCTTTCGCCCCCGCGGATAAGCTGGTGCAAAAAGATCTGGCCGACACTTTGCAGCAGATTGCCCGGGAAGGGTCCGACGCTTTTTACAAGGGCGAGATCGCCAAAAGGATCGCTGCAGATATGGCGAAAAATGGAGGACTGATCACGGAGGAGGACCTCGCGCGCTACCGGCCGATCCTCTTCGATCCGCCCCTAAGAGGCACCTACCGGGGATATCGCTTGGTTGGCTCTCCTGGTCCGACGGGCAGCCGCACGCAGATGGAGATGCTCAATATCCTCGAAAACTTTGACCTACACGCCAGCGGTCCATGCACGCCGGTAACGCTGCATCTCCTGATCGAGGCGTTCGGTCGGGCCTATCAGGACACCTTTGCTTACATCGGCGATCCGGCCGTCGTTCCGGTTCCTTGGAAGGGATTGCTCTCGCATCACTATGCGCGATGGATTGCACAGCAGATCGATCCCCAACGGGCTTCGTTTGCTCGCACAGCGGGAAACCCGTGGGAGTTCCAGGGAGATGGGACGGCTCCAGTGGAGGGCGTGCCCCCTGGCGCGATCGAAAGACCGGCCCAGGCACAGCACACAACGCATCTGCAAGTGGTAGACAAAGACCGGAACATGGTGTCACAGCTCCAGACGTTGGGATCTCTGTTCGGCTCGCGGGTGGTCGTGCCGGGAACCGGCATTCTCCTCAACAACAACATGATGTCCTTCAATCCCAGGCCTGAATCGCCGAACTGTCCAGGACCGGGCAAAATTACCTGGTGGCCGGTCACCAGTACATTGGTGTTTCGTGATGGCCGGCCATTGCTGACAGTGGGAGCGCCGGGAGGCTTACGCATTGTGACTGCGGTCACGCAGGTCATCTTGAACGTGCTCGATCATGCTATGGGCATGCAGGAGGCAATCGCAGCGCCGCGGTTGCACTGCGAAGGAGAAGCGGCGTGGTTAGACTCGCGCATCCCAGAGGAGTGCCGTGCGAAGCTGAGAGCCATGGGGCACGAGATTAACACCACTACAGAGTTTATCGGCTCCTTAAACTACGCCGTGCCCCTGGGCATCCTTATAGACGAGAAAAACGGCACCCTGCATGGGGGGACGGACATTTTTTATCCCGGTCTTGCTATTGGGTACTGAAGGTAATGGGCTGGCGGTTTTGCATGGATCATGGTGGCGCTCTTCCTTTCACCAGGTCGCGCTTAACCCGAACTCAGGTTAATCCTCCATGCCATTAATCAATTCCAGTACCGTCCCATCTGGATCTTTGAAGCACACCACTCCGATCTGGGCTCCGCCTGGGCCCTCGAGCTTGTTGAGCGGGGCCACAAACTCGATCTGTTGTGCTTTCAGTTCCTCGTAGGTCTTCTCGATATCGTCCACCGCAAAGGCAATGCGGCAGATGCCCACATTGTTGAGGGTTGGGGACGGCTGTCCGTGGGGAGGCGGATCGATGAATTGCACGAGATCCAGCACCGGCAAGCTGGGATCGTTCCCTAAGCGCATGAATACGCCGCACTGTTTGCACTCCAAAGAGGTGTCTCTCTACCTTGAGTGCCATTGAGTTATCGATCTTCACTATACAAAATGCCGCCTTGTTGGAGCTCGGTGATCTGAGTATCCGAATAGCCGAGAACATCTTTTAGTACCTGAGCGCCATGCTGTCCCAGAAGCGGGGCCTGTATCTCCGGGAGATCGGGATAGGCGGAAAACTTCAAGGGAAAGCCAGGAATGGTGACGTCGCCAAGGATCGGATCGGGGACGGTCCGCACCATGTTGCGGGCCTTAAAGTAGGGATGATTGATCGTATCTACAACTGAGAGCACGGGGGCGCAGGCAATCCGATGGTGCTCGAGAACGGCTAATACGGCCTCGTCGGTAGGAAATGACAAGAGCCATTCCTGCATGATCGAGTTCAGTTCATCGCGGTTTTTGACGCGATCCGCTCCTGTGGCAAAGCGCGGGTCGTCACGTAGCTCCGGCCTACCCATAGCCTTCACCATATTGGCCCACTGACGATCCAGGACTAGGATAAATATCCAGCCGTGCGGAGCCTTATAGACCCCACACGGACAAATCTGATTGTGATATCCCCCCATCCGTTTGGGAACAAATTTGCCGTCGCTGAGCGAATAACTCTGCAGGCCGAAATCGTGCATGTGATAGAGGGCATCAACCATCACGATATCGAGATACTGGCCGATGCCGGTTTTCTCCCGGTTATAGAGTGCATAGCCCAGGGCCGCAAACACATGCACTCCAGTTCCAACATCAGCGATACCAATGCCCACAAACATCGGAGGTCCATCCGGCTCCCCGGTCATGTGCATGAGGCCGGAAAATGCCTGGGCGATGAAGTCATACCCAGTTTTGTGGGCTAGCGGGCTATTGCGGCCAAAGGCGGAGAGCGAAGCCATGATCAGACGGGGATTGATTTGCTTCAGGGCATCGTAATCCAGTCCCCGCTTCTGCAGGACTCCGGGACCGTAGTTCTCGACCACAATATCCACCTTTGCCACCAAGGCGCGCAAAATTTCGATCGTTTCCGGCTTTGCGAAATCGAGGCACAGGCTTTTCTTGCCGCGATTCTGCTGAACGAAATAGCCGCTACGCCCCGACTTGACCATCGGTAACAAGCGCGCCGGATCGCCCATCAGCGCCAACTCCACTTTAATAATGTCCGCGCCCATCTCCGCCATCAGCCGGGTCACCGTGGGCCCGGCCAAGTACTGAGTAAAGTCAAGAACCCGACATCCCGACAGCATCGCGGAACGAGATTGTTCATCTTTCATGGAGAGACCCCCGATATCGTCTTCGGTCAGCAGTTATCAGTTTCATTTCGCCCCACGGATCTTTTCTACATAGGTAGTTTCAGGGATGAGGAAAGTATTGTCAGCTCTGCAAGGTGAAAGCAAGACAAGACTTCTTTGCTCCCAATCAAACCCTTTGTTGTGGGTGAATTCCCTTCACTTCCGCTAACTGATCTCACGGCTTTCGTTCGTCCTCCATACCCTCACCTTTCGCGTATCGTTGTTATAGAGTGGTGGTCCCGGTGGCGTGTATACGGCCTTCTCCTATGAAGGTAGAGCCTAACACACCATCCTCTTAGAAAGAGGGTTTTTCCTAGTCCGGTAGGGGGTATTGTGCCTCCAGAGATAGCCAGCCGAGGAGGGAAGACCGTCCTACAACTGAGGTAGCATTCCTCTCCTGGTCGTCTGGGTTCAGCGCTTTTCTCAAGGACCACTTAGGGACCATCCTGCACCGGCTGGGCTGCTGGGACAAGATGTCGCTGGAAAAGGGGGGGTCTTCGCTTAGTAGCCGTACCCCAATGGCTCGATGCCGATGAGTCGTCCGTCTTCGAAGGAGAATTCCTGCAGAAACCGCCGCGGTCCAAAATTGTAGACCCACACCTCGACGACCACGGGCACATAGGCGGTGGTTTGCACGGTGCCGAAGGCATCCACCTCCCGTACCGCACGATAGTGCACCTGCCAGGTCGTAGTGTCCGGCGCTCCACATTTGTACCAGACAGTCGTTTGGGTCTCACCCGGGGACACCAAGCGATGGCCACAATACAGTGCCCAAGCAGGAGCACTGCTCACGCACACTAGGATTAGGACAAAAGCGGCCAGTGTCACTTTCATAGCATAGGCTCTTTCTGCCACAGTTCTGTTAATGAGGAACCCTCGGGGCACGGCAAAGTTGCGGTGCGCGGCCCAGGCGTTCGGCGGCGAGCTAGCCGCGGCGAGGAACTCGGAGAGAGGCGCTGAGCTGTCGCTGCAACAGTTCGGAGTTCGGAGTCAAGGCAAGTCAAAGCAAGTCAAGACAAGTCTGAAGCCACCAACCCCCAATCCCCAACCCCTAATCCCCAAACAGAAGCCGAAGCGTGTTTTCACAAAGCCCTCGACATCGCCCACTGGCAAGAAGCGAAAGCGCTGGAGCTGCGGGCGGTGATGAGCTTGAGCCGGTTGTGGCAGCAGCAGGGCAAGAAAGCCGAAGCCCGACAGTTGCTGGCCGAGATCTATGGTTGGTTCAGCGAAGGCTTTAACACGAAGGACTTGCAAGAGGCCAAGACATTGCTGGAGGGACTTACGTGATTGCAGAACTGCGCTTGGCTCGTTGACTGAGTGCCTCCTTCTTCTACTTTGTCGTGCTCAAATGTAAAGAAGATGGCCCCAAATTTACACGAAGAATTAGTCATGTAAAGTTCGCCCCATGAGGGGACTGCACCACTGCCAATACACGCATTTGTCGCGGGTCTGGCCGAGGTCGGAGAAGGGACCAGAGGGCGAGGGCAGAACACAGAAGCGCTCGCTGTTATCCTTTCTCTCTTCCTTTCTCTTTTGTTCTTTGTATACTGCAAAGTAGAGAAAGGAGGGAGAGGTGGTGACCAACCAGCGCGTGACCCTATTAGTGGTTGAAGATAATCCCGCCGATGTTGCGTTACTCCGCTATGCCCTCATTCGCAGTCCCCTCCGTATTGACGTGCATGTCGTGGAAGATGGGGTCCAGGCAATGGCATTTCTTCAGCATCAGGAGCCGTATACGACTGCACCTCATCCGCACTTGCTCTTGCTGGATTTAAACCTGCCCAAGAAGAACGGCCATGCAGTGTTAGCGGAGATTAAAACTCGCCCACAACTCAAACAGTTGCCCGTCATTATTTTCAGCAGTTCTGCGAATCCTGACGATATTGATCACAGCTATGCGCTGGGCGCGAATGCGTATCTTACCAAGCCGCTCATGCTGGAAGGCTACTTCGCCCTCGTAGACCAGTTCGTGCAGTTTTGGTGTCATCATGCCGAGTTGCCGTCTAATTTGCAGCCGGAGGATCGCTCTCGTACTGACTCTTGGTAACAAACTCCTGAATCCGAGCAGAGCGATAGCCTCCCTCTCTCACTACCTCCTGACTCAGTCCTGCTACTGCATGCAAATGCGTACCTGCATCGGTATACGTGGGACTCGAGTGCTTTTACCATCAGCCTTCATCCGGGATAAGACCGATCAGGTCGATCTCGACTTTACACCCCGGAACCAGCAAGGGACCAGGCACCCGTACGGTCGTACTGGCCGGAGGAGCGCTCGGGAACGCCGTGGCCCAGCTCATAAAGGAGGTGTAGAATTCGCCAAAATCGGTGTAGAACCCGCGTCTGCGTACCAAGTGATCTAGCGAGGTCCCGGCCGCCCGACAGATCGCGTCGACATTTTTCAGGATGTAGGAGACCTCCTTCTCCGCCGCGGAGGTATAATAGGGGAAGTTCGGGTCCACTCGCGCCTCAGGAGCTACCCCGGCGCGGAAATCGGTCGCGAACTGATTGGAGAGAAAGAGGAATGGTCCAGCTTGAACAGCTTGAGGTTCGTGCGCCAAGGGATGGGGAGCGTGATCAGTCTGGATCGTGCGTTTTCTCTGCCTCCCTTGTGGCAGAAAAGCGATCAGGTTGATCGCCACCTTCAGTCCCGGGACACCCAGATCCCTAACCGGCACCGTAGTGCGAGCCGGGGGATCGGTCGGGAAATACTGCTTCCAGACCTGCTCCAGGCCGTAGAAATCACGCAGGTCAGTCAGGAACACCTCAGCCTTCACTACGTCGGCGAGGGAGGCGCCTCCCTCCCGCAGGATTGCTTGCAAGGCTTGCAAGGTGTAGGCGGTCTGCAGCCGCGCGCGCTCTCCATAGTACGGGAAGCGCGGATCGACCCGGGCTGAAGGCGCGACCCCTTCGGCAAAATCGGTCGCGGTGATGCCTGCAGTGAAGACAAACGAGCCCGCCTTGACCCCATGTTGGTAGAGGGGCTGGCCATCCAAGCCTCTCGGCACCGGGCGTGGGAGCGTTGAGGGTTGTAAAATCTCAAGACGCTGGCCGCTCTCGGGAACAAACCCGATCAGATCGACTTCCAGTGTCGCACCGGGAACCGGCAACTCTTCCAGCAGGACGGATGTACTGGGGGGAGAGCCAGTCGAACTAAAGGTCTGCTGTAATACCTGAGAGGCGCCGTGCAGTTCGTGGGTATCGGTGTGAAAGAGCGCGAGAAAAAGACACTGCTCCAGTCCGGATCCGGCCGCCTTCAAGGTGCTTTGCAGGTTCTTGCAGATAAAATGGGCTTGTCGTTCGATACTCGATCCATGGTGGGGAAAATTGGGGTTAAGACTGGCCTGGGGTGGGATTCCGGTTTGAAAGTCTGATGCCACTTGGCCTGACACAAAGACGAATGGTCCCGCCTTCACCGCTGGTGAGTATGCGACACGCGGTTGGGGAAGATCGGCTGGAAAAATCGCTTCTTTCCTCATGACTCCCTCCTCGCTGGCGGGTGCCCGCTGCTGCTGTTCGGCGTGGTCGCGGGGTTGACCAAGCTCTGGCCCACCGGGGTTCCTTTGGGTTTCTGAAAGATATCAGTGACAGGTTCCTGGCAAAAAAGCTAGATCCGAGGATTGCGTGAGCATCGCGCTCCTGACTTCCTCGCTATGCCACTCCTCTAATGGTCGAAGGACTACCCAATTCTCCAGTCGCGCGTTGTCGCCTCTAGGCATGGAGCCTCCACTATGCCATGCTTCAAACAGCAACTCGCAAAAGGAGGAGCATATGGATTTTGGTCTCCTTTTGGCATTTCGCAACCCCAAGCAATGAGCACGCCCATTCGCCGATCTTTATCAGGCCCACATTAACCAAGCCCTCATGGCCGAAGCCCTCGGTTATGAACACGTCTGGACCACCGAGTACCACTTTGCCTAGTCCGCTCATACTTATAAGGAGAAAGAAACTATGGCAGCACAAGAGCAACTGACGATCGAAGCCGCACAGCAGATTATCCAAGAAGCACAGGAGGCGTTCGCACAACACGATGTCGCACGGATTCTGCGCGGCTTTGCTCCTGACATCGTCATTCGCTATGCCGATTTTCCCGAGATGCGAGGATTGGAGCAGGCCAAGACCTGGCTGGAGGCCCGCTTTAAGCGCCAAAAGAATTACCGCCTGCACAAGACCCTGCGTACAGTGATGGGTGATACGATCGGCGGCTGGTTTGAAGGTCAGTGGGAAGATGCCGTCACCAAGAAACAGATGCAGAGCCGGGGCTGTGAATTCCTCGCCATGCAGGACGGAAAAATTGTTCGCTGGGATTGTACCTCGAACGCGTGGGAGGTTGGTGGCGGTCCTACCACACCCATCGTCTAGGAAAAGATGTTACTCGTCGTGCGAACCATGACGCCCAATCGGCCACCTCTTTCCACCCCCGCGAAGCATAGGAAGTGATAGGTACAGGGCTACGGAATTGTTTGTTGTCTCATCGACGCCAAGAGTTTGGACGAAAAGTGAAGACGTAGGAGGTACAGTAATGTCCACGCAAGCCGCAACCCCAGATAGCAGGCGAGATTACTCAGCCTTCTCCAGAGGAGAGAGGCACGCTGGACCCCACCACGTTTGCCGTGATCTTCAATGCGCTGAACTCCGTTGTCCAAGAGATGTCGATCACTTTTGAGCGTTCTGCCTGGTCCTCCATTCTGTCAGAGGCGCGAGACTTCTCCTGTGCGGTCTATGACGCCAATCTCCCTCCGAACGCCCTCTGTGTCTTCGACGGTCTGCCAATCCACGTTAATGCCCAGCCGATCGCGATTGCCGAGGTCTCCAAATTCTTTGGCCAAGAAGAGATCTACGACGGCGACATTATTATGGTAAACAGCGTGTACTATGGAACTACCCATTGCGGCGACTTAGTAGTGGCCTGTCCGGTCTTCTATGAAGGCGAACATCTCTTCTGGACCGTTGCCACCGGCCACCAAATGGATATCGGGTCGCCGAACCCGACCAGTGTGGCCATTCAGGCGACGGACGTCTGGAGTGAAGGATTCCAAATTTCCCCCATCAAGTTGGAGGAAAAGGGAAAACTCCGCAAGGATGTTTTACAGCTCTATCTTGAAAACCTGCGCTACCGTGAATTTCTCCACGGAGATCTCATGTCCCAGGTCGGCTCAGTCAAGACCGGCAAGAAGAGACTGCTCGAACTCCTCGGCCGTTGGGGTGCGAACACATTAAAGCAGTTCGCCCGGGAGATCACCGCCTACGCCGATCGCCGGACCCGTGAGGAAATTGCCAAGTGGCCAGATGGGACCTACGCGGCAGAATCGTGGGTCGATTCGGACGGGACCGGCCTGAAGAATATCGCCATTAAATGCCAATTGAAAATCTCTAACAGTGACATCTCGATCGATTTTACCGGCAGTGACCCTCAAGTTCGCGGCAGCACTAACGCGTCGTGGGCGACCTGCCAAAATGCGGCGAGCATCCCGATCCTCGCCTGTCTTGATCCGGACATTCCTCACAACCAAGGGTGCCTGCGGCATGTGAACGTGTTTGCCCCCAAAGGAACTGTCACCAACGTGGAGTGGCCTGGCTGCGCCTCTGAGGTCTCCATTGCAGAATTCGTCAAGAATATCGACCTGTTCATTCACGGAACCACCATTGCAACCAATACCGTCATCCAACGGAACGGGCCGAAGATCGGTATTATTCATACCAATGGTTTTCGCGACATCCTGTTTCTGCGGGATGGGTTCAAATCCGACCGCTACAATCTCCATCTGCCGCCACCGGATCCATTTATCCCACGGTATCTTCGGCTCGGCGTAGAAGAGCGCATCCTGTCCTCGGGCACGGTCCACACAGTGCTCAACGAAGACAGCGTCCGGGCAGCCCTCGAGAAATTCAAAACTGAAGGGGTCCAGTCGATTACTGTCTGTCTCCTCTGGTCGATGATGAACCCGGCTCATGAGCAAAGAATTCGCGAGATTCTCAAGGAGGAACTACCGGATGTCTATGTGGCGCTGAGTTCCGACATCCTCCCGGCCCTGCGAGAGTGGCCGCGGGCGTGCGCCACAACCCTCAGTGCGTACGCCGGTCCGGTGCTCGGTCGCTATCTGACTAAAGTCGAGGGATATCTCGAAGAACAGGGCTATCGCTATAACCTCTTGATCATGCAAGTCACGGGTGGTTCGGCAACCGTTGCTGAGATCGAGAAACGCCCGGTGCTTGCCATCGGCTCAGGACCGGCCGCCGCGCCCGCGGCCGGACTTTTTTACGGAGCCCGAGAAAAAGAGCAAAACTTGATGGTGGTCGATATGGGGGGCACTAGCTTCGATGTCAGCCTGATCACCGATGGGACGATTCCCATGAGTCGCGATCTTGAGATCGAACATATGCCTATTGGTGTGGCTGCCGTGGACGTCCATTCGGTTGGGGCTGGTGGCGGGAGCATTGCCTGGACTGATACCGGAGGGATGCTTCGCGTGGGTCCGCAAAGCTCAAATCCGGCGATTTAGCGGTTTGGCAAGCAGGACATGCGCCGGCACCTGTGTGGTAGATTTTGTCACTGGTAGTTTTTTGCTTTGAGAACAAGAGGACAGACATGAACCGTCGTAACTTCCTGGTGTGTACTGGCCTAACGCTTGGCGGCAGCGTGCTCGCCACTCACTCTCTCCCACCACGAGCGCGAGCCCAGAGCACTACGCGCTCTCAACTCGATACCTGGGAGGCTGTGCGCGCCCAGTTTACGTTGACGCCCACCCGCATCCACATGGCCGGTTTCCTCCTCGCCTCTCACCCCACTCCGGTACGAGAGGCGATCGACACCCACCGCCGTCACCTCGACGAGAACCCGGCTGACTACCTCTCCGAGCATCACGAACGGTTGGAAGATGCTGTCCTGCGCGCGGCGGCGGATTACCTCAATGTGCAGCCGACCGACATTGCCCTAACCGATAGTACGACTATGGGTCTCGGCCTGCTCTACGGTGGGCTTACTCTGCGCGCAGACCAAGAGATTCTCACTACCACCCACGATCACTACTCTACAGCTATGGCCCTGCAACTGCGAGCGGCACGGACCGGTGCCTCGCTCCGCCAGATTCGACTTTACCAGCAACCCGCCACTACTTCTCAGCAAGAGATCGTCGACTCGCTGAAGAAAGCGCTACGCCCACAGACACGGATTGTGGCGGTGACGTGGGTGCATTCCAGCACTGGCGTTAAACTTCCCATTCGGGCTATGGCCGACACCCTCGCCGAGGTGAACGCGGACCGAGCCGAAGAAGATCGCGCGCTGCTGTGCGTGGACGGCGTGCATGGGTTAGGGGTGGAGGACGTGCGGCTGGGAGAGCTTGGCTGCGACTTCTTCGTTGCCGGCTGCCATAAATGGCTGTTTGGTCCACGGGGGACAGGGTTAATTTGGGGACATCCCCGAGCCTGGCCTGTGGCCAAGGTTACGATTCCCTCCTTCAGTCGCCAGTCGTACCGGAGTTGGTTGCAGGGGGTCCCGCCTCAGGGGGCCCTGTGGGGCGTGATGATGACGCCAGGAGGATTTCACTCCTTTGAGCATCGCTGGGCGCTCGGGGAAGCCTTTCAGTTCCACCAAGCCATTGGCAAGGCGCGGGTCGCAGATCGGATTCACGGCCTCAATCGTCAACTCAAGGAGGGCCTGGCCGAGATGGATCATGTCACGCTCCATACGCCATTGGCCGAGAATCTTTCCGCCGGGATTGTCTGTTTTGAGGTGGGAGGACTGAGCCCCGAGCAGGTGGTGGCCCGCCTGCATGAACAGGGAATCGTGGCGAGCGTGACGCCCTATGCCACGCGCTATGCGCGGCTGGCCCCGAGTCTGCTCACTTCGCCCGAAGAAGTTGACCAGACGCTGGCGAAGGTGAGGGACCTGAGGAAAGCAGGAGTGTGAGCCGCCTTCAACCAGGTAAGAGGGCCGAGGCACCTCGTTCTCTGTCCGCATGATTTCGAGGGTTTGATTTCGTCATGCCCGCGCAGGCGAGCATCCAGGAACTTCAAGCAGAAGCCTTCGGTTATTACGCCTGGATTCCCGCTTCCGCGGGAATGACACCACCCTACCCACCCCTCACTTTCACATGGACGTAGTAATGGTTTTCAAGCTCCAAACTTGCACAGAATCAAGACCCGTCACTTCTGTTTGTCTTCGAGTTCAGCCCAGCGGGCATAAAGGTTATCCACGGAGATGCGAGCCGCCTCAAGCGCTTCGTAGCGCTCCTGCAAGGCGACCGGGTCCGAGGCCACGGCAGGATCGTCGATCGCTCGCTGACAGGCTGCGAGGACCTCTTCCGCCGCCAGAATACTCTGCTCCATCTGTTCCCATTCACGTTTCTCGCGCGAGGAGAGTCGCGTCACGCTCTGAGGATCTCGAGGAGGCGGCTTCGGAGAAGTGACACGGGCCTCCGGCGAAACAATCTTCCGAGCTGTTTCCCACTGTGCGTAATCAGCGAAGAACACGCCCCGACCGGTCCCATCGAGAGCAAGAATTGAGGTAGAGACATGGTCTAGTAGGAAGCGGTCATGTGTGACCAGCACCAAACCGCCCGGAAAATCAATAAGGCTTTCTTCAAGCACCTCCAACGTCTGAATGTCGAGGTCATTGGTGGGTTCGTCGAGAATCAAGAGATCGGCGGGTTGCAGCATGAGTCGGGCGATGAGAATGCGCGCTTGCTCTCCCCCAGAAAGTTGGCTGACCGGCGTCTCAAGCTGTTCGCTGCGAAATAGAAATCGCTTGGCCCAAGAAATCACATGGATAGGGAAGCCTCGATAGATGACGGTATCACCCTCGGGAACCAGGGCGCGTCTCAGACTCAGACCAGGGTCGAGGGCTGCGCGGTTCTGGTCGAAGTAGACGACCCGCAGGTTCTCTGCACGCTCAATCTCGCCACTATCCGGCTCAAGGGTGCCAGCGAGTAGATGCAACAGGGTTGTCTTCCCGCTGCCGTTCGGTCCGAGCAAGCCAAGTCGCATTCCAGGAGTAAGGGTCAGGTTTACACCATTCAGGACCCGTTTGTGGACAAATGTCTTCGTAAGCTTCCGAGCGACCAGCAGCTTCTTGGACTTGCGGTCCGAGAAGGTAAAATCGATCACTGCCGTCCCTGGCACCGCCCTCGTCTTGATGTCATTAAGCTCCTGTATGAGCCGCCCCGCCTCTTTCACTCGGGCTTGGGCTTTGGTAGTACGGGCCTTAGCCCCCCGCCGCAACCATTCCATCTCGCGCCGGACCGTGTTAGCCAAGGACTCTTGATACGCAGCTTGATTGCGGAAGACCTCGTCTCTCTTCGCCAGGAAATCGCTGTAGCGTCCTTCGGTCTCGAAGAGACCCTCAGGGTAAGAACGGTTTAGTTCCAGCATGCGCGTGACAACGTTCTCAAGAAAGTAACGGTCGTGGCTGATGACAAGGTAGGCCAGGGTCTCGACCTTCAGAAGATTTTCCAGCCACAGGATTCCGTCTACGTCCAGATGATTCGTAGGCTCATCCATCAAGAGGACAGCAGGAGCCTTCACCAACTCACGCGCAATGGCCAGTCGCTTCTTCCATCCCTCTGAAAGCGTGGTCACAGTCTGGTGGAAGTCGGTGAAACCAGCGCGCCCCAAGGTGACAGCAACCCGGCCAGCTTTTTCAAAGTCTTCGAGCGTGTCGGTAGAGAGCGCCTGGCTCAAGATTTCTTCCACCGTTTGATCGGTGGGAAACACGGGATCCTGAGGTACATAACCTAAGCGGATCAGCCGGCGCACGGATCGAGTACCACTGTCGGGCGCCTCGATCCCGGCGAGGATCTTGAGGAGGGTTGATTTCCCCGAGCCGTTGGGACCAACGAGGCCAACGCGGTCTCCCTCGAAGAGGCCGAAGGAGAGTCCTTTGAACAGAGGACGAGCGCCGTAGGCTTTACTGATCGTCTCGCAGCTCAGAAGGACCGACCGGCTCATGGTGTTTCGCGACTCTGTTCCTGCTCAGCTTGTAAGAATGCCTCCTTCTGTGCCCGCGTCAATGCTTTGAGGCGGCGCTCCTCTTTCAGCGCATGGCTCCAAGAGCGGACCTGGTGCGTCCAACTGAGTGTCACGGGCAGATGCACACGCGTGTATTTCGAGGCCTTTCCGGTTTGATGCTGTTTCAGGCGTTTTTGCACGTCCTTGGCAATTCCGGTATAGAGCGAGCCATCGCCGCAACGGAGGATGTACACGAAGGGCATGTGAGGATTATAGGGATCACAGCAAGCGACAGCTACGGGTGTGAGGCCGGGCAGCATTCACCCCAGCTTGTTCTCCAGACCAGGCTCTGGTAACGTGCCTCCTATCAAGTTTGTTCCGCATCCTTATTAACACTAGACTGAGTTGGTTCGAGAGAGACAAGGCCCCTGGAACCGCACTCATGGTTTCTGGGGCCTTTTTTCGTTCTTCTGGAGGTAGTAATGGCAACGAAGTTATTTGTCGGCAATCTCTCGTTTAACGCGACCACCGCCGATCTAGAAGCCCTCTTCGGGCAGGCCGGCGTGGTCTCATCCGTCAACATCATCTCTGACAAGTTCAGCGGCCAATCACGAGGATTTGGCTTCGTGGAAATGGGCAGCAGTCAGGAAGCGCAGACCGCCATCGAGCGGTTCAATGGGTATGAGCTGCAAGGCCGTGCTTTGACCGTCAACGAAGCCAAACCGCAGGCGCCTCGTAGCGGAGGTGGCCGCTCTTTTGGTGGGGGTGGGGGTGAGCGTGGCGGGCGTGAACGGCGCTGGTAACAGAGGCGAGAAGGGGATCTTCTGACTCCCTTCCCGTAATAATCCTCTCTTGAGCGATAGGTCTCGTGTGGTCACAAACCCACAGGGGATTTTTGCCCGCTCTTTTTCTTGACAGGAGGCCTGGAGCAAGTTCTGCCTCTCCTCCAGGTCCTCCGCCAGTCGCACTGGCAATCATGTCTGGGGCAGCAGGCTCCGATGTGCACGATTGAGATTGAGGCAAGCAGCTATGCATACATTCCCCCACTGCCGAGGGAGTTCGGCAAGGGAAAGATATGACGAAGAAAATCTATATCGGAAATCTGGCAAACCAGACGACAGAACGTGATCTCTCAAGCCTCTTTGAGCAGGTAGGGCGAGTCACGTCTGCCCGCATTATGACGGACCGTGACACCGGCCGCTCAAGGGGTTTCGGCTTTGTGGAGATGGAGAGTGAGGACGCGGAGCGTGCGATCACGCAGTTGCACCAAACGGATCTCAACGGCCGCATCCTCTCGGTCACCGAAGCGCGTGCCCGTCCGCAGTCCTCGGCCGGTGGTCGTACGCCGCCTAGCCGTCTTTTCGTGGGCAACCTTCCCTATGATGTAACAACAGCGGAGCTGAAAGAATTGTTCTCCTCCGCCGGCTTAGTCTCTTTTGTCTCTCTTCCCGTCGACAGAGAGAGCGGGAAGCCGCGCGGATTTGCCTTTGTTGAGTTCTCCGATCCTCTCCATGCCACAGAGGCAGTCCGCCGCTTTCACGCTCAGCTCTTCAAAGGGAGAGCGCTTGCGGTCAATGAGGCTCACGCCAAGGAGAGCCGCCCACCGTCGCACTTCTCTCCACGGTCATCTCCGCCCCCGATGGGGCGGTCTTCTGCCCCTCCTCCGGACGAGCCGCCTTCCCGCGAGGGCGGATCGCGCCGCCATTTTGGTCCTGACACCTCTCATCGTGGCCGCAAGCAGACGAGTCGTGGCCTGAAATCAGAGCGCGCCCGCGGAAAACCTATCCCAGAACGGAAAGGAGGACAGTTCTTTGGTGCAGGAGATGATGAGCCGTACGACCATCCGTTCCCCGAAGAACCCTTCGCGAGCCAGTTAGGCGATTCGGAGAGCGGCGAGCAGTCTTGACTCACCCGAGTTCGTCGGTTTGACGTCTGAGGTTCTGGTCAGGATAGTGCAGGAAGGACAGCCATCACGCTAAACAAAGAAAAGAAGGAGTTGTGTCATGGCGAATAAAGCAGGGCCGACACGCCAAAAACGAGATAAGGAACGAGCACGCCAGCAAAAGCAACGGGACAAGGCGCTGCGTCGCTTGGAAGCGAAACACCAGAAGGCTCAAGCAGGTCCACGTAACAAAGGGGACGAAGATCCGGATATCGCGGGTATTCGCCCAGGGCCGCAACCGCTGCCGGCCCAGTGGGATCTGGATACAGGAGGAGGAGACAGCGGATCCCAACAAATGGCTGGCGAGACCGATAAGGAGTAACAGAAAAGGAGCAGCCTGGGTTTGTACCGCAAGTCTGTTGATGGCTCGGTTAGTAGCCTACCTGTTTGTCCACTACGCCGATGAGAGGCTCGCCAATACGGACACGACGCAGATTCTCACAGAAGCGTTCGAGATTGCGGGCAGCGCGAAGTTGGCTGGCCCCAGCGGTGTGCGGGGTCATGACGACATTCTCAAAGGTCCACAGTGGATGATCGGCCGGTAACGGTTCCAGTGGAGCAACATCGAGCGCGGCACCGCCGCAGCGGCCGTCGCGCAGAGCGCGCACCAGCGCCTCTCCGTCAATGATCTCTCCGCGGGTGACATTGACCAGCAACGCTCCCCGCTTCATCTGCGTGAACGCGCCCTCGTTGAATAGCTGTCGGGTCTCCGTCGTGAGCGGACAGCAAACCGCGACCACATCTGAAGCAGCAAGCAGTTCAGCCAGCCGGTCGCGTTTCCACACTTCGCGCACGCCGTCCGACGGCGGCACAGGCCACTCATCGATGGCTAACACGTGCATCCCGAAGGCCACGGCTCGGCGGGTCATAGCGCGACCGGTGCCACCGAAACCGACGATGCCCATGGTTAACCCTTCAAGCTCGATCTCTTGGCGACGCATAGCCTCACGCGCTTGCCAACTGGCGGAGCCAAGGCGGATGGCGGTGGCGATCTGGCGAGTGAGCGCCAGGAGGAGGCCGAATCCGGTGTCTGCGAGATGCCCGCCCACCAAACCTTTCTCGCCCGTCAACACCACAGTCGAGTCCCGCATCGCTGGATAGAGAAACATGTCTACACCCGAGGCAATAGCATGCACCCACCGCAGGTGGGGGGCAGCGTGGAACAACGCCTCAGGAATGAAGCCCAGGATGACCTCAACGTCACCAGCCATAGCGATGGCATCGCGCACCTGAGGTGCGACCCGGATGGTCGAGTTCGGCCCCGCCGCTGTCCGGATTTTCTCCAGATCATCATCGGATACTTCGGGCAGAGTAAGCCCGAGCAGCACGAGAATCGTCATCGGTTGGTCTAGCCGCAACTCAGTCATAGGCAATGCCCCTCCTTCTCACCGACTTGTACCCAACGACTGTCCACGGGACAACGTCATCGCGCCCTCTTGTTCAAGTAAAATGCAATGACACTTCACCAATGCCGGAAAAAGCAGCTCGATAGGTGCCCGGCTGGCTGACCGTGTGATGACAAAACGATCCGGTAATCACTGGCTGCCCCGGCTCTAAGCCGAACCCGTACTGGTACAGAAGATTGCACAGGCGTGACAGTGAAAGATAGGGATCGTCCATCGTCGCCCCAGGGGTCTTGGTCTCGACCAATTGCCCGTCACGGTAGAATTCGACCGTTGTCCCAACCAGACCATCTCGCACCGGGGTCTCTGGTCCTACCACGATTCCCCATTGCGCAAGGCCATCGGCCAACAGCAGTGCATGTCCTTGGTCGGGCCGCGTACGACGCTGGTTAATCTCAAATGCTGGCGCGACGGCGCGTACCGCAGCCTTGGCCTGTGCCGCATTCACGCCAGCACCGCGTAGCGGCGATCCAAGGATGAGACACAATTCCGGTTCCACTGAACAGTTCATGATGTTTGTCACCGGCACGGTTGCACCGGAGCGAAAAATCCGGTTCTGCAAGAGATACCCGAATGGCCGGAAGTCTTTCCCCATACGGTCGCGCGCAGCACCCGACGTCAGCCCCACTTTCCAACCGCCGAGCTTCTCTCCCGCGGCTTCGAAGCGGCCAAGAACACGGAGCTGCACTGTCAACGCTTCTTCCACCCCGAGTTGTATCTGGTCTAGACCAGACGGGGAGGATCCATCCCTCCGCGCTCTATACAAACTATCGATGACTGCTGCCTGATCTCCCATCATATTTCACTCCTTTCCATCCTCACTCTGCGGCGTTCCGGTACGCGATATCTCGTTCTTATACTTCTTTATAAGCTGTCAATGGCAACAAGTGGCCTGTGCCTACGGTAAGGCGAACACCAACAGCTCATCTCCGAGTGGATAGCCAAAAAGCGGGTTCCCACCGGCGGCCACGACAATATATTCCGTACCATCAACTTCATAGGCGATCGGCGGCGCGTTGACTCCTCCTGTAGTCTGGAACTGCCAGAGCAATTCGCCGGTTGTCGCATGAAAGGCATCCACTTGCCCATTCCCCTCACCCATGAAGACCAGATCACCTTTAGTGACGACTACTCCGCCGATTAACGGTTGCTCTACCTTTTTCTGCCAGGCAATCTTTCCGGTCTTGGTGTCAATCGCGCTGAGTGTTCCCCAACGGAGATCGTCAGTGGGCGTTGTGGCGGTGTAGTGAACTGGAGGATGGTCGTTGTTGCCAGGCTCGGTATGCACAGTATAGCGGGTAGGCATATGGACTGCTGCGACATAGACCATGCCATGTTGTGGACTGTATGCCACCGGTGACCATGAAGCACCCCCAGCCGCTCCCGGAGCAATCCGTACCCCTTCGGGAGTTGGTGGAGTGAAGAGGTTTTCTTGCGGCACGAACGGCTCGGACTTGTAGAGCAACGCGCCGGTTTTGCGATCGTGGCCATAGAACCACCCGGTTTTGCTGGCTTGCCCTACGGCCTGGACTTTCTTGCCATTATTTTCCGTATCGAACAGCACCGGCGGACTGGCGACATCGTAGCCCCACAGGTCGTGCGGGACTTGTTGGTAATGCCAGCGCAGCTTGCCGGTCTCGACGTCCAAAGCGACAAGAGACACGGAATATAAATTGTCACCGGGGCGGGTCAGACCATCCATCTGTGGGGACGGATTGCCGACCCCTAAGAATAAGAGACCGAGATCGGGGTCGAGTGCCGGCGTAGTCCAGGTCGAACCGCCCCCAGTCTTCCAGGCCTCCGTGTATTTGCCGATGGCGGCTTTTTCTGCGGCGATATCGCGGTGTAACGGCGCGCCGTCTGGCGTGCTCGCGCGCCATTCTCCTTCCCATCCGCTGTCCGGTATGGTGTGCCAGCGCCACAGCTCTTTTCCTGTTTCTGCATCAAAGGCGGCAAGAAACCCACGGCGACCATAAGCGCCAGCCATGCCGACCACCGTGCCGATCGGCCGTTTGCCTTTGGAGCTATCCAGATGCAAGCCATAGCCGACGCCGGTCACTCCGACAATCACTTTTCCCTTGTAGACCAGTGGCGCCATATTAGCACCGATGCCGCTAGCGCCAGTGACCGTGGCCTGCCGGAGGGGATCGGCCGCCGACAGAACCTCGGTCGTCTCAGCTTTCCCTTGTTCTGGCGAGGCCAACGCCGCGTTCCACACCAGCTTTCCCGTCTTTTGGTCCACGGCGATCAGATGGGCATCCGCCGTCGCCATGTAGAGCTTGCCGTAGCCAATCCCCGCGCCGCGATTGGCCGTGCCACAACAGAGCGCTTTGGTGTCGAGTGGGTACTCGTAGCGCCACAGCTGTCCGCCGGTGCGGGCATCAAGCGCGATGAGGTGATTTCTGGGGGTAGTGATATACATCACCCCATCGGCAATCAAGGGCGTGGTTTGAAAGGCCTCGCGGATGCCGGTGGAGAATTTCCAGCGCAGCTTCAGCGATTTCACATTCTGTGTGTTGATCTGCTCTAGCGCCGCATAGCGTTGATTGGTGTAGTCATGGCCGGGGAGGAGCCAGTTCTTGGCGTCCTGCCCGGCGGCGAGCAACCGAGCGGTGTCGATTTCGTCTCCCCCAACGGGGAGACTGCGGCAAAGAAAGACGACCGCTATAAGAACGACCCACGTCGCTTTCCCTGCCCGCTGTTCTCTTTGCACGATCATCCAGTCCTCTCTTTCTATCTTCCCTCATTTCTCATTAGAGTATGCCCTTGATAGCATTCCCCTCTACCATCTCATAGACAAAGCTGTCACCTTCCCGTTATAGGAAGAATCACCGATGTCAGTCTACCAGGCCATTCTCTCGCTGCTTGCGCGTGAACAGATCGAGTATCGAGCTGTTCATCATTCCCCTACCTTCACTTCTGAGGAGTCGGCGCAGGCGCGGGGAGAGGATATCCGGGTTGGGGGCAAGGCGATTGTCATGAAGGTGGGCGAGGAGTTTCGTCTGTTTGTCCTCAGCGCAGCCCTCAAGGTGGATACCACCGCTCTAAAGCAACATTTTGGCGTCAAAAAAATCCGCTTCGCTACCCCGGAAGAATTGCTGACGATCACCGGCTTGGTTCCCGGCAGTATTCCTCCATTCGGACGACCGATCCTGCCCTTTGAGCTCTTCGTCGATCCTTCGATTCTTGACAACACCAAGATCGCGTTCAACGCAGGAGCGCTGACGGAATCAATTATTATGGCGGTGGCAGATTACCTTCGGGTGGCACAGCCGACGGTCTTTTCCTTTGCACTCCGGGAAGTATGAATGTCGCCGCTAGCGGAAAAGGAAACCTCGCGCGATGAAACTCTACGATTTTTCCCAGTCGCCTAACTGCCGCCGAGTTCGCCTGTACCTCGCCGAGAAGGGCTTGACGGTGCCGTTACACCCAGTCAACTTACTGGCAGGGGAACAACGATCTTCCGAGTTTCTCCAGCGTAACCCCTTTAGCGCCGTGCCGATCCTGGAACTCGACGACGGCACGGTGATTCCCGAATCTCTGGCGATCATCGAGTATTTCGAGGAGCTGCATCCCGAGCCGCCGCTGCTAGGTACTGAGCCGTACGGTCGAGCGCTGGCGCGGGCCTGGGAGCGCCGCTGCGAACTGGGTGTGTTCTTGCAGGCGACCCGACGGTTCTTGCACTCCAGTCCCTTCTTTGCCGCACGGGTTAAACAGAATCCCCAGGTGGTCGAAGAAGCCGGACAAGTCTTGCGGGAACGGCTCACGCTTATCGATGCGCAACTGCGAGACCATGAGTGGGTAGTTGGACCATTTTCGCTGGCGGACATCACCTTGCTGACGGGCATCGACTTTGCCACTGTCTCGGGATTTGCACTCGACCCCGCCTGGACCCAGGTGAACCGTTGGTATGCAGCGATGCGACAGAGGCCAAGTGCTTCGGCGTGAGTGCGTAGTGGCAATAAGACTCTTCGCTCAGTTGCGTCCATTTTGACCTGTAACACTGTCGCGAGAAACACGACACGGAGAACGGTATGGCAACTCTGGATCTCTGTTGGACTTCGGCTACGGAATTGGCACGAGCGATCAAGCGGAAGAACGTGTCCCCGGTCGAGCTCATGCGCGCAGTGCTCGCGCAAGTCGAGCGCTTGAATCCCTCGCTCAACGCGTTCGTAGCCATCACCGCAGACGAGGCGCTTAAAGCAGCACGTGCCGCCGAACGGGCAGTAATGCGCAAAGGCATGACCTTGGGACCGCTGCACGGCGTTCCGTTCTCCACCAAGGATGTCATAGCAACCAAAGGTCTTCGCACCACTTTCGGCAGCCGTCTGTACGAGGACAATGTTCCGAACGAAGATGCGGTGATAGTTGCGCGCCTGCGCGCCGCGGGTGCCATTCAGTTCGGCAAGACCAACACGCCGACGTTGGGCTGGCTTGGGGTGACGCATAACCTGCTCTTTGGTCCCACCCGCAATCCGTGGAATGCTGACTGCACGCCTGGGGGTTCCAGCGGTGGCGCAGGTGCAGCCGTCGCCGCGGGGATGGGACCGTTGGCGATCGGCACTGATGCCGGCGGGTCGATCCGTATTCCCGCGTCGCTCAGTGGCATCTATGGACTCAAGCCCTCATACGGTCGTATTCCCGTCTATCCTGGAAGTGCCGCGTGGAGCATTTCCCATGTGGGGCCGATGACCCGGACGGTGGCCGATGCCGCGTTGATGCTAACGGTCTGTAGCGGGCCGGACGATCGGGATCAGTACTCGTTGCCCGCCGAGAAGATTGTGAACTACGTGAAGGCACTGCAAGGTTCCCTCACCGGATTGCGTGTAGCCTGGACGGCGGACCTGGGGTTTGTCAAAGCCATCGACCCGGAAATACGAACGATCTGTGAGAAAGCCGCTAAACGCTTCCGTGACTTTGGTTGCCGAGTGGAAGAGATCACCCCCAACTGGCCGTCTCCACAAGAAGCTTGGGAGACAACCTTCGGCGGCAGTTTTGCTACTCGTCTCGCCCCCTACTTGCCAGACCGTCGTACGGATCTTGAGCCCGGACTGGTCGCGATTATCGAGCAAGCGACCACATGGCCAGCCACTCGCTACGTACAGGCCTGGTTTGACCGTTTAGCTTGGAATCTGCACGTCCAGCAACTGTTTGCGAAATATGTCTTACTCCTGACACCGACGGTTCCCTGCCGGCCGTTTGCGGTGGGACTTGAGCATCCGCCAGACATTGCCGGTACATCGGTCGGGCGCTACGACTGGATTCCGTTTACCTTTCCTTTCAATCTTACCGGAAATCCTGCCGCTTCGGTTCCGTGTGGATTCACGGCCGACGGGCTGCCGGTCGGATTGCAGATTGTTGGGCGGCGGTTCGATGAGGTCCTGGTCCTGCGAGCGTCTGCGGCGTGTGAGACATCCCAGCCGTGGGCAGACAGGAAACCAGTGGTGAGTTGAAAAGGAATGATCTTGTAGAGACGCGACATGTCGCGTCTCTACCGGCCACCGTGGGGTCACCTGCAAATGCAAATTGCTCTGCGGTTTCCGTTCTCTTGATCTCGACAAGGAACTCGCGATAGTGTCCTTTCTATCTAAAGGAGGGAAGCGGCAATGTTTCTGATGCGCTTCACCGAGCGGGCCTATGTCGCCTACTCAGCAGAGGACGTGAAAAACAGTTTTCGTAGTTCGGTACGGCTGACGTTTCCGAATGGGCACTTCAACCCCGCCCTGGGCGCCGATCTCTATAATGAGTACCTGGACGAGTACGAATACGCTGACGAGATTGGTTTTGATGGGCTGATGCTCAATGAGCATCACAACACACCGACCTGCCTTGGCGCGGCGATGAACCTCGAAGCCGCGATTCTGGCGCGCACTACCAAGAAGGCCAAGATCGTCCTCCTCGGTAACCCGCTGCCCATCTTTGATAACCCGGTCCGTCTCGCCGAAGAATTGGCGGAGATCGACATGATCTCACGCGGGCGCCTGGTCTCCGGGTTCGTGCGCGGGACGGGTATCGAAAGCTGGGCGACCAACACTAATCCCGCACACAATCGTGAGCGCTTTGACGAGGCGCACGACCTGATCATTAAAACCTGGACAACGCCCGGCCCATTTCGTTGGGAAGGCAAGCATTATCAGTTCCGGGTGGTGAATCCTTTCGAGCGTCCGCTGCAACAGCCCCACCCGCCGATCTGGATTCCTGGAGTTGGCAGCCCCGAGACCATCGTCTGGTGTGCGCAGCATCATTATCCCTACATCTATTTAGAAACCGATCCCCAGGTTACCCTCGACTTGATGGCCTTTTACGCCAAAGCCGCGCAGGAAGTCGGCTATGAACCTGGGCCACAAAATTTTGGTTATCTCGTCCGCGTGCACGTGCAAGACACCGATGAGAAAGCCTACGAAGTCGGTGAAGGATTTCTTATCGGCAATGCTGGTGTCGGTCGCGTACCGCTGCCGGGAGATTTTATGGCGCCTCCCGGGTACAATTCGCGGGAAGCCACGAAACGGATTATAGCGCAATACCGGCACGCGGCGCGGCCCGATCCTCTCTACGGTGGCGTCGACGCGGCGGGATGGGACAAGGTCGTGGAAAGTAACCGCGTCATTGTCGGCAGTCCCGACACGGTGATCAAAAAACTCCGACAGGTTCTCGCTACCCTGCGACCAGGCATTCTCGGCGTGTGGACGAATGACGGCACCATCAGTCACAAAGACACGATGCGCTGTCTCCAACTCATGGAGAAAGAAGTACTCCCGGCACTGACCGAGCTGGGAAAAGAACTCAATCTGCCAGGGCCATTCGAGCAAGCGCCGTAGCGGGGTTTCGAGACAGCCATACTGATTCTCTCGCTTTCTTCAACGAAAGAGGGAAAAAAAGAAGAGGACATGCGAATGCCCACAAACGAATATCGTGAACAGTTTATCGAACTTGCCGGCGCCAGACTGCATTACTTGACAGGAGGAAAAGGAAAACCGCTGGTGATCCTTCACAGCGTCGAGGGCAACCTTGGCTGGCGTTTGTATCTGCAACAGTTGGCGCAACATTGTACCGTGTACGCGGTAACCCTTCCCGGCTTTGGTCTTTCTGAACGCCCGCCGTGGCTGGAGACGTTTGCGGATCTGACGCGTTTCACCCTCTGGATGCTCGACGCCTTGGCCCTACCACGTGTCTCCCTTCTCGGGCATTTGATGGGCGGCTGGATGGCGGCGGAAATGGCGGTGTCCTGCCCGCCGCTGGTCGATCGTCTGATCCTCGTTGATGCCGCGGGTATTCGCCCGCAGCGAGGTGAGATCACTGACATCTTCCTGCACGGACAGGAAGCAACCCGGAAGCTGTCATTCTTCGACGCTCAGCAGACACCCGAATACCAGGAGCTGTTTGGTCGCAAACTCTCTGCAGAAGAGCGCGAAGTGCACGCGAAGAATCAAGAGAACGCGATCCGCTACTGCTGGAAACCATACATGCACGACCCTACGCTTCCCTTCCTACTCCCGCGCGTCCGTGTGTCAACGCTTATCGTCTGGGGCAGAGAGGATCGAATTATTCCTTTGGAGTGTGGCGAGCGGTATCGGCAGGCTTTGCCCAACGCCCGGCTGGAGATAGTGGACCATTGCGGTCATTCTCCTCATCTCGAAAAGCCTGAAGAATTCGCCCGGTTAGTGAGCGAGTTTATTTGTGGATAACAAAAAGTTATCTATACTGGATTGTTGTTGCAGTGCAAAGCTAGGAGCCGATGATCTCACTCAGTCCCTCAATGACTTGAGCGAGTTCTTCTCTCGAATCAATGGGGGGAAGCTTCACTCTTTTCATCATCGTCTCCAGCGATTAGAGCGCCGCTTTTCCTTGAGCGTCATGAGACGTGCCGTCACAGGAAATCCTTTGCCGTCAGGGAATTGTATCACGACACAAAACAGATACCGACCAACCGCAGTTCATCCCAGGACATGGAGGTGATCCTATCGGTGGCTGCATCCGCCGACAACTCCAGGATGGAGAACGAGGGAGACAACGACACCATCTCTACTGATCGTGAGTCAATCGGGCAACAAGAGACGGTACCGCAGGTTGGGGTGAGCAACGTAAACCCCAGCTTCTAGAATCTCCGTCCTGCGCAAACACGCTAGCTGCACGGGGTGCGTCCTACGTACTGCTTCACTGTTCTTACCTCACACGGATTAGTATGACGTACGCGCTCTATATGACTGCGAGCCGTTGTTAAGCGGCCGCTTTGCCTCTCAGCGCACGAACTACTACAGCTGGTTCTCGGGCAATGACCGTGAGCAGAACCCGAGCGGGACCTTCTGGCTCCCGCTTCCTCTGCTCCCAATTGCGCTGGCAGCGGGTATCACTGGCGGCTTTGTCCGCCAGTGCGAGACGTTAGCCACGGGCAGGCCAGCTGCCCGTGGCACACCTTGGGGGATCACGCATTCCTCCGTACCACCTCAGTGCCGATGCCCTCTTTGGTAAAAATCTCCAATAAAGTCGCGTGGCGCACGCGGCCATCAATGATGTGGGTCTTCTTCACTCCTTCACGCAGCGCAGTAACACAACACTCAACTTTAGGAATCATCCCCTCACCAATAGTGCCATCCTCGATCAGCACTTCAGCTTGCTCACTGGCAAGCGTGGAAACCAGCGTACCGTCTTTGCCCTTGATCCCTTCGACATCAGTAAGCAGGATCAGCTTTTCGGCTTGCAAGGCTTCAGCCACTTTGCCAGCCACCAAATCGGCGTTGATATTATACGGTGCGCCGTCCGCTCCAACCCCGACGGGAGCGATCACCGGAATGAAATTCGCTTCAGTCAAGGCATGAATTACCTGTGGATTCACCCCGACAACTTCTCCCACCTGCCCGATGTCATGTGTCGTTGGCGGTTGTCCATTCTCGGAAACGGTGAGTAGCATTTTGCGCGCAATAATCAGTTCTCCGTCCTTGCCGCTTAGGCCGACCGCTTTTCCGCCTTGTCGATTCAGAAGCGTGACAATCTCCTGGTTGATTTTGCCCAGCACCATTTCTACTACGTCCATGGTTTGGGCATCGGTGACCCGCATCCCACGCACAAAGCGCGAGCTGACACCCAGCTTCTTGAGCATCTCACCAATCTGCGGTCCACCACCATGCACGACGACTGGATTCATCCCGACAAACTTGAGCAATACGATGTCGCGGGCGAAGTGTTGTTTGAGTTCTTCGTCTTCCATGGCGTGCCCGCCATATTTAATGACGAAGGTCTTGCCAGAGAAACGTTGAATGTAGGGTAGCGCCTCAAGTAGTGTATCGGCTTTCTGAATCAGTGTGTTCACCGCACGTGTTCCTGCAAGAAAATAGCAGCTTTATGCCTCGTCCCCTGAAAGGGGTCAATAGGAGAAGAGAACGTTTTTAGATTCGCTCAACCCTCGGTGCATTTATACGCCTGTAGGGGCGTATAGCTATACGCCCCTACGGAACTTTTGCACTTTTGCCTTTTATTCTTCCGCCACCTCTTCCCTCGACCAGTGTTATAGATGCTATATAATAGGTGATCTATGCGCATCCTTGTTGCTCTCTTTTGCCGCCTTTTCCTTTTTCCTTTCGCCCTTGCCCATGCGGATTTGTACCAGTGGACTGATGCCAATGGCGTGCTCCACGTTGTTGACGAAGCAGGCCAAGTCCCTAGCGCATACCGAGGGCAGGTGAAGGTTTACCAATCGACAAAATCGACCGCGACTTCGGATACGCTCCCCCTTTCTCCAAGCCGAACCTATCCAGAACAGAGCCAGGGCAGGTTCGCGCAAAAGCTTGCGCTGGACTTAGGACTGATCAAAAGCAGCAACGAAGATGCGTTCAGTCCACTCACCGGAGTTGGCCTGCAGCCCGCCGGCGGTTGGCGAGTGAGCGACCCGCTCACACCTGAGATCGTGTATGACGTTCTGGCCTCGGCACGGCGTGCGGCAGATGCTCGCCGTTTGGCGCTTTCGGCCGACGGGGCCGAAGCAGTAGTGCGGCAAGTTGCGGCCTCCATTCTTCCTCCACCAGACGAGCGCGTTGATGAGGAACCCCCTCGGGAGACGCAGATCATCATTCAACAACTGCCTCCTCAAGTCGTCGAAGTCGAACGTGAGCCGATTGAGCCGCCATACCCATATCCATACGCTTACGTGCCAGTGCCAGTCGTTCCTCCCCGCTTTCATCATCGCCGGAGGCCAAGACCTGATGATGGCCCATTAACACCTGCACCCCCTACAGGGCCATTCACCAGCCACTGGGACGTTTCGCCAACACCCTCACCGTCTTCCCCCAGCGGACCGTTTACGACTAATCCCAACCCCACCCCCGGTCCTTCGCATATGCCCTTTGGCACGTCACACATGCCGTTTGGTACCTCGCACATGCCCTTTGGGCGTTAAACGAAAAAACCAAACGGAAAAGAAAGCATACCTCTATGGAGATTACTGTCTTTAGCGACTACATCTGTCCTTTCTGCTACATCGGTGTCGAAACCTTACGGCGGGTGCAACCAGAAGTCCCGCCTTTTACCCTTGAATGGAAAGGGTTTCAGATTCACCCTGAATATCCGGCGACCGGAGTTCCGGTCGAACAACGCATGGCTCAGTTTGGTCGAGAACGGTACGAAGCCATCTGGCAGAACATTCTCTCCCTCGCCGCCAGCATTGATCTTCCTATGCAGCGCCCGTCGGTATTAACCAATTCCCTTATGGCACTCGAAGTGACGGAGTTTGCCAAGGAACAAGAAAAAGAAGAGGCCTTTTCGAGCGGGGTCTATAAAGCATATTTCCAAGAAGGGCGGAATATCGGCGACCTAGAAGTCATTCTTTCTATCGCTACCGAGGCAGGTCTCGATCCCGGCGCCGTCCAGGCGCATCTCCAACAACGTACCTACGCCCCACATCTTGAAATGGCTCGCCGTGCGGCTCATGCCCACGGAGTGTCCGGGGTGCCAACCTTCATTGTTGGTCCTGCGCAGATTGTGGGCGCGCAAGCGCCCGATGTCTTCATCAAGATGCTTACACGCGCAGCCGAACGAGGACTGGCATAGCGGTATGATGCGCGGGTTGATCTTTGATTTTGACGGCCTCATCCTTGATACGGAACTCCCGATCTTCCAAAGTTGGCAAGAGATCTACCAAGCCCATGGGTGTCACCTCGCGCTGTCAACCTATGCCACGTGCATCGGGAGTTGGGCCTCGACTTTTGATCCTTATGCTCATCTCGAACAACAGCTCGGTCGGGCAGTTGACCGTGAGGAAATTTATCGCCAGCGACGGCAACGTTCTCTTGAACTGGTCGGGCAGCAACTAGTCTTACCGGGAGTACGAGAGTACATCGCTGAGGCGAAACGGCAAGGGCTGAAACTTGGCGTCGCCTCAAGTTCCCCGCGCGATTGGGTCGCTGGTCACCTGGAACGGCTCGGGTTGCTCGACTTTTTCGATCGCCTCAAATGTGGCGACGAAGTAACCGCGACCAAGCCTGATCCCGAGTTATACCTCGCTGTGCTTTCCGCGTTGGAGTTACGAGCAGAGGAAACAATTGCGCTTGAAGATTCCCCAAATGGGGTCACGGCGGCAAAAGCCGCTGGTATCTTCTGTGTGGCAGTACCTAATCCCGTGACAAGCCAGCTTTCTTTAGATCATGCCGACCTGCAGCTTCCCTCGCTTGTTGCTTTACCGTTTGCGGAGTTCTTACAGAAGACGAGAAAAAATCTCCAATAGCAGCGTATCCCCGGTATCGCATAACGGTTCTCTAGCGGGCATTATGGTTGTAGAGGGAAGTCCTTTCACAGACTCTCTTCAATAAAAAGAAAGTTATGGGGTAGATATTTTCCAAAACGTCACGACAAGTGTAGTAAGGATTGCTGCACCGATCCCAAGGGCCAACCATTCCATATAGCTCATGGGGTCTCCTTCAGTTGGGCGATGAGCGCTCGAATCCGCCGGTCCAATCGCCACAGAATCACGGCTAATGCCAATGTAGCGCTGAAGCCGAGCCCTGCCAAGCCAAGTCGTAAGGGTGTTGGCTCTCCTAAGAGCAAGCCGATGGCACCGCCGCCGATTCCCACCGTGATCAACGCAGTGAATTTCAATACCTCCGTCTCATACTTAATCCTCTCCACCTGTTTGTCTGCCATCGCCCCTTCCCGCATTCTCATTCATTCTGCCTAGAGCATGACCCTTTGACAATCCGCCGCGGACGTATGTAGCGTGGCCGGAACGTAACGCAACCTAAGAACCCGCGCTCATCCCCAGCTTTCGTAGCGCCGCGTCTGGGCTACGGCATTGTTTCCATCTTCTCATCTCATCCGCCTGAGTGCTTTATTGACCGCCTCTCTATCAAACGCTTCAGCATCGAAACTGTCCCCAATCCAGCATGTCGTCGTGCTCTGGGTGGTCTGGGTTCTGAATCGCGTCCAAAAAATTAGCGTAGCCTCAGACTCCACCGCAGTCCTCCGGCGGGCAGGCACGTTTGCTATCGACGCATACAGGGTAGCGTATCCCCGACTCAGGCGACAGAATTTTTTCGAGCAGCACTTCGTGCTCCCAACTGTCACCGAAGTCGTACTCGTACACCAGCTTTGCCTTTAGCTTGGTAAGAATTTCACTCAGATTGTTTTTTCTTTCGTCCTTCGTCTCAGTAGTTCCATCGAAGTCGTCCGGATAGGTCGTACCGTAATAGGTTTTCCCGACTTTAAACTGATGCATATGGGAATTCGTCCAGCCCATCGCACATTGGATGATCCGGTGGAGTTTTTCGAGATTGACAGCACCAGGCACGTGCACACGCCGCCAAATCGAGGGGCGGGCACCGAGGAGCGTCACCTTCAGTTGGTAAATCTGCGCTTCTGTCGGTTGTTTTTTCGCAGACATCTCCTTACTCCTTCTGGCCAGGTTAGCTTTTGACATGCCATAGCACAGTCGCAAGACGAAGCGCCAGAATTACGTTTGCGTAATCACTCTCCCATATTGAATAAGAGGCAAGCGCCCAGTACGCTGACGAAGAAGGGAACCCGTCTTATGCGAACATATACACAGGAATGGCTCTACCAACAAATTGTGAATAGAGCACCAGAGGCCATCATTTTCGCCGACCACGAAGGCAAAATCCGTCTCTGGAATACTGGCGCTGAAGCCATCTTTGGTTACCGCGCCGAAGAAGCACTTGGACAAAGCTTAGACCTTATCATCCCAGATCGCCTCCGCGGACGGCACTGGGAAGGGTATCACAAGGTTATGGCCACTGGCGTTACACGCTATGGCAAGGAATTGCTCGCCGTGCCCGCGATTCGTAAAGATGGAACCCGGATCTCGTTAGAATTCTCCGTTGCTCTGCTGCGCGATGAAACCGGCGCTCTGTTAGGCACTGCCGCGATCATTCGCGATGTCACGGCGCGTTGGCAACAGGAAAAGGCGCTCAAGGAACGCTTGGCGGCTCTGGAAAAAGAACCGGAAAACCGGGGAAAAGAGACAGAGAGTTGAGCTAGAGACAGAGCGGGGTGGAGCGGTCTCCACCTCTGTCTCTAGCTTTTTTCTGGTCTCCATCTCTGTCTCCCGTCTCTGTCTTCCTGCACCGATTCCCCGTTTCTTGTCCCTGTCATGCACGTCCGTCTTTTCTTTCCGCGCGTCCTCGCTACAATAGCAGGCCATGACAAAGACAACCGACGTAGTGATAATCGGCGGCGGGGTGATCGGCGCTTCTATTGCCCATAGCCTCGTCAAGCAGCAACAACGAGTGCTCCTGGTCGAGAAGAATCAACTAGGACAAGAAGCTTCAGCCGCAGCTGGGGGCATTCTTGCCGTCGCCAGCGGGTCCTCGAAGCGTGGCCCGATGTACCAGCTCAAACGGGCAAGCCAGGAACTCTACCCTGCCCTGATTGAGGAACTGGAGGAGCGTACTGGAATTGACCTTGAATACCAAACCGTCGGCGTGCTTGAACTCATCCGCACCGACATCGATGAGAAGAAATATCGTAAGCTCTATGAGCTGCGCCAAGAACAAGGGTATCCGGCCACGTGGCTCTCTGCTGCCGAGGTCCATCGTCTGGAGCCGGCATTGGCGGCAGACGTGCGCGGTGCGGTCCACTTCCCCAGTGATCATCATCTCCATAACGGGAAGCTGGCTGAAGCCTGGGTCAAAGCGGCGGCACTCTGCGGAGCCACAATACAGACTGGCGCGATAGTCATTGAGGCACGCCGCGCCAATGGGAAAGTCACTGCCGTGCGAATCGGTGATGAGTGGATCACTGTTGGCACTATCGTCATCGCGGCTGGCTCATGGTCGCGTGAGGTTGGAGAAATTTTCGGACTCACCATTCCGGTCGAGCCGGCGAAAGGACAGATGATTGCCATTCGCTCGACTCAACTTCGGCATGTGGTCTCGTGGGATGATCACTATTTAGTGCCGCGGAAAAATGGCGAACTGATTATTGGTTCCACGGTTGAGTTCATTGGTCACGACAAAGAGGTAACACTCGCGGCGATTCAGGACTTCATTCACAAGTCTGAAGCCTTAGTCCCTGGCATCAGTAAAGCTCCGCTGAGTCGCTTCTGGGCGGGCCTGCGTCCCTACTCACCGACGCGCCGACCGATCCTGTGCCGAGCGCCAGGTCTAGAAAATGTAGTCATTGCTACCGGTCATCATCGTAATGGAATCTTACTCGCGCCGATCACCGGACAATTGATCAGCGAGTTGATCACGACGGGGCAGCCCTCGATGTCCTTGGAGCCATTTGACATACCACGCGAACCTTTACCGTCGCAGGACATCAACGAGGAAGATGAATAGGGGCTAGGGGCTGGGAGAGAAAATTTTTCGAACCAATCCCTAACCCCCAACACCCAAAAGGAGGACCCTATGGCAGGACCACTCACCGGCGTACGGGTGATGGACTTCACTCGTGCGCTTGCTGGACCGCACTGTACGTTACTGCTCGGCGATATGGGCGCTGAGGTCATTAAGATCGAACGGGTTGAAGGTGGGGACGAGGTCCGGCGTATGGGTCCGCCATTCATCAATGGTGAGAGCGCAGCTTTTATGGCGAGTAATCGCAACAAGAAAAGTGTGACGGTGAATCTCAAAGACCCACGCGGTCGAGAGATCTGTATCCGTCTTGCCAAGCAGGTGGACGTCTTGGTGGAAAATTTTCGCCCAGGAGTCATGCAAGGTCTCGGTCTCGACTACCCAACTTTGGCACCGGTGAATCCACGGCTCATTTACTGCTCTATCTCTGGTTTTGGCCAAACCGGTCCGATGTCTGGTCAGGGAGGCTATGACACCGTCGCCCAAGGCATGAGTGGCATCATGATGGCAACTGGCGTTCCTGGTGGTCCGCCAGTGAAAGCTGGGGTCCCGGTTGTCGATCTTGGCACTGGCATGTTTGCCGCCCTTGGTGTCTTGGCCGCGTATATCGCGCGTGAAAAAACCGGCAAGGGTCAACACATCGATGCCTCGTTGCTCGACAGTGCTGTGGCTCTGGGTCTCATCGACGGGAGTGATTATCTTGCCAGTGGTGAGGTGCCGGTGCCGCTGGCTTCAGCCCACCGCCGTATCGCTCCGCATGGCGCGTTCAAAACCGAGGATGGGTATATTACGATCGCCGCCGATTCGGCGCTTCGGACTTGGAAAGCGCTCTGTCAGATTCTAGGAAAAGAAGAGATGGAGCATGATCCTCGTTTGATTGACAATACCCAGCGACGCAAGAACCTGTCGTTGCTTATCGAGCAAATTGAAGCAGCGACAACCACGCGGGAGAGTGCGTTCTGGCTAGAGAAGCTGCAAGCCGCAGGAATCCCTTGTGGGCCAGTGCACAACTACGACGAAGTTTTCCAGGACCCACAGGTGTTGGCTCGGAATCTCTTGGTCGAGAACGTTCATCCCAAAGCCGGGCGCGTCAAAATGGTGGGCAAACCCCTGAAATTCTCGGACACACCAGCGACCGAGCTCACTCCTTCTGCCGCACTGGGAGAACACACGATTGCCGTCTTACATTCCTTAGGGTATGCCCCTGACGAGATCGAACTGTTTAAGCGCGACCACGTTATTTGATGCCAGTTTCTGCACAATTGCACCTAGTGGCGTAGTGTGGCATACTCGCGGGCGGCAAGCAGCCAGAAGCATATCCTACAGGAAGGGAGAGAAGAACATGGCTGATGTAGCAATTCGTGCGCTGAAGAACGGCCCGTATGAAGTGACAGGTGGAGCCACGGTAACTGACCAAAAGCGAGTGGCTTATAAAGGACAGGGAGATCCCATCTACCTGTGCCGCTGTGGACAGTCTGCCAATAAGCCGTTCTGTGACGGGACCCACACCAAAGTTGGATTCAAGGCGGAAGAGACCGCCGGATAAAATCGCTCACTCTCTGTTCTTCATAGCCTCGGAGTCTCCCTCCGGGGCTTTTTTTTGCCCGTGTTCTGCGTCTTGATGACTGAGGATCTGGACTGCTCGTACACCTGCGCCATAGCGATAGACGAGTTCACCGCCAAGATATCCTTGGATGAGCAAACCTACCAACCCAAGACCAGAAAAAACCATAAACAACCGAGGTAAGCGGTTGGGGATTCGCAGTCGGACAACCGCTAAAACGAGAAAAAACCCCAGCAGCCCATACCCACCGTATTCGTGATAGAAGAGCGTCCTTTGTATTTGCGTATCGAACGCGCTCGACGGGCGCGGGAATTCTTGTTCGATCCAACCACTGAAAACCGCTAAGCCTAAGGCGATCACTCCTGCGAAGAAGCAAAGACGCCCAGTTCGCTGCCAATGCACTCGGCTCTCTACACGACCCATCCAGTCGCAGCCGACCCCAAAGACCGTCAAAGCAATAGCAAAATGAACGAAGAGCGGATGAACCGTAAGGAGGATGCCAGATTCAAGCGGCGGGACCAGAACTTTGTCCTGCGCACCCGCGAGCCCCACTCCTTGGCAGAGCCACAAAGCAGACAAGACAAACGGCAAGCGGTGGGCGACCATGAGTTTTTTTATCCTGACCATTGACTACTGAATACTGGCGACTGACCACTGGATTTTAACTTCTAGCTTCTGCGCGCATTCGTGTGCTACAAAATTTAGATCTTGTATGGCGGAGGTGCTAGTGTCCCGAGACGAACCGGTCGTTATTGCTCAACTTGGAGAAGTTACCCCCGGAAACACAAAGAAATTTTTCCTACTGGTTGAAGGAAGAGAGACCGAATGCTTCTTAGTGAATTATGGCGGGGAGCTGTTTGCTTACGTCAATCGCTGTCGCCACGTTCCGATGACGATGGACTGGGTCGAGAATCAATTCTTCACTGAGGATGGCCGGTACATTCTCTGCGCCACCCATGGAGCTGCGTACGAACCCGAAACTGGCGAGTGCGTCTTTGGTCCCCCCTGCGGCAAGGTGCTCGCGCGCGTCCCGCTCAGCTTCGACGGGGACCGAGTTATCGCCCATCGCCCGCTCGAGGAAGAAGATTAGCGGACGGCTTATCGATGGCCACCGTGCAGTACTATTGGGCTCTGTGAAAAAGAAAATGCGGCCGGGACGGCCCTACTCCCACTCGTCGCCGAAGTGAGCACGGAGGAGCCGTTGTTTCAAGTAATCGAGAGTGCCGATATCCTCGATGATATCGCCTCCAGTATCGTAAAAGAAAATTTCCCCTTTTTTATTTCGCCCTATGGCAACGAGCCACTCTAGCTCATTGCGGTCTTCAAGAAGGTAGTTGATTGTTTGCGAGACACCCTTAGCCGGGATAAGCGTGACCTTTGGTCGCTTCGACTTCTCTTGTGGCGTCATAGACATCATGCGTCTCCAGCAGAGGACAACCTTCTTCTCGCAGTCGTGGAATGTTCTAGGCAGGATAGGAGGTGAGCGTCAGCAAGTCAAGACTGAGACGGCAATCGTTTCTACATGGTACGTCTGCGGAAACAGATCAATAGGCTGCGCCACCTGTAAACGGTAGCCATGCGCCTCGAGTCGGCGGAGGTCACGCGCCAGGGTGGTAGGGTCACAGGACACATAGACCACTTTGCGCGCGCCGAGACGCGGCAGCATGTCGATGACATCCAGTGCGCCCGCACGAGGCGGGTCAAGCACGACGACCTCAGCCTGCGCCTGATTACGGAGCAGTCGCTGGATTCCCGTGCGCGCGGAAGCACGGAGAAAGCGCACGTTCATCTGACCGAGCCGAGCCGCGTTAGCCCGGGCATCGGCAATTGCATCACGGTCCTGTTCAACTCCAACCAGTGTCTGCACACGGCGAGCAATGGGCAGGCTCAAGTTTCCAGCGCCACAATACAGTTCGATCACTCTTTGTTCTTCACAAAAATCGCCCAGGCGGAGTAATGTCGCAATGAGAGTGCGGTTCCCCTTGAGGTTCACCTGCGTAAAACTTCCTCGACTCACACGGAGTGCTGTACCATCGCTATCGAGATCAAAGGAGATTGTCGGGTCTCCCCAGACGCGCCGCCAGCCTTGACCAGAAACAATAATCCCGGAGATTTGGGGATACGTGTGGAGAAAGTTTATACAGGTCGCGTCATCGTCTTCCTGAAATACCCCTACGGCCTCACCGATCAGCACGCTTTTGGATGCAGGGCGAGCCGAATCGCTGAGGACCAATTCCACATGGGACACGGGAGTTTGCACTGCGGCTAACCAGGCGCGGGCGTCACGCAACCGCGCCTCAATATCCCGCTCTGCGATTACGCACGATTCAATTTCCACCACCTCATGCGAGTGTACTGGGGAAAACCCAAGCCTGCCCTTCTTCCCGGTACGGAGACGAATGCGGTGGCGGTAATGCCATTCATCAGGGGCGGGAATAATGGGCAAAACCGGCGGAGCAGGAATCTTCGCAATCCGCCGCAAGTGTTCATGCACCAGCATTTCCTTCGCCGACAACTGCACAGGGTAAGCAACCTGTTGCCAGGGACATCCGCCACAGCGCGATACATAAGGACAGGGGGGCTGACGGCGTTGCCGCGATGGCTTGTGCAGGGTCACGATATGCCCGAGGGCAAAGGACTTCCTCTTTTGGTCAAGGACAACTTCGACTTTATCACCAGGGACAGTGCCAGGCACGAAGATAACTTTCCCATCGACTCGCCCTACACCAGCCGGGCTGTAGGCGAGGCGGTCGATGGTGAGATTGAAGGTACGTAAAGGCATAGAGAAGAGGTCATCTGAACCCCGGACTTCTGAACCTATCCTTTTCGCGAAATGTCGACAACAGTTCACGGGATAGGAGCGGTATGCTAGATACAGCGAACCATGCCGCAAGGTTCTATGAAGATCCGTCGCGGGAAGCGAACCGATTTTCCTGCGCTGCTAACGCTCCTGACTCCCGGTGGCACCCAAGAATCAGACAAGACACAAGCTCGCTACTGGCGACGGCTCGCCAGCGATCCGACTCATGACTTTTATGTCGCCGATCAAGAAGGCAAGGTTCGTGGCATGGTACTAGTTTCTTACACACGCAGTCTCACAGAGCAGCGCTGGCAAGCCATTTTTGATTTGATCGCACCCGTCTCGACCACTTGCGATATTGCGCAGGAACTGCTCAATTTTGCCAAGCTGCGTGCCCGCAGGCGCGGCTGCCAGCGTTTACAGATCTGCTTCAAGGCGTACGAACACCAAGAACAACTTGCGTTTCTCCTTCGGGCTGGTTTTCTTGGCATAGGAGAAGTACTATCGTGCAAACTCTAGGGAAAAAATAAGAGAGGGCAATGTGATAAGAGTTTTTATCGGACTCCTACTCGGCATCATCATCGGGGCCACAGCGACAACCTATTTCTTTTCTACCGGCGGGGGGGACTATTTTGTTGTCTCAAGCCCACGGGTACGTCATTTGGAAGAGGAATTGAGCCGAGCCGGCCAGCAGCAAGAACGCCTCACCAGGAAATTGGAAGATGCCGCGGCTGTTATTGAAAAAATGTCGACAAAATTTACCGACCTGGAACAGCGCGTCCAGACCCTCCAACCTTCTTCTCCGAAGTCCACGGATCGGGAGTCTTCCCCAACGCCATCGACAGAAGGGTTGCCGGCCAATCCCGCCCCGGCTGAAAAGCCAAGTGAAGGGGTGGAGCAGGGGATAGAAACGCCATCGCCTTCGTAAAGAGACCAGGGACGCTTTTTCGTTTCTTGACCCGTGAAAATGGGGCTTCGCTTCTTCGGCCATGACGGTGCGTGCACGGGAATGGGGCTTGACCCTTTTACAGAGAGAGCGCTATTACAAGTGCTGCTGAACATTCTGCTACAGCAGGTCGTGTCGGGGTGTGGCTCAGCCTGGTAGAGCACACGGTTCGGGACCGTGGGGTCGCTGGTTCGAATCCAGTCACCCCGACCACTCTCATTTTCTCGTTTTGCGGTTTTTCCTCTCACTAACCTGAGAGGTTCATTATGCTTCTGCTGCTCATCTCCGTAGCCGCCTACCTCTGTGGATCAATCCCAACGGGAGTGCTCCTCAGCCGACGGTCAGGAGTAGATATCCGCAGGACTGGCAGCGGCAATATGGGGGCAACCAACGTTGCCCGCAGTGTGGGGAAAAGAGCGGGGCTCCTGACGCTCCTTGGCGATACACTCAAAGGTTTGCTACCCGTGCTGGTCGTCCGCTTCCTTGGCCTTGGGGAAGCAGCCCTCGCGTGTGCCGCGGTCGCCGCTTTACTCGGCCACATTTTTTCTCCTTTTTTGCACTTTTCAGGGGGAAAAGGCGTCGCTACTGGTCTTGGGGTGTTTCTGGGTCTCGCGCCACAGGCCATTCTTTTGGCGTTCCTGCTTTTTCTCGCGGTCTTTGCCGTGAGTCGTATCGTCTCGTTATCGTCCTTGGTCGCTACCGTTGCCACCCCACTCTTTCTCTTCTTACTTTCATATCCGACTGGTCATCTCTACGCCGGCGTGATCATCGCGGCGCTGATCACGGTGCGACATCATGAAAACATTATCCGCCTGTTAAACGGGCAAGAGAAAAAATTCAGTTCAGCAAAATCTTCCTCTCCTGCTGCCTAAAAAGGCAGCGTTGCCTTAGAACTAGGCAAGGCAGAATCTCCACGGTGCCCTTTATTATCAGAATTCCTGTGTTTTCTAGCGTTCAATCTGGCATTGGTTTTGCTGATTTCTACAGGGAAGCCCTCGCAAGTACAACCCTTTAAAGATCTCTCCGGGAAATGAAAGAGTAAACGGCGCGGAACAAAGACAGCAAAATTAGCTTTACAATGTTGTCGTTTTGCTCTAGAGAGGCCGAGGGAGGTCATTCTTTATGAAAGGCATTATGAAAAAAGTCGAAGCCGTCATAAAGCCCTTTAAGCTCGATGAGGTCAAAGAAAGCCTCAACGCCATCGGTGTACGCGGTCTGACCGTCAGTGAGGTGAAAGGGTTTGGTCGCCAGAAGGGCCACACCGAGTTGTATCGCGGTGCTGAGTACGTGGTTGATTTTCTGCCGAAGGTCAAGCTTGAAATCATCGTCAGCGAAGAGATGGTCGTCAAAGTGGTCGAGACTATTGAGAAGGCTGCTCGGACGGGACGTATCGGTGACGGGAAAATCTTTGTCACCCCGGTGGAAGAGGTCGTGCGCATTCGTACGGGCGAACGGGGCGAAGACGCCATTTAATTCAGACTCGCATCTCAGTGAAGGAGGAACATAGGCAATGACACCTAAAGACGCCATTCGTATGGCGCGCGAACAACAGGCCGAGGTGGTCGATCTCAAATTTATGGATCTGATCGGAACCTGGCAGCATTTCACCGTCCCGCTCAGCGAGTATGAAGAAGACATCTTCGAGGATGGGCTGGGCTTTGATGGCTCGTCGATTCGTGGCTGGCAGCCTATCAATGCCTCAGACATGTTAGTCATCCCCGATCCGGCCACTGCCGTGATGGACCCGTTCTGTGCGGTACCCACGTTGAGCCTGCTGTGCACTATTATTGACCCCATCACTAAAGAGCCCTATTCACGTGACCCACGTAACATCGCTCGCAAGGCGGAAGCCTACCTTAAGTCCACAGGAATGGGGGATGTCGCCTACTTTGGTCCGGAGCCCGAGTTTTTCATCTTCGATGACATCCGCTTTGATCAGAACCAGCACGAAGCCTATTACCACGTAAATTCGGTTGAAGGGGTGTGGAACTCCGGCCGCGAAGAAAAACCGAACCTGGGCTACAAACCCCGCTACAAGGAAGGTTATTTCCCAGTGCCGCCGATCGACTCGCAACAGGACATCCGTACTGAGATGATTCAGATGATGGAAAGGGTCGGTATCCGCATCGAGAAACATCACCACGAGGTGGCCACCGCAGGGCAGGCTGAAATCGATATGCGCTTCCTGCCGTTGGTGAAGATGGCCGATGCCCTCCAGTGGTACAAGTACGTTGTCAAGAACGTAGCCAAACGCCACGGGAAGACTGCGACGTTCATGCCCAAGCCGATTTTTGGCGATAACGGTTCTGGGATGCATACCCACCAGTCGGTGTGGAAAGGGGAGAAGCCTTTGTTTGCCGGCGATGGTTATGGTGGGATGAGCGAATTCGCCATGCACTACATTGCGGGTATCATCGCCCATGCGCCTACGCTGTGCGCGATCGTGGCTCCGACGGCGAACTCGTACCGTCGTCTGGTGCCAGGTTTTGAAGCGCCAGTGAATTTGGCCTATTCTTCGCGGAACCGCTCGGCCGCAGTACGTATTCCCATGTACTCCCCCAGCCCCAAGGCGAAACGTATCGAAGTGCGCTTCCCTGACCCAACCTGCAACGGATATCTCGCCTTCTCTGCCATGCTGATGGCTGGTCTTGACGGGGTCGAGCGCAAACTCAATCCTGGTGAGCCACTCGACAAAGATATCTATGCATTGACACCGGAAGAATTAGCTAATGTCCCTTCGGTGCCTGGTTCACTGGAAGGGGCGCTTGCCGCGCTAGAAAAAGATCATGCGTTCCTGCTCAAAGGCGACGTCTTCACCGAAGACGTGATCGAGACCTGGCTCGAATACAAACGCGCGAAAGAACTTGATCCGCTCCGCTTGCGCCCGCATCCGTACGAATTCGCGCTTTACTACGACGCCTGATTTCGCGAGAGCAAGTACCGTTTAGCAGCGAGGGGAAAGGATTCACCTTTCCCCTTTCGCTTTTCCATCCTCTTCCTCCTTGACAAAAATTTTCTTCTCAGGCAGATGGGAGGGGCTCAATATTTCCCTCCGGTTGTACCTCGCCTGAAAAGGAGAAACCCATGGCACTATTAGACGGAAAAGTCGCACTCGTTACTGGCGCAGGCCGCGGCATCGGCCGTGAGGAAGCGCTTCTCTTGGCAAAACATGGCGCGAAAGTCGTCGTCAACGACCTTGGTGGGAACTTCGATGGCACTGGCGCGGATACTCGTCCAGCCCAGCAGGTAGTGGATGAAATCAAAAAGGCCGGAGGAGAAGCCATTGCTAATTATGAGAGTGTCTCCGATTTCAAAGCCGCCAAACGCATCGTGCAATGCGCACTCGATACCTATGGAAAACTCAATATTGTGGTGAATAATGCGGGTATTCTGCGCGACCGCATGATCTTCAATATGAGCGAAGAAGAATGGGACGCGGTCATCGGCGTCCACATGAAAGGCACCTTTAACTGCACCCGTCACGCTTGCGAGTACTGGCGGGAGCAGCACAAGCTCGGCAGTATCCTCAATGGTCGTGTCATCAATACGTCATCGGATGCAGGGCTGTTAGGGAGTCCCGGCCAACCGAACTACGGTCCGGCTAAAGCCGCCGTGGCCACGCTGGCGATTATCGTTGATGCCGAGATGCAAAAATATGGCGTCACCGCTAATGCCATTGCCCCGCTGGCGCGCACCCGCCTCACCGTTGACGCGACCCCGCAGACGGCTGGACTGATGGGACAGCCGAAAGAAGGCGAGTTCGACTTTTTTAGCCCTCATCATGTTGCTCCTCTGGTTGTGTGGTTGGGAAGCGACGATGCCGCGGGTGTCCATGGAGAAGTTTTCCGCGTCGGCGGTGGTTGCGTCTGGCTCATGCAAGGCTGGCACTCGGTCGGCACGGTCAGCAAGAAAGGGGATTGGGAGCCGGCAGACCTTGGCTCGCGTATCAAAGCCGAACTCTCCAAAGGACTCACCAAGAAGGAAGGCCTTGGCGAAGTCTTCCGCTCCCTGAAGTCCTAGTCTGAGCAGTGATAGAGGTCAGCTGTCGCTTTATGGGTTGGGGGGAGGAACCTTGGGGGACAGCGGATTGGCGAGAGGGGAGGTGTATCACCTCTCCCCACCCGCCCTCTTGAGCGCCAACGAAAAAGCTTCGTGCACAAACACCCTACGTACAACGTCCTGATCGTTTGCCACGCCAATACCAGCCGCAGCGTGATGGCGCACGCGATCCTCGATAAAATGCTCACCGAGCGTGACATCAAGCACATGAACGTTCGTTCCGGTGGGATCGCGATTTATGCCCGCGACGGCATGCTGGCTTCGCTCGATGCTCGCCTAGTGCTCCGCGAGGTTGATGTCCATATCAAAGACGGAGAGTTTGTCTCGACGGATCTCAAACGCCACCGCCACCTCATCGAGCGAGCAAATCTGATCTTGACGATGACGATCGAACAAAAGCAAATGCTGGACGCATATCCTGAGGCGGCAGGCAAGCCGCTCTTTACGCTGAAAGAATTTGCCGGTGAGGAAGGCGACATCATAGACCCGGCGATGCAAGGGGAAGAAGCGTTTCGCGCCCGCATGGAAGAAATCAAGCGCTGTCTGGAAAAGTCGCTCGATGATCTGCTAAAACGGTCGCATGAGCACGTTTAACAATCCCCCAGACGCGCAGATTCGTGAGATCCTCGCCATGCCACAAACCATTGCCGTAGTCGGCTGTTCGCCCGATCCGGACCGAGACAGCCATCGGATCGCGGCCCTCCTCAAAGCCAAAGGGCATACCGTCATTCCGGTCAATCCGAGCTGTCAAGAAATTCTTGGCGAACGGTGTTTCGCCAGCGTGCGCGATATTCCCCAATCGGTCGATATGGTCGATGTGTTTCGCCGGCCGGAGTTTGTTGATCAGATTGCCGATGAGGCCATCGCGATCGGGGCGAAGATTCTTTGGCTCCAGCTCGACGTGATTAACGAGCCGGCCGCGCATAAGGCACAGGCGGCGGGACTCACCGTGGTGATGGACCGCTGCCCGGCGATCGAGTATCGGCGGTTGTTTTAGCAGTGAGCTGTTAGCAATTAGCTTTTAGCTCCTGAAACGGCAAATCCTCGCGTTGATATTCCATAAATTCAAAGCTAACAGTTAAGAGCTAATAGCCCTTTTATGGCCACCCGCCCGAAGAACATTCGACCCTGGCAACGTCTCGATTCTGAGACTGTCTATACCTGCCGCATTTTCTCGCTGCGCAAAGATCGCAATCGTTCGCCACGGGACGGGCGCGAGCATGATTTCTTTGTCCTCGCCAGCGGCGACTGGGTCAATATTGTTCCCGTCACCGCAGACAATCACATCGTCTTAATCCACCAATATCGTCACGGGATCGACGATATCACCCTGGAAATTCCCGGTGGCATGGTCGATGCGCACGACCCGTCACCGCTACACGCGGCTCGCCGAGAGATGCAAGAAGAAACCGGCTATGACTCGGATGAGGTCATCCCGTTAGGCTCGATTCATCCGAATCCGGCGATCCAAGGGAACCGTTGCTTCACTTTCCTCGCTCGCAACGTCGAAAAGCGGTTCGATCCGCAGTTCGATAGTACGGAAGAAACTGAGGTTATCTTAGTTCCTTACCCGCAGATTCCCGACTTGGTTCGCCAAGGCAAGATTTCCCACGCACTGGTTGTGACGGCTTTCTATTGGTACGAGCTTTTCCTCCGTGGATAAAAACAAGTTGCAGGGCTGGGTCAGTGAGAGACACTGGCATGGATATATCGCGCTAATCCGCCGTCGCGTACTCGGTCACCGGTATCGCTTTCTTGCCGCCTAACGCTCGAGACCAGGCGCGGGCGGACTCGATGACAATGACGAGAACCAGAATCATAAAGAGCGCGGTAATCGCCGCGTCAAGCCGGTCGTTGAAGATCAAGGTGTGTGTTTCGGCAATCTTCTCGGCCGGAATTGTGCCAGCTATTAATTTCGCCTGCAGATCAGCCGCATGGGCAAGAAAACCGATACGCAGATGAGGACTGAAGATTTTCTGATATCCCGCGGTCATGGTCACAACTAAAAGCCAGACTAGCGGCACCAGCGAGATCCACACATAGCGAGCTCGGCTGGTTTTGAAGAGGATGGTAGTTACCACACACAACGCAATTGCCGCCAACAATTGGTTGGCGATACCAAAAAGTGGCCATAAGCTGTTAATCCCGCCTAAAGGGTCAATCACCCCTTGATAGAGAAAATATCCCCAGGCCGCCACCATTAAGCCACTCGTCAGAATGACACTCGGATACCAGCTCGTCCGCCCTAGAGGTGGCCAGATTTGTCCCAAGAGATCCTGCAAAAGAAAGCGGCCAACCCGCGTCCCGGCGTCAAGAGTAGTGAGAATGAAGAGGGCTTCAAACATAATAGCGAAGTGATACCACAACGCCATCATCGCTTTCCCGCCGAGAGTGTTGGCAAAAATATGCGCCATCCCGACGGCCAAGCTCGGCGCCCCACCCGTCCGAGCAAAGAGCGTTTGTTCGCCGATGTCTTGCGCCAGCACCGACATTTGTTCGGTTGTAACCGGGAATCCCCACCCGCTGATAGTAGCAGTGGCAGCTTCTGCGGTCGCGCTGACCACACCAGCCGGACTGTTGATGGCGAAATACACCCCCGGCTCCAGCGCCGCCGCCGCAATCATCGCCATAATCGCGACAAAGGACTCCATCAGCATCGCGCCGTAGCCGATCATCTGCGCATCGGTCTCTCGACAGAGCAACTTGGGAGTCGTGCCGGAAGAGATCAACGAGTGAAAACCGGAGATTGCCCCACAGGCAATGGTAATAAAGGCAAAGGGAAAGACCCCGCCGGCAAAGATCGGGCCGGTACCGTCGACGAACCGGGTGATCGCCGGCAGGTGGATCTCTGGTCGCAGGACCAGAATGCCGACGGCTAAGGCAACCACCGTGCCGATCTTGATGAAGGTACTAAGATAATCACGCGGCGCGAGCAGCAACCAAACCGGCAACACCGAAGCGGCAAAACCGTAGGCAACGATCATCAAAGCTAATTGCGGGCCGGTGAAGGTAAACCACGTCGCGATCACAGGATGTTCGTCCACCCACCGACCGCCGATAAGCGCCAGCGCCAGTAAGACCAGCCCAATAATAGTGGTCTCAAGCACTTTCCCCGGTCGCAGAAGCCGCATATACCAGCCCATCAAGAGGGCGATCGGGATCGTCGCACCGACAGTGAATGTGCCCCACGGGCTGCTCTTGAGCGCGTTAGTGACCACCAGCCCGAGGACGGCAATGAGGATCACCATAATCATGAGGATACTGATGAGCGCGACAAAGCCGCCCAGTGGACTGATTTCTTCTCTGGCCATTTGTCCCAAAGATTTCGCTTCCCGGCGTAGTGAGCCGGCGAGTACGCAGAAATCTTGCACCGCTCCGCCAAGGACGACACCGGCTAAGATCCACAACGTTCCAGGTAAATAACCAAACTGCGCGGCTAAGGTGGGGCCAATCAACGGTCCGGGACCGGCAATGGCGGCAAAGTGGTGCCCGAACACCACCCAGCGGTTAGTAGGAACAAAATCACGCCCGTCGTTGAGACGTTCAGCCGGGGTCTGATGGATATCATCGAGACAGAGCACCTTGGCAGCCAGAAAGCTACTGTAGAAACGGTAGCCAATTGCATACACGCACACTGCCGCGACCACAAACCAGGTAGCGTTGATACTTTCTCCGCGGTTTGTCGCGATCACACTAATCGCCCACGCGCCAATGCAAGCCGCAGTAATCCAGATCAGGCGTGAGACCCACTGCATGATGCTCCCTCCTTATGCGCCGCGGTCGAGTCAGACAAGCCGCGGATGTCCTTTTCTCTATAATGAAGTAGGCGAGAAGAGAAGCAGAGAGCGAAAGCTTGCGCTGGAATTCGTTTTACTTATTCCAGCCTACGCGCCCTAGCGCAGAGGCGGGTTTCAAATCCGCCCTACAGTGAGTATCGGTCTCTATCTCACGAATAGGTGCTACCGCTCTACCACAAGGACCGCGATCGGATAAGCAAAATAGATCTTCTCTCCACGGCGATGGACGTCCATCCCCAGGCCATCGTGCGGCAGCGCGTCAATGAATATCTGGCGAATCTTGTCGGCGTCACCAGGATTGGGAAATGAACGCTGCAGGGTGTCTTCTACCTCAGCTTCAACGCGGTAGAAGGTCGTGCGCGGTGCGGGAAGAGATACCTGGCGGAACAGATCCGCTAACTCGGTCAGTGGTAGGCCACGGGTATGGGAAGGGTCGCGCAGCTTTTCCATCCGATTGTAAGCTGCGGCCTTTGCCGGGTCTGGCGAGGCGACCACATCGATCACCACCACCTTCCCGCCTGGCGCGCACACCCGTTTCATCTCGGCTAGCACCGCTCGAGGCTCGGGAAAATGGTGAAATGCGTAACGAGAAGTGACGATAGAAAATGACGCATCGGCGTACGGCAATGGCGCGACATCACCGACTTGCCACGTCACGTTGGTGACCTTTTTGGTTTGTTGAAGTTTTCGCGCCTGCTCGATCATCGCCGGCGTAAGGTCAATACCGGTGGCATGACGCGCCACTTGGGCGAGGGCGCACACCACAAGGCCAGGACCGCAGGCCACGTCGAGTGCGGTGTCGTGCGACCCGACGCCGGTAAAATCAATGACCAGCTTGAGCGCTTCCTCATCTTGAATGCCGGGCGCGGTCGCGAAGGGAATTGCCTGTTTAGTGAATTGATCACGGATGAGGTCTTGATGGGTGGACATTGCTTTGCCTTTCTGGCGCAACCGCAGGGCACGACACATCGTGCCCTCACAAGGATCTATTTTTGCAGTCTCTCTCGCACCAGCCGTCCCATCTCCGTACAACTGACCAAGCGGCACTCCGGCTGAGTGATATCCCCAGTGCGGTAGCCATTGGCAAGCACCTCATCTACGGCTTTTTCAATCGCTTGGGCAGGCTGCTCTTGATCGAACGAGAGACGCAGCATCAAAGCGGTAGAAAGAATAGCCGCGAGCGGATTGGCTTTATTCTGGCCAGCAATGTCCGGCGCCGTCCCGTGGATAGGTTCATACAAGCCACGCTTCCCTTCCCCGAGTGAGGCCGAAGGCAGAAGGCCCATTGAGCCGGCCAGCATCGAGGCTTCGTCGGTGAGAATATCGCCGAACATGTTTTCTGCGGCAATGACATCAAAATCCCGCGGACGGCGAATCAGGTGCATCGACATCGAATCGACCAGCACATCCTCATATTGCACGTCCGGGTATTCGTTGGCGACCTCATGCGCGACTTCACGCCACATTCGCGATGTGGCCATAATATTGGCCTTATCAACCGAGGTGACTTTCTTGCGCCGCTTGCGGGCCAACTCGAATGACGCTCGCATCAGCCGCGCAACTTCGCCCTCGGTGTAGAAAATCGTGTCCACCGCCTCACGCCCGGCGGCGCCGGTGCGACGTTCGCTCGGTCGGCCGTAGTAGACTCCGCCAGTCAGCTCGCGCACGACGACGAGATCTACTCCCTCTAGCACCTCAGGTTTAAGCGTAGAGGAATTGATCAAATGGCGGTTGACTTGCACTGGCCGTAAGTTGGCAAACAGCCCGAGTTCCTTGCGCAATCCGAGAATCGCCTGTTCAGGTCGAACCGAAGATTTTGGGTCGTCCCACTTCGGCCCGCCGACCGCGCCGAGTAACACGGCCTCACTTTCTTTAGCGGTCCGTAGCGCCGAATCAGTCAGCGCGACTCCGTGCGCATCGATCGAACACCCGCCAGCGAGCACGGGTTCGCAGGCAAAGCTTAAGCTAAAGCGCTTTTCCACAATCTTGAGCGCTTCCAGTGCTTCTCTCATGACCTCCGGTCCGATGCCGTCCCCGGCAAACACCGCCACTTTATATGCCATGTGTCACTCCTTGTTTTCTTCTCTTGGAAAGGTGGGCGGTACCCACCCTCCACCACTCAGCACTCATTACTCGTTACGCACTACCGTTCACGGCCCTTCCCGATGCAGGCCGGCCTGGTGGCCATAGCGTTCGCGGTGAGCGAGTTTATTGAGCGCATTCACGAAGGCTAACGCACTCGCCATAATGATATCCGTGTGTGATCCTTGCCCATTCACCGAGGTGCCGTTCTCACGGATCAGGCAAGTGACTTCGCCCTGCGCATCGGTCCCGCCAGTAATTGATTTCACCGCATAGCGCTCGAGCTTGGGCTCGATTCCGGCAATCTTGGCAATGGCCTTGTAGCAGGCATCAACCATGCCGTCACCCGAGGCGCTATCAAGAGACTCTTCGCCGTTGACCTTCATTTTTACCGTCGCGTGCGGCACCGCCATGCTTGATGAGGTCACGTTGAGATAGACGAGCTCATACTTATCCGGCAGTCGCACCGTTTCTTCGGTTACAATCGCGATCAGATCCTCATCGTAGACATTTTTCTTTTTGTCGGCTAACGCCTTGAAGCGCTCGAAGGCTTTATTCATATCAGTACCAGAGTAATCAATACCGAGATGTTTCAGCCGATCAATGAACGCATGCCGCCCGGAGTGTTTTCCCAAGACGAGCCGATTGCTATCGAGACCAATCACTTGGGGCTGCATGATTTCGTAAGTGAGTTTGTATTTGAGGACCCCATCCTGATGGATCCCGGCTTCGTGAGCGAAAGCATTGGCACCCACGATGGGCTTATTCTGAGGGACACTGAGACCCGTGACCTGCGACAGTAACTGGCTTGACGAATAGATTTGCTCAGCCGCGACATTGGTTTTCACGTGCGCGAAAACATCTTCCCGCGTCTTGAGGGCCATCACTACCTCTTCCATCGAGGTATTGCCGGCGCGTTCGCCAATGCCGTTGATCGTACACTCGACTTGACGCGCCCCGTTTTCGATTGCCGCCAGCGAGTTTGCCACCGCGAGGCCCAAGTCGTTATGGCAATGCGCACTCCAGGTGACTTTGTTGCCACCCGGAACCTTTTCCCGCAAAAATTTGAACAGCGCGCCGTATTGATGAGGAATGGCGTAGCCGACCGTATCCGGGACGTTGACCGTTACAGCTCCAGCTTTGATCGCCTCGCCGAAGATTTGCACGAGATATTCTGGGTCCGTCCGCGAGGCGTCCTCGGCCGAGAACTCGATATAGTCGAGATACTTCTTGGCAAAGCCGACCGCCCACACCGCGGCGTCAAGCGCTTCCTGGCGGCTCATCATCAGCTTGTGCTTGAGGTGAATATCCGAGGTGGCAATAAAAATATGAATCCCCGGATGTTTGGCTTTTTCCACCGCCTTGACCGCGCGGACGACATCCGCCTCTTTGGTGCGTGCAAGACTCAGGACGATGGGGTGGGTGGCCAGTTCCGCAACACGCTGGACCGATTCAAAGTCTCCGTCCGACGAGGCGGCGAACCCTGCCTCAATCACGTCAACGTTGAGCTTCTCAAGCTGGCGCGCGATCATGACCTTTTCTTCGATATTCATCGTCGCGCCCGGAGACTGCTCCCCGTCCCGCAAGGTCGTGTCAAAAATCTTGACGAGTTCCCGTTCCATAACTTCCTCCTTCAGTGTCGCAAAACATTAGCGCCGACTACCGGCTTGTTAATCGATACGGTGATATTGGTCATTTGCGAAAGCAGTTGACTCGTCGCATAGAGTTGCTCGGCGACAATACCGGTTGTGACCTTGGTAAACGCGTCCTCGCGGGTCCTGAGCGCCATCACCACCTCTTCCAACGAAGTGTTGCCCGCCCGTTCGCCAATCCCGTTGATCGTACACTCGACTTGTCGCGCCCCGTTTTCGATCGCGGCAAGTGAGTTGGCTACTGCTAGTCCGAGCTCATTATGACAATGCACGCTCCAGGTCACCGTCTTTGCATTGGCAACGTGCTTGCGGAGAAATTTGTACAGCGCACCGAATTGGCGAGGAAGCGCCTGGCCGGTTGAGTCAGGGACGCTGACCGTGGTTGCACCAGCGCGAATGACCTCACCGAAGATCTGGACGAGATAGTCGGGGTCACTACGCGAGGCATCCTGGGCAGAAAATGCGATATGGTCGAGGCGCTCCTTTGCATAACCAACGGCAGAGACGGCCGTATCAAGTGCTTGCTGACGGCTCATCCTGACCTTAGTCAAAAAAGAGTCGGAGGTCGGAATGAAAATATTAATCCCCGGCTTCCGCGCTTGCGCTACTCCCTGGAAGACTCGCTCCATATCCTTGCGATTCACCCGTGAGAGGCCAAAGACGACAGGACCGGTTACTGCCTCTGCGATCGACCGCATCGATTCAATTTCCAGGGGGCCGCCAAAGCCGATTTCGATGGCATCAACATCGAGTTGCTCAAGTTGCTGAGCAACTCGCACTTTTTGTTCGAGGCTGAGAGTCGCGCCCGAGTTTCGTAGACCGTCCCGTAAAGTGGTATCGAAGATTTTTACCTTATCCCGTTTCATCATTACCCTCACTCACGTCATAAACGAAAAAGGGCTGCGGGTTTGCCCGCAGCCCTTAAAAAGCAAGAGGCCACGAGCCGGTAATCCCCGCCCGTGGCCTCCGAGAGTCAATTGCGCCTTACGCGCTCCTCTCGGACCCCCCAGGCGGGATGGTAAGCAGCAAGCCCAGCAGCAGCCCTAGCTCCCCTAGCGACAGTCCAAGAGAAACGTTGCGTGTCATGGCTCTTTCCTATAACGAACTTTTCGTGTCGCTGTCAAGGCCGTGCATGGGTTCTTGCGGGTCCGATGAAATCTGGGGAACCTTAGCAGCCGGTTCCTGCGCCGTGCGGAGCCGCGCAATCGTTCTCATTGGACCAGAGAGAGCATAGAGTGAGAAAAGGCTAAACAGCATGATTTGTGGTTCAGCAATGGTTAATTGGATCACAATGATCCCAGCGATCAAGATCCAAAACGGCTGGCGATGGCGGAGGTGAAGATCCTTAAAGCTGTAGTAAGGAACTGTGCTGACCATCAAACCTGCCAACGCATAAATCAGGAGCAGCAAGGTGATACGCTTATGGGTCGCCCCTTCCCCGCCCAGGAAGTAATACATCAGGATCGTCGTCCCTACCACCGCGGCCGCTGCCGGGATAGGCAGTCCGACAAAACTTTTTTTATCCACAACCTCGACTTGGACATTGAAGCGTGCCAGGCGTAGCGCTCCACAAATCACATAGAGAGAGGCCGCAAGCCATCCCCAGACCCCCCACGGCTCGAGGGCCCAGCGATACGCTAACACTCCCGGAGCAACGCCAAAGGCGACGAGGTCCGCCAGCGAATCGTATTGTACGCCAAAAGAGCTCGACGTATGGGTCATACGCGCAATACGGCCATCAAGCGCATCAAACACGAGCGCGACCAGGACCGCAGTCGCCGCGATAAGATACTCTTCTCTGAGGGTCGAGATAACGGAGAAAAAGCCGCAGAAGAGTCCACCAGTGGTGAACAAATTAGGCAGCAGATAGACCCCTTTGCGCAGTGGGGGAGTTATGTTTTTGCGTTCCTGGAATGCGCGAATTCGCGTCGGCAGAACACGAACCTTCGGACGACGACTGTTCATCATCAGCCTTTCTTGTCTGGTTCACCGCCTAGGGGTGGGCAAAAAGCCAAACTTATAAATACTCCCCCAAAATAGTCTCCCCGCCCTTCACATATTGTCCGACTTGGACTTTGACCTCGACCTTCGCGGCGCAGTACACATCAACTCGCGATCCCAGCATAATCATCCCGTAGCGGTCTCCTTGGTGAACCTGTTCTCCACCTTTGAGGTGACAAATGATCCTGCGCGCGAGCATACCAGCAACTTGCACCAAAAGCACCCGTCGCCCCTGGGAGTCTCGCACAATGACGGCATTCTGTTCGTTTACTTCGGCCGCGTCGGTGGCAAAGGCGGGGCGAAATTTCCCCGCCTGATAGTGAACAGTCTCTACTCTGCCAGAGATTGGCAGCCGATTTACATGGACATCGAGAGGGGACATAAAGATACCAACGCGTGCTGCCGGGGCAGCGAGAAACCGTTTTTCCTGCACATCCTGTTCTATGGTGACGACCCGTCCGTCTGCGGGAGCGACAATGAATCGATCGTCCCCGGGTGCAGTCCGTTCGGGGTCACGAAAAAAGAACGCGACGAACAGCGTGAGGGCAAGGAAAATCAACCCGAGGGTCGGAAAACCGAGAAGATTGAGGGCGAGGCAGACGAGGCCGAGGCCGAAGATGCGGGAATGTCCCTCACGAGCGAAGTGCATTGGAGGATTGGGGCTAGGGGCTGGGGGTTAGGGGCTCGTCCCCACCCCACCCGACCTCAAGTCCCTAGTCTCTAGTTTTTCGCCTTATCAACCAGGCGATTACGCTGGAGCCACGGCATCATCCCGCGCAAATTGGTACCGACTTTCTCAGCTTTATGGTTTTCCCCTTCACGACGAAGCTCTTTGAAATGGGGAAGGCCAACGCGATATTCGGTGATCCACTCGTCAGCAAATTTGCCGGATTGGATGTCAGCGAGAATCTTTTTCATCGCCGCACGACTGTCTTGGCCAATGATTTTTTTCCCACGGGTCATGTCGCCATACTCGGCAGTGTTGCTGATCGAGTAGCGCATATTGGAAATCCCACCTTCATAGACTAGGTCAACAATCAGTTTCATTTCATGGATACACTCAAAATAAGCCATCTCCGGTGCATACCCGGCCTCGACCAGCGTCTCAAAACCGGCGCGCATTAATTCCGTCAGACCACCGCACAGCACGGACTGTTCGCCAAATAGATCGGTCTCGGTTTCTTCGCGAAAATTAGTTTCGAGGATTGCCGCCCGCCCACCGCCAATAGCCGAGGCATAGGCAAGCGCGATTTGTTTACTGTTGCCCGATGGATCTTGGGCGACCGCGATCAGACAAGGAACGCCTTGCCCCTTCTCAAATTCACTGCGGACAAGATGGCCAGGGCCTTTGGGGGCAACCATGAATACGTTGACATCCGCGGGCGGAACAATTTTCTTAAAGTGAATATTGAACCCGTGAGCACAGGCGAGGTATTTGCCGGGCTTGAGGTTCGCGCGAATAGCTGACTCATACATCTCGCTCGCGACTTCATCAGGAGTGACGATCATAATGACGTCGGCTTCGATTGCGGCCTGCGCGACTTCCCGTACTGGGAAACCAGCCTGCTCTGCTTTCGCCCAAGAGCTGCTCCCTTTTTTGAGACCAATACATACGTCCATCCCACTATCACGTAAGTTCAGCGCATGAGCGTGGCCTTGGCTGCCGTAGCCGATGATAGCAATCTTTTTTCCCTTCAAGAGGGAAAGATCAGCGTCTTTATCGTAGTAGATATTCATGATGCCTTCTCCTTCTTCGTTTTCCCTTTCAACTCGACAACTTCACCACGAGCCGAGTCAGTGAACGCCTGCGTCCCGCGTTGCATCGCTACCTTCCCTGTGCGGACAACCTCCTTGATCCCCAACGGTTTGCACAGGTTCAAGAAAGCCGTGATTTTGTCATCATCACCGGTGATCTCGATAATGTATGAACGCGGGTCAACATCGATGACTTTTGCCCGAAAGATGTTGACGATGTTGAGCACCTCGGCCCGCGTTCGTTCTTCAACTGACACCTTAATCAGGGCCATTTCTCGCTCAACATGAGCGGATTCTTGGAAGTCGATGACTTTGATAACGCAGACCAATTTATTGAGTTGTTTGGTAATCTGCTCGACGATTTGATCATCGCCACTCGTCACCAAAGTGATACGGGAAAGCGAAGGATCGAGGGTTTTAGCGACGGTGAGGCTTTCGATGTTGAATCCCCGCCCACTAAACAGACCAGCGACGCGGGCGAGGACGCCAAATTCATTTTCAACCAGAATAGAGATGGTGTGGTCCATGCATTCTCATGGAGAATCAGGGTGAGCCGCAAAGGGAAGCAGGCAGAGAGGAGACTCTCACCACCACACACCCCCACCTGGTCCGACCGGTCAGGAGGGAGACACGCTCCCTTTATGCTGCGGGCTGCCGGTAGCGAGACAAGATCTCCATCATCTTGTCTTTGCCGGCAAGCTTTTGTTTCTGAATCCGCTTCTGCTCGATTTCTTCCTCTTCCGTCAGGTACGGTCTTTGTCGCAGGTCTTCTAAGCGCCGCTTGAGCTCTATGTGCTCTTCATAATGCCGGCGCAGTTCGAGGTCGGTATCCATCAGCGAGCGGATCAGGCTTTCTTCTCTGAGTTCCATAGTTCCTCCCTGACAGAAGAAAAACGTTCAAACTCTAATACAGGCTACCCGAACTTGTCAACGACAGCAAACCATTTTTGGCAGTTTTCTTTTTACCGTGCATGCTCTGCCTGAGCTTGTTTCGCTTCCTGAATAATTTTTTCCGTTAGATGGTGCGGGACTTCTTCGTAGTGAGAAAATTCCAGCTGGAAAGTGCCGCGGCCGCTAGTCATCGAGCGGAGGTCCGGCGCGTAGGAAAGAATCTCTGACATGGGCACCGCGGCTTTAATAATCTGATTATGTCCTTTAGCATCAACGCTCAGGAGCCGTCCCCGTCTGCGGTTGAGATCACCAGTAATATCGCCAATGTACTCCTCGGGGACAGTCACTTCTGCGGTCATAATGGGCTCGAGGATCACCGGTCTGGCTTTTTCGATTGCGTTCTGCACTCCCAGTGACCCAGCGATCTGAAAAGCAAGATCCGAAGAATCCACTTCGTGGTATGACCCATCATAGAGCACCACTCGAATGTCCACCAGCGGATAGTTGGCAAGATAGCCTTTCGCTAAGGCATTGCGCACGCCTTTTTCTACCGAGGGAATATACTGCCGTGGAATTGCTCCGCCTTTGATTTCGTCGACAAACTCAACCCCCTTACCCCGTGACAAGGGCTCAATGCGGATCCAGGTATCGCCGAACTGGCCACGCCCACCAGTCTGCTTCTTCAGTCGCCCTTGGGCATCAGCCTTCCCGTTAATCGTTTCTCGATAGGGAACTTTCGGGGCTTTGAGTTCAACCTCAACGCCGTATTTGCGCTTGAGCTTCTCCACCGTCACTTCGATATGCAACTGTCCAGCTCCGGACAGCAGGATGTCGTTGTTCTGGGGATCGCGGCCCACCTTGAGTGCGGCATCCTCCTCGGTCAATTTGTGTAGCGAGGTCATAATTTTTTCCTCGTCTCCACGCGTTTTTAAACCAAGAGCAAAAGAGATGACTGGAGCAAAGTCCACCATGGGGGCGAACACTACTGGCGCTTTTTCATCACATAAGGTATCCCCGGTATGACTATCCTTGAGCTTGGCCACCGCAACGATGTCTCCTGGAAGGGCCGAAGCGATGGGCTGTTGCTTTTTCCCGTCGAGATGAAAGAGTTGTCCTAGACGTTCTCGCACGTCACGTGTCGAGTTGTAGACCACCGAATCACTATCGACTTTTCCGGAGCGCACGACGAACACCGACAAGCGTCCGGTGGGGGAATCAAGCGATTTAAACACTTGAGCCGAGAGCGGCGCGGTCGGGTCAGGTTTTCGCTCCACTGTTTCATGGGTCTTAGGATGGGTGCCGGTCACCGCTGGGTGATCAGCCGGAGACGGGAGATACTCAATAATGGCATCCAGAAGTGATTGCACGCCAAACCCGCGTAACCCAGAGCCACACAGTACCGGGAAGAGGCGTGCAGACACAACTCCGTCGCGGAGGGCTTGCTTGAGCTCTGCGGTGCTAATTTCCCCGCCTTCCAAATAGCGCGTCAGCAGTTCATCGTTCATTTCGGCCACGGCTTCAACCAGCTTCTCGCGATACTCGTCCGCCTCAGCTTGCAGGTCCGCCGGAATGTCTTCTTCTTTGACAGCGCCATTCTCGCCCTGAAACATCAGCGCTTTCATATTCAGCAGGTCGACCACGCCACGGAAGTTCGCTTGTGCGCCAATCGGCACCTGAATGGCAACCAGCTTAGTCTCGAGCGTCTTGTTCATCTCAGTGAGGGCTTTTTCCAGAGAGCCTTCTTCGCGGTCCATGCGCGTGAGATAAACGAGCCGAGGCAACCCAAGTTCATTCGCCCATCCCCACAGCCGCTCGCTTTCAACTTTGAGATGGCCGGAGGGATGGCCGAGGAAAATTGCTCCACTCATTGCCTCCATCGCGCAGCGGGTGTCCAGAAGAAAGTTCGCATAGCCAGGGGGGTCGATGGCAATGACTTCGTGCCGTTTCCATGACAAGGTGTGAAATGCGGTTGACAACGTGATCTTGCGTCGGATCTCTTCGGGTTCAAAATCGAACGCGGAACTGCCATCATCGGTGCGTCCCATACGTGTGGTCGCGCCAGCGGCAAATAATAAGGCTTCCCCTAAGGACGTTTTGCCCGCTCCGCCTTCAGCCAATAGGCCGACCGTTCTCATACGGCGGATGTCATCAACAGCCATAGTGCCCTCCTCTTTATGAACGCTTAGCAATTAGCTGTTCGCTGTTCGCAAAAAAGAGAAGTATTTCAAATTTCTTTCTGTCTTCTTTGCGCTAATCGCTGATCGCTAACAGCTAATAGCCTTCTTCACTGATTTCTCTCGTAGAGAATGCGTAACCCTTCTAGCGTAAGAAATTCATCAACCTCTTCGATGCTGGTCGATTCTTCCGCAATCAGTTGGGCGAATCCGCCTGTGGCAATGATTCGTGCTTTCACTTTGTGCTCTTTTTGGATGCGCTCGACCATGCCATCAACCAGGGCAGTGTAGCCATAAAATATCCCCGCTTGGATGGCATGGACCGTGTTACGCCCTACAACATGTGGAGGTTTCACTAACTCGACGCGATAGAGCTTCGCCGTCTTATGGAATAGCGCATCGAGCGAGATGCCCACGCCAGGCACGATCACTCCACCGAGGTATTCCCCTGCTTTGGTTACGTAATCGAAGGTCGTCGCCGTCCCAAAGTCAACGACAATCGTGACATCGTGATAACGCTCGTAAGCGGCCACTGCATTGACAATACGATCCGCCCCAACCTCGCGCGGGTTATCGTACAAAATCGGCATACCAGTCTTAATTCCTGGGCCGACCATGAGCGGGGTAAGACGGAAGTACTTGTGCGCCAATTCTTCCATCACCTTGTTCATGGGCGGCACCACACTCGAGACGGCAAGCCCCTGAACGGTAGAAAATACCAATTCAGACGACGAAAATAAACTGCGAAGCAAGACACCGTACTCATCTGCCGTACGTTCCGCCTCGGTCAGCAAGCGCCAGTGATAGGCGAGCTTCTTGCCTTGGTAGAGTCCGATTACGGTATGGGTGTTGCCGACATCAACGACGAGGATCATAGTCGTCTCCGTAGTTGTATCCCTCGATCACCGTTACATCTCCCGCCAGCAAGCGATGTTGTTTCCCACTTCCTTCTCCCTGCACCAGCAGCGCACCATCAGCGTCCATCCCCAGGACGTGTCCTGCGATTGTTCCTTCTGGCGCCGCGACAACGATCCGCTTACCGATCAAATAGGCAGCATATTTTTCCCAGGTTGATCGCAGCGCAGAGAAGCCCTCTTCTAGCCACAGAACATAAAATTTCTCAAGATGGGTCAGGAGACTGTCGGTAAAGACGCTCCGGTCTACCGTTCGGCCACCAGTCAGCAGGAGCGATGAGGCTTTCTCACGCAGCTCTTCAGGAAAAGCGGAAGCTGTCGCATTGATATTCACGCCAATCCCTAAAATCACCGCTCGCAGCACGTCTCCTTCAGTTTGCATCTCTGCCAAAATGCCGCAGACCTTCTTCCCATCGATTAAGATGTCGTTCGGCCACTTGATAGTCGGGGAAAGCTGACACACTTCGGCAATGGCATCAACGACCGCGACTGCGGCCAAGAGACTGAGTTGGGGTGCAATCGTCGCCAACACGGGCGGTCGAAGAATGACGGAAAGGTAAAGATTGACCCCAGCAGGAGAGACCCAGGTCCGCCCGAGTCGGCCCTTGCCGCCACTCTGAGCGTCGGCAATGACACTGGTTCCTTCAGGCGCTCCCTCACGGGCGAGGCGAGCCGCATAGGTATTGGTCGAATCAAGCGTCGGGAAAAAATGGAGTGGTTGACCGAGGAGCTGAGTTCGTAGCTGGAGGCGAAGCGTGGTGGCAAAATCTGGGACGACAGAATCACTCATATTTTTTGCGTTTGAGCGCTGGACTCAGTGCGAAGGACCTCAAGACTCATACTTAGATCTACAGCCGGAGCGGAATGCGTCAACACCCCGACCGAAATAAAATCGACGCCGGTTTCTGCAACCTCCCGTACGCGCTCGAAGCTCATAGTTCCCGAGGCTTCAAGCAGCGCCTGACCGCTTACCAACTGAACCGCTTCCGCCATTCGCGACGTGGTCATATTGTCGAGCAAGATAACATCAGCCCGCGCATCGAGCGCTTCTTGCACCTCGGCTAGCGTCGTACATTCGACTTCGATACGCAAGAGGGCTGAAGCGCGTTCTCTGGCCTGGCGCACAGCGGCCCCGACACCCCCACATACCGCACTGTGATTGTCCTTGATCAGAATACCGTCGTCGAGTCCCATGCGATGGTTAGTCCCACCGCCTTGCGTCACTGCATACTTATCGAGCAGACGAAACCCGGGGAGCGTTTTGCGGGTGTCGATAATCTTGCATTTCGTTCCGGCTACTGCATCAACAAACCGTCGTGTCAACGTCGCCACGCCAGAAAGATGCTGAAGGAAGTTCAACAGTGTCCGCTCGGCAATCAGTAAGGCCGCGGCATTGCCCCACATCTCGACCGTAAGCTGCCCTCGCTTGATCGCCGCCCCTTCAACCACGAGCAGGCGAACGTTAGCCGCGGGATCAACCAAGAACAGGATTCGTTCAGCTAACGGTAGGCCAGCGATGACGAGATCAGCTTTGGCCATGATTTTCCCGTACGCTCTACGATCCGGCGCAATAGTCGCCAGGGTGGTAACATCGCCGCGGCCGAGATCTTCTTCCAAGGCAGTGGCGATCAGCCGGACAACGGCGGGATGGTTAAAAGGATGCATAGTCAGTTAGCGCTCAGCTTTCAGCGATCAGCATTTAAGGTTTTAGGCTATAGGCTTCAGGCTGAAGGGCCTTACCCTTACAGCCTATAGCCTGCGGCCTGTAGCCTCAGGTTTGAATCTGTCGCAATCGTTCCAAGCTTTTCTCTAAACTCTGGCGCTTCTCTTCTAGTTGCGCTGCACGTTCTCGCTCTTTTTCCACCACTTCTTCTGGGGCGCGTTCGACAAACTTGGCATCATCAAGCTTGCGTTGGACACCAGTGAGATCATTCGCCACTTTGCCGATTTCGCGCTCCAGCCGTTTGTTCTCCTCCTGGAGATTCACCAAACCCGCGAGCGGCACATGAATTTCTGCTCCCTCCACCATCGCCAGGGCGGCGCCGCGCGGACGTTCCCCGTCCGCCTGATAGCGCACTTCACTGATACGCGCGAGACGACGGACATAGGTCTCATGGGCGCGTAGTTCGGCTTCAACCCCGTCTGCGCTAGAAATCACAATCGCTGCCAATTCCTGTCCGGGTGGCAAGTTCATCTCCGAACGAATATTGCGGATCGAGCGGATCACCTCCATTAACAGATTCATGCGCCGTTCGGCTTCATCATCTACTAGGGCCGGATCAACCGCCGGATACGGCTGGACCATGATACTATTTTCGGTTCGAGCTGGGTGCAGAGCGTGCCAAATCTCTTCGGTAATGAACGGCATCAATGGGTGTAAGAGGCGAAGCGCTGTATCAAGCACCATTACCAGGACGGTCCTGGTACGTGCTTGTTCCGCTGCGTCAGAGCTGTCCAAGGAAATTTTGCTCAGTTCGAGGTACCAGTCACAGAACTCATGCCAGACGAACTGGTACAGGAGCGCCGCGACGTCATTGAAGCGGTACTCATCCAGCGCTTGGCGCACTTCACCAATGGTGCGATGCAAACGGGAGAGGATCCAACGATCGGCAAGGCTCAGCCGATTGCGCCCCTCTCCTCTCTCTGTCTCTATCTCTGTCTTTCCCTCCGGCCCCTGTAGAAGGACAAACCGCCCGGCATTCCACACCTTGTTGGCAAAATTACGATAGCCGGTGATCCGATCGGCCGAGAGGCGGATGTCACGGCCCATGGCGGAAAGCGCCGTCAGGGTGAAACGCAGGGCATCAGTACCATAGGTCGCCATGACATCCAGCGGGTCGATCACGTTCCCTTTCGACTTCGACATCTTCTGGCCGCGCTCGTCGCGCACCAGGGCGTGGATGTAGACATGACGAAATGGCACAGCGCCCATAAATTTCAGGCCTAACATCATCATGCGCGCGACCCAAAAGAAGATGATGTCAAAGCCGGTCACTAAAGTAGAAGTCGGATAGAAGGTCTTGAGATCTTCTGTTTGCTCGGGCCAGCCCATGGTTGAGAAGGGCCAGAGTCCTGAACTGAACCAGGTATCGAGCACGTCGGTTTCTTGAGTGACGCTGGTCGAGCCACATTTGATACAGGCTGTGACATCTTCACGCGAGACGATCATCTCGCCGCAGGTATCACAGTACCAGGCAGGAATGCGGTGACCCCACCATAATTGGCGCGAGATACACCAATCGCGAATGTTCTCCATCCAGGCAAAATAGGTTTTCTCCCAGTGGGTAGGGAAAAACTGCGTCCGGCCATCTTTGACCGCAGCCAGCGCCACTTCGGCGAGCGGCGTAATCCGCACGAACCACTGATCAGAGAGAAAAGGTTCGACCACCGTGCGGCAGCGATAGCAGTGGCCGAGCATAATCTTGTAGGGCTCGGTACGGATGAGCGCCCCGGACTGCTGGAGATCCTCGACCAATTGGGCGCGGCAGGCATAGCGGTCCATGCCGACATAGGGACCGGCTTCGGCAGTCATTCGCGCCTGTTCATCAAGGATCGAGATTGTCGCCAGGCCATGGGCTTTGCCAATCTCAAAGTCGGTGAAGTCGTGGGCCGGGGTTACCTTCAGCGCACCGGTGCCAAACTCCTTGTCTACATGCGCATCAGCAATCACTGGAATTTGGCGGCCAATGATCGGTAACGTCAAAGTCTTACCAATCAAGTCACGGTAGCGCTCGTCTTCGGGATGTACCGCCACCGCAGTGTCACCAAGCATCGTTTCTGGTCGAGTGGTAGCAATGGTTACCGATCCTTTGCCATCGCTCCGTGGATAGCTCAGGTAATACAACTGACCGTCACTTTCTTGCTGCTCGACTTCCAGATCCGATAATGCCGTCTGACAGCGTGGGCACCAGTTGATGAGATACCGACCCCGATAGATCAGCCCTTCCTCATAGAGGCGGACAAAGACTTCGCGCACCGCACGCGAGAGCCCCGCATCCATGGTAAAGCGCTCGCGTGACCAATCGCACGACACCCCGAGTGCTTTAAGCTGGTTGACGATGTGGCCGCCCGATTCAGCTCTCCAGATCCACACGCGCTCAATAAATTTTTCCCGACCAAGCTGCCAACGATCGGTCCCCTGTTCCAAGAGTTGGCGTTCGACCACGTTCTGGGTGGCGATACCAGCATGGTCTGTTCCCGGCACCCACAGCACGCGGTATCCGTCCATTCGCTTATAGCGACAGAGAATATCTTGCAGCGTGTTGTTGATGGCATGGCCCATGTGCAGCGAGCCAGTGATGTTAGGCGGTGGAATCACCATGGAGAACGGTGGGCCGGTGGGATGATGTTCCGGGCGGAAGTAACCCTTCTTCATCCAGAAAGGAAACCACCGTTTCTCTACTATGCCTGGGTCGTATGTTTTATCGAGTGCCATAAATGAATAAGAAAGGGGGCTGCTCTTTATAGCAAACAGAGCAGCACCCCTCGACGGGGTCAGTGCGAAAGGGGGGACTTGAACCCCCACGGGGGATTAGCCCACAGGATCCTGAATCCTGCGCGTCTGCCAGTTCCGCCACTTTCGCGTGTAGGAAAATCAGGCACTTAGCGATTGTTTAATCTAGCCTGAGACGGGGTTGTGCCCAAAATTGTGCCCATCAAAAAAGGAAAAAGCACGGCTGAGCTTCTGAGCCGCTTCTCGTAAGTCGCCTTCACTGACAATATGATATCGATCGAAAACTGAACGAGTTTTGTGACCGCAAATTTGCATCGCTACTCTTTCAGGAATCCCCGCTCTAACCATATTACGCACCGCTGTGCGACGAAAGTCGTGGGGGATCTTAGCGACTATTTCAGATTCTTTGCAAGCCCTCTGCCACGACCCACGAATGTCTTTGATTCGTTTCCCATTGCGGTGGAAAACGAAAAGGCAATCAGGCCAATGGCTCAGGTGGTCAGCCCATTGCTGTTCGAGTAAGGCCCGCAAGTCCGATGGTAGGAAAAACAGCCTTCCATCGTCATTCTTGGTCGTGTTTACCTCTAAGCGTACCGTCCCTGCTTCTAGGTCTATTTGCTGCCAAGTGATTTGGAATACTTCATCCTTGAGTCGCCAGCCCGTCCAGTAGGCAAAGATGATAGGTGCTCGGAGTTCTTCAGGGAGCTTTGGTAGGATCTTGGCAAATTCCCACGCTTCAAAAAAGCCTTGTCGTGCATTGTGCAATTTTAGCGTCGGGATGTAGGGCTTGCGGATAATCTTTTCGGCTTGCAGCGCTAGATTGTACATACGTCGGAGCGCAGCCAATTCTAAACTGACCTCTCCATTACTCGCCTGCTCTTCCTGCCGTTTGGCAATGAAGCTTTTAATGTCGGCTGTAGTAATGTCATGGGCTCTTTTGCCTGCGAAGAATCGAGCAAGATGTTTTTTGACACGCCTCTGGGCAACATCGAGAGAACGGCGACCGTTGACTCGGTAGTCATTTAAGAAGTCTTCAGCCATATCTTCAAATGTGATCCGATCCGCAGCAGGACCAACAAACTTCCCTTCAGCAATTTGTCCGAGTCGAGTTTGTAGGATTCTGCGAGCTTCGGTTTTGTCGTTGGTTTCTGCTGATTCTCGTATCCGTTTTCCCTTCTCGTAATAGCTAATCCAATCTGAAGTCTGGACACATTTATAAAGCCGCCTCCAGATTGAGTTTAGCGTGCGGAGACAGCACGGCCCACAGCGCGGTCCCCTGGTCAAGCAGATGACAGACAACCGTAATCACACTCAGTTCCGAACGGCCCCGGCGGCGCGAGCGCACCTGCCGCAGCCAGGTCTGCTGCTGGGGATGGCCCAGCACGTGCGTCCCCAACTGGGTGAGGATGAGCAAAGCGGCAGCCACCAGCGCAAACATCCGTGCCCAGGCCTGAATGTGGGCAATCCGGGCCGCCGCAAAGCCCAACTCGCGTTTGGCATCGCGAAAGCCTTCCTCACAGCCAAAGCGGCGGGCATACTCGTGGGCCATGGTGAGCGCCGACAGCGGGCGATTGCTGACCAAGTGCCAGTATTCCCAGCGCCCCTTTTTGTTGCGTGCCCGCGCCTGCGTCACCCAACCGCGTTGGGGATTGCTGCGCAGACACCACAGGCGTCCCAAGGCCCGGCGGCGCGTCGTGTGGCGCAGGGGCAGGCTGCCCAATTTTTGCCACTGCTGGTCCAGACAGACTGTGATATTCGCCGGCAAGCGCAGCACGAAGGGCACCTGCAGCCGCGCCAACTCGGCCAGCAAGCGGCCGTCGCCAAAGCCCCGATCCGCCGTCAGCAGGAGGCGTTCCCGCTCCACCGTGGCCAACTCTCCCTCCACCACCTGCCGCAGAAAGGCCTGCTCTATGGCCCGTTGCTGTCCTTTGCGTGCTTGGGTTGTGTAGGCTTCCCAATACAGCGGCACCGCGCGGCGGCCCACAATCAGCGACGCCACCAACAGATGTTGCTGGTCCTCCGTCGTCCAATCGACCGCCACCCGCACGGTTCCCGTCCCGGGCAATTGCGTCACCACGACCTGGGCGTGGGCCTGGGCTTGAGGGCGATTATCCGGCAGTTGACACCAATCATGATTTATGTCATAACTCTTAATCATGAAGATCAACGAACTGTTGGCAAGGTTTGAGACTGAGAACGATTGCAAGAAATACTTGACTGAAC
>Ga0187894_10000307_pt1 | contig 66333 bp, 48 predicted proteins | sample GBC1701081metaG_FD_136650 | JGI IMG/M metagenome (GOLD analysis project Ga0187894, IMG submission 136650) | White microbial mat communities from a lava cave in the Kipuka Kanohina Cave System on the Island of Hawaii, USA - GBC170108-1 metaG ... | reverse complement strand
CTGGTCCTGGGCGCCATCTTCCTCACGCCGCGCGGCCCTCGTCGGCCGACCAGTCCCAGCGCTTCGACGGCCCTGCAGACGACCGATCCGGCACTGGTCGCGGACTATCGTGCCCAGTTAGCGGCGGCGGAACGGGCCGCCGACGCCGCCCGCCGCGCCCTGGCTGAGCAGCAGGCGCCGCACGACGACCCGATTGATCCGTCGCCCGCACTGGGGAGTGGCGCACCCGTCGATCCGGACGCCGCCGTCGACCAGGCACGCCGCCGCCGTGACTACGACAGCCTCTTTGCGGAGCAAGTCGTGTTTCGTGACGGCGCGGCGCGCGGCGGCCCCAGCAGCCCCCGCGGCGCGGCGTCGGCCGACCTCGAATCGGCCTTGCTCGCCGCCTGGACGCTCGCCCTGCAACGCGCCGGAGGGCCGGCCCCCCTCCCGCCGACGATCGCCCCGACACCGCCTGAGACGGCCCGCGATCCGTCCGCGACCACGACGCCGGCCCTCGCGCCGGGCGAGCGCCAGCCCCCCGAGAGCACCGGTCCTCGGACACGCCTCGTCCGCGGGACGATCCTCGAAGCCGTCTTGACCACCGCGATCGACGGCCACTTTGCGGGACCGGTCACCGCGCAAATCTCCACGCCGGTGTACTCGGCGGCCGGCGCGATCGTCATTCCCGCCGGCGCGCGGCTCCACGGCCACGCGCGCCCCGTGACCGCGCTGGACGATGAACGTCTCGCGGTGACGTTCGATCACCTCACCTTCCCCTCGCCGGATCCGCGGGTCGTGCCGCTGGCGCCGCAGGTCGCGTTGAGCCAAAGCGGGGCGACGGGACTCCGCGATCAGGTCGATCGTCACTATCTCCCGCTGTTCGGGGCCGCCGTCGCGGTCGGGGCGCTCGCGGGCTGGTCGACCGCGGTCGGCGGCGCGGGCAGTGACATCATCGTCGGCATCGGGACGAGCACTGAACAGACCACCGCACGCCTGCTGGAGCCGTTCCTGAATCGTCGACCGACCCATACGATTCGGCCGGGCCATCGGCTCCGAATCTTACTCACGCAGGATCTCGATCTGCCGGTGTACGACCCCGGAGCGGCGCCCCCGCGGCGCGCCACGCCCGAACCCTAACAGGAGGCTGTCATGCGTCTCTCTCGTATCTGCCGACGCACCCTGGTCGGCACAGGCGTGGTGTCTCTGCTCCTCGGGAGCGTGACGCCCGCGCGCAGTCAGTGGATCGTCAACGATCCGGCGAACACCGCCCAACACATCCTGATCGTCATTGAGACGATCTTGATCTACAACGAAACCCGACGGCTCCGGGACATCTGGGAGCAGTTTCGTCAACAGGTGCCGGCCGCGCAACGTGCCGGGTGGGCGATTGAGCCGACCCGGTGGCGCGTACATGGCGATCTCGAGGATCCGTGGGGCACCTACAATCCGCTCGCCCATGCCCTCGATCTCGGGGACCCCGACCACGCCGCGTATCTCGGCAGCGTCATTCCGTTACCGCGCTATCCCGCAGCCATCGCCGCGCGCCTCACGCCGATCCAACGGCAGCACGCGGCGCGCACCTACGCCACGCTCTTGCTGGCGGACGGCGCCGGGCGGGTGGCGGTCCAGACATCGGCCGATGCGCGCTGGCACGCGCGACGGGCGCTCGATGCGCTGGAGCAGGTGCAGCGCGACTTGTTGCACCCCGACGCGACCTACCACGGCAACATCGCCATGCTGCAGAAGATCGCCGGCACGCGCGTGCTCAGCGCGCGCACCACGGGGGTCGGCAATCAGCTCCTCGCCAGCCTGGTCGAGATGACATTGGCCGACCAGAAGGGACGCCGTGACACCGAAGTGCGCGCGCTCAATCGCGATCTGACCCGCCGCCTCCAGGTCCCCCAGGTCGCGCAGCAGACCATGCGCGGGAGCGACGACGCCCGTCTGGACATGTGGAGACGGCGATGACGCGTCCCCCCTCCCTCCGCGCACTCGTCGGTGTCTCGATGCTGACGGGGATCCTCGTCAGCGCACACCCCGTCCACGCGCAAGGCGCGGCGATTGTCCATGACCCCGTGATCTACATCCAGACCCTCCGGCAATTCCTGCAGCTTCTGCAGCAGCACGGTCAGGTGCAGGCGCAGCGCGAACTCTGGGAACGTCTGGCCCGACCGCTGCCCGCGGATCGGCCCGCGCGCTATGTCGTCCCTGGCACGCCGGGGCGACAGAGCCGCGGGACGGCGGACGACGATCTCTTCGGCCTCTACACGGCGCTGCGCGCGGCCATCGAGCACGGGGATCCCACCGGCCAGCGCTGGATGGACGCCGGGATCCCGTTCCTGCCGTATCCGGTCGCTGGCGCGCCCGCGCTCACGGCCACACAACGCCTGCATCGTGCGCGGCTCTCGACGCATCCGCTGACCACCGATGGCCTGGGGACGATGGCCGTGCATGCCCTGGCCTACCACCGCGACGGCCACCAGGCGACGACCCGTGTCCTCGATCAGCTCAGTGCCCGACTGGCGGCGGCGGGCGACCGCGGCAATCCGGCGCTGCTCCAACAGATCGCGGCCGCCGACTGGCACGGCGCGCATGAAGAGCATCTGCGGAACGTCTATCTCGCCTATCTCGTGGAAGGCCGGATCGCCGATCTCAAGCGGCAGCGGGACGCGCAGGTCCGGGCGCTCCTGATGCATGTCGCACGCCGCCACGCCGTGCCCCTCCTCGCACAGCAGACGACCCTCACCAGCGACCAAGCACGCCGTGATCTGTGGAGGCGACGACCATGAATCCGTTCTTCACGCTCCCGCAGATGCCCGAACCCTACGGCGCGCTGCGTGATGCCATTCAGCAGATGTTGCTCCAGTACCGCGATGTCTTTGTGCCCGCCGGCCTCAGTCTCTTCCAGGCCCTCGCGGTCATCCTTCTTGCCGTCTACGGGCTGAAAACCGCCTTCGGCGGCGCCGATCACGGGCTCGTCGGCTTCGCGCGGCTCGTGATGACGTTGACCATCGGCTACACGCTGATCACGTTCTACTCGACGCCCATTCCCGGCCTCGACACCACCCTGCCGGATCTCGTGCTCGCGCAGGTGACCTGGGCGGTCGAGCGCCTGCATACCAGTGCGATGACCGATCTCTTCGTGCTGGTCGATAGCGTGTTCGCCAACTCGGAAGAACCGGGGCTCACGGACGTCGTGGGGGCCTTAGTGTGGGTGCAACTCGCCGGGCTCTGTGCCTTGCTCAAGTTCGGCTTGTTCTTCATCGTGGCATTCGGCGTCGTCGCGACCGCGGTGTTGATCGTGCTCGGCCCGCTGTTCTTGCCGTGGATGGTCGTCCCCGGGCTCGATTTCTTGTTCTGGGCGTGGCTGCGCAGCTTCCTCGTCTATGCCAGCTATCAACTCATCGCCGAAGCCTACTTCAACGTCTGGATCAGCCTCTGCCTCCGCATCCTGGAACCGTTCCGCCAAGGCATGGACCTCGATCAGCTCATTAGCCTCTACACCTATCTGCTGATGATCATCCTGACGTTCATCGTCGGCACGTTCAAGCTCCCGTCGCTGTGCGCGTCCCTGTTCGCGGGCCGCGGAGGGGAGGGCACGGCCGGTGACCTGTTGCGGGTCGCGATGGTCGCCGTTGGCGGACGCGGCAGAAGCGGACGCTGACGGCGGCCGCCCGAGAGAGACACCATGGCGAATCCGCCGCTCACCCCCACGCGCACACCGACGAGCCGTCACGCGATCACGCCGGCGGACCAACTCGCCGCGGCGGGCCGCGCCTGGTATGCGGACCGGTATGCCCGCCTCGCCAGTCACAATCGGTCGCTCCGCGTGGCGATCCTCGCGCTCGCGATCGTCGCCGTCGGCCTCGTGAGCGCGCATCTGTGGACGCTCCAGCGCCTCCATCAGCAACGTCCGCTGGTCGTGCGCATCAACGACATCGGCAAAGCCGAAGCCGTCCGCTACGACGCCACGAGCTACACGCCGCGCGAGCCGGAACTGCGCTACTTCCTCCATCAGTTCATCGTCTGGCATTTCGGCCGCGTGCGCTCCACCATGCAGCGCGACTACACGAACTCGCTCCTGTTCCTGGCGCCGGACTTAGCCCAGGCCACGGTCACCACCCAGCAGCAGACGCGCAGCCTGGAGCAGTTTCTCGACAGTGCCGACCCCGATGTCGAGATCCAGGTGCGGACCGTCGCGATGGTGGAGATCCGGACGCCGCCGTACCGCGCAACGGCCGACTACGAACGCGTCTACTACCACCAGCATACGCGGCGCGAGCTGACGCGTGAGCGGTACACCGGCACCTTTGATTTCGTCTTGGCGCCCACCGTCCCGCACGCGCTGGTCACCGTGAATCCACTGGGGCTCATCGTCACCTACTACCGCGAGGACCGCGCGTTCTAGCGGGCCTCCAAGAAGGATCGTGCTCCGTGTTCCGACGAAGCGCACAACTCACCACCCTTGGCGTCCTCGCGCTGCTGCTCTGGGCGGCGCATGATCTCGCCGGACTCTGGCCGTACCGCGAGGTGCTCTGGCACTTCTACGGCCCGCCCCTCCTCGTGACGATGGGCGTCTTCGTGCTCACCCTCTGGGCGATGGTAGCCGTGCTCGCCCGACATCTGACGCATGGCCATCCTGGGCAACGACTCCGCCATGTCGAACGACAGGTGCAGGCCCGCCACGGGAGTGTGGACGACGACCTGACGCAGCGCTTGGAGGACGACGATGCGCGGCCGGAGTGATCCGCGAGACGACGGGCAGTGGCAGGACGCCCGAGAGGATCTGCGGCGGCCCCGCAGCAGCGAGGCGCGGTCCCGGGAGACACGGGGCGCGCCACTGCCCAGCCTGGATAGTCTCGATGACCGTCGCGATCAGGTCTCGGCCGGCCGCTCGACCTATCGCCTGCGCGCCAGCGATGTGCACCTCCTGCGCACGCTGGGCACCTTTCGCGCCGTCGACGAACGGGATCTCGCGCCGGACTACCCGACGTTACACGCCGATGTGCGCGTCTTGCGCGATCAGGGCCTCGTGACGCGTGTCTCCACCCATACCGAGGGCGCGCGTCGACGCGCGGATCTCCTCACTCTGACCCGTGCGGGTCGTGACTTGCTGCGCGCCAACGACGGCCACGATCAGCGGTACTACGCGGGCGTCGGTAAAGACCGGGAACTCGAACATGACGCGCAGCTCTATCGCGTCTATCGGGCACACGTCGAACACCTGCGGGCACGGGACGCGCAGGTCGAACGGGTCCAGCTTGACCACGAACTGAAACGGGCGCTCTGGCAACGGCAGCACGCGACGCTGGCGACCGCCGATCGCGCGGCGGCGCTGGGCCTGCCCGTCGATGCGCACGGCCGCGTCCACCTGCCCGATCTCCAACTCGTGGTCCGCGAAGCCGACGGCGGCGTCACTCGCTGCAATGTGGAGTACGTCACGCGGCATTACACGGCCGCGGCGGTCCGCGCCAAGGTCGCCGCGGGATTCGTGGTCTATCGCGATGCGCCGGCACGGGGCGGTTGGCACGAGGATCGCGAGCGACGACTGGTCAGCCTCTAAGGACGATCCGATGCACGACCTCCACGCCCCGTTGTTGATGTATGGGTACCCGCTGCGCGAAGCCCAGTGGGTGCGCCTCGTCATGATCCACGCCGGGGTCTTCCTTCGCCGCCAATATCGGCACTTTATCGGCCAACGGACGCGCGGCGGCGACGATCAGCGCTTGATCACGCGCCTGCTCGGTCAGCAGCATGCCGTCACGCTGCAGTACCACCAGCGCGAACGGCTCTATCACGTCCGGTCGCGGGCGCTCTATGCGGCGATTGGCCATGCGCACGCGCGCCATCGCCGCGCCTTGCCACCGCTCACGATGGCGCATCGGCTGATCGCCCTCGATCTGCTACTGACCGAACCGCGGCCCTACATCGAGCGCACCCAGGATCTCGTCCAGGTATTCCTCGATCGCTTCGCGGTCCCGCGCGTCGCGCTGCCCCAGCAGACGTATGTCTCGTCCACCGCCCCCGACCGCCGGACCATCCAGTATTTTCCGGCGCGCTATCTCACGGCCATCGAGGGCGAGGTCGTGTCGTTCGTCGTGCCGGATCTGCGTCCACGGACCGCTCTGGCGTTCGATCACTTTCTCGCCGCCTATGGCGCCTTGATCCGTGCGCTCCCGTCCGTCGAACTCGTCTACGTGACCCCACGCGGTGAAACGCCGACGCGCGCCCGGCAGCGGTATCAGCAGGTGCTGGAGGGAGGGGGCGGCACGGACCGCGGGGAGGTGGAGCTGATGGATCACTGCTTTACCGTGCGGCGCGCGATCGAGCAACGGACCGATGCCCTGCTGGCGCCCGCGATCGTGCAGCAGTATCGCCAGCACGACGCCACGTTTCGGGGCGAACCCTATGCGTCGTGGTATCGCGCGTGGGTGACCGGCGGGCGTCCCGCCTTGATCGAACTGGCGCTGCAACACCCGTCTCGCCCGAGCCGCGTGCGCTTCCGTCATGTGGCCACGTCGTGGGCCTACTACTGTCAGGGCCGCGCCACACAGTTCGCACACCGCTGTCCCTCGACACGCCCTGGAGGGGATCCCGATGTGTCCGCATAAGGGCCAGCGCCGCTGGAACGTGACGCGGAACACCTCGCGCCCGGCATGTTCCGTCCCTGGTTCCATCACGGACCGTCCGGAGACGCAGAGGCGGAACCCCCACGCTCGACGGCATCATCGGGCGAAGTCCTGGCCTGACACGAGGTTCCCTCACACCGATCCCCAACGAGACGTCACCGCAGCCCCGATCCCCACGGTCCTGATCGGTGGTCTGAGAAAGGGGAGAACGACCCCGGGATCACGCGTCCGGACGCCCTGCGGGCGCCCGGCCGCGCGGGGTCGTTCTCCCCTCTCGACACGTCCACGGATCGTTCCCTCACCACAAAGGAGTCATCCATGTCCCTGATCCATCCACGCCCCCAGATCGCGCAGGTCCACCGCGTCCCGTTGGAGGCGGAGAACGCCCGACAGCTCCGCGCCTATGCCCGCATGATTCAGTCGCCGGACGCCTGGGTCATCAACCGGGCCTTGGAGTATTTCTTTGCGCGGGATCGCGAGTTTCAACAGTGGCTGGCCGATCAGCCACCGACGGCGGACGACAGCGCGCGCAGAGCGGCGGCGGACGAGCCGGTCGATGAGGCGTCGTCATGATCCCGCTGCCAGTGATCGTGCGTCGGGCCATCGGCGTCCTGCTCGACGTGCGTCATCTCGTGGCGGCGGTCATCTGTCTCGGGGTCGGGCTGTACGGGCTGACGACCTATCCCTGGCCGGTCGATGATCCGATGACCCTGCACCTGGCGTCTGAGGCGCCACGCTGGGCGACGGCCCTCGCGACGACCTATCACACGCTCTGGTTCAGTACGCCGTTCCTGATCGTCGAAGGGCTGTGTTCGGTCGCCTTTATCCTCGTGGACACCCGCGTGCCCCTGCGCGCGCGCCCGCTCCCGCCCTATCCGCCGATCGCGGCGCGCGAGGACCTGTGCCTCGTCCTCGGCGAACTGCATCACCCGACGGACCGGCGACCGTCACCGGCCCCGCAGTGGCTGACGATTCCGGCGCGGGGCTGCTATGCCGGCATCCTGATCCTCGGCGCGACGGGATCGGGGAAGACCGCCGGCGCGATGTATCCGTACTGCGAGCAACTGTTCGGATTCCAAGCGCGCAATCCCTCCCGGAAGGTCGCCGGCCTGGTCCTCGAAGTCAAAGGCGATTTCTGCCGTCACGTTTCTCAGATCCTGACCCGCTACGGCCGCGCGGAGGACTATCGGGAGATCAGTCTCGCCCGCACCTGGCGGTATAACCCGCTCGCGCCCGGCGCCGATCCCTACGCGCTGGCCTACACGATTGCCAGCTTGATGACACAGGTCTTTGGCCGGGGCAAAGACCCCTTCTGGGAGCTCGCGGCCATCAACCTGTTGAAGCATCTGATCCTCTTGCATCAGCTCCTGCATCAGCATGTCACGCTCGCGGATCTGTACGCGTCGGCCCTCAACCCGGAGAGCATCGCGTTACACCTCGACAGCGCCAGGCACCTCGCCGAGTTCAAACCCGCCGGCATTCGGATTGCGATGAGCCATCGCGGGAAGGCCCGCGAGGTCGTGTCCGCACAGGTGATCTGGCAGAACGCGGACGATGGCCTGACCACCCGCGCAGACGCGACGCCGGACCTCCAGCACGCCTTGGCGGCCGCCAAGATCCCCTTCACGGAAGAACCCGGCGAGATCAATGAGGACCGCCAGCTCCAGTGGACGATGCTCCGGCTGTGGTACGAGCACGACTGGCTCGCGATCGATACCAAACTGCGCACCTCCATCGTGGAAGGCATCAGTGTCTTCCTCTCGGTCTTCGCCTCCCATCCGGCGGTCCACTATGTCTTCTGTCCGCCGAAGGACGCCAAGGCGGCGACCGTATTGCCCGCGTTTGACGAGGTCATCCAACAAGGGCTCGTGGTCGGCGTGAATTTTCCCGCCGCGGCCAATCCCGCGCTCGCGCGCATCGTCTGCACGTTGATGAAAGTCGATCTGTATCGCGCCCTCCTGGAACGCGTGCCTCGACTCTCCCCAACCGATCGCACCACGGGCCGCGACGTCGCCCTCGTCATCGACGAATCACAACTGCTCGTGACCGCGGGCCAGAATCATCCCGGCGGCGACGAGCAGATGCTGGGCCTGTCCCGGCAGGCGCGGCTGATCCCGATCTTCGCCACGCATGGGTTCAGCTCCTGGCGATCGACGCTTCCGGGCGAATCGTGGCGGACCCTCATGCAGCAGTTGCGGACACGCGTCGTGTTGGCACAGACCGATGATTTCAGTGCGCAGACCGCGTCCGACCTCTTTGGCAGTGGCGAACGCCTGCGGCCCTCGTATGCCGTCAACGAAACGAGTCACGAGACGGGCATCTCCTGGCTGTCCGGCCGCACGGTCGGCGGTAAACCGAGTCTGGGCGCCACCAAAACGTACGCGTGGCATCGGGAACCCCGCTTTGACCCCTCGGTGTTCCTGGAACTCAAGAACATGGAAGCCATCGCCGCCGCCTATGACGGCGTCAACCCGATCCGGGCACAACGGCTCTACCTCAAGCCCCAGTACCTGCCCGTGCAGCGCACGCATTTCGAGCAGGTGGCACGAGGCGCCCTATGAGCTTCGATCTGATCTTGCCGTTCCTGTCGCCCATCCGGCACCTGATCCTCGACCCCGACATTTCCGAGATCATGCTGAATGGGGGCGACACCATCTTTGTCGAACGGGACGGACGCATCGAGCCCGTCCCGAACGTCCGGGTGTCCGCCCCCCACCTCCTCGCCGCCGCACGGCTCATGGCCCGCGCGTGTCACGACGAACTGTCGGACGAACGACCGATCCTCGATGCGCGGCTCCCGGATGGGTCGCGGGTGGCGGTCCTGACGCCGCCGGCCTCACGCGTCGTCGTGATGACGATCCGGAAGTTCGGCGCGCGCCGCTTTACGCTGGACGATCTCGGTCGCGTGGGGATGCTCCCGGAGGCGCTGCTGCCCGACATGCGCGCCGCCATCGCCGACCGCCGCAATATCCTGATCTCCGGGGGCACGGGCACCGGGAAAACGACGGTGCTCGCCGCCCTGGCCGAGGCGTTCGACCCACACGACCGCATCATCCTGATTGAGGACACGGCCGAGATCGCGTTGCACAACAAAACGAATCTCGTGTGCTTGCAAGCGCAACGCGACCCACGCATCACGATTCGCGATCTGGTGCGGGCCTCCCTCCGACATCGACCCGATCGGCTCCTTATCGGCGAAGTCCGCGGGGGCGAAGCCTGGGATCTGCTGCAGTGTTGGAACACCGGCCATGCCGGCTCGCTCTGCACCATCCACGCCGACTCGGCCCGTCTGGCGATCGTGCGACTGGCGTCCTGTGTCCTCCAGGCCCAGGAATCCCTGCCGTATGAGGCCATCTGTACGCAGATCGCCAATCGCCTGCATCTGATCCTGCATCTGGAACGCGTCGGCCCGCGCCGCGTCGCGACCGAATGGGTCCGACTCACCGGCTACGACACGCGCACACAGACCTGGCACCTCGACGTGCGGTATGGGCCGGACGCCCCCACGACCCAGACCACGTCAGCGGATCAGCCGGTGCCGGCACCCAGGGGGCTGGCCGTCTCACGACAGGAGTGTTGATCATGTATCTCACCTTCGCACCTGCCCACAGTACGCTGCCGCACAAGCTCGCCGATGGCATTCTGCATTTCGATGACGAGCCCGACAATGACCTCTTTCAGCACGTCGTGCTGATGGGCGTCGAAGTCTGGCACCAGCGGGACGATCCCGCGATCCTCTACGTCACGTTGCCGCAACGGCAATCCGTCCGGCGGCACGACAACGGCATCGCCCGCTACACGCTGTTCCGGATGCCCGATGGCACCCATGATGCGGCGGTCCTGCAGACGCTCCGGGAGGGGATTCTCGCGCAGTATCGCCAATGGGTGGCGCAGGCGCACGCGGCGTCACACGACGGCGCCGCACGGAAAGAAGGCGCGCAATGACCCCGGACACGACAGACCCTGTGGTGCCCGCAGGCGTGACCGTCCAGACGTATCGCCTCCTGCGGACGGGCGATCAACCGCTCGCCTTCGAGGGCGTCTTGCTGGCGGACGCGTCAGGCCCCCGCATCAACGGGACGGAACGCAACCGCGGCCATGACATTCGGATCTATCGGACGCGTGGCGGCACCCATGTGATCGAACTGGTGTACTGGACGACCTGGAAAGGCGAAGCCGAGATCCGACGCGTCCAGGTCCTCGGACGGGAAGTCAGGCAGATTCCTGCCGCGCTGAAGCTCTATGATCCGATCCTGCCCGTGCATGGCTATCCAGCCGCTGAGCGGTTCGCCGCGCGACAAGCGCGGTTGTTCGCGGAGATTCGTGCCGACTATGAGACACGCGTCAGCGATGTGCTCACGCAGGTGCCGGACGTCGTCGAGCGGATCGAATGATCGCTTGACAAGACGCGCGCGACGAGCGTAGCGTCAACGTATTCCCTGAAGACGTGCGACGGCGTGCCTTCCGTCGCGTGGTGTTCGCGCCAGATTGCGAACGCATCTTACTGACATCGCTCATCGCCCGATGAGCCCTGCGTGACCGATCGCCACGGCGACACGGTCAGGCCTCCACACCCCTCGCGTGTGTGGCGATGACACCTGTCATCGATCCTGGTCGGTCTTCCACTCCCCACGTCCAGCGTCATCGGACACCCGTCTGTCGCCACGGGATCTCAGGCGACTGATCGCTCACCTCACAGTGTGAGACAGGAGTACGCCCATCATGGCGCGTCAACGTACCACCGTCGATTCCACTACGTTCGAGCTCGTTGATCAGACCACGACGAATCGCACATCGATCATCAGTGACCCGTATGCGATCGCGCACGTGCAACTCGTACAACGCACGGAGAACACGCCGGAAACGAAGCTCGCCGACGCCTCGATTGAGTTCGTGTCCGGTGTCTTGGTCGGGACCGCGGTCACCGGCTTCACGATTTGGCAAGGCCGCAAGGGGGTGTTTCTCTCGGTGCCGGGACGTCCGTACGAAAACGCCAAGAAGGAGAAGAAGACATTCCGGTACGTGCGTCCGGCGGACGACAACCGACGTGACTTGCCGGTGGGTCTCACCCACCTGATCCTCGACGCCTATGAGCAACTCGTGGCAACGACCGACCGGACCCACCCGCCCACGACGTAAGGCTCGCGATCGCGAGCTGGTTATCACGCCCACAGCCGTGAAACAGCGGGCGTAGAGACTCCATCAGGAGCTCTACGCCCTGGTCGTCGCTCCAGAACGCGACAAGAACAGGAATCGTGTCATGCCAACGATAGCTCCCGTCCCCGTACACGCACCGCCGGCACCGCAGATGGCCGCGCTGGCCCTGATTCAGCCACGACCGGATCAACCGCGGACCCGTTTTGATGAAGGCGAACAGCAGAAGCTCACCACGAGCATTCGTCGACTCGGGATCTTGACGCCGCTGCTCGTGCGTCGCACCACGGACGGTCACTACACGCTGATCGGCGGCGAGCGGCGCTTCAGGTCCGCCAAAGCCCTCGGGTTGACAGACGTACCGGTGCGCATCCTCGACCTCGCCGATGATCGGATCGCGGAAGCCAGCGTCGTGGAGAACACCCATCGTCTCAATCTGGATGCGATGGACGAAGCAAACGCCCTGCATCAGTTGCTCGTCGCGGCGCCGAATCGTACCGAAGACGAGTTGGCCGCGATCATGGGGATGTCGCGGAAAGCGGTCCGAGAAAAGCTCTCGTTGCGCAGATTGGTGCCGCAAGTCGCGAACCTCGTGACCACCGGCGTCCTGCCGCTCGACTACGCCTTGTTGATCGCCCGAGCTCCGACAGAGCGGCAGGACCAGGCATTGGACATGGCCTTCTTGCCGTTAGTCGGGAAGGACGAGCGGTTTCAGCGGTCGTATCTGCGGCCCCGGCGCGAACTGGAAGATTGGCTGCGCGATCACATTCGCTTGAACCCCAAGAGTGAGGACGCAGCGGTGTTCTTGCCAGAGTTGGCAGAACAGGTCCGCACCGCGGAGACCGAACGCCGCGCGACGGTGCTCGCGCTGTCGACGCTCCGTCACCACATCGACAAAAGCGAGCCGCAGCCAATCTTGGCGCAAAGTTGGCGGCGGGCGGAGGGAAAAGAGCGGTGTCGCTTGGCGCAGCCCGGGGTCATCGTCTTGGGAGACGGACAGGGCACGCTCATCCACGTCTGCATCGCGAAGAAAGACTGTCCGAAGCACTGGCCTCGGAAGCGCAGCACGACGGAGCAGCGCCGCGTCGGAGTCGAGGTGCGCAAAGCCGCGGCCGACGCCCAGCGCCAGCAAGAACGCCAGCGCCAGGCAGACGAGCAGTGGCGGACCGCCGTGCGTCCCCGATTGTTCGCGCAGCTCGCTCGCCAACTCGACGGCATGGGCTGGACGCAGCCGCTGTTCTACGGAGTCCTGGACGCCATCACCCACGACAAGAGCACGCTCACGCACTACGTGGGACCACTGACGAAGGTGAAGAAGGCACGATACGTCGGCGTGCTCGCGCTGGCGATGCTGCTCAGACACAGTTGGCAGCAGGAACAGGTCCTCGTTAGCGCGAAGCGCCTCAGCATCAAGATCCCCGCTCTGCCCGCCTCTCCGCAAGCTCCCGCCCCGTCGCAGCCCCGCAAGTAGTTCCCGCCTGCTGGCCGCCGCTCCGTTGTCGCGGCGGCCCCTTCGCTTGCTCGCATCGTCGTCAGGCGTCGCGGCAGCGCCGCCGTCGTCGGCCGCAGAGGATGTGCCGGTGGCGCGCCGGCCTCAAGGCGCTCGCTGCGCTCGCCCCCTGCGGGGCTTCGGCCTTGACCCCGCCGCGCCACCGGCGACCAGCAGCGCTTGCGACGACGGTGGCGTTTCGGCAGCGTCGCGGCATCGCCTCACCGCAACGCTCGTGCTCGCACGATTCCGTTCACACGCCATCGATGCAGGAGGCCGGCACCGACGCCCAGGTGCTCGCAGTGTCGACGCAGAAAGGATCTCTCACCATGACCCTGACCATTGAGGACGCCCTGAACATCGTCGGTCTGGCCACACAGACCGAGATCGCAGACGTCGATGTGCGCCGTTTGCAGCACGCCAGCGCGTGCCTCGCACGATACGTGCTCGACCACCAGCAAGACCACGAGCGAGCCTATGCGCGAGGAATGGCCGCCGCACAACGCCGGCTGACCAAGCGCCACGTGACCGGACACGCGTTGTTGCTGACGACGGATGCCGGCGGCTTCCGACACCGACTGGCCAGACGTCCTGTGCATGCGGGCACCGGACTGTGGCTGCTGACGCCGATCGGATGGTTGCCCGGACGCTATGAATGGAACTGGCGGCCGCCGGCGCTGCCTGGCTTCCACTTCTCGCTCCCCGGCGTCAGCGAGGAGATGGTCCTGCCCCTCGTGCCCGGCGCGCGACTGGCATGGCCCGATGAGTTCGACGAATAGGAGCGGCAACGCAAGCCGCCGTGATCGACGCCGCGATCGTTGACCGCGGCCGCCCGCCGCCTCATCGCGCATTGTGCATCGCTCGCCCCGAATCTCGGCCGTTACGGGATGTCTGATCGCGTCACACAGACGCGTCCGCAACCCCCCCCGTGTGTGCCAACGGAGTAGCGACCTCCATCGACGTCGCTTGATTACTCGCCTCACAGCGCGAGGAGAACCGGAAGGTGTGTCATGACAGGTGTGTACACGCGTGTCACCGCAGAGATCATTGCCGCCCTGGAGCGTGGCGTCGTGCCGTGGCATCAGCCCTGGACGACGACCAACGCGCCCCCCATGAACCTGGTCTCGCGACGACCCTATCGCGGGATCAATGCCGTGACGACCTGGGCCGCGCAGTACGCCTCCCCGTGGTGGCTGTCCTGGCTGCAGATCCAGCACCTCGGCGGCCATGTGCGACGGGGCGAGAAGGGCAGCGTGATCGTGTTCTTCAAGCGCCGCCACAGTCGGGGACAGGGACTGGCCACGGAAGAGGGCTTCGACCAGCAAGAGCCACACGACACGTACCGGTTTCCGTTTATCGTGCGCTACACCCACGTCTGGAATGTCGAGCAGACGGAAGGCCTCGACGCGCAGGTGCCGGTCGTCGCCCGACCGTCGATCGCGGCGGACGCACAGGCAGAGGCGGTGCTGGCGGCGTGGGCACAGCGACCCGGCATGCAGTACGGCAGTTCCCGCGCCTGCTACAACCCGTCACGCGATCTCGTGCAGATGCCCGACCGCCAGTGGTTCGAGAGTACGAGCGCCTACTACGGCGTCCTGTGGCATGAATGCGTCCATGCGACGGGCCACGTGAGCCGACTCGGACGCTTCACGCCGGACACGCGCTGTGCCCCGTTTGGATCCGTGGACTACTCGTTCGAGGAATTGATCGCCGAGCTGGGCGCGGCGTTCCTGTGTGGGCATCTCGGCCTGGCATCCCGCATCGAGTCCCACGCCGCCTACATCGAACACTGGCTCACGGTGTTTCGCGCCAACACGCGCGTGCTGGTCCAAGCCGCCACGCAGGCCCAACGCGCCGTGGATCTGATCCTCGGGGTGACCGGAACCTCGCCTGACGCCGTGTCCTGACCGCCACGCTCCCCTTGTTCCCACATTGTTTCCCGCGGAGTAGCGACCTCCATCGATGTCGCTTGGCTGCTCGCGCCACACCGCGAGCCCTTTCAAGTGAGGGACGTCATGCAACTGAATGGACCACTGATGATCACCGTGAACCACCGACACATGGCGGAAGGGAAGCGAAACACGGTGGCGTCATGCCCCGTGGCACTCGCCATCCGCGAAGCGCTCAGCGAGCGATTGGCTCGGTGTGGGATTACCTTCGAGATCCATGTCGTGGTGACGCCAACCACGCTCGTGGCCTATTGGATGTGGTGGCCCTATCACGCGATCCCCACGCCGCCCGAAGTCGGCACGTGGATCAAGCGCTTTGATGCGGGAGCGGACGTCGCACCGTTGAACTTCGTCGTCGACTCGCAGACGTGGCTCAGCGGCCTTGCCGAAGACCTGCACCGCATGGCCCAGACGGTCGACCGACTGCGGTCTCAGCCAGACGAGATCGTAATCGCAGGGTGACGAGGGCCTGCTCGATCGCTTGGGGCCTGAGCCACATCGCAAGAGACGCCTTCCACAGCAGTACCAGGGAATAGCGACGTCCGATCACGTCGCTTGGCGGTCCGCACCATCTGCGGACGATCAGAGGAGAGTACGTCATGACCGAATTCAATCGATTGGTCGAAACCGCGCGCATGTTGGGCATCACGATGGAGATCGTATTCGTGCCGTGGTCGCAGTCGCCGAATGCGAAGCCCAATGCTCCGTGGCAGGAACGTTCGTTGAACTGGCGCGCCACCCTTCGGGCGAGCTCCGGCGCGGAAATTCTGACAACGCCGTACAGGTTCAGTCTCGGGCATTGTCCAAGCTACGACGAGCAACTCGCACGACAGCCCACGCCGGCGTTCATCGAGCGCATGGTGCGCGAAACGGAAACACCATGTGTTCGGCCAGGAACCAACACCGTGATCCAGCCCTCGATCGAAGACGTGCTGGGGAATGTGCTGAGCATCACCGAAGACGTCGACGATACCACATGCGAGTCGCCGGCCGCTGACCTTGGAACCCATCCCGATTCACCGCTGGGACAGACGACGTATCACACGCGCCTGTCATTCGTTCAAGCCTTACGCGCCCACCTGGGAGAAGAAGGATTGAGAGAGCTACGACAAGCGACCGACTGGTAGCTGAGAACGACTCGGCGCAACGCGCACATCAACCTTGACGGGCGGCGACAGCGTTGACGGCTTGAATCCAACAACAGGTTCCGACGGGCGGCGATCCCCGATCCGATCGCCTGGTACTCGCGCCACATCGCGAGCAAGAAGCGAGAGGTATGCCATGAACCCGACAGCACCCTGTTTCTGTGGTTACGAACACGCGGCAGATGAACGGTTCTTCGTCACGATGGATATGAAGCAGGGCCCGCAATTGGTCGCCGTACTACTGGGACCGTATGCGACACACGCAGAAGCCCATCGCATGATGACGATCGGCCACAAGCTCGTGACGGCCAAGGCACCGTGGATCGAGGAGAGATGCCTGGTGTCGGTCAGCAGCGCCACAGATCCGCACAGCATCTCCGCGTTCGCATCAGCAGCCGCTCGGTGCCCGTGGAACGCCGTCACAGGAGACCCGGTGCCGGACATCGCGACGCACCTCCAAACCCTGCTGAGTGTCACGAGTATACGACCGCCGGCGGTCTCAGACGAGGACCGCTGACGAGGACATCGGCGACGTCGCAGCGCCGGAAGACGAACATGTCTGCGACTGGTTGCTCGCCCCACACGGCGGGCACTCCGCGTGCAACGACCTAAGTCCAGCCCGCCATTTCCCCGCACGAGTCACTACTCGTAGCCGACGACACATCCCATATTGTCGGGCCACAAATAATCGGTCACAGCCTCTCGCGCTGAGGCTCATGTTCCTTCTCCCTCCGGAGGTCGCATCATGGTCCCGTCGTTCTTCTCGATCCCATCACACTCGCGTCGAGTACCGGCCTCACCGGTCCAGTCCTGGGCTCAGTCCGCGCATCGCTTATCACGACGGGAGCACCAACCAGAGGTTCTCTACGCGTCGTCATGCGATGCCATCGTTCACGCACGCTCCCGTTCATCTTTGAGTCTGTAACTTACAGATTCTAAAGGTGTCTATCGTGTTCGAGTGCTGCCATCCGTCATCAACAAGCGCCTAAACATGTGACTTACGTGGTAGCCGTCGCCTCCATCAGCCATTTTTCATCCAGATTGTTCTAGCCGAGCGCCTCGGCCGCCTGTAGACTTCTCGCTCTCTCGCGAGGCCGATTACTATGCGGTTCGGAAAGAACGTCATTTCCCAGAACCTGCGGACGCAGTGCGACCTGGCACTCTACCTGACGCTCTTCACGCCAGGGGAACTACAGGAGCGGACGCTGCCGGCGCCCCTCGACGCACGTCCTGGCGTCGGCAGTCTGCGCGACGCAGGCGTTGAGCAGGAAACGCTGATCTACAACCGGCTGCATCAGGCTTTCGGCGACAGATGCATCGGGGCGGCGCCGCGCAGAGGACAAGGAACCCGGTGGGGCGATCAGCCGCTTGCTGCGCAACTCTACGCGGTGGCGGAGGTGCCGGCCGTCTTGATCCAATCGCGTTTTGACATCGGCAACGGACGCGACGCGATGCTTCAGCGGCTTGGTACCGCCGCGGCGGATCTTCAGCCTATCCCGCGTTTTGAGGCGTTCATCCCCGACGTGATCCTCGTGGAAGAAGGTGCGGCGCACCGATACGAATTGAAGCCGACAGGCGAACGCGTGCCGCTAGCCGCCGGAGAGCAACGCCTCGGGCTATCGCTGGTCGACGTCAAGCACGCACAGGATGCGAATCCGAGCTACGAAGCGGAAGTGGCACTTTACGGCGTCTTGTTGGCCAACTGGATTCTCGATCAGGGGTACAGCGATCGATTCTTCGTCAGCAGCCAGCTCTTCCTATGGACGCGGGGCGGGGTCGCACAAGGAGCACTCCAAGAAGCGCTCGATCAAAACGAACGAGATCCTGCCGTTCTGATGGAGGCCGTCCGGATCGAACTGGACCCGGTGAACGTCCCGATCTACGTGCAGGCGCTCCGCCGATTTTTCGGTGAGCGACTGCCTTCGGTCATACGGACGGGCAACGCAGACTGGACATCACTTGAGTGGCACGTCGGCCCAGCATGTGCGTCCTGCGACTGGCTGGGATTCGAAGGGTGGCTCTCGCCGCGCGACCGAATCGCGGTGACCGCTCACCCCGAACGCTACTGCTTCTCCCGTGCGACTAGTGTGGATCACATCAGCAGACTGCCGCTTGTAACGCGCGGCTCGCGCCGTGTTCTTGAAGCGTCAGGCTTCACGTCGGTGGCTCAGCTCGCGCAAACGAACGGCACCGAGGTTGTGTACTCGCGGCATACGACACTAAAGGCCGACCGTCGCTCGATCCCTGGCTACGCCACGGCGATTGCCAACGGCGCCGTCGCAACAGACGCCAACCGCGCGGATGGCATGCTGTCACGGTATGCCGACCTGGACGTTTTTCTCAGCGTCAATTTCGATCCCGGCGCCGGCCTCCTGACTGCCATTGGGCTTCACGCGTACTTCCGCCAGCCCTACCCGCTGGGGCAGGCGCCCGCAGAGCGCCAGTCGCGGCGATGGCGCGAGCGATACATCGTCACCGCGAAGACACCGGACGCGGAGCAGAGCGCGCTACTTGCGTTCCTCCGCCAACTGGCAGCGATCTTCGAGTTCGTCACCGACACGGATCCACTTCGCGGGGGACCGCACGCGGCGACGACGCGGTGCCAGATGGTGTTCTGGGACGCACGCCAGTTTGAGGAGCTGTGCCTCGCCCTTGGCCGTCACCTGCACGTGATTCTGTACGATCGCGAGCCCAGGCTGGTGCGCGCGCTCACATGGTTGTTTCCGCCCGAAGAGGTTCAAGAGAACGACGCGATCGATGAGCGACGTCCGATGGTTGCGTTCGTGCGCGACACGGTTCGTCGTCTGGTTCGTGTGCCCGCGCTGCATGCGCTGACGCTATTCAATGCGGCGCAGCATTACTACCACGGCGACAATCCGTTCCGGCCACCGGACAACTTCTATCGCGAGCCCCTATCAGACACCATTCCGCGCGAGCGGATCTACGAGATTTGGTCGCTCGCCGCGGCTGGTGCTGGCGGCACCGTCCGCTGGGGCGGCATCGTCAAAACCTACAACCAGTTGCTCGAGGGATTTTCCCGCGCAATCGATGCGCAGGGGTTCGCACTGTCGTCCGTCGCGTGGCGACTACGGTCTGACTTTGGTGCGCGACTGAAAGCAGAGGCGCCGACGCTGCGACTTGTTGTTCCGACCTGGGCGCAGGGCGTCGCACATGACTCGAAGCTGTGGATCGCGTGGGCGAAGTTCGAATCCGCCCTTTCGCGTGCGCTTTCACATCTCCAGTTCATGGCGGATCCAGAGGAAGCGGAAGCGAGCCATGAAGCCGTACGCCTCATTCGCGAGGTGAGGCATCTGCCGACCGGCAGCATCGAATACGAGTTGTCGCCTGAGTCCTTGAACACGAAGCTCAGAGCGCCAGACGGCTATCTATGCATCTCCGTAGATGCCGTGCCGGGGTTTCTCGCGCTGCCAGCGTGGGCCGTCATCCCGTACGCCGACATTCCGCAGCATTTGCGCTGGCTTTCAAAGACGCCGATGCACGCCCTGTTCGGTGTGCGCCTTGAGTCTCTCGACCGCGTGAACCGCCTGGCGACCCTGACATTGGGCGACTTCTATGGTTACGGCGCTCAGGAACGGCGTGAACTCCGCGGCGAGGTGATCGCGCATTTGGGCACCGATTTCCAGCGGCATCTCACGCTGCTGCCGGCACTACCCAACGACGTCAAGGTGCAGCGTCTTGTGACGATTCTGACGGCGGTCGGCAATCCCAGGAATGCGGTAGCGGCACCGGAGACCCTACGTGCGCTCGGTGTCGCGAACCGACAAGCGACTGCCGGGAGAGACGCGGTTACACCGCTTTCTCGCGTCCTCTGGGAGGCGACCGCTCTGCACGACACGGTTGTGCGGCCGCCGAATGCCGTGGCAGACGTCGTCGATGCAGCGCGGCGGTGCGTGCAACTGAATCCGAGTCAGGAGGCTGCCATTCGCGACGCGGCCGCGCGACGAATCTCTGTCGTTTGGGGGCCGCCCGGAACAGGCAAGACCAACACGTGTGCAGGGCTTCTCCACGGGCTCGTGGTGCACGAAGCGCGGCTGCCGCGACAAAAGCCTTACGCCATTCTCGTGACCGGACCGACATACAAGGCCGTCGGCGAGCTCGTGGCTCGGCTCGGAAGATCACTCGCGGCCGATCCGAATGCCCGATGCCGCCTGTTCTCCGTGTACGCTGAGCATCGGACCGATCGTTTTCCGCTCCCAGACAACCCACCGGGGCACCTGCAGGTTACTGAAGCACCCGCCAATCACGCGGAGCAATCTTTCAACGATCTTGCGGACAACCTTACGCAGGGCGGTCATGTGGTTGTTGTTGCCGCGGTGACGCACCAGTGCGCCCGGATGGCTCAGCAGCTCGGGCGACTCCGCGGCGTTCGAGAACAAGTTCTGTGGCCCCTCTTCGACTTCGTTCTCGTGGATGAAACCTCACAGGTCGACATGACTACGGGAGTCGGGCCACTCGCGTTGTTGAAGGACGACTTTCAGCTCACCGTGGCCGGCGATCACCTGCAGATGCCACCGGTCGTCCCGTGCGATCCACCGGTCGGCGCAGAACACTTGGTCGGCAGCCTCCAAACCTACCTTACCAATCGATTTCAGATTCGATCGGTGCCACTGCTTGAGAACTACCGCTCTAACGAGCAGATCGTGGCATACACGCGAAGGCTCGGCTATCCACCGGAGCTGCACGCGGCCCATCCAGAGACCTCGATCGTCGTGATGAATGATTTCGTACGTCTTGGAACTCGAATGCAGGACGCCGGACTGCTGTGGTCAGAGCTCTGGGCCGAAGTTCTCGAGCCTGCACGGCCGCTCGTCGCGATCACCTACGACGACGGCATGGCGGGTCAGGCGAACAGCTTCGAGGCCGAATGCGTTGCTAGCTTGGTCTGGCTCCTCCGTCATTCGATGTCGCAGCGCCTGAACGGCCGCGGCGACAATAGTACCGATATCGTCTTCGACGACGAGGGATTCTGGTCACGCGGCATCGGAATCGTGACACCGCACCGGGCCCAACGCGCTCAAGTCCTGCAGGCCCTTCAACGCACGTTTCCAAACACCGCACTCGAGCTAATCGAAGATGCGGTCGACACAGTCGAGCGATTTCAGGGCGGTCAGAGACAGGTCATCGTGATCTCGTTTGGCGTCGGCGACCCTGACGTGATCAGAGGCGAAGAGCGGTTCCTGATGCAGCTGGAGCGCACGAACGTGGCCATTTCCCGCGCTATGGCCAAATGTATCGTGCTCCTCTCGGAAGAGGTGGCGAACCACATCCCCAATGATCGGAAGGCCGCCGCGGCAGCGCACGCACTCCGTGGCGTGGTCGACGAATGGTGCGTCAACAAACAGAGCGCCGCCCTAACAGACGCTGAGGGTCGTGTGCGACGGGTAACGGCTAGATGGCGGTGATACTACGCGAGCGTCGCGTGAAGATCGAACTCGGTTGCTGCCGCGGCGTGCGCAGCCATGTGTCGCGCCTGTCGACGTCCGGCATCTGCCGTTGCTGCCGCCCGAAACGAGACGATACGCCAATCGTGGCCCGATCGCACGAGCGATTCTCGCAGCAACTCCTTCGCGTCAAGATCACGTGACGGCAAGACGCCGAAACGCACGTAGAGATGGAACTCCTCGCTCGCGTGACGCGCAAGGTGTGACCACGTACGACCGAGTGCTTCAGCAAAGTCGTCACGGCTCGACGACGGCAAGCTGCCGGATCTCGAGTAGACAACGTTTGCAGGCCCGCCGAGGAACCAGTTCCGAAGCCATTGATCTGGAACGTACGTGCTCATGCCGAAGTACGCCGGTGACGTGACCGCTAGGTCGATCTTCTTGCGGATGCCCCCGAACGAACCCGCGGCAGTCGAATCGCCGAGCGTGATGGCTCCTTCGCACCGCTCTCCGGCGGTTCGGTCCTCCTCTGCGATTCGTCGGAGCTTGCGCTCGATCGCCGAGATCGCCGAGACCCTGGGCGCTGCGAACTCGTGGGCTTTCCAGAACTTCACCGCGTAGTCGGGCTTGGGTGCAAACGTTCGCGGCATCTGATTCGAGAAGTAGCTATTCGTCGATGAGATTGGCCCGTGTAGACAGCCCAAGGCTGCAGCTCGCAGAACGACCGCCTCGTCGTTGCCGGTCTCCAAAGATAGGCCGCGCCTGAGCGCGCAGAGTTCCTGGAGAGTGTCAGGGTGATACGCGCTGCGCCAGAATGCGCCTGTCGGTACTGCAACCCGGCGATGCCGCGAGATCAACTCCTCAGCGAGAGCCAAACAGCGGCGGAGTCGCACCCTCGCGAGTTTCGCTTGCGAAATCGCAACTGCTACGGGGGAGCAATCAATGCCGAATGCTCTTAGGCTTCGGACGCGAGCAGCATATAGCGTCGTGCCCCGGCCACAGAATGGGTCGACTACCACCTGCGCATCGGGATGCCGCTTCAGGATCCCGAGCGGAAACTCCACCGGGAACATCGTGAAGTACGGGCAGATGGCGTTGAGGCTGAACCGAGGATCGGCGGATAGCCGATTCCTTCGCACTGGAACGCGAAACGCCATTGATGTTGAAGTGAGCCGCTCCCGCGTAAAATTTGCGAGGAACCTCAATAGTTTAGCGGACGCCGCCTCTGCATTCAACCTATTGATTACGAGCATGACCACACAAGTCCAGCTCCCGATGCCGCACAATTTCCCCGAGTGCGTCCAAGGTTAAGAAGCTTCGGGCGGTGTCTCACGGCCAGGGGAGGAAGGCGCGACGGGGCTGCTGCGAGCGTACCTGGTACGTCCTTGCCGATTTCTTTCTTGCTGGACAGGTGCAGCAGACCCAGTTGCCAAAACCACTCGTGCGGGAGTAATTCTACGTCATCCAGCCCCGAGCGCGCGACGGCGCGCGGCGGCCGCCATCACGAACGAATTCAGCATGTTGATTCGTTCCTCCGCCCAGATACGGTGCCGTTCTGACAGTTCCCACCCGACTAGAAAGTCTGACAGATCGACGGGGAGACGAGTCTCAGTTTCGTCGCGACCTCCTGACGAGCCGCCGCCGGCGATAGAGATCGAAGAACGGTACGTGCCCTGGACGACGCGAACGCGTCGCGCGCCCGACCCAAGAACGCAAGGCTGTTGAGATCACGACATGTTCATCGCCCTACAAAAGAGTATGAGCGACCCAGCTCAGCGCAGGGCTGCATCGTTCGTCTTGAGTGGAGGCTTGAATGTCGATCTGGGATGATCTGGAAGATGCCGCTGGCGATGTCGTTGACGCAGCAGGTGCGGTCATCGGTGCTGCCGGAGATGTCGTCGAAGGAGTGTTTGGCACCGTGGCCGACGTCGTGGAGGACGTCGTGAACGCTGTAGGGAATGCGATTCAGGACGCTATGACCTTCGTCGCTGACTGGGCAAATAAGGAGCTCGGCGAGGTGATCGGAGCCGTCGTGAGTTTTGTCGGCGGTATCATCAATGGCTTGGTTGAAGGGGTCAAAGCCATCGTACACGCGGTAGCCGCAGCGCTCAGAGACATCGGGGCCTACTGGGGAGCGCTCCTCCGCTTTGATGTTGCTGGGGTGATAAAGGCGATCGGTAACTTCGGCGCCGACATCATCGGCCTCGTCATCAATATCGGACGCGCCTTTCTCGGCGGCTATATCGTTGGTGGCGTCATCAAGCAGTTCGAGCGGCGAAGCCTGCGACCGTTCGTTGAGGGTCTACTCTCGGACCGGTTTGGCAGCCAGCCTGCCGTCCTCGATGGCATTCGCGACAAGGTCGGCCTGAACGATGTGTCCTGGGGTCTCGAGCTAAATGCACAGCATCGCGTGTTCATGCTCGACAGTGCCTACGTACAACTCTGGAGATGGCACGAAGACGGCGTCATCGATCTCTATGCGCTGGCCGGACTCCTGAGCTTCGATTCGTTTCAGGTCCAACGCCCAGAAACTTGGGTCCGTACGGTCGACAGCGATGGCCAGGACAGTTGGTTTCCGGTCAACCGATGGGCCATCTCTCGCTATCTTCGCTCACGTGGGGCAGAGTATCGCCTGCGAGTCTACGCTGCCACGCTTTCGGGAGCCGCTGAAAAGCTCGACGTCGCGACCACGAAAGTCGCAAGGCTCGGCATCAATCTGTCTTGGGACTGGGGAAGCAAGTTTGCTCGGTTTGGCAGGATGTTTCCCACACACGAGATCAAGGAGCGTGACGAATATCGCTTCGTTCTGGCGAATCAGGATACCTATGTCAGAGAAAAGGCTCTGCGTCCCGGCGGGAAGGGTGAAGAGTGCGTAATCCTGGCGCTGAACGCCTTTCACTACCGGCTGGAAGCCGATCACGAAGGGTTCGGTCAAGTGGGCGGCCGCCAGATCGCCGAGGGTCCAGAGGCCGCGCAATGTGCGACCGTAGGGAGGACCGACGCCTGCTGCATCACCGTACGGACTGACGATCGGATCGGGTCCAGCGTGATTCACCGCGACGTGTGGCCGCGTTACACCTTCCGATACATTCTGGCCCACGAGATCGGCCATTATCTCGGACTCTGTCACTACGGACATGATGGCGTCCAGAACATCATGTTCCAGCTCGCGGCGAACACGGTCTGGGACGTCGGACTTCTCAAGTACTACTACCAGGATGAACCGGAGTTCACGCTAGATGACGCGAAGAATGCGTGGCGGTTTATCGTCGATCAGATGGCGTGCTGTCTATCCGACCGGCTGTCATGCTCGCCGAACAGATAGCCGCCCCTGCCGTCGCGATTAAGGGGCCCGGATCTGCTCGCGAGCGGCCCTCTACGGGGTTGAGGATCTGCCCAGGACGACAATCGAGGCCTGAAACGAGCCGCCGTTGGCTTCGCCGGAGACAACGAGCACGGATGGTTGCGCGAATGAGCGTGACGGCAGCGTCCAGCACGCGCAGCAGAGCACTGCGAGTTGCGTGAGTCGTGCCTTCATGGCGACGTCCGGCGTCAGCCGGCGTGATGGTCTTGGCCTGAGCGGACGAGCTTCAGCACCTCGGCCACCACCGGCATCCAGGCGTGCCGCAGGGCAGTCCCACGCCCCCGGTGGCACAGTTGCTCGGTCTCGATCGTCCACTGGTTGGTTCAACCTCGTCGCTCCCAGACCATTCTGGTCTGCCCTCGATTTTCATGTGTTCGGCCCCCAGGCCCACGGCCCAGTTGCGAAACTCGTCCCAGACAGCCCGCCAATCACTCGATTGGTTCCCCCCGCGACGAAAACTCGAACGGCCTGCCGCATGTGGGACAAGGAGTTCCACGTTCGGAGGTGCAGGTCGAGAGTAGCGTTCCGAGCAATCCCGTTTCGAGCAGTCCCGCCGGTTCGTAACATCCTTTCATACGACAGATTTCCCGCGCGTGGCGCGAGTTCTGGAATCTTCGAGCCCGTCGCGCTCTCATGCCCGCTCGCCCTGTTCGTGGCGACTCATGTCGCGTCGAACGGACGCCGACTCCCGCCGCCATGCGTGGGCCTGGCCATCCTCCTCAGCGCCCCTCCTCGTGATAGAGTGACCGCACCAACGAGCCTTCATGCGGGTCATCGGTCATTCCCTGGTCAGCGACCCGCGGTCACCATCGGTCGCGAGCCAGTCTGGTACTCACCATGCGTCGCATCCTCTGGACGATCACGCTGCTTTTCGTCGTGTTCATGGACGGACGCCCGTCCAGCCAGTCGCGCGTCGGTTATTTCGATGCGCACGCGGACGTCGGCCGGCCCGCGATCACCGGGTCGACGTCCTACGACGCGAACGCGCAGACGTACACGATCGTCGGCGCCGGCGCGAACATGTGGGGGGCGCGAGACGAGTTCCAGTTCGCGCACCGGCGTCTGTCCGGCGATTTCATCGTGCGTGCGCACGCGGCCTTTATCGGTCAAGGCGTCAATCCACACCGGAAGCTCGGGTGGATCGTGCGCCGCGGGCTGGAGGCGGATGGGCCTTACGTCGATGCCGCGGTTCACGGAGACGGGTTGACGTCGTTGCAGTTCCGCCGGACCGCCGGCGGCGACACCGAGGAAGTGCCGTCGACGATCAAGGCTCCCGACGTCATTCAACTCGAACGCCGCGGCACGACATACATCATGTCGGTCGCACGTTTTGGCGAGCCGTTCACGAACGTCGAGGTCTCGAACGTCGATCTCGGAAACGAGGTCCACGTCGGTCTCTTCGTCTGCTCGCACGATCCACAGGTCTCCGAGCGTGCCACCTTCTCCGACGTCCGCATCGTCGTGCCGCCGAAAGCCGGCTGGCAGCCGTATCGCGATTACATCGGCAGCAACCTTGAAGTGCTGACGGTCAAGACGGGTGCGCGGATGGTGGTCCACACGGAGCCGGATTCCATCCAGGCCCCGAATTGGACGCTGGATGACAAGGCGCTGATCTATAACCGGCGCGGCGGGTTGTATCGTTTCGACCTGCGCACGCGAACGCCGTCGCTCATCGACACGGGCTTCGCCTCGTCCAACAACAACGATCACGTGCTGTCGTTCGATGGACGTCAGCTCGGGATCAGTCATCATGCGAAAGAAGACAACAATCGCTCGGTGATCTACACCTTGCCGGTGACGGGCGGCGTTCCGAAGCGTGTCACGTCCAACTCGCCGTCCTACTTTCATGGCTGGTCGCCTGACGGGAAGTCTCTCGTCTACACCGGCGTCCGCAACGGTGAACTGGATATCTACAAGATTTCCGTCGATGGCGGAGAAGAGGTCCGCCTCACGACGGCGCCTGGCGCGGACGACGGGTCGGAATATACGCCGGATGGGCAGTGGATCTACTTCAACTCCGCGCGTACCGGGCGGATGCAGATCTGGCGGATGAAGCCTGACGGCAGCGGTCAGGAGCAGATTACGAAGGACGACTTCAACAACTGGTTCCCGCACGTCTCGCCAGACGGCCAATCGCTCGTCGTCCTGTCATATCTCGCGGACGTCGACCCGGCCGAGCATCCGTTCTATCGCCAGGTCTACCTGCGCACCATGCGCCTGGACGGCAGTGTCCCGCGAGTCGTCGCCTACGTCTACGGCGGCCAGGGCACGATCAACGTCCCCTCATGGTCCCCCGACAGCACGCGCCTCGCCTTCGTGAGCAATACCGCGCTGCCCGCGCCACACTGACGCGAAATCACGAAGTCACTGCGCCGAACGACCGATGTCCCCGCGCGTGCGGGGGCATCGCGAACCGCTGTTCGAGCCGAAGACCTCCAAGAGCTGCGCAACAGCGAAGCGGTGACGTGCGCGCGCGCCGGATCACGCACGCCACCGCTGCCTTCGTTGGACCTGGCCGCGTCCGCGTCCGCGTCTAGCGGACGGGTAGATCCAGGCTCGCCAGTGAGACGACGACCGAGCTGCCAGGCTGATTGAGATCGCCGTACAGCGGATCTTTGGTGTCGACGATGACGGCGAGGCGATGGCCGGCCGGGACGTCGTAGGCGGCGGCGTTCAGCGCGATGTTGAGGGCGATGGGCGCGCCGGGCGTCACGTTGCTGTAGGTGTACGGGATCTGGGTGATCAGGCGTCCCGTGCCGAAGAGATTGACGTCGTACAGATAGATCACCAGCGTGCCGGTGGCGGCGGACGGCGTCGCTGTCAGATCGAGCTGCGGCATGCCGCGGATGCGCTGGGGCGAGCCGAGCAGCGGCCCCTGCCACACCACGGCGTCGAACCGGCTGACCGCGGGTACCCAGACGAGCGGCGGGATGCCGAGGAGCTGATCGATCGCGTTGGAGACGAACAGCAGGCCCGCGGTCGCGAACGTGTCGATGCCGGAGCGGATACGCGCCGTGTGGCCGAGGCTGAATGTCTGCACGCGCGTCGCACTCTGCTCCCACGACGGATACGACTCCACCCGCCGATCATGCGTCGTCAGGACGACGGGATTCTCGGTGCTGATGCTCGGGTCCGTGCCGGCCAGGTGCGCGTCGAACCAGCGGTGGACATCCGTCCAGACGTCGGCCGGCAGGCCGAACAGCCCGGGGATCTCGACCGTGGCGTGATCGCCCGGCGCCAGTCGCAGCCGCTTCGGCGTCGCCAGCGCATTGTAGAACTCGACCAGTTGGTTCGGCGGAAAGAGGCTGTCGCCGTATGCGTTCGCGAGCAGGATCGCCGGACGGTTGGCGTTTATCGAGGCCACGTACGTCGCCGGCGAGCGCACCCGTCCCCAGTCGCTCATGACCGGGATGTTGCGATTCAGGCGATAGTCGAGAAATCGCGCGGCGCTCTCCACGCTCAGTCGGCCGATGACGTTGCCGACCAGTTCCAGCAGCGTGACGACCTGCACGCGCCGTGTCTGATTCGTGTAGAACGCGTCGACCAGGTCAGCGGCCACGCTCATGGCGGCGACGGCCTTGATGCGCGAATCGTGCGCGGCCGCGATCAGGCTGATGAGCCCGCCGTACGAGATGCCGCCCATGCCGATCCGCGCTGGATCGGTGGCCGTGTGTGCGATCGTCCAGTCAATGACGTCGGAGACGTCGGCGATGTCCCGCGGTCCCGCGACGTCGGCCTCGCCGCCCGATAGATACAGGCCGCGAGCCGTGTAGGAGACCGTCACGTAGCCACGGCGGGCCAGACGTTGCGCCTGGAACACATACTCGAGGCTGGGACCGCCCCAACTCGCCGGAAAGATGATCGCCGGATGTGGTCCGGGCGTCGCCGGTGCGACGATCGTCGCGTGGAGCGTGATGCCGTCGCGCGTCGGAATATCCAGCACCCGCACATCGATCGTTTGCCCGACGGCACTCTGCACGGGGACGATAGACACGATCGCCGCCAGTAGAGCTGGCACGAGGTTCGAGAGGATCACGGATCGCGTGCCAGACACGCGGCGGAAGACGCTCAAAGGGACCTCCTGATCTGTGGCATGAGATGGTGTGTGTGTGAGATGGTGTTCGTCCGTTTGATTACGACGAAAGACACGGAGCAGATTCATCTCACCGCGACTGTTGTGCTCGCTCGAAGCGCCTGTCGCCCACGGCCGAGCATCTGTCGTCACGGATGAGGGGACGAGCGTGAGATCGTCACGACGGACAATGTGATCATGGCGACCCGACCATACGGTTCTCAACCGTGTGGACGATGACATCACCATCGTCATCGTGCGACGTATCGGTCGTGGCGCTGCATGTGCCGCGAGAAATGTTTCCGGACCGTGGTGGGCGCCAGACGCAATCCGCGCCTGGTGTTCGAACACCCTGGTGAAGCGACGCCCCCCACGTCCTGTTTCGTGTGCGACACGCGCGGCGTGGTCGTCATCCGCGCGGGTCCACGGGCGACAACGCGACGTTGGATCCGCGATATCACTGGACGCGCCAGAAGCGGCCGCAGGGGACGCACTATGCGAATGACCGCCAGACACACGCGGTCAACGCGCTGGTCCACCAACGCCACCCGATCCGTGTCTCGCGGGAACGTTCGCACTCGCCAGTTCTGTTGGGGCCATCCCCGCGCGTGCGGGGGAGCCTTACCCACGATCGCGGCCATCGTGCTCGTCGCGGGTCTATCCCCGCACGTGCGGGGGAGCCACCGGGATCGCTGCGGGAGCGGCCGGTCGCCAGGGTCTATCCCCGCGCGTGCGGGGGAGCCTGCGTGTGGCGCACGGACATCAGGACATCTCGAGGTCTATCCCCGCGCGTGCGGGGGAGCCGTGGATGAAGCGACATCATCGGGAGCGACGGCGGGTCTATCCCCGCGCGTGCGGGGGAGCCGTGGGAGATCCGGCCGAGCATCGCCCGCCGTAGGGTCTATCCCCGCGCGTGCGGGGGAGCCACCTTCGCGCTGCCGGCGCGGGCCACACGACAGGGTCTATCCCCGCGCGTGCGGGGGAGCCAAGTTCCGAAAGAACAGACCAATCATTGCCGCGGGTCTATCCCCGCGCGTGCGGGGAGCCGAGGCAAGCTGCTGCAGAAGCGCTGAGACAGTGGGTCTATCCCCGCGCGTGCGGGGGAGCCATGCGTACGCACTGACCACCGCACCATAGACGAGGTCTATCCCCGCGCGTGCGGGGGAGCCGGCGTGCATCTTCGTCTTCCGCTCCTGGACGCGGGTCTATCCCCGCGCGTGCGGGGGAGCCCGTCGTTCTGCCTCTGACATAGAGCCTGCTGGCGGTCTATCCCCGCGCGTGCGGGGGAGCCATGAGCGCGATGTGCTCGACGATGTGAGAACCGGGTCTATCCCCGCGCGTGCGGGGGAGCCACGCGCCGTCACGCGCCAACGCGGTCTGGCTGAGGTCTATCCCCGCGCGTGCGGGGGAGCCGGGCAGACCAACGGAGTCGAGCACGGCGCGAGGGGTCTATCCCCGCGCGTGCGGGGGAGCCGCCGGCGGCCGCGCGCCTTGTGAGAACAGCCGGGGTCTATCCCCGCGCGTGCGGGGGAGCCGCGGCGAGGATGCGCGTGTCGAAGCGTCGGGCGGGTCTATCCCCGCGCGTGCGGGGGAGCCTCAGTCTCACGCAGGCCGGACAAGACGCGACGCGGTCTATCCCCGCGCGTGCGGGGGAGCCCAGGAAGCGACTAAAAGGATCGAGCTCGCGCGGGGTCTATCCCCGCGCGTGCGGGGGAGCCTCGATCGGCGCACGAGGGCACGCCATGACGTGGGGTCTATCCCCGCGCGTGCGGGGGAGCCTCTTGAAAACTGGACGTTTTTGGCGGTGTCGGGCATCCGACACCATTCTGTTCAGCCGGACGATAGTACACTTTGATGCTTGGCAGGCTGACGATGACGCTGGATCGGTTTGTTGCGCTCGATGTGGAAGTCGCGTCGCGGACACCGCTACGCGTGTGTTCGATTGGCGTCGTCCGCATCGATGCTGGACGCGAGGTGGACGCCTATCAGTCGCTCGTCCATGTCGACGGGCCGATTCGATACGGCCACATTCATCGCCTGACCTCGCGTGACCTGGCCGACGCGCCGATGTGGCCGCAGGTCTGGACGCACGTGCTGCGCGTTCTTGGTGACGTCGACACCATCGTGGCGTTCAGGGCCAGCTTCGATCGCAGTGCGGTGCTGACGATGGCGGCGCACTACAACCTGCGACTGCCGCGGCTGCGGTTCGTCTGCGCAGCGAAGATGATCGAGGAACGCTATGGCGTTCGCGGCAGCCTGCGCGACGCTGTCCAGACATTGGGCCGATCCTTCCCCGGACAGCCCCACGACCCGCTGGCAGATGCGCGAGCCGCGGCGCTCGTTGCGCAGGCCTGCATGACGCCGCTGCTCGCAATCTCCATGCGAGACGGGTGACGGCTATTCCGTTGTCACAGAACGCATCTCCGCCCGCTCCAGCCACATGCCATCCAGTTCGACGAGTTCTTTCTTCGGCCAGCCAAGCACACGCACTGCCTGACCACTTGGCTCTTGCTTGTCGCGCCACGTCATCAGCACGCCGCCTTCGTCCGGCAAGATGCCCGCCCAGTCACAACAGACCGTCCACACACGCTCGCGTACGGCCTTGCTCATGTGAGGACTCGTGTAGACGCCAGGTGCGAGCTCCAGCATGCAGCTTGCGAGAAAGCCGCGGTACCGATCGGGGACATTGCGTGTGACGACCACCGTCATGTCATGAGACCCGGATCAGGCAACGCCATGCCAGTCGCCGTTGTTCGTTCCAATTGCGCTCATTCGTCTGTATGAACTGAAGACTGGCTGCCGCGATCGTCAAAGAGCAGTTTGATGCGATCGATCATGGCCGGAATGACCTGTTCTTCGCGCAGCGCGCGGCCAGCGGCGCGGCGTGCATGCCGTTCGAGTGGTTCGCTCGGATTGCTTTCGAATTGTTTTACCGCGCGGAAGGCCGCCGGCAGACAGACGCTTTCGCGATACAGATCCGCGAGGTCCAGACAGAACGCGGTTCCTGAGTCTTCGTGGATGAAGCCTAATTGCGGGATGGTCGCCGTGGCCGCGACAGCAATCATCGCCGCCGCGCGCACGGCCGAGGAGGCATGATTGAGCGCCTGATTGACGCGATCGGTCGCTTCCGGATCGTTACGATCGTACCGGCGTCCTGCCCACCGGATCCCGAATTGCCTGGCCAGAGTGCGATAGAGTGTCTTGACCCGAGCGCCCTCGATGCCACGCAGTACGCTCAACTCCGCTGACGGAAGCACTTCGCCCAGGCGCCACGCATACATGCGCCGCGCGACGTGCAACCGCTGATCCGGATCGGCCCACAGGCGGACCTGTTGCCGCGCCAGCACGCTGGCATCCTGTCCGAACGGCATGGACGCGTAGAACCGAACGCCTTCTTCGCCAACGGCCACCAGCCCGGTTCCATGACGAGCGAGCAGACGCAGCGCGTCATGACTCACCGTCGCGCCGGGTTCTAGAAAGATGACGCTGACGGTCTGGAAGGGCACTCCATAGTCGCCGGCCGGCAGATCGTCGCTGCCGATCGTTCCGAAGCGCAGCGTGCCGTCCTCGACCGTCAGATTGCCGCGGCGCAACCAGACACAGCCGTGTCGATCGGCATGTGGGACGCGTGCCGTTTCAAGTCCCAGGCGCCCTTTCAGCATGGCGGCGCGATCTCAGCTCGCATGCTGCGTTCCCGGTGGAACGAGGATCAACGCTCCGAACCCAAACGCGCGATGACGGCCGACGCCGTGCGCCAGCCATTGGGTGAAGCGAGTGCCATCGACGATGGTGAGGGTGCCTTCGAAGCGGACGTCGGGCCGTTCGAGCGTACGAGCCACGCGCGTCTCGCCCTGCGTGCGCCGCACGACTCGCTCGCGTGCGAAGCTGGCGACCCGGATGGTGTCCACCGAGACGCCGGTCGTGTCGGAGCGATTCAATCGCGCGAGCAGCCATTCGCGATAGACGTCCTCGCGCGACACGGCGGTATCGGCGTCGACGTGGAAGCAGCGAGCGAGGAAGGCATCGACCTCCGCGCCTGGCCGATGATGTCCTGTGGCGCCTCGTGCAAGTCGTACCACCGGACAGGCACGCAGCAGGAATCCGACGCGTCGTCCGGCTTCGAGCGTCGGCATCGGCTTGCTGACAAGCATTTCCAGATCGCCCAGCGCGCCGAGCAGAGACGGATCGCCGTAGACGCGCGCGCGATCGGCGAGCGCGACCGCATCGACGCGGCTGTAGCCCCAGACATGCAGATCGCGTCCCTGACCGCGCAACACGAATGGCGCAGGTGCTTCATCTGCCCACATCTTTCGAAGGACGCGATGACACAGATAGCCGTCATCCAGATTGCGGAGCGGAAGCGATTGCTGCCGCGCAATCGCGGCGAGCTTTTCAGCGCGCAATGGCACTTTGACGAGATGCAATGCTTCAGACATGACCGGCTCCTGGTGGATTCACATGACCCTGACGCATCAGACGTCGACCGACATGCACGCCGTTCGCCCAGTCCCGCTCGTCACTGACTGGCACGACCGCCGATTCACCGTCGCTGCCATCATCGGCATCTCCGTCCCACCACGACGCGAGCAGCGGTCCCTCGGGCGCGCGAGGCGAGCGCGGTGTTGACGAAAGGACCGCGACCAGTGATGACGCCTCGAACACATTCAAGAGGATCGGCGCGGCCGGCAGGCAGCACTTGCGGCCGATGAAAAGAGGACGAGCCGGCTCGCGGAAGGCATCCGCGACCTGCTCCACTGACGGCGACGATTCGTCGCCGATCAGCGTCAGCGCAACCGTGCAGACGCTGTCCGCGCGATAATGCCGCCAGCGCTGATGCGTCGTATCACTGCTTGCGCCCGCCCGTTCCATGATCCGGCCGCGCGTCGTCCAGCCGCCTCGCTCGGGACGCATCCAACTCAGACCGAGATCGACCGTCTGATAGTCGACCAGGACCTCGCCGGCGCGATCGATTCTGGCCGCGTACCGTATGCGATCCTGAAGGTCCTGCAGGCGATCGGCGTCGCGATGCTCCCAACCGAGCGCATTCGCGAGCAATCCAGTCAGCATCGACAACGCCGGAAAGGTCTGGATCACGCCATTCTGATCGATCGCCGGTCCGCCGAAGCTGACGAGCGGCGCGTCGAAACGGAGCAGGAGCACCTTCATGACAGAACCTGTGCTTTTGCCCACGCCGCGAGTTCTGCCAGCGTCTGTCGGTTCTCGAATCGCGTGCCGGTCGCGAGACCCGCGTGCGCGCGCTGTTCGCGCTTGCCATACATGCCGTCAAGCTCCGAGAGGTGCCGTTCGAGCGCCGCGTACGTGTGCTCGACGAGATTTCCGGTGGTCTTCACGGGATCGATGAAGGCGTTCTGCAGCGTGCGCGGCTGCGCGCTGCCGCTTTCGACAAGGACCAGATGACTGTAGGCGTACGGGGCCGTCGATCCCTTCTTCGCGCCAGGACTGACCGTGGCGACGATGTGGATCAGCCGCTCGATGACATCGCTTGCGAGCGCGTGATCGTCGCCAAGGTTACTGAGCAGGCCAGCCACATCGACGACCACATAGCCGTAGAAGAGACCGCTGGTCAGCTCGCTGGCGTTGATGTGTCCGGAACCCTGCTCGCCGGTCTCGCGCACGAGATCGTCGATCGCGGTGAAGTAGTCGCTTTCCGTCATCTGACCGTGGACCGTCAGGGCATGGGCGACGTGAATGGCGGCATCGGTGCGGGACAGGATGTCGCCCGTGACCATGCGTCCGAACAGCGCGGCTCCCAGACCGGCTTCGAGCGACCCAGGCTTGAGGGCTCGAAGGTTCTCCCGCAGGGCCTTCTCGTTCGTGCGTTCGTCGATCGCCTTCTCGACCTTGTCCGCATCACCATCTGCCGCGGCGATCGCCTCGCGTACCAGGTCGCGGAGATAGTCGAGCTCCGGTTTGCCGACCACCGTCACCTGCGCGGTGGACACCCCCTTCTCCGCCGGCGCGGCATCCGCATCGTCTTTCTTCTTCGTGCCTTTCTTCTCAGCCTTCTCCTGTTTCGCTTCGCTGCCGAACACCTTCGCCACGAGCTTCTGCGTGGCGCGCCGGGCGACGTCGGCGGGCACGCCGTCGGCAATCAGCGGCGCGGCAATGAATCGATCGAAGGCCACGCGCGACCGCACGGACTCCGGCGCGCCGATCGTGCCAAGGCTGTGTTCGCCCTCGTACACGCGCCAATGGCGCTTCTGACACTGCGATGAGATACGCGTCCGCACAGCGCCGCCGAACGGCATCCGCTTGGCAAAACCCGCATCGTCGCGATTCAGCAGCGAAGAGGGATAGTTCGTGAGCGTGTGAATCTGCAGAAAACGAGCCGCCATCGACGATCTCCTTTGTCTGGACAATCAACGTCCGTGACTAGCGGCTGGCAAGACGAGCCGCCCGCCCGTAGTAATCGCGCGCAATGTGCCTGCGGTGGGATTCTCCATCCGAACGCCCGGCGGACAGCAGGAGGTTCGCGGCGCCGCACCAGTCGACATGTGCGCCCTTCGTCGTGAGATAGCGCGCAAGCGCCGGAAGGTCGTCGATGAGACGATCCTCGTCCGCGTGCAACAGGCGCTCGACACGCATTTCGGTATAAGACAGGTCGGCCAGGACGTATCCGAGGCGATAGGAATGACCGAGCCGGTGTAAGGCCCCCAGGTGCGCGAGCCCGACGACCACGGCCGCCCAGCGTGTCTCCAGCGCTTCACGAGCTGCCGCCTCACCTGGCAGATACTCGTCCAGCGCCATGCCTTCGAGCTTGAAGAACGCCGGCGCTGGCTGGCGCGGATCCATTCGGCGCAAAGACGCGAGGTCTCCCATCGACAAGCCGCCGCCGCGATCTAGCAGCGTGGCGATGCGCGCGACGGCGTACTCCTCGCGCGAACTCGCGTTCGCGTCGGACGTAGTCATGCGGACACTCCTTCCGTAGCCTCGGAACTGGTGAACAGATCGGAGAAGTTCTTGCGCAGGCAGGCGTTGAACATGCTTTCGGCGGCGCTGATGGCCTTGAACCGCCGCGCATCAGCGGTCGCGCTCCGGTCGATGGCCTGTGCGAGTTCGACTTGCGCCAGCACTCTCAGCTCACGCTCGAATGCGAGACGCGCCTCTTCGTCGCCCATCTCGATCGTGCCGAACAGATGATCGAAAAAGATCTCGTCCACGCGTGCATCAAACCCGTCGTTGGGCGGCGTCGCCTGGAGCACGAGCTGTTTCAGCGCAGGAAAGAGGACTTTGCTCCGCATCTTCTGCGCCGACGCGACGCGCTCCGATGCACGCTTTCCAAGTGCCGCCCGGGCATCTGGCTGACCCAGGATCGGCAGCACGCGCTTCGTCAGCGGCAATATGCGCTCGTGGAGCCCTTGGGTTTCTCCTTGACCGCGAGCCATTACTGACGCCACGAAGAACATCGATTCGGCATCGTCTCGTAGAAGCTGCTGTGCAGGGGCGTCGACGTAATGATCGTCGAACAGTTCGGCTAACTTTTGATATGTGAAGCCGTTCTTGCTGACGGTCAAAGCTCTGCGGTCCAGTCGGCTAATAGGAATCCATGCGTCTCCTACGTCACCGGTCTCAATCTCGGAAATGCAGCGGCGCACTGTCGTGGTCGTGTTGCGGCAGTGAATCTGTTGGCCAGACATGAAGCACCGACGGCGTCCACATACCTCAATAAAATGCGGCGCAAGAGCCTCCATTGGAAGAGACTGACGCCCATCCCAGGGTTCGAGCCAAACGAGTGCGATGCCATTCTCTCGGTAGCCGCGCTCGATCAACAGAGGCCACAGATTCAGAAGCACCTTGACATCTCTCAGGAATCTTGCGGCCAGCGAGTGATCGCGTGTCAGCCCTACGCGCGCTCGACTGCCATATCCCTTGTTCATTCGTGATATTGCATTGTGGCCGCTGCCCGCATAGCCCTGTGTCGTCTGGAGTGCGACGAGCGCGTACGCCCACGTCTCGGGTTCGTCGCCACGCATGAGGCTTTGCTTGACGTCATGGCTTTTCGCCGTGACTAGAACGTCGATGTCATCCGGCCGGTCACGGGTCGTCCACTTTGCGACGGATCCTTCAGGTACCGGCGGTTGAAAGAACGCCGCCTTGGACAGATCGTCAACCACGAGGCGCCAGGGTTCGTGCTGTCCGTCGGTCAGATGCAGCAGTCCGCGCCGCCATTCCTCTTCCGACAGGCGCGGATCGGCGAGGCCGAGCGCCCGCAGGACGATTGCGGCCAACTGGGTCAGAAACATGCACCAGGGGTGAAGTTGATGCGTGCGCAGGCGGGGGAAGTCCGCCAGTTCACCGCTGGCGAGCCGCGCCAGCACGCCCGGCAAGGTCGTCCGCGCACGTCGGCGGCCGGTATCGCGCCACGAGAGCAGCGGGTTCACGAGCAGATCATGGGCCATCGTCTTCTTCCACCTCCTTCGGCGGCGTCGCTTCCAGACGCAGTCCTAGACGGTCGTAGGTGAATCTTTTCCGTCCGAATGTGAACGTGACTGCGCCATGACTCACGACCACCCTTTCGGCCGACGTCTCCTCGGGAGGAATGCCACGCGCCTGAGACGCCCGGATGGTCAGTTCGTCGATTGAATGATTAAATGGGCTCGTGACCGGCGTCTCGAAGCATACGCGCCGATCGCTTTCCCCCAATCGGGTCGGAATCCATTGCTCCACCCCGTCTGGAAACGACATCTCGGCATACGAGACGGACCAATTGACAAGATTCAGCTCGGCCTGACGCGACTCGCCGCGCTGGGCGCCGCGGACCTGCATGGCATGGACCGGCCACCGGCCGCCAAGCTCGGAGACAATCACGGCGAGGGCCTCGGTGTGCAGACTGTGCTCGACGAAGAAGCGGTTCATGGCGGGAAGGCGCCATGCCGGATACGTTTCCAGGAGTCGCCAGGTGGCTTCGAGAATCCGGAGATCCTCGTACACCGAGCCCAGACCGTAGTGGTTCCGGGCGGACCCATCGGCGCGGATCAGGATGCTCAGATCGCGCTGTGCCGGCACGAGGACGTAGGCGCGACGGTCCTCGAAGCCATTCGGCCGGTGCCGGCGATGACGCTGCAGTCGCCCCAATCGCTGCAGCAGCACGTCCGCGGGACAGAGATCGGTCAAGAGCACGTCGCAATCGATGTCGAGCGATTGCTGCACGGTCTGCGTTGCAACGATGACGCACCCGCCGCCCGGTCGAACGCGGCCGAACCGTTCCTCCAGAGCCGTATCCAGTTGCGTGCGGTCTTCTCTCGAAAACCGTGAATGGTGTGGCGCAGGTACACCCATGCACGTGAACAGCAGATCGCGTCGTCCTTGGGCCGTCGCCTCGTGCTCGATGGCCTGCTGGGTTTCGATGCACGATGCGACCGTGTTTCTGATGACGAGTACCTTCGCGCCTCGCAGCGCATCGGCGAACGCCGCCTTCGCCACGGCATCGACATCCTCCAGCCAGGGCTTCGCGGAGAGATGCGTGACATGGTTCTCCTCGGGCGTAATCTCGATTGTTCGCTCGTCGGCGCCGCTGTAGGAGAGCAGCGGATACGGCGTTCGTTCGGCTTCTTCGAGTGTTGGAAGGGTGCGGCCCGGATGCAGCAGACGCGCGCGCGTCTCGGCGCCGAGCGTGGCGGACAACAGCAGCGCGTGACCGCCCGCCGCCCGATGTCGTGCGAGCACGTCTTCGAGAATGCGGCCCATGTACGCGTCGGACGCGTGTACTTCGTCCACGATCAGCAGGTGCCGCAGCAGTGTCGTCGCGCGCAGGTGCGCATGTCCGACCCTCAGCGACGACAAGAGCACCTGGTCGACCGTTCCGATGCTGATGGCCGCCGCGAGGAATCGCTTGGCGTTCTCGGCGGCCCACGTCCGATAGCGCAGCCGCTCGCTCGGATTGTCCGTCCAGTGGACATCGAATTGCGGGAGCTTCTGGCCCTCGAGATCATCGACGCGGAGATAGCCAGGGACGGCGAGGACGACCGGTGGAGGCGCGGCGAACGCTTCCCGCATGGCGTCCCTGGCGCGGCCGTGAATCTGCGTCGCGGCGGACCGCGTTGGCAGCGCGAAGTAGAAACCGTCGACCAGACCAGCCTCGAACAATGCCGCGAAGTGCGCGAAGGCCGCCTCGGTTTTGCCGCTTCCCGTTTCGGCTTCCAGGATGGCGATGGAGCCCGTTGCCTCGCGTGGCAGCGTCAGAGTCGCCGCCTGCGCAGGCCTCGGTGAATAGCCGGCTGGTGCGACGCGCGCGAACGGACTCCTTCCGCTGGCGTCGGTGCGCGCATCCAGCGCGATGTCAATCTCCATGCCCTTCAACACGGCATCTGCCCCGTGTCGAGCGAGAGTCATGCGGTCGGCGTCGCCGAGCTCGCTGTAGGGGAAGAAGGCCTTGTTGGACCCGATCCAATCGGCGAGCATGACGACGCCGGCGAACGCGTGAACAAAGGCCAGCGACTCCGGCAGCGTCGCATCCTGCGGTTCGTAGGCGTCGGGAAACCACCTGCGGCACTGCGCCAGAAGATCTTTCAACCCCGCCTGCGGGTTGAACCCAGCCTGGGGTCTCCACAGGCTGTCCTGCCAGACGGCGAGAACGGACGTACTGTCGAAAGCGTAAGGACGTCCGTGGTGGCACAGGGCCGCGATCAGCAGCGCCGTGACACCGTTTCCCCAGACAGCCAGTTCGCCCAGCGGCGAGAGCGCCGGCTTGCACAACGCGGCGACCGCTTCCTTGACGTGACCGGCCGGGGGGCCGAATCCGTCCAGTCCTTTCGCCTGGAAGCCGATGTTGAGCTTGCCGATGTCGTGCAGCGCGGCGAGGACGCAGAGACGGGCGACATCGAGATCGGTCAGCGTTCGGCCGGCGAGGCGGCTCAATCGGGCGCGCCAGAGTGGCAGGCGCAGCAACGCCTCCGTCACAGCCGCGACGTCCGCGCAGTGATCGATCAGCGGATGCCAGTGTGTGACGCGACCGGATTCGTCGCGCTCGAGCTTGCCCCAGAACGTGTCCGGTTGATTTTGCATGTCGCTGCCCACGGCTGCCGGAGACACGAAGACCCTCGTCCTCCACAGCGGATCCCAGATCTGTTCAACATCTCGCGAAGTGTGTCATGGCCTGACATCAGCGCGAATGAGAACAACACGTGTTGCGTAAGAATGATGAATCCTCTCAGATTCATGCGCGAAAGTCACGCACCATGTCATATGACGCGTTGTCCGCCGGCCGTGTGCGGGTATTGCGAAAGTCTTTGGTCGGTGAACAGTCGGGTGCGGCGACGTCCGTCTGTCGCGAGCGATTGTTATCGTCGTGGCGATTCGGCGTGTCATCGTGACGCGGGATGTCACTCACGCCTCGAACGACCAGGTACATCGCTCAAACTGGAGGATAGTCATGAGACGAACCGTGACGACGTATGTCTTGGGCATGATGATGGCGCTCGTCATCGGCGTTGCGACGCCGTCGGTGGCGTCCGCTGAACTTGTGGTGTTGACGTGTCCGGGTACCGTGGCCGTGTCCTACTCGCCGGGACTGACCACGACGCCCCAGTCGACGACGCTGACCATTGGCGGCACCGCCGGGCCGTGCATCGGCCTGCCGCTCGGCATCGTCTCGCTCTCGGCCAGCGGCTCCGCCAACGGGACGCTGAGCTGTCTGCTGAACGGAGGCGAGACCACGGTGAGTGTCACAGTGAACTGGAGTGACGGGACGTCCAGCGTGGTGAGTGGCCGGTTTCTCGCAACGGTGCGTGCGGGCGTCGTTGTCGAAACGGTCGTTTCAGGGACCGTGGTGAGCGGACGCTTTCTCGGCGCGACGGTGGCATTGACGAACACGGTCATTCCCGATCTGCTGTCCTGCTTCACGGCGACGGGGATCACCAATACGGCCGGTCCCGCGACGCTGACGATCATCGGGACGTAGATCCATCGCGAGAAGTGACGAGCATGCGCGCGCAGCGTCGGTGTGACGTTCAGACGGTCATCACGCTGTCGGGCGCGGCGTCTCGACGGGCGCCGCGCTCAGCGCTTCGTTTTCGTGGACCGTGTTGCCGTGGAAGCGGCTGTCAGGACGTGATCCGCGCGTGAGGCGGCTGCGTGCCATGATGCGGCGAAGGGGTCGTGACGCTCGATGTCGAGCGCGCGCAGGTGCAGGCGTCGCCGCTGGGCCGGGTCCAGGCTGGCGTGCAGGAAGTCCCGCAAGGTGACGGCGGCGAAGGTGACGCGACCGTCCGGCTCCGCGCGCAGGAGGCCCTGTCGCACGCACACCTCCAGCGCCGCGTCAGTCTCCGCCGTCTCCCACGCATCGCCGGCGAGGGATTGCAGCGCGGACGGCGGGCAGGGGAGCGCAAACACCGACAGCGCCGCGAGCAGGCGGTTCGTTCCCGGCGGCATGATCGGCGCCGCATCCTGATCCGGCGCGAGCGGATCGTCGAACACCGACAGCCGCGTCCAACCATCGTGCAGTTGCGCCGCGAGCCGGCCGGCCACGTCGTATTGCACTTCGGCGAAGAGCACGAGCGGCACACCAGCCGCCTGTCGGCCCAACCGGCGCAGTGCGCCGAGACTGACCGCATCCGCCAGCGACACATCGTCCAGACGCAGGACGCACGGTCGGCCGCCGCGATGTCCGGCGAGCGCCGTCGCCGCCGCAATCAGGAACGGGACCGGATCGTCACCCTGCACGAGATCGGGATGCGACTCCCGCACGCGCGCTTCCAGTCGATCCGCCAACTCGGCGAGCCCGCTCAACGGTCGATGCAGGCCGCGCCGCCATCCACCGGCCGCGGTCACCATTCCTCCCCGGACGCGAAGCTGTCGCTCGAAGCGATCGGCCAGACTCCAATCGCCGGCCGCGGCGTTGCCTTCGAGCAGCCATCCCACGCGTGACGAATCTGTCGACGAGCCTTCACAAGCGGCAAGCAGCGGACCGAAACAGCCGGTCGAGCGATCGGACGTCATCGAGACCTCCCCTGAGCACACGACAAGACACACGACGACCGGGATGCCTCACGGGCGAGGCGCGACGAAGACCGACTGCCGGCTGAAGGGCCGATCGTGCATCGCGCGTCGACTGCAGACGCAGGCGCGAAGACACTGGCTGATGGCCGACGGGGCGGTGCGTGCCGGAGGCACGCAGACTAGTGGACGAAAGGATGTCGTTTATAACGCACCGGTACCAGATGATCAAGGCTTTCGTACGTATTTCGCGACATGCGATGAGCGCGGGATTACGCCCGGATTCATTGGACGGATCGAACATGCACCCCGGCCAGCGTTTCGACGCCGCGTGGCGTCCACTCCACAGCCGGTCATGTGCGGGGTCGCGATCCGTGTACGTTCACGGTGTCCGACCGCGTGCTGTCCTTGAGTTCAGTCGTGCTGCGCGATGCGGACGATCTGTTGTGCGTCGGACGCCGGGTGAGGCACGGCGGGATGTCTGCCGAAAGCGCTGCCATCGGTGCATCTGTCCGATGGCTTGCGCGTCACGTCTACGTTCGCCGCCGACGTGACGCGTACGGGGGCAGGTGTTCACGCCCAGGCGACGCTTGCGCCTGGCGGTGTTCACCATCCGCTATTCGTCATTTGCGAGGAAGTAGATGGCGCGCAACGGGAAGAGGCGTCGTTGCTCTTCTGGGATTCGCGTGTAGTATTCAACCCAGAGATCAAACAGTCGCTTGAGATCAACCAGCACGATCCGTCGTTTTTCTTGACGTCGCGCTTCCTCCTCCGCGTCCTTGCTGAACCCACCGCTGGATACGAATAAGCCAATATCGCCGTCGGCGAGGACGGCCATGAACGCTCGGACGCCGTCAACACCAGTTCGTTCACCAGGGCGTCGTTTTACTTGAACCTTGATCCGAGGACCAGTGACACCCAAGGGATCTGTGTGTGCGATGACGTCGATCCCTCCGTCTCTGCCGGGTGGTGAAACCCAGGCGACGTGGTAGCCCATGCCGCGAATGAGTCCAGCAACAAGATGCTGAAAATCGTACGGACTCATATCGGCGAGGTGCTGCTCAATCTCGGCCCACGCACGTTCCTCCGCCTCTTCGATTGTCGCACCCGCGGTTTCGAGGTCCTCTGTCTCGCCATCTTGATTGACTGGCTCGTTCTTGGGCTGTGCCGCCACCCATTTCTTGTAAAGCTGATGGGCCTCTTGTACGAAGCGCGAAGGATCCCGGTAATGCTCGTACGCCTGTCGTCCATCCTCGGTGAGGCTCCACTGTCCCTTGTCCTTCAACAGCCATCCGGCCTTGACGAAGGGGATCGTCGAAAAGCGGACGATTCGCTCATAGCGACGCACGCCGGGCGTCGACGGATAGGGTTGACGTTCGGAGTCTGTCGGCGGCGCGACACGGTCCAAGCGACTCAGGACGTCCTTCGCCGGGAGTCCGTCCGGCTTTGCCAATAGAAGGCTGAACACGCCTCTCACGAGCTCTCCAGAGCGCTTTCGTGTGACTTCGGCCATGACCGTACGAAGCCCTCCATTCTCAGGTGGCGAACGATTGCTTTGTCTCAAGAACTGCGGCGAAAGTATACCATCCGAGAAATCCGGAATCGGCGCCGCGCCGGACCGACTGGGAGACACTCGAATCGCGCGGTCGACGAAACCAGGAAAAGGCCAGAAGGAGGGGCCGCTCGCGACGTGAGGCCGCGAGCGGCTGACGATCAGGGGCGTTCGTGCTGTAGGGCGTCGATTTCGCGGGCGGCGCGGTCGAGGCCGCGTTTGAGTCGCCGTGCCGTGGCGGGGGCGTCTGCCACGGACGTGGCGTTGGAGCTGGCGGTAAAGAGCTGACGCGTGTCGCGATCGATTTCGGCGGCGAGGCCGAAGAAGTCGGTGGCGATGGCGCTCCAGGAACGCGTGACGCCGTCAGGACGCGGGTCGGTGGCCGCGTCGCGGTCCGCGGCGGTGAGCGTCGGCAGCGCGGGCGCCGCGGCGAGGTCGAGCGCTGCAAGCGCCTTCGCCGCGGCCTCGACGTGCTCGCGCGCCATGACGTCGATCATCTCCCGCGTCGCCGCCGTGACGTGCGTCGCTTCCGTGCGATGCGTCCATTCCGCCAGGCGCCGCAGTGCCCACGCGCGTTCGAGCAGCGCCAGCGACTGCCGGACCGCGTCACGCGCGCGACCCATCAGCGCCGGATCCGCCGCCGGTTTCCGCGCGTCCACCGGCCTGGTCTGCGCCAGCGTCGCGTCGCTCGCACTCGCGCCTGCCTCCGCAGCCCGCGCATCCGCACCCGCGTCCATCAGCGCTTGCGCCGGCAAGCGGTTCGCTTCGAGCTGGACGTCGTCCATCCGCAGCGGCAGCGGCGACGTCTCGACATTCGCGCGGCGCGACGCCGCGTCCAGCGCCGCGAGCGCTTCTTCCGCGGTGCGAATCCACGTCCGCACGTGCGGAATCACCGCGAGCGCCTTCACCAATCGTCCCCGCCGATCGTCTGTCGTTGTCAATCCGCTGACCTCGACGATCTGCACGCCGCGCGATACCGTGATCTCGTCTTCCGCGGACAGGCCGAGGCGATGGAGCGCGTACATCGCCTCCACTTCGGCGGTGACGAGATCCGCCAGCGAGACGCGTGCGACGCTGCGCGGCAGCGCGCGCGGGAGCTCGGCCGGCGCGTCGGGCGGCAGGTCGGCGTCGAAGAACGCGACGGGCAGCGACGCGCGAGGCAGGACATCGAACGCGGCTTCGCGGACGACGAACTCGGACAGCGCGCCATTCTCGCGAACGACGAGACGCTGCTCGACGGCATGCCAGTCGCGCTCGCGGACGATGAGCGTGGCGCGGACGATACCGCTGGCGGCGTCGTCATCCACGGCGCTCACGAGGCGGACGGCGGGATCGCCAGTCGACGTGACGCCGCTGATCACGGTGTCCTCGACGTCCGCCGCCTGCGCGCGCCATTGCGCATATCCGCGCATGGAGATCGGCCACGCCGACCGCATGCCATGCCGGTCGAACACTGCGTGCAACGTTGCCGGCAGATCGTGTGCCGGTGCCGCCGCGACATGTGCGTGCCGAGCCGCTGGCGTGTCAGCACTTGCCTGCCTGTCGCTCCGCACGCGGACGTTGTTCGCAATGGTGTTGATCCCGGCAGTCGATTCGATCCCGCCAGTCGATGCCGGTGCGGGTACCGATGCCGATCCGGAAAAGCGCACACCGGGACGTCGTATGCCGGATGCCGGCGGCGTCGGCTCACTGCGCCAGCGGCGTGAGGCGACGTCGGTCCACACTTCCCACGTGCCGGAGACGACAGGGCCCGCGGGCAGGAGTCGCTGTGCGACTTCCAGTCGTTGATACACGACGGGCGTGCGGGCGGCGTCGAGCGCGCTGCGTTCGGCGCGTTCCACCTGTCGCACGAGTTGACGGGCGGACAGTGGTGGACCGGACGATAGCAGGACGACCAGCATGGCCGTCGCGCACACGGCGACGAGGCGCACGACGGCGAACCGCGACGGCACGAGATTCGACGCCGCGAAGCCCGGCGGCGCGAACCGCGTCGGCAGAAGTCGGAGTCGCGCGAACCACGTCGAGGGTGAACGGAAGAACGGCGTCCGCGCGAGCGTGAACGCGGGCGCGAGATTCGCGACCGTCGACGTGGAGCGCGATTGCATGACGTCCGCCGCCGCGCGCGACAGCCGGCGCGCGTCCAGTCCGCCATCGTCTTCCAGTTCGTCCAGATCCAGAGACGCCGTGTACGCCTCCATGAACGCGGTAATGGTCGATTCCAGCGACTGGCGCCGCGCGCGGCACGCCCAGCAGCCTTCGACGTGCCGCGTCACGCGCTGCGCCTCGCGCGGATCGAGCTCCGCGTCGATGTGCGCGAGCAACTGCTCGTCGGTCGGATGCCATGCGGCGTCGTTGAGGGATCGAAGAGCGCGCCTGATCATGGACGGGCCTTTGAGAGTTTCTGGATCGCCCGCGTCAGGAACGTGACCACGGTCGGCAGCTTGATGTCCAGCACTTCGGCAATCTCGCGATAGCGCAGGCCCTGGGCCCGCAAGAAGAGACAGCGGCGCTCCTGCGCGGAGAGCTGCTGGACGGCGCGGCGCAGCCATCCGTGGCGCTCGCGCCGCAGCAGTTCGTGCTCCGCGTTCGGGGCCGGATCCGAGAAGAACAGACACGCGAGGTCGTTCGCCTCGCCCGAGCTCTCGTGCGCCTCGCGCACGCGCAGCCGCCGCTGCTCGTCCACCGCGAGGTTGTGCGCGACGCGGAACAGCCACGCGCGCACGTTGTTGACGCGATGGCCGGCCGCCAGCTCGGTGCAGAGACGCACGAACACTTCCTGCGTCACCTCGCGCGCGACGGAGCCGTGACGCACGAAGCCGCGCACGTACCGGTAGACCGGCTGGCACAGCTCCTCGAACAGGCGAGCGATCACCTGTTCGACGTCGCCGTCCGCCAGCTCGCGCGCCGAGTCGTGCGCGGTCCCGTCCGCGGCATCGGCCGCGGCGGCGGGTCCGAGCACCAGCGATATCGACCACGCGCCCTGGCTGGCGGCCAAGGCGACGGCGTCCGGCTTCTTCGCGCGATCCGTCATGCTCGAACCGTCATTGTTGCGGTGATCGTCGAGACCCCGTCTCCGCCCACCGCGGCATCGACACCATCGTCAGATAGTTCGATTCGTTGTGATGCGGATTGCGAATGGGCGCGTAGACCTTCGGGCCGGCGAACGGCTTGTCCTGCGTGTAGATCCAGACCTGCTCCTGATCCCAGAGAATGATCTCGTCGCGCGGATCGCCCGTGACGTCGGCCACCATGAACGCCAGCTCGGGATGCCCGTCGTTCGGGAACATCACCGCGCGGCGCAGGCTGCCGTCAATCATCCCGCCCTCGCGCGGATTGCCGGAGAGCATCGCGAACTCCTGACCGTCGCCGCGCCAGTTCACCGGCAGCAGCGCCGTGCCGGTGTGGATCGGCTCTTCCTGCGCGAGCATCTTGCCCTCGTGATCGAACAGCGTGATGATGCCGGGGTTCTTCCAGAAGTTCACCGTCATGTACTGCAGCCCGGGCAGGTCGGGACGATACTTCGCGACGCTCGGCGACTGTGCGTGGCCGATGCGCACGTGCTTGACGATCTTGCCGGCGCCGTCGATGACGATGAAGCCTTCGTCGCTGCCGGAGTAGTAGGCGAGCGGTCTGGCTTTCGGATCGCCGGAGAGATTGCCGGCCATGACGCCGTCCGCGTGATCTTTCAACGCCGTGTCCTGCGACCAGGCCTGCTTGCCGTCCGGCGTCCACATCGCGTAGCCGATGAAGATCTCTTCTTTGCCGTCGCCGTCGACGTCGAAGGGATACGGGAAGTGGCCGGTCTGACCGGTGCCCGTCCACAGCAGTTCCAGCTTGTTGTTGAAGACCCAGAACGTGTCGTACCGGTTCTTCACGATGATGTCGCGACGCGCGGGGCCGCCGGAGACGTTCGCGAGCGCAATCGAATCGCCGTTGTGCAGCTCGTACGGACGCATCTCACGCTCTTTCTCCATCGCCGGCATGTTCACCGCGTGCTTGCGCTTGCCGGTGCGGCCGTCGAGGATCTGCAACTGGAAGTCGCGGATCATCACGACGTCCTGCTTGCCGTCGCCGTCCATGTCGTTAATCTGGAACGGCGTGTCATTCGTTAGCAGCGCGTTGCGGACGTCGGGACGTCCAAGCTGCCAGAGGACTTTACCGTCGAAGGTGACGGCGGTCATCGCGCTGATGTGATCGAACGCGTCGCCGCGCACGCGCGGAATGTTCTGCGCGATCAGCATGTCGAGCTGACCGTCGCCGTCGAGATCGCCGAGGCGCACGTTGCGACCGGCGCCGAATCCCTTCACGGAGAACTTCTTCCAGACCTTGGGCTGCGGGTTGGACGCCTGCAGCTTCGCCAGCTCCGTCTTGCGTGCCGCGACGCGCGAGTCGATGCCGGCGACGGCCGCCGCGGAGGCGGTGACACGGAAGTTCTGGAAGCGCGCCGGGATGTTCGCGGCGACGCCGGCCTTGCCCTTCACCAGCTCGCCGTCCGACGCTTCGAGGATCTGCTTGCCGTCGATGAACGCGCGAATGCGCGGGCCTTCATTGACGACGCTGAGCGTGTAGTAGCGGGTGGTGTCGTACGCGAACGGCGCCTTCGCCAGCTCGCGCCACTCCGCCACGCGAAGCTGTTGTTCGAGCGGCTGGCGGACGACGAGGCGCGCCGTGTCGCCGCCGGTCAGCGCGAAGATGTAGTAGTGACGGTTCGTGCGATACCGGAACACGAGGCCGACCTGTTCGCGCGTCTGCAGAGGACGGATGCGCACGTCGACCTTGTAATCCGTCCACTCCGGATCGCCCGTCACGAACATCGGGCTGGACAGCTCCGGCGCCGGATGGATCGTGTGCTGCTCCAGATACGGCACGCCTTCCTCGTCTCCGATCACCCACGCGTCGAGGTGACAGATGGCGTGCTCCCACGGACCGAGCGGCACGCCGCGATGCGGCAGATAGTGATACTCCTGAATCGCGCCGTTCAACGTCCCGACCGGCTGCGTCAGCCAGCCGGGAGGAAACTTCGAAAAATCATCCGCGAACAGTTCGCGCTCGTCGTGTGCCGCGGTCCAGCGGCCGGCGGCCGAGACGAGGAGGACGGTCGCGAGCAGCGTGGCGAGCGTGCGCGGACGGCGCAGCGCGCGGACGGTGGTGGCGAGGAACCGTATGGACATAGCACTGTGCATCATGTGATCCCGGGTTGATCGCATCTCAGGTGATCGCTTACCAATCGAGCCGCACGCCAAGCTGCAACGTGCGCGGCGTGTAGTTCGTGTTCGACGTCAGGATCTGTCCGAACGTCGGATTCGAGACCGTGGTGACGGGGTTGCCCAGCATCGGCACGTTGAACGGGTTGTAGACCTCGGCGCGCAATTGCAGGCGCGTCGGTCCGAGCGTGAACAGCTTCTGCAGGACGACATCGAGGGTCCACAGCGCCGGTCCCTCGATGACGCCGATGGGCGACGAGCCGAACTGGCGCGTCGGCCGCGTCGCGGATCCGTTCACGAACCCGGGGATCGCGAAGGCGCTGGTGTTGAACCACTGGCGCGCGCGCTCGTCGCGCGATCGGTTGCCGCCGATGCGCGGATCGCCGACGAGATCCGCGCGGTTGTTCGTCGCGCCGGTCGGCGTCTGGCCGACGCCCGCGAGGATGGTCAGCGGCTCGCCGGACTGCCACGAGCTGGAGCCGGACAGCATCCAGCCGCCGACGATCGCGTCCGCGATCCGCGGCATGCTGCGTCCGAAGCGGCGATCGCGGCCCACCGGCAGCTCGAACACGAAGTTGACGTGCGCGATGTGGCGCGGCGATCCGATCGGACCCCAGTCGTAGTCCCAGAAGCGATTGCCGACGGGATCGCTCGCGTCGCCGCTGTGGCCTTCGAGCGACGCGAGCGTGTAGTTCGCGTTGAACAGGAGGCCGTTCGACAGGCGCCGCGTGACTTCGAGCTCGAGCCCGTGATAATTCGCGTCGCCGTCATTCGCCACGCGCCCCATGTTCGTGCCGAAGAACGGCCAGCGGCGCCCGTCCGCCGCGTCGGCCGCGCGCGAGAGGCACTCGGTCGGCCCGGGCGGGCAGGCGTTCAGGCGCACGTTGCGTGAGAGATGACGACTGAGATTGCCGACGTAGCTCGCGCGGATGCCAGTCTGCCAGCCGAGCTCGTGCTCGACGGTCGCGTTCCACGCGTACGAGCGCTGCGTCGGATATTCGTCCTGGAACCCGGTCAGATTCGACAACTGCGCGGCGGCGCCGGAGTCGCTGCCGCTCGCGCTCGGGTTCTCGAAGGTATACAAACCGTTCACGTCTACGCCGCCGCCCACGAGCTGACTGCGCGTGAGCTGCGCGCGCCGGACGAACGGCGGCGCGTTGAGCGAGTCCCAGAACGAGTTCGCCGTGTAGTCGACGTAGTACATCCCGAAGTTCCCGCGGAGCACCCAGCGCGGCGAGATGCGATAGCTCGCGCCGAGGCGCGGCGCGAAGTCGAACCGGTTCGGTGTGATGAGCGTGTTGTCGAGCCCGGCCTCGCGTGCTTCGATGTAGAGGTCCCGGAACTGCTCGAACGCGGGATGGATCTGCGAGAGGCTGCCGTCGGGCACGACGATCAGACCGCGGTCGTAGTTCGCCGACGCGTACCAGCCGTTTTTCTCGGTGAAGAAGCCGAAGTTGTCGTACCGCAGGCCGAGATACAGCGATAGCTTCGACCCCACGCGCCAGTCGTCCTGCACGTAGAACGACAGATTCCGCTTCTTGAACTCGCCGCCGACGCGGCCCACCGTGACGTCGGTGGAGCTGGGATAGCCGAGGAGGAAGTCCGCGTATGCATCACCTGTTGCGGAAGATGTGGAGCGCGGATTGTTGAAGTCCGACGCCGTCGTGAAGCGTCCGTAGGGCGGCGACGCGATCTCGCGCGTCTTCCAGCCCTGCCAGTACGACATGCCGACCTTCATCGTGTGATTGCCGAACGTGCGCGTGACGCTGGGATCGATCGTGAAGCTGTAGTCCGAGCTGACGTTGAACAGCAGGCGATCGAAGAGCGGGCTGATGCCGAGGCCGTTCGATCCGATCGCGATCGCGGGCGGTCCGGCGTACGGCGGCTGGGGATCCACGCCGTTGATCGGCACGGCGAAGCGCTCGTGTCCGGCGGACGGCACGTTGATGAACGGTGTATTGCGGAACGTGGCCTGCAGCACGGCGAGCGTGCGGTCGTCGATCGATCGCGTCCAGTTGCCGACGACGGTGTGCGTCCATTCGTTCTTGGTCGAGAAGCCGTAATCGCCGGGGACGTCGCCCGCGAAGCGCGAGAACTGATCGAGGTGTCCGAGAATGACCTTGCCGAAGAAGCGGTCGCGCGAGCCGAGATTCACGTCGACGCGGGCATCGTACTTCTCCGAATAGTCGTACACCGGCTTGGAATAGCTCGCGTTGAAATCGGTGAGCCGCCCGCCCGCGGCGGCGCCTTCGGGGATCAGCGCGAGGAGCTGACGCGCGACCGGGCTGATGCGCGATGCGGGAATGACGTTGTTGGCGAACGGCTGGCCGGTCAGCGGATCGAAGATGCGGATCGGCGCCGGGTTGCCGTTCGCGTCGGTGCGCGTGAGCAGCGCGCTGAGATCGCCGTTGCGCTCCGCGGCCGTCGGATAGCGCGCGTTGAAGCTTTGCGTGGCCTTGTGGCGGAAGGATTCGAAGCCGACGAAGAAGAACGCGGCGTCCTTCACGAGTGCGCCGCCGGCCGTGCCGCCGAACTGATGGCGGTTGAACGATTCCTTCGCGGGCGCTTCCCAGCGGCGCGCGGCCATGTTGCCGGAGCGGTAGAACTCGAAGAGGCTGCCGGTGTTACGGTTCGTGCCGGCTTTGGACGCAACGATGGCCTGGGTGGGCTGTGCGTATTCGGCGTTGGCGCCGTTGGTGACGACCTTGACCTCGGTGAGCGTGTCGAGGCCCGGGATGTTCAGGTCGGCGCGGCGGCCGATACCGTCGATGGCCGGCCACGCCTCCGTTTGGAGTGGATTCACCTGGACGCCGTCGGCAAGCACTTGCACGCCGCTGCGGAAGCCGCGGCCGAACGTGCCGCCGACGCTCGACGTCGATCCGGCGGGCACGCCGGCCGTCAGGCTGACCATCTGCTGGATCTCGCGAACGGCGACGGGCAGGTTCTTGATCTGCGCTTCATACCGCGAATTGCCGATCGCGCCGCTGTCGGTCTGGATCACCGACGCGCCGGCTTCGACGATGACGGTTTCCCCGACGGTGCCGATGGTCAGCGTCAGCGCGAGATTGCGGCGCTCGCCGACGTCGAGAATTACGTCGCGCAGTTCCACCGGCGAGAAGCCTTCCATGCGGACCGTGATCGTGTAATTCCCCGGCTGCAGCAGGGGCAGGACGAAGTTGCCCTCGGCGTTCGCCGCGGTTTCGCGCACGGCGGACGTGCCCGTGTGGACGGCCGTCACGGTGGCGCCGGGCAGCACGCCTTTCTGCTCGTCTTGCACCGTGCCCGTCAGGGTCGCAGATTCCGTTTGCGCCGCCCCGGGCGCGGCGGCGCAGGCCGCGAGGGCGAGCGCCAGAAGGAGTTGCCGAGCGTGAAGCCACCACTGTCGCACCATCGAGTCGTTCTCCTGTCGAGCCGTTCGAGCGTGTAGCGTCTGATGTCGCCGCTATGTAAGCGTGTACAGGAGAGTGACGAACGAGCCAGCCGCGTTTATGACAAGACCGCGACGAAAATCGATCGTTGGACTGAGCTCGATGGACGCGGACCGGGATGCGCGCGGCGTTCGGCCCGCCGCAGCGCTTGCCCGCACGGTGCTTGCCCGCACGGCCCGACCCGCAGAAGGGAGCGGTCCGACCACTCGGAAACGGTCTACACAGCCTTACGGATCCCGCGCGTCCAGCGTTTCAGCGCTCGCGATCCGCCGACGTCTCCGGCTCCGGACGCGTCGCCCAGAGCACCCACCAGATGTAGACCGCCTGGAAGGGCAGGCGCACCCAGTGATACCAGCCGGGCAGGCCGTCCGCGCTGACGCCGCTGTCCAGCGCGTTCTTGATGTTGGCCGGGAAGATTGCCACGAGCAGGATCACCAGGCCCCACGCGGCCGCCCGCTGCAGCGGCCGGATGAACAGGCCCACGCCGCCCGCAATCTCCGCGGCGCCGCTGACATAGACCAGCGCGAGCCTGGCCGGGAGCGCGTCCGGCATCATGGCCAGATACGTGTCCGGATTGCTGAAGTGCAGGCTGCCGCCAACGATGAAAGCGAGGCCGGCGGCGATGCGGGCGCGGTCTTGGAAGGTGCGCCATCCGAACCAGCTTGGGAGCGGCGGGATGGAGGCCACCGCCAGCATGAGCAGGAGAAGCGAGAGGAACAACATGTGCGGTCACCGCATCCTTCCAGCGGCTTGCCAGCGGGCAGATGACGCGTGCCGGCGGCGCTTCCAGAGCCGGGCCGCCAGGCCATCCGTCATCCACCGGTCTGCCAGTCTGCCACGAGTGGGCAGGGTGCGGACAATCCGGCCGTCCAGCGGATGACGTGGCCGGCGGCGCGAGCACGGGATGCGGACGCGCTGCAACATGTGCTGCAAGCCGCGCCGGACGCGGACAACTGTTGATGTTGTTGATTGCGGGACGGGAGAACCGGGAGAAATCGGGAAGGACGATGGCCGTCCCGCGTGCTCGCGAGACGGCCCGAACGATGGGGCGGGTGTCGCCGCCGTTCTGGCTAGGGCTGCTGACGTGTCGTCGGCGCGGGCTGCGTCTGCGTGCCGCCGGCCGGCGTCGCGGCTGCGGGCGCCGGCATGTCCTGCGGGCTGAACCGCGGCAGCAGCGCGTCGCGGTTGGCCAGGTGATAGACCGCTGCCGCAATCGCCATCGCCGACTTCTTCACATCTTCCTCGATAATCCGCTCGTACGTGTCGAGCGACGTGTGCCAGGTGTACGTCTGATACTCGATTGGATCCTGTCCCAGCCCGATGCCCGGAAGACCCGCTTCATTGAACGACGTGCTGTCCGTGCCGCCGGAGCGTCGGCTCTTCGTCGAGATCGCGCCCATGACGCCGAGATCCTCGAACGGCGCGAACGCCGCGCGCAGCACGTCCGCCGCATCCGGCGGTCCGAACACGCTGGCGCCGCGGATGCGTCCCGTCCCGGAGTCGACGTTGAAATAGCCGCCGAACTTCGCGTACTCCGGCTTCTGGTTCTCGAACGTGCCGAAGTGCTCCTTGACGTAGGCCTTCGAGCCGAGCAGGCCCTGCTCCTCGCCGCCCCACAGCGCGACGCGGATCGTGCGGCGCGGCTGCGCGCCGATGGCCTTCAGGATGCGCGCGGCTTCCATCATCACGGCGCAGCCGATGGCGTTGTCCGTCGCGCCCGTCGCCGCGTGCCACGAGTCGAGGTGGCCGCCGAGCATGATCACTTCATCCTTCTTGTCCGTGCCGGCGATCTCGGCGATGGCGTTGTAGGACGTCTTGCCTTCCGGATAGAAGCGGTTCGTGATCGCGAATTCCAATTGCACCGGCGTGCCGTCCGCCAGGATGCGTGCGATGCGGCCGTAGTCCTCGTTGCGCAGGATGACGGTGGGCAGCGCCTTTTCGGGATCGTAGCTGGCGTTGCTGAAGGCGCGGATCTGGCCGTGGTCGCGTCCAGCGTCGTTGAGGCGGATGAGCGCGCCGTTCGCGATCAGGAATGCGTCCACCTGCTCCGCGACGGCGCGCGTCGAGAGGCGCTTGGGATCGGCGGCGTCCTGCGTCACGCCGCGTGGCGGGCCCTGCTGCGGCCGCTGCGCCTCCGGCGTGTTCGGATCGTACTGCGCTTTCGTGGCCTCGTAGTCACGGCGCAGCGCGGCTTTCTCGATCGTCACGGGCACGACCGTCGGCTTGCCGACGAGGACGATCTTGCCTTTGACCTTGCTCTTTGCGGCGTCGAGCGCGGCGGTGAGTTCTTCCTGCGAGGGCCGATCCGGCAGCACGAGATTGACGGCGGCGGCCGTCACCGTGCCGTTCGTGCCTTTCGTCCAGGCGAGGACTTCACCGGTCAACTGGTCTTTGACGGGCGCGACGATGTGTGCGGAGAAGCGCTCGTTCAGCCACCCGGGATGTCCGAAGTCCCACGGTTCCAGGTGTCCGTTGACGAAACCCCACTCGGTCATCTGTTTCACGGCCCATTCCGCGGCGGCCTTGTGGTTCGGCGAGCCGGTCAGGCGGGGGCCGTACACGTCCGTGAGGACGTGCAGCGTGCGCATGATCTGCGAGTTCGCGCGGGCCTCTTCGCGGATGCGGGCGTTGATCTCGTGATTGACGCGTTCGGGCGCGGCGGCCGTACTGGCGACGGAAAACACGATCGTCGCCGCGGCGATCGGCAGTAGCTTTCGCATGATCGGAAGCTCCTCGGAGAGTAGGAGGACAAGAAACGCCTCGCATCGTATCAAAGGGATTCTCTTTGGAAAAGCGGCGAGGACGCGAACGGTGGACGGATCCGCCCGAATGGAGCAGGATCGGGGGACAGAAAGACAATTCGAGACACGTCACGCGTCAGCGGGGCGCGCCGCCAGCCGCCGATCACGTCCGCGCAGCGCTCACGGGCGAAGAGACGGCGGCGGTGACATGAATGCGGCGCTGTCCGGTCCGACGCGATGCACGTCGACCGACGTCGCGCCGCCGCCGGTGGCTGTTATCGGACGCCTGCCGATCAAGAATAGATGCGTCCAACGGCACGATAGCTCCGCCCGGCGGCGGAATTCTGGTACGTCGTTCGCGGGCAGGGCCCGGCGTGGGGCAGATGCACGTCGGATCACGCGGCGGCAATTTTCTTCTTCTTGTGTCCGGTGAGCTATGAGCGTTTCGAGATTGGTATGCGCGGTCCTGAGCGTGCTGCTGTCGTGTGTGTGGTCGGCGGCCGGGGAACGGGATCTGGCGGTCGCGGCGGAACTGGTGCGCGTCGATTATTGCGCCGGACCGGAGAAGGATCTCGATCAACTGAGACTGCATCTGCGGCTGAAGGTGACGAACACGCACGCGGCGCCGGTGGTGGTGCATCGACCGTCGGTGATGGTCCACGGCGTACGTGCGGCGAGCACGATCGATGCGTTCGAGCAGGAGGAGTTCGACGCGGACGTGCACGTGAACGTCCTCCCCGCGGAGATGAAGCTGACGTCCGATCAGTTCATGGTCCTGAAGCCGGGCGAGTTCTTCGAACAGCGCGACGTCATCCCCGTCCTGGTGGGCGGTCCCGACACGGAACTACCCGGTGTCCGTCCATTCGCATCGGGCGACCACGTCGTCCGCGTGTATCTGGACACATGGGTCTGGTCGGAGCGCGACTTCGTCAAATGGGGTCACCACTTCGCGAAGCACGGCAAGCTGCACGGAAGAAGGCTGGAATCAGCCCTGATGCCCTTCCACCTGGAGCACGCGTCGCGCCAGAAGTGCGGGAACCAGGATGAACAGCATCAAGTTGGAAGAGTTGGAAGAGAAGGAACAGCGGGATCAGGCACGCCTTCAGTGCGTACTGGCCGAGCGTCCGGGTGATGTCGCCGCGCTCGTGGAGATGGGCGCGCTGATATTCATGTCGACCGTGCCGCCCGAAGCCGACGTCGCCTTGCCGCTGCTGTCGCGCGCCCTGACGCTCGCCCCGTCATCGGTCGATGCGCGCTTCTGGCTCGCGAAGCGCATGTCCACAACACGTGCGAGCTCGATACCGCTGCACGCCTCCTATCGCCGCCGTCACCCGTCCTGGTTGGATCGTTTCGAAGCCTGGGCGTTGAGGCGCGCTATGCAGCGCAGGAAAAGAGGGTGACGCTATTCGGCTGGCTGAGCATTCATCGGCGCTCGGCCAGTGTGTCATTCAGCATCGAAAAGATTCGTCATGCTTCTCGCGCAAGTCTGGCTCAAGCCAAAGCATCGGTCGACTGGTTTCACTCGTCACATTATCTATGGCAGCTTGATGCCCAGACCCGCTCAACTCAAAGTCGAACAGCTCGATGGCGATCCAGGATTCCTTTGCTCTACTGCACAGCCGACGGGGACGAACTCTCGGATACCTATCACGAGACCCTGCAGGCCGCGTTCACACAAGCTCAAAGGAATTCGAGGTCGAGGCGGAAGAATGGACCCTGACGACGAAGGCGTAGATGCTCCACGTCATGACCAACGACGCTGAATCCGACGTTCCCGCGGCTCCGACCGGCCGAAGCCGCATCGCGGCTATCATAGGATCCGCATGAAGGCGAAAGCGCTCTTGTCGTGGGCCGTGGCGTCGGGCGGACAGCAGAACTTCCTGGGCGCGCCGTGGGTGCGGCGGATGGTGGAGGTCGCGCCGGTGCGCGTGCAGCGACGCGTGGCGTTGTGGGCGCTGTCGCTCAGTCCGCACTACTTCATCACGGGAACGAACAGCGATGCCGAGGCGCGCCGGATGGCGACGTCGCGCGAACAGCTCGTGCGCGAGCTGCTGGCGCCGCACCGGCATCACGGGCTCGACGTGCTGGATCTCGGCTGCGGACCGGCGACATGGCGTCCGCCGCGAGCAAGGACGCGAAGCATGTCTACGCGCTCGACATCTCGCCGGGCGTGCTTGCCTGCGCGCGCGTGCTGAACGCGGCGCCCAACATCACCTACGCGACGCCGGACGCCTTCACGGCGTCAGGCCGTCAGGTCGACCTCGCGTACTCAATCGCCGTCGCGCAGCATTTGAGCGACGACGTCCTGCGGCAGGTGCTGGGATCGCTGCGGACGTGGCTGCGTCCTGGCGGACGATTGCTGATGCACGTGGTGTTGGACGCGCCCGGCTGGCGGACGGAAGCGGAGTGGCGTCAGGACACGAGTCTGACGGGCCGCCTGCGGCTGCGTCACGGGTTGAACTGCTTCAGCCGGACCGAGGACGCGATGCGCGCGCTCGTGCAGGCAGCGGGCTTCGAGGACGTGCGCATCGAGCCGCTCTCCTACCTCACCGATCACGCGGACGCCGTCAGCGCGCAGCACCTGCTGACCGCGCGGAATCCCAATGGCGGCGCCGTCTGAAATGACGTCGCTCCTGGCGCCGACCTCGTCCTCCTGCTCAGGTCGCGCTCGCGGAGCGTTCACCTTCTTGTGGGAGGCCGTCCGGTCAGTTGGAGGAAGTCAGCGCAGAACCCGGTGCCGTCGTCAGCGTAAGCGGTCCGACCTGGATACCAAGTACGCGAGGATCCTGCGAGCCCGGAGCATAGTCGCGCGGAACCCACGTCGGCGAGATTCGAAGGTCCAGACGATGAGCGCGGCCACCGCGGCTCGCGGGCAATGCGACCGACACGGATTGCCATCGGCTGGATGTCACTGGTACACGCTCGGCCAGCGTACCGTCCACGAAGATCTGCAATATCGGTGTGCCGAGAGCTTCCGGTGTGGCCACGTTGCGAACTGGTACCTGAAGTTGGTTCGGCCCGCTCGTGCTGACGAAGGCGGTCACTTCACCAGTGGTCCAACGGTACGGATCGCGGTCACGATTTTCCCAATCGTGCAGGCCGTATGTGATGATCGCTCGGCTGGGTGATGGCGGGACAGTTTGCCGGCCGTTTGCCCACCGTTGTTCCTTTTCTTGAAGATACTCCAAGACTTCCGGCGAGACTTTGCCGACCCATTCGCGCACAATCGCATCGTGTTTGAGCGTCAGCGTGGCGTACGGATGAAAATCTCGCATCGTGTCCCGCGTCGCGATGACCATTGCGGCGACCATCGTGCCCAAAACGGCCAGTTGCGCTGCGCGGTACGCAGGTCGTGACCACGTCGCCAAGATAGCATCCCAGCTTCCCACCACCATCAGCACCAGGCCTGCCGCGACAAGATAAAGCTGCTCCGGTTTCGTGATGAACGCGAACGGAAGATTGAAGAATCCCGTCATCAGGAAGCCGGTGACCAGGCAGAAGCGCGCAGAGGTCAGCGTCGGACGCAGCAACGCCACCGCTGCGCCCAGCAACGTCACGATTGGTACAAGCCAGCCAAGAAGGGCCTGACCCGGACGATGCGCCGGTATCTGGAAGAAGATCCGATGAGGCCCCCACCACAAATTGGATCGCATGTGCTCCCAAGTGGGCATGTGGTATCCACCGATGCCACCCAAGGACTCATGTCGCCACGCGATGAGGGACACGATCAGGAGAGCGCCGGCCGCGAGAACCGTCACCGGCGGCCACGGCGTCTCGCGGTCAACGAGCCATTTACAAGCAAGATGTGCGAACAGTATGAAAGGAAGCAGCATCAAGCCGTCTTCCTTGAGGCCGAAGGCGATGAGCTGCGCCACCAGCAATGGTGTCCAATAGATCGTGGAGCGCTTCTTGCCCTGCCACCAGCACAAGACACTGCCGAAACAAACCAGAGTCTGGAGCAGGTGCATCTGGTTCGTCGTCCAGGCGACGAGCGAGTAGACGAACGCCGGGTGCGTCGTGAACAGGACGACGGCGGCCAGCGCGGTTGCGACGCGGTCGGTAAGTCGCCAGACGACGACACCAAACAGCATCGAGGCGAGAGCGAAGAGCGCCAGTGACATCGCGTGATAGGACCACGCGTCATGATGGAACAGCTCGAACCGCAACGCGTGGAAGGCGACCGCCAGCGGCCGGTAGAACGGCACCATAATGCCGTCCGGATCCCAGTGGCCGACGAACGCCGCGCGGATCTGCGTCGAGGAATACGGCTTGACGAGATAGTAGTCGTCGTACGTGAAGCCGTAATGGAGCGTTGGTGCGTAGATCGCCGCCGTGACGGCAAAATGCCAGGAGGCGGCCGCACAGGAGACGAACATCGCTGGGCGGGCGCGGACGATCCGGGTGGCGGCCGCAGGCATCAACGGCGCACGTTGACATGTGTCGCCGGGATCCCCAGTGACCGTGAGAGCAACAGGCTATGTGGTATCGATGTTCCGCGACGACGTGTTCTCGGCGGCGACAGCGATCACAGCCGTCGCTTCGTTGCCGGATCCCTGCGTTTCTCTACGAGCGATCTGCTTCTTGCCACGCCTCTGCGCAGGTCTGACGCGCTGTTGATCCAGCGCTCGGAGAATGACGTCTATGCTGCACGTGTCCTTTGGTCCCTGTCAGCCCGTGCCGATGAATGTGTCACACTCGCATGCGACCGAGCATCATGTCGCGGCGTTGCGCGAGTGGGTGCAGGATGCCGGCATGCGTTACGACGTGCCCGCGCATGCGACGCTGTTCAGGCAGGGCGACACCGCGCGGGAGCTGTACTACGTCGAAGAAGGCTGGATCAAGCTGCTTCGGACCGAAGCGAATGGCGCGGACGTGACGGTCGGATATCGCCGGAACGGAGATCTCGTCGATAGCGCGTCACTCGTGACAACGCTGACGCATCCCGTGACTGCGATGACTCGTACGCCGTCACGCGTCTGGGCGATACGAGCGGAGCACTATCGTGAGTCGTTGCGACAGAGCGCGCGGGTCAGCGCCGCGCTGACCACGCAGTTGGCCCAGGAAGTGATTGAATACGTTGAACGTTGCGGGGCATTGGCGTGCCTTTCCGCCAGGGAGCGGCTTGAACGGGTGCTGATCCAAGCGCTTGGCCTCGCTCCCCAATATCCCGTCCGCCTGCCGTTCGCGCCCACGGAACTGGCTGGCCTCGTCGGCATCGACGTGTCTCACGCCTGCCGCCTGCTCCGCGCGATGAAGGAAGAAGGCCTGATCGATATGAAGCGCGGCTGGGTCGTCGTCAAGAGATCTCCGACCGCGACCACGTGTTCTTCGATGGCGAGAGATCTTCGCGTATCACTCTGACTGGTAATTACCAGATCGTCACTGGCAAACGCCCGAGACTGCACGCTTCCAATCCATAGACTGTGATCTGACCTCCTTACAGGTTGGGCACTTTCCGGGAGCGTGCGTCTTGCCATCCGCCATTCCATCCACAGGGCGATTCCAACTGTCGGCGCTTGTTCGGCGTTGCGGCCTGATCCTATTGACCGTCGTCTCGTTCATTGCAGCCGCGGGAGCGGCGCACGGACAGACGGTCTTCGACCAGAACGGATTCGGGACCAATCACGGTACGTATTCCGTTCTTCCGTACGAACACATCGATCCGCTCTCCGGCAATCTGATGCTGGTCGTGACGGACCTTGCGCTGCCAGGCAACGCCGGCCTCGACCTGCGCGTCCAGAGGGTCTACAACAGCGCCGTCTACCCGGATTTCGAATCGGGGAGCCTGGCGCTCGAAGAAGATTCGTGGGCGGGCATCGGCTGGCGTCTGCACTTCGGCCGCGTCCTCCACGAAGACTCGATGGACAGCGGCGGTACGCAGATCGAGATGGGTGACGGCAGTCGTCATTCGCTCTACACCACGAGCGCGCGGCCCGAAGGCTGGACGACGAAGAACTTCTGGATCTACGACAAGTCGGCCCACACGCTGAAGCTGCCCAACGGGACCGTCTATACGTTCGGTCACGCCGTGTTCCTCAACGCCCGCCTCGGTGTCGTCCGGTACGTCACCGAGATCCGCGATCCGTTCAACAACACGATCACCTTCAGTTACTTCTCGAGCCCAGGCCCGCCGGACGGCGTCCAGCAGATCCAGCAGACGCTGGCGCCCGGACAGACACGCACGGTCACGTTCACGTATGACGGCACCTACAAGGGCCTTCGCACGATGACGTTCGACGGACGAACGTGGACGTACGAGCATCAGGCCTTCGGGCCTCCAGGCCACAGCGCGTTGGTGTCCACACAGGCGCCCACCGGCAAACCGTGGGTCTATACCTACGAATCTACGCCCGGACATGTGGCGCTGGCATCGATGCTCGTGCCGGGCGGCGGGCAGGTGAGCTACGTGTATGGTGACGTCACCCGGTACGCAGGCGCGACGACGAAGCCCGCGCGGGTGGTGACCAGCCGCTCGATCTCCGGGCACCAGATCACCGCAGGCACCTGGACGTTCACATATAGCGACGGACCCAACAAGGATCAAAGCGTCGTGCAGTCGCCGTGTGGCACGGTGCGCTATCGGTTCCTCGGCATTGGCTTGAGCGGTGACTTCTCGGCCTGGAGTACCGGGGCGCTCGCGGAGCAGACCGTCGAAGAAGCGGGCACGGTCCTCGAACGTGAGGAACTGACCTGGGTGCGGTCCGACGCCATCTCACCGGATGCGGTGCCTGGTGAAGGTGGCCTTTGGGGTGACGCGGACGTCTACAACGCGCTGCTCTCTAAGCGGGTGACCAGGCGCGGGGTCCATAGTTGGACGACGGACTTCGAGTATCACACGGCGAACTTCAACGACTACCACCAGGCGTGGCGGATCACGGGCAGCGGCGAGCTGACGCGCATCACGACCCGGACGTTCGAGAACGGGTTCGGCGCCACGTCCTACATCCTGCCGCGCGTCAGGACGGAGAACCTGCAGATTGGCGCGGAGATCGTCAGCAGCAGTTGGACCTACAATCTCACGACCGGCTTCTTGAACGAGCAGACCGTGCTGGGGATTCGGACACGATTCGAGCCATCGTCCGTCGGCAACGTCGAACGCATCCTGGATGCGCACGATCGCTGGACGCAGTTCCTCTATCAGTGGGGCGTCCCGCGCCAGATCCGGACGGCGTTGACTAAGACGGTCCGCACGATCGATCCCGTCGGCCTCACGCTTTCGGAAACGATCGATCCTGATGGCAGCACCCCGCTGACGACGACCTACGAATACGATCTTGGGCTCCGTCCCACGTTCGTGCGGCCGCCGAATGCCAATTTCATCCGGTACGAATACGACGGTGTCCATCAAGAGTGGATTCGTATCGCACGAGGACCGGGACAACTCTCCAATCAGCTCGACGGATTCGGGCGTACCGTCAGCAGCTTCAACAGTCTTGGCCTGAAAACACGCGTCTCTCGTGATGCCTGTGGCCGTGGGACCTTCCAAAGCGCGCCCTACACGTCCGGCGCCGGGAATCGCGGCGTCACGACGCAGTTCGACGCACTCGGTCGCGTCAAGCAGGTGACCGCGGCGGACAACGTCAGCGTGACGCAGTATGCCTATGACGGCATCGACGTCACCATCACGGACGCCGAGAATCGCCAGACGCGTTACGACTACAGCGCATTCGGCGCGCCAGGCGACGGGCGGTTGATCGGCGTTCGCGATGCCGCCCTGCAGAACACGAACTATAGCTACGACGTGCTCGGCAATCTGAAGCAGGTTTCCGGACCAGGTACAACACCGTCTCGAACGTGGGTGTTCGACGGGCGTGGGTTGCCGCTCAGCGACACGATGCCCGAATCAGGCACAACGACGTACGTCTATGACGTTGCGGGGCAACTGAAGAAGGTCACCGATGCGAAGGGGCAGGTCGCGGATCTGATGTATGACGTCGCGGGCCGCTTCAAGCAACGCGATAGCACCGGCACGGATGCCGACGTCATCGTCACCTACGATACGCTGGGTCGTCACGCGACCAGCTCGACGTCCTCAGTCGTCACCACATACGGATACGACAATGCCGGACGCCTGGCGAGCCGGACGGATCAGTTCTTGACGCTGACGTTCCTCTCGACGTACGGATACGACAACAACGACAACCTGACGCGCATCACGTATCCCTCCGGCCGCCAGGTGACGTACGAATACGACGCGGAAGATCGTCTGTTGCGGGTTCGGAACAATGGGGTGGTCTTCGCGGACACGTTCACGTACGACGAAAGCGGCCGTCTCAGTTCGTACGTGACTGGCGCCGTTACCCATACGATGAACTATGACGATCGCGATCGCGTCCAGCGTCTGCGGGCAGGGCTCAGCGGATCGCCAGCGCTCGATCTGACGTACGGCTATAACCGTGTGAGTCACGTGAAGACGATCACGGACGCGCGCCCTGGCATGTCGCAGTCGTTCGACTACGACGCGCTCGATCGTCTGAAAACCGCGAACGGCGCGTACGGCACGATGACGTGGACGTACGACGCGGCGGGCAACCGGTTGACCGAATCGCGTGGATCAACGACGGTCTACAACTACGATCTGGCCAAGCAGCGGTTGACGTCGACGACCGGCGGTCTGAGCGAGAGCTTTGCCTACGATGCGATCGGTCAGCTCACCAGTGACGGCCGCGGCACGTACGCCTACACCGCCGGTGGCATGCTGGCGACGGCGACGACGCCGTCGACGACGGCTTCGTACCTGTACGACGCCGACGCGCTTCGCCTCGCTCATCAGGTCAACGGGCGCACGCTCTTCACCGTGCGCTCGTCTGGCGGTAACGTCCTCAGCGAGTACGACAACCTGTGCGGCTTGGGCGTCTGGACGCGCGATGTGATCTACGCGGGCGCACGTGCGCTGGGGAGTATCAAGGCGCAGAGCACGTCTCCGAGCGTCGGCTTTGTCAATGCGGCGTCGACCGTGCCGGAGTCCGTGGGGTCGGTGTCGCCGAACGTCGTGTTGAGCGTTCCGGGGGGCGGCAACCTGGCGTGCGCGGTGACGGTGTCGTATCAGACGCAGCCCGGGAGCGGCGTGAGCGGCACGGATTTCGTGGGGACTGGCGGTACCGTGACGTTCTCCGCTGGCTCCGCGCACGGAAGCACGAAGCCGTTGTCGGTGCCCATTCCGATCGTGAACGGCAGTCAGGATGAACCGGACGAGACGCTGCTGATCACGTTGACACAGGGCGTTGGCGCGACGATCGCCGTACCCGCCAGCCATACGGTCACGATCCAGGACGATGATCCGCCGCCGACGGTGAGCGTGAACGACGTGACAGTGAGCGAGGCTGCCGGCAATGCGGTGTTTACCGTCACCGTCTCGCAGCCCAGCGCCTTCCAGATCACCGTCAACTATGCGACAGCCGATCAATCGGCCTGGGCAGGCAAGGACTACACCGCCCGCACCGGGACGTTGATCATTCCTCCGCTGGCGGCGTCCGCGACGATCTCCGTGCCCGTGCTGGAGGATGCGCGCGCCGAGCTCGCGGAGACGTTCCTCATCACGTTGAGTGCACCGGTCAACGCGACCCTGGCGGATGCGCAAGGCGTCGGCACGATTACCGACAACGAGCGGCCTCGTGCGCCGTTGAACCTGTCGCTGCCGGGCCAGTTCTTCCCGGACGTGACAACGGCGAATGACTTCACGTATCTGTCCGTGTTCAATCCCCACACGGTGGCGGCGACGGCACGCGTGACCTACACGCGTCCTGACGGCTCGGGCGTGGTGCACGATCATGCCGTTCCCGCGCGTACCCGTTTCACGTTCGCGTTGTTCGGTCAGCCGGATGTGGGCGGCGAAGGCGAGATGTCGGTAGCGGTGCAGTCACCGGATCCCTCGAAGCCCTTGATCGCCGAGCAGGCCACGTATTGGGGGCAGCCGTTCTGGCAGTCGGGCCGGGCCACGGCTGGCGCGACGGGACTGTCGTCCACCTGGTACTTCGCGGAGGGATCGCAGGGCAGCTTCTTCACCGAGGATCTCGCTATCTACAATCTGACGGATGGACCTATCGACGTCGTGATCGATACGTTCACATCGACCGGCGCCTCGCTGGGTCAGGTTATCCGCCGCATCGAGGAAGGACCGGGCCGCGTGAAGCTGCGGCTCAACGATCTGCTCAGCGGCCCCGGCGATCACGGCACGCGCATCATCGGTCGCAATCTGGCGGGCGTGGAGATTCCGATTGCGGTCGAACGCACGATGCTGTGGGCGAACGGCAACAGAGACGAAGCCAACAGCTCTGTGGGCGTATCGGCGGCGTCGGAACACTGGTACTTCGCGGAAGGCGGCAAGGGCTTCTTCTCGACGTTCCTTTCACTGTTCAATCCGTGGCCGACAGGCCCGTCAACCGTCACCGTGCGGTACCTGCACGAGAACGGCAACACCTATACACAGAACCTGTCGGTCGCGGCGACGTCGCGCATCGCGGTCAATCCGCCGGCGAGCATGCCGGATGGAGGATTCGGGATACACGTACAAAGTTCCGCGTCCGTGCCCGTCATCGCCGAGCGTTCGATGTATGGAGGGAGTGGCTGGCCACTCGGGCATCTCGAAACCGGATCGCCGTCCGTCGCGAACGGCTGGCTCTTCGCCGAGGGCAGCACGACGCTCTTCGATACCTGGTTCGTGCTCTCGAATCCACGATCCACGCCGTCCGTCGTGATCTTCACCTTCTGGAAGACGGACGGGACCACGCTGCTGCACTCCGTAACCGTGCCGGCGAACGGGCGCGTCGCGGTCAATGCGAACGCCGTTCCCAATCTGAATAACAGCGACTTCGCCACACGCGTCACCACCGACGGCAATCCGATCGTCATCGAGCGGTCGATGTACTCGCCGAAAGGCGCGACCTGGGCCGGGGCGCACGTCTCGCTGGGGAGGCCCTTCTAATGCGAACCACCACGAACTCCCTGGATTCGCAGAAAGGACATCCCATGGCCACGACGCCCTTCGCCCTGGTTCGTTCCATGCGCCTGGTGTGGTTCCTGGCGCTCGTGCTGTGGTGCGGCATCGGCGGTGGCGGGACTGCCGCCGCGGGAGCGGAGGAACCCGTCGGGACGTCCGCACCCGCCAACCTGACCGGCATCGGTACCTCGATGCCGGTCCCGCAACTCCCGCCGAACGCGGCAGCGGGCGCCGCCTTCGCGGCAGGCATCCAGGTACAGAACGCGATTCCCCCGTCAGAGACGACGCCGCTGACGACGGAGGCGGTGGAGTACTACGGTTACGACGCG
>Ga0187894_10000306_pt1 | contig 66372 bp, 74 predicted proteins | sample GBC1701081metaG_FD_136650 | JGI IMG/M metagenome (GOLD analysis project Ga0187894, IMG submission 136650) | White microbial mat communities from a lava cave in the Kipuka Kanohina Cave System on the Island of Hawaii, USA - GBC170108-1 metaG ... | reverse complement strand
GCGGGAAGCCGTGCCGTTTTGGGAGCGCATGAGCGGTTGTCCGAGGATGATGATCGGGAAGCTCTGTTTCCGGTCGCAGCAGGCGGTCCCCGAATTCCTTTCCACCCATCCGTCCGATTTGACGCGTATCAATCAGATCGAAGCCTGGTTGCCCGAGGCGCTCCAGCATTATCAGAAGGCTGGGGGAAGGGTAGCGCCACCTGTGCCCCCGCCATACCGTCCGACGATCGGTCCGATGCCGGAAACTAGCTAGCTGATCCTGAAACGAGGTCTCCGTGCCAAGGCGAACTGATATTCAATCTATTTTACTAATCGGATCCGGCCCGATCGTGATCGGTCAGGCCTGTGAATTCGACTATTCCGGCACGCAGGCCTGCAAAGCGCTGAAAGAAGAAGGCTACCGGGTCATTCTCATCAACAGCAACCCGGCGACGATCATGACCGATCCTGAGTTGGCGGATCGGACCTATGTGGAACCGATCACGGTCGAGGTCGTCGAAAAAGTGATCGAATGCGAACGTCCCGATGCCCTGCTCCCGACTATGGGAGGACAGACCGCGCTGAATACGACGATGGGATTGGTCAAGCGGGGGACGCTTGAAAAATACGGCGTCAAGTTGATCGGCGCGTCCGCCGAGGCGATTCATAAGGCCGAGGATCGCGAAGCCTTTAAACAGGCGATACAGCGAATCGGGTTGCGGGTCCCGGCCAGCGGCACTGCGCATAACCGTGATGAAGCCATCAAAGTTCTCGAGCAGATCGGATTCCCGGCGATCATTCGACCGTCGTTCACCATGGGCGGAACCGGTGGAAATATCGCGTATAACCGGGAAGAGTTCGAGAAGATCGTCGAGTGGGGTCTTGCGATGAGTCCCGTCGGCCAGCTCCTGATCGAAGAATCCGTGATCGGGTGGAAAGAATACGAACTTGAGGTGATGCGGGATCTCAAAGACAACGTCGTCATCGTCTGTCCAATCGAAAACCTGGATCCGATGGGGGTGCACACCGGCGACAGCATCACGGTCGCGCCCACCATGACGCTCTCGGACAAAGAATACCAGCGCATGCGGGATGCCGCGATTCGGATCATGCGCGAGATCGGCGTCGATACCGGCGGATCGAACGTCCAGTTCGGTGTGAATCCCAAGAACGGCGACATGGTGGTCATCGAAATGAACCCGCGTGTGTCGAGGAGTTCTGCGCTCGCCTCGAAAGCGACGGGATTTCCCATCGCCAAGATTGCCGCGAAGCTTGCTGTGGGTTACACGTTGGATGAAATCACCAACGACATCACCGGTGTGACCAAAGCCTCATTCGAACCCACGATCGACTATGTGGTGGTGAAGATCCCTCGCTTTGCCTTCCAGAAGTTTCGAGGAGCCGATCCCACCCTCACGACGCAGATGAAATCGGTGGGTGAAGTGATGGCGATCGGGCGCACCTTTAAGGAGTCTTTGCAGAAGGCGATCCGTTCGATGGAGTTGAACATGAACGGGCTCTCTTCGCGGGAGGGATTGGATTGGGGCATTCCAGACGGATTAGATCGGCAACAATCGCTGGAGCGGGTACGCCAGAATCTGCGGACCCCGCTGGCGGAGCGACTGTGGCACCTGGCGGACGGCATGCGTCTCGGCCTGTCGAACGAAGACCTGTTTGCCCTCACGAAGATCGATCCATGGTTTTTGGAGCAGATCCGGGAACTAATGCAATTTGAAGCCTTGCTGGCCGGCCAGGCGGGAAAGAAACCGGCTGTGCTTGAGGAGTCGCTTCTGTGGGAAGCCAAGGAGCTTGGATTTTCAGACGACCGTATCGCACAGCTCGTCGGCACGACTTCAGCCTCAGTTCAGAAGCAGCGGACCAAGGCAGGCCAGGGCAAAAGAGGGGTGACCTACAAACGGGTCGACACCTGCGCAGCAGAGTTCGAAGCCCATACACCGTACCTGTATTCGACGTATGGAAGCGAATGTGAGGCTCGCCCGACGGACCGAAAGAAAGTGATCATCCTTGGCGGAGGGCCGAATCGTATCGGGCAGGGGATCGAATTCGACTATTGTTGTGTCCATGCAGCCATGGCGCTTCGCGAAGAAGGAATCGAATCGATCATGGTGAATTGTAATCCCGAAACGGTGAGCACAGACTACGACACCTCCGACCGGCTCTACTTTGAGCCATTGACCGAGGAAGATGTTCTGAACATTGTGGAGCGCGAGCAGCCGCTGGGAGTCGTGTTACAGTTCGGCGGGCAGACGCCCCTCAAGCTTGCCCTGCCTTTGTCCAAGGCCGGTGTGCGAATTTTGGGCACGAGTCCTGAGGCGATCGATCGTGCGGAAGACCGAGAACGGTTCCGCAATCTCTTGAATAAGCTTGGGCTCCGCCAGGCGGAGAGCGGGATGGCCCGATCTGTGGACGAGGCCATTCGAATCGCCTCGGAGATCAGCTATCCGGTCATGGTACGGCCTTCGTATGTGTTGGGCGGGAGATCCATGCAGATCGTGTACGACGAATCGGGGCTGCTGGAGTATATGAAGTCGGCGGTCAAGGCCTCGCCGAAACATCCCGTGTTGATCGACAAATATCTATCGGATGCCATTGAAGTCGATGCCGACGCCATCTCCGATGGGACGCACGTCGTGGTGGCCGGGATCATGGAGCACATCGAAGAAGCCGGGGTACATTCCGGGGACTCGGGCTGTTCGCTGCCTCCCTATTCGCTCAGTCAGAGGGTTGTCGAAGAGATTCGTCGGCAAATGAAGGTCTTGGCGCTGGAGCTCGGCGTGATCGGTCTGATGAATGCGCAATTTGCAGTGAAGGATGAAACGATCTATGTGCTGGAGGTGAATCCTCGAGGCTCGCGCACGGTACCGTTCGTCAGTAAAGCGATCGGGATTCCGCTTGCCAAGTTGGCCATGAAGACCATGGTGGGCAAGAGCCTTCCGGAGCTGGGGTTGATTGAGGCCCCTTCTCCCTCGCACTTGTCTGTGAAGGAATCTGTCTTCCCCTTTAATAAGTTTTCGGGGGTCGACGTCCTCTTGGGGCCTGAGATGAAGTCTACCGGGGAAGTGATGGGCATCGATCAGGATTTTGGATGGGCGTTCGCGAAGTCCCAAGCAGGAGCCGGAGCGCCGCTGCCGAAGGGTGGCACCGCGTTCATCAGTGTGAAGGAGAGTGATCGTCCGGCGGCTTTGGAAGTTGTTCGCCATCTCCAGCGTCTGGGGTTTGACGTTCAAGCTACGAGTGGAACGGCGGGGTATTTGCGGAGCCAAGGGGTCAATGCGGAAACCGTGAACAAGGTCATGGAAGGCCGGCCCCATGTTGTGGACCATATCAAGAACGGACGGGTGGCCTTGGTCGTGAACACTGTGAGCAACGCGGCCTCACATGCCGACTCATTGTCGATTCGCCGGGAGGCCCTGAATAAAGGACTGGCATACTATACGACCATTCGTGGAGCGCGGGCGGCGGTTATGGGCATTGAAGCGATACTCAAGAAAGAACTCACCATTCGGTCACTGCAGGAATATCACCACCACTCATAGAGGACGCCCAGGTCATGCCGACACCAATCACCAGGAAGGGGCACGAGGCGCTTCAAGCAGAGCTTGATCGCCTTCGCAAGGTCGAGCGTGCCAAAAATATCGAAGCCATTGCCGAAGCGCGCGCCCATGGCGATTTGAGCGAGAATGCGGAGTACGATGCCGCCAAGGAACGTCAGGGATTCATCGAGTCGCGCATCGTGGAATTGCAGGCGAAACTGGCCGACGCCCGCATCATCGAAACGGCCGGGCGAGTCTCCGACACCATCGTGTTCGGTGCCACAGTGCTCGTGATTGAACAGGAGTCGCAGTCGAAACGGGAGTATACGCTGGTGGGACAGGATGAAGCCGACATGAAAGTGAACCGCATCTCGATTCAATCTCCGGTCGGCAAAGCGCTTATCGGAAAGCGAGTGGGCGATTTCGTCGAAGTGAAGACCCCGGTCAAGATGGTCGAATACGAAGTGGTGGAGATTCGCTTCGAGGAATTATAAGGTGCCGCACCCTCTGGGGCTCATCACGCTCTTGACCGATTTCGGCGATCAGGACCCTTTCGTGGCGAGTATGAAAGGGGTGATCCTCACCATCAATCCCCACGCCACCATCGTCGATCTCTCGCATCACGTGCCGCCCCATTCGATTGAAGACGCCGCCTATCACCTGAACTCTTGCTATCGATATTTTCCGAACGGCACAGTGCATGTGGCCGTCGTCGATCCCGGCGTCGGCAGCCTACGGCGCCCCCTCATCGCGAAGAGCGAGCACTACTTCTTTCTGGCCCCCGACAATGGTCTCTTGACGCCGATTTTCGCCGAAAACCGCGGGATGGAAGTGCGCGAGATTGAGAATGCGGACTTTCGATTGACTTCACCGGGACACACCTTCGACGGCCGCGATCTCTTCGCCCCCGCTGCGGCGTGGCTGACCACACAACAGCCGTTCGCGTCTTTTGGGCGACTCATCGACGACTGCAAGACCTTCACGATATCGAAGCCGAATTGGGAGGCCATGGCCTTGGTGGGAGAGATCGTCCACGTCGACCGATTCGGCAATCTGATTACCAACTTCACGTCCCACCATGTGGAGGAAATTCGAGGCGTTATGAAGCGACCCAACACACTGATCCGTATTGCCGGCCACACGATCGATACACTAGTGGGCAGCTACAGTGAAGGCCATCCGCTGATTCCTCATGCGCTGATCAATAGCGACGGGCAGATTGAGATTTTCTTAAAGGAAGCAAACGCAGCTCAGACTATGAATGCAGGTCGAGGGCAGCGGGTGGAACTTGTTTAACGTGGTCGATTTAGCCCCTATGATGAGTCTCGTCCTCATGCTACCCGCGCAGGCTTGACCTGTATGGTGGCTGGTATTACTGTGATGACACGGAAATTGTCGGCATGATCGAGCAGCGGCGTGCCGCACTCGGCCTCAGTCAACGGGCGTCGGTGACGCGGGTAGGTGTGAGCGACGCCTACATCACGCAGCTGGAAATGCGGGAGCGCATCAACCCCTCGCCGCTGAGCCGAACCAATTGGCGAAGGCGCTCAAGGTCACGGTGGGAGAGATACTGGAATGACGAAACGGGACGTGGCTCCGTGTGATACGGAGAGTAAACAGCATTGGTGGAGAAATGGGTGGTTGTGGGGACTCGTGCTCTTGGTGCTGGTGGTCGGCGGCTGCACCGAGTGGACGATTCCGCCCTGTGCGGGGACGCCGTTCAAGACGCCCTGTGTCGGGCCGTGTACCATGGCTGTTGAACCAGTCGGGCCGACTTATACCAGTGTAACGGTGCCTCTTGCCGTCGTGATTCAGGATCAGCACGGGACGCTGCACTGCCAAGAGATCAAGCCATGATTCTAGGTGACGGCTTCGATGGAAGCTTGCAGCATTTCCGCCATGCGTCTGAGTTCCTGAAGTGATGCGCTGAGCGGGGGCATAAGGATTATTACATTGCCGATCGGACGCAGCAAGAGTCCCCGGCGGCGCGCCTCCATTGCGACTCGATGGCCCATGCGAGCTTCGAGCGGATAGGGTTTCCTTGTTTGCCTATTTTCCACCAATTCGACGGCCGCTATAAATCCCCGCTGCCTGATATCCCCCACATGAGGCAATCCCCGAAGTGGCTGTAGCAGTCGCGCCAGCGTCTTGATCTTGGGTTGTAGTCGAGAGAGCGTCTTCTCTTTCTTGAACACCTCGAGGTTGGCCAGTGCGACGGCGCAGCCGAGCGGATTGCCGGTGTAGCTGTGCCCGTGGAAGAACGTTTTGAACTCTTCGTACGTGCCGAGAAAGGCCTGGTAGATGTCGTCGGTGGTGAGTGTCGCGGCGAGCGGCATGTAGCCGCCGGTCAGGCCTTTGCTGACCGCCATCAAGTCCGGCGAGATTTTCTCATGCTGGCAGGCGAACATCTTGCCGGTGCGGCCGAAGCCGGTGGCAACTTCATCGGCGATCAAGAGCACATCATACTTGGTGCAGAGCTCCCGAATCCGCTTCAGATAACCTGGAGGGGAAGTCAACATTCCTGCTGCAGCTTGAACGAGCGGTTCGATGATGAAGCCGGCCAGTTCACGGTGTTGCGCTTTGAGCACCCGTTCAATCGGATCGAGACAGGCCATCTGGCACGAAGGGTAGGTGAGATTGAGCGGGCAACGATAGCAATAGGGCGGGTCGGCTTCGAGGGTGGGGAACAACAGAGACTTGAATCGTGAGTGGAAGAGTTCGATGTTACCCACGCTGACGGCGCCGACGGTATCGCCGTGGTAGGCCAGCTTCAGATGCAGAAACGTCTGTTTGGGGCCGGCATCGGGGCGTCGCTGCTGCCAGTATTGGATCGCCATTTTGAGCGCGATCTCGACCGCGGTCGATCCATCGTCGGAATAAAATACACGCGTCAGGCCTTTGGGTGCGATCTGCGTCAATGCCCGCGCGAGCTGAATCGCCGGTGGGTTGGAAAGTCCGAACAGTGATGAATGCGCGATCTTATCCAGTTGCGTATTGATCGCACGGTTGAGCGTTGGGTGGCCATGGCCATGAAGATTGACCCAGATGGACGAGGTTCCATCGAGATACCTCTTCCCTTCCGTATCGATCAGGTAGGACCCGCTCCCTCGTTCGATAATAAGCGGCTCCTCCTGTTCCCATTCCTGCATTTGAGTGAAGGGATGCCAGAGGTGTCGGTGGTCCCAATCAATCAGCTGTCGAACGGAAGGTTTTCGTGCCATGCTTATGTTAGAAGAAGTCGTAGAAGAGCTGGTAGCGTACGGTCAGAAATCAGGGGAAATGAGGCTTCCGCCAATTGCTATCGGCTATCAGCCATATGCTCATATCGAGTTGTGTCGGCGCGATGCGATGCGGAGTATACGAGGGAGCGATTGCTTTGACAACCTTGGAGGCGACAACTATAATGAACCGATTTCATTGGGAAATGAGTTAGGATTTGCAAAGCCTTATACGCAATTTCTCGATTATTGCCCATATCGATCACGGCAAATCAACCCTCGCTGACCGGTTCCTAGAAGCCACGGGCGCTGTCACGGCCCGAGAATCAAAAGACCAGATTCTCGACGCGATGGACTTGGAGCGTGAACGCGGAATCACGATCAAGGCCCACGCAGTTGCGGTTCGGTATCAGGCCAAAGATGGGAAGACGTATGCCTTGCATTTGATCGATACGCCGGGTCACGTCGACTTTACCTATGAAGTTTCGCGCAGTTTGGCGGCCTGCGAAGGCGCGCTCCTCCTCGTCGATGCTACACAGGGGGTGCAGGCTCAGACAATTGCCAATGTGAATTTGGCGATGGCCAATAACCTTACGATCATTCCGGTCATCAATAAGATCGATCTCGCGAGCGCCGATCTGGAAGGCACCAAACATTCGATCAGCGAGGTGCTCTTGCTGGATGCAACCGATGCCCTGCCGATCAGCGCAAAAGAGGGAAAAGGTGTGCAGGAGGTGTTGGAGGCGGTCATTGCGCGGATTCCTCCACCTTCGGGTAACCCCAAGGCGCCGCTCAAGGCGCTCATCTTCGACTCCTGGTTTGATAATTATCAGGGGGTGATCGTGCTGACGAGAGTGGTCGATGGAGCCTTGCGGCCTGGGATGAAGATCAAAGTCATGTCCAACGACAGGACGTTCGAAGTCATGGAAGTCGGCCAGTTCACCCCGAAGAGGACCAAAAAGACCGAGCTGCTGACCGGCGAGGTCGGGTACCTCTGCGCGAACATGCGAGAAGTCGCGGACGTCAAAATTGGCGATACCCTCACGGACGCGGTGTCGCCTACGAGCGTGCCCTTCCCTGGGTATAAAGAAGTAAAGCCGCTGGTGTTCTGCGGGCTCTATCCCACCGACACGGGCCGGTACGAAGATTTGCGGGATGCGCTGGTAAAACTCAGGTTGAACGACTCCTCGTTCGTCTACGAACCGGAGACGTCTCTTGCACTGGGGTTCGGGTTTCGATGCGGTTTCCTGGGCCTGCTGCACATGGAAATCATTCAGGAACGGCTTGAGCGCGAGTATGACTTGACACTCCTCACCACCGCGCCGACCGTCGTCTATCGTGTGTTGACGACCAAGGGCGAGGTGCTGGAGGTCAATAACCCGACGCAGCTCCCGCCTCCCAGCAGTATCGACGCATTTGAGGAGCCGTTTATTCTGGCGTCGATCATTACTCCCGAACGGTACATGGGGGCCATCCTTCAGCTTTGTCAGGAGCGCCGGGGTATTCAGCGGAGCATGCAGTTTCTCGATCCGACGCGGGTGATGATCAGTTATGAATTGCCGCTCAACGAAGTCATTCTCGATTTTTACGATAAGCTCAAGTCGCGCACGCAGGGCTATGCCTCGCTCGATTACGAGCTACTCGGCTATCGCGAGTCCGAACTCGTGCGGCTCGATATTCTCTTGAACGGCGAAGCGGTGGATGCCTTGTCGTTCATCACCCATAAAGATCGTTCCATTCAGCGTGGGCGTCAGCTCGCCGAGAAAATGAAGGAACTCATTCCCCGGCAGATGTACGAGATTGCCATTCAAGCGGCGATCGGGAGCAAGATCATCGCGCGTGAGACGATCGGAGCTATGAAGAAAAACGTCCTTGCGAAATGCTACGGCGGCGATATTACGCGGAAACGGAAGCTCCTCGAGAAGCAGAAGGAAGGAAAGAAGCGCATGAAATCAGTCGGGAGCGTGGAAGTGCCGCAAGAGGCCTTCCTCGCCATCTTGAAAGTCGGTGAGGAATGAGCGGAGAGACGAAGCGTCCCCCAACGGACGATCTCACGTCTGCGACCCAGCCGAGGCGGACGGATGCCGCAGGAGCGCCGGCAGTGTTCGTCGAACCGTCTGCGGTGACACAGCCGGGTAAGAAGTCGCTCATTCGCGAGTATGCCGAAGCCATTATTGTGGCGATGCTCCTGGCTTTTGCGATCCGGGTGTTTGTCGTCCAGGCATTCAAGATTCCATCCGGCTCGATGATTCCCACGTTGTTGATCGGCGACCATATCCTGGTCAGCAAGTTGGCCTATGGCATTCAATGGCCCAGCCAGTGCAAGTTTTCAGCGGGCTTTCCTCCAGTCAATTGCTACGCCTCACAGGCACTCATCGAATTCGGCAAGCCCCAGCGGGGAGACATCATCGTATTCCGGTTTCCCGAAGACGAGGAAAAGGACTTCATCAAACGGGTTGTGGGGACTCCAGGCGATACCATCCAACTTCGCAATAAGGCTGTGCTGGTGAACGGGGTCGTGCTCAATGATAAACCATTCACCCAACGGATCGACCCGGGGGTCATCGACGGTACGATCAATCCGCGAGATAATTTCGGGCCGGTAACCGTGCCCGACGGCGCCTATTTCGTGATGGGCGACAATCGCGACCAAAGTCTGGACAGCCGCTTTTGGGGGTTCGTGCGCGAGGAAAAGATCCGAGGGAAGGCGTTCCGTATCTACTGGTCGTGGAACGGGCAAGGTCAAATGACGGAGTGGGTGAGATGGGATCGATTCGGAAAAGCCATCCAATAGGTAAAGCGACGCGCCAGGCGGCGGCAGGCCATGAGGCTCAAGGCCGAGGCGGAGCGGCGTCTCCCCAAGCGCTTCGACAATACATTGGGCGGTTCCCGCAAGCCTCCGTCCTTGTCATCGGCGACCTCATCCTCGACCAGTATATCTGGGGCCGTGTGAGCCGCATCTCGCCGGAAGCCCCGGTGCCGGTGGTCCATGTCGATTCTGAATCGTTGAGGCTCGGCGGTGCCGCGAACGTCTTCAATAACATTCTGGCTCTGGGAGGGAAAGCGGACCTCTGCGGCGTGATCGGGTCGGACGAAAGCGGACGACTGCTCCTCAAAGAGTTGGGGAGGACACGTTCCGGGCGTGGAGGGGTCGTGATCGACCAGGACCGCCCGACCACCAGAAAGTCCCGCGTCATCGCGCATAATCAACAGATCGTGCGGTATGACATGGAGCGCCGCGCGGAACTCAAGCCGGCGATGCAGCGGCGGATTCTTCGCTACGTGGAATCGCGACTACGAGAATTATCCTGTCTCGTGGTATCGGATTACGCCAAGGGAGTCGTGAGCGCCACACTCATGTCGGAACTCACGCGGCTCGCCGCACTTCGCGGAATACCCCTGGTCGTCGATCCGAAAGTCGAACACTTCAGTTACTACAAGGGCGTGACGGTGATCACGCCGAACCATCACGAAGCCACACAAGCCGCCGGGGTACACGGCGAGGACGATCAGGCCAGCAACGAGGCCGGAGCAATTATACGGCAGCGATTGGGATGCCAGGCGGTACTCATTACGCGCGGCGAAAAAGGGATGAGTTTGTATGAGGGAGAGGGCTCCTCCTGGCACATTCCCACACAAGCCCGCCAGGTCTTCGATGTCACCGGTGCGGGCGATACGGTAGTTGGGACGTTGGCACTCGCGTTGTCGACTGGCGCCTCGACGAGAGACGCCGCGACGTTGGCCAACTATGCCGCGGGGGTCGTTGTCGGCATGGTCGGCACTGCGACCCTATCGGCACAACAGCTTTCGGAGGCGCTCGGCCATGACTAAGGCCGTACCATCTGTCATGGTGGTGATCCCGGCCCGGTACGGGTCGTCGCGTTTTCCGGGAAAACCCCTCGTCATGCTCGGCCGCAAGCCCATGATCCAGCATGTGTACGAACACGCGGCGGCCTGTCGCCTGGCGCCGGAAGTCATGGTCGCCACCGACGACGAACGGATCAAACAGGCCGTGGAACGATTCGGCGGGCGCGTCGCGATGGTAGTAGGAGACTATCGGACAGGCACCGATCGAGTCGCCGGAGTGGCTCGTATGTTCGACCGGGACTATTATGTGAATCTACAAGGGGATGAGATTCCGCTCCGGCCTGATTTGTTGACGGATCTCATCCAGCAGTGCATCGAGAGCGGCGCAGAAATGGGCACACTGAAGCGCACGATCGATTCGACGGAGGACGTGCACAATCCCTCGGTGGTGAAGGTGGTCACGGACCATCTCGGCAACGCGCTCTATTTCTCACGCGCCCCGATTCCATCGGTGCGGGATGACGCCGGCCGCCGGGCAGTCGAAGGGTTGCATTACATTCACCTCGGTCTGTACATCTACCGGCGTGACACCCTGCTGAAATTGGCGTCCTTTCCCACCGGACGGCTGGAGGATGCGGAGAAGCTCGAGCAGCTGCGCGCGTTGGAGCATGGCATTCCGATCAGGGTCTGGAAAACCGCCCATGCCTCCTTGCGGGTGGATACGCCGCAAGATGTCGAGTCGGCGACAGAGAAGCTCCAACCCTATGATGTCATCGAGCAGGAGTCGGGCGCGCTGAAGACAGCCCCTTCCAGGTAAGGGTGGCATGCGCGTCAGAATTATACGATCCGACAAGATGGGGGCCATGATGAGCAAATTCATTTTTGTCACGGGCGGAGTCGTTTCTTCCTTGGGGAAAGGGCTCGCCTCGGCTTCGATCGGCAACCTGCTCGAGAGTCGAGGGTTGAAGATTACCTTCCTCAAGCTCGATCCCTACATCAACGTCGATCCCGGCACGATGAATCCCTATCAACATGGGGAAGTCTACGTGACTGACGACGGCGCGGAAACAGATCTGGACCTCGGCCACTATGAACGGTACACGTCCCTCACCCTCACCAAAGAGAATAACTATACGACCGGCAGGATCTATCATTCGGTCATCACGAAAGAGCGTCACGGCGACTATCTCGGTGGGACGGTGCAGGTGGTGCCCCACGTCACCGACGAGATCAAACAATGCATCATGCGCATCTCCCAGGGGATGGACGTGACGATCGTGGAGATCGGCGGCACGGTCGGCGACATCGAGAGCCTGCCCTTCCTCGAAGCGATCCGCCAGATGCCGTACGACGTGGGCCGAGAAAACGTACTCTATGTCCACCTGACGCTGGTGCCGTACATCGGCACAGCCGGTGAACTGAAGACCAAACCGACGCAGCACTCCGTCAATAAGCTCCGGGAGATCGGTATACAACCGCATATCCTTCTCTGCCGGACAGACCGATATCTGCCGCCTGAACTCAAGGGCAAGATCGCGATGTTCTGTAACGTCGAGAAAGACGCGGTGATCACGGCCAAGGATGTCGAGACGATTTATGAAGTGCCGATCGTGTTCCGAAAGGAAGGCCTGGACGAGCTGATCGTACGCCAACTCCAACTCAAGACCGGTCCGCCGAACCTGCGCGAATGGGATGCGATGGTCCAAAAGATCAAGTATCCCAAACATGAAGTCTCGGTCGCTCTGGTCGGCAAGTACGCGGGGTTGAAAGAGTGTTACAAAAGTCTTGCGGAATCGCTCGTCCATGGCGGCATCGACCATGAGACCCGGGTGAACGTTCAGTGGATTGAATCGGAGGAGATTGAACGGCAAGGGACCGAGCGTATCCTACGAGAGATGGATGGCATCCTGGTTCCCGGCGGGTTCGGTGCGCGCGGGATCGAAGGGAAAATCGCCGCGATTCGCTATGCTCGGGAACACCGGATTCCATTCCTGGGTTTGTGTCTTGGCATGCAGTGCGCGACGATCGAGTTTGCGCGGAACGTCGCCGGGCTGGCCGGGGCCAATAGCGCCGAATTCGACGAAGCCTCCTGCGATCCCGTTATTCATTTGATGTCGGATCAGCAGTCCGTCAGCGATAAAGGCGGGACGATGCGGCTGGGGGCCTATATCTGTGTGCTCGGGGAGGGGACTTTGGCCCAAAAGATGTACGGAGTGAGCGAAGTGCGCGAGCGCCATCGGCATCGGTACGAATTCAACAACGCGTACCGCGAGCGATTGCTCGCCAAGGGATTCGTGCTGAGTGGGCTTTCGCCGGATGGACGACTTGTCGAGATCATCGAATTAAAGGACCATCCCTGGTTCCTGGCGACGCAGTTCCATCCGGAGTATAATTCGCGGCCGCACCATCCGCATCCGTTGTTTAGCGGCTTTGTGGGAGCGGGGCTGCGCCGCAAATGCGGCCACTGAGGTGAGATGCTGAACCCAGCTTGCAGCTTCGTTCTCGGGTCGTCGAAATCCTCAACGTACCCCAGAGGGTACGCCTCCGGTTTCGACTCGCCTGCGGCCTCGCTGCAAGACTGGTTTGAGCATCTCACGGGATGAAGAAAAAAACTATGGCGCACGAAGTCCAAATAGGAAACTTTAAAGTCGGCGCGGGTCATCGGCAGTTTTTGATTGCCGGGCCTTGTGTCATCGAGAGTGAGCAGCTCGTGTTGGACACGGCGGGTCGCATCGCTGAGATTGCCAAGTCTCTTGGCATGGCCTATATTTTCAAATCATCCTTCGATAAGGCGAACCGGACCTCCATCAACTCGTATCGCGGGCCGGGTCTTGAAAAAGGCTTGGCGGTGCTGAAGCAGGTCAAGGATCAGCTGAGCCTACCTGTGTTGACGGACGTCCACACCGAAGAACAGGCGACCGAGGCGGGGAAGATCGTGGACGTGCTCCAGATTCCTGCGTTCCTCTGCCGGCAGACAGATTTGATCATCGCAGCGGCGAGGACCGGCAAAGTCGTGAACGTGAAGAAGGGCCAGTTCCTCTCCCCGCAAGAAATGGGCAATGCGGTGAAAAAAGTGGAGGAAGCTGGAAACAAGCGGATCGTCCTGACCGAACGGGGATCGTCCTTCGGCTACAACAATCTCGTCGTCGATATGCGATCCTTTCCGGTCCTTCGAAGTTTCGGCTACCCGGTGGTCTTCGACGCCACCCATAGCGTGCAGTTGCCGGGAGGCGGGGGGACCAAGTCCAGCGGTCAGCGTGAATTCGTCGAGCCGTTAGCTTGCGCGGCAGCCGGCGTCGGAGTCGATGGCTTCTTTATGGAGGTCCATCCCAATCCCGACGAAGCCTTATCGGACGGACCGAATATGGTGCCGCTCCAGCAGCTGAAAGCCATGCTGGAACGGGTCATGCGGATATGCGACGCGTCACAACCACGAAAGTAACCAAGCCGAAGAGTGTTCGGGCGGCGTCGCCGAAGGGCGGAACCAGCCTCGATGCAGGCCGGCGTGTGCTCGGTATCGAAGCGCGTGCCGTTCATGCCCTCGTCCAACGTCTCGATGGCGGGTTTACGCAGGCCGTGGACCTGCTCTATCAGTGCAAGGGCAAAGTCGTCGTCTCGGGTATGGGCAAATCCGGGTTGATTGGGCAGAAGATTGCAGCCACGATGGCGAGCACCGGCACACCGTCGTTTTTTCTCCACCCGGCCGAAGGGCTCCATGGCGACCTCGGCATGCTGGCGCGGCGAGATGTCCTCATTGCGATTTCGAACAGCGGAGAGACGCAGGAAATTTTGCAGCTCTTGCCTTTCATGGAACGCATGGGTATTCCTGTTGTGGCGATCGTCGGCCGCATGAGTTCGACCTTGGCCAAGAACAGCACGGTCGCATTGGATGTGTCCGTCGCAGAAGAGGCCTGTCCTATGGGACTCGCGCCGACGGCGAGCACGACCGCGACGCTGGCAATGGGCGATGCCTTGGCCGTCGCGCTGCTCGAGAAGCGCGGATTCAAGGAGCAGGACTTTGCGCAATTCCATCCAGGTGGGACGCTCGGACGCCGGTTGCTGGTGAAAGTGCGGGACCTTATGCACAAGGGGCAGGAGGTGCCTCAGGTAGGGGAAACGGTCCTAGGCTCAGTGGCTATTCTCGAAATGTCGGAAAAAAAGCTCGGCATGACCACTGTGGTCGATCGATCCGGCGCACTCTTGGGGGTCATTACCGACGGCGACCTGCGGCGGTTTGTCCAGCAGGGCGGGGATTTCTCTAAGATCACCGCCGGGTCCTTGGCCTCGCGCCGTCCGAAGTTGATCGGACCGGATGAGCTGGCAGCCAAGGCGGTCGAAATGATGGAGCGGTTTGCCATTACCACGCTCGTCGTTTCGAACAGCGCCAAGCGAATTGTCGGGGTCGTGCATTTGCATGACCTGCTGAAACATGGCATTGTCTAGGTACAGAATGCTGAAAATGTCCTCCAGCACAAGAGGACCGTTATTTGGTTTGTCTGGTCTGTTTAGTTTGTCTGGTTTATGGTTGGACGCAACTAACCAGATGAACCAAATCAACGAGACAAACCAGATCAACCAGATGGGTTACCAATGAATCGCGTATTGGCGGCATGGAGATCGGTTGGGCAGGAATCGCTCAACCTGCCGAACCTCATTACCCTCGCGCGTATCCTCTTGATCCCTGTCTTTGTATTGCTGTTTGTCACACCAACCTCGGATGGATCCCTTATCGCAGCTATCGTGTTCGTGGTCGCAGCGTTCACCGATTTATTGGACGGCTATCTGGCCCGCCGTAACGGCCAAGTGACCACGCTCGGGAAGCTGCTCGATCCTATCGCCGATAAGTTGTTGGTCCTCTCCGCGCTGATCCTCCTGGTCAACGTCGACCGTGTGAGCGCCTTGGTCGCGATCTTGATCATTGCGCGCGAAGTCGCGGTCACCGGCATTCGCGCGATTGCCGCAGGTGAAGGCATGGTGATCGTGGCTGAGACGTTGGGCAAGTATAAGATGGGGCTACAAGTAGTGGCGATCGTGCTGTTGATCCTCGAAGACACGTTCTTGTCCGATCTCGGCAATCTGCATCTCGCCGGTATCGTCACGCTCTATCTCTCGCTGGTGCTCGGCTATGCCTCAGGCGGTCAATATGTGTGGAGTTTCTGGAGGCAAGTCGTCGCCAAGGGACTCTAGCTCGTTTTTCTGGTGTGTTTGATTTATCTCGTTTGTCTGGTTTGTCTTGTTGGCCGGATCGAAACCAACCAAATGAACCAGAAAAACGAGGCAAACCAAATAAACCAGAGAGACCGAGGTTGCTCGGCGTGCGCACCTCCCCTCACGATCCCCTGATCCATGAACGAAGAACTCCTCGCGGTGTTGATGACTGTGCTCGGCTTTCTGCTGGGGGCGATTCCATTCGGTATCGTGGTATCCAAGGCGCTGGGCCAGCCCGATCCACGCACGACCGGGAGCAAGAACATCGGATTTACCAATGTCCTCCGCGTGTCCGGAAAGAAAGCGGGGATTCTCACGCTTCTTGGCGACCTGGGCAAGGGGTGGCTCCTTGGCTGGGCTGCGATGCAGTGGCTCACCGTTGAATCCTACATCATGGTCGTAGCGCTCGCGCCGATCCTCGGGCACCTCTTCTCGCCGTTTCTAGGTTTCAAAGGAGGGAAAGGCGTGGCGACGGCTGTCGGAGCGGTGCTGGGTCTGTCTCCCTCTATCGGGCTCTTGTTGTTATTGATCTGGCTGGGGGCTGTGGCGATCTGGCGCTATTCGTCCGGTGGTGCGCTGGCAGCCTTCGCATGCTTCCCGATCGTGGCGATCGTGAACGAACAGAGACAGGAGTTCTTTATCTTTTCCATGCTCGTCAGCGCGCTGATCTGGTTCAAGCACAAGGATAATATCGTTCGGCTGTGGAAGGGGACGGAGAGCAAAATAGGGAAAAAGAAGGAGAAATTGGAAGAATAGGGAGGGAACGGCCAGGTGCCCTCCTTGCTCACAGAGGAAGGGATGGGCAGCCTGGTCATCCTCCTGCTCGCGGAACGCGCGCCCGGATGGTTCATCTGGTTTATTTCGTTGGTCTGGTTTGTCTGGTTCACCGATCGAACAAACGAACCAAACCAACCAAACCAGATGAACCGGATAGACCAGACCAACCGCTTGTCAGACCGCGAGCAAATCGGTATCCTTCAAGGACGAGGGATTTTTCAGGGAGGCAGAATGGGTATCGTGGACTTGCTCAAATTCAAACGGCTCGAAATACTGAGCCTTAGCGCAGGCGCATGGAGCCCACAACGTGCGGATCTTCGGGTCTGTCGCGAGGGGAGAGGCTCATGCTGAGAGCGATATCGACTTCCTCGTCGAAATGGACAACGGACGCAGCCTAATTGATCTCATCGAGTTCAGCCAAGACTTGGAAACACTGCTCCAGCGCAAAGTCGAAGTCCTCACCGATAACGGGCTCAGTCCATACCTCGAGAAGCGAATCCATGCCGAAGCTGTCCTCCTATGAAGGACGATCGCATCTATCTCCTCCATGTTCGAGATTCCATTCAGCACATCGTGAACTATACAGCGGCGGGAAAGGAGAACTTCTTTTCCGATCGAAAGACCCAAGACGCGGTCGTGCGCAATCATGAAATCATAGGGGAGGCGACGAAACGCGTGTCCGCCACACTGAAAGAAGCTCACCCTGACATAGCATGGAAGCCCATCGCCGGCATGAGAGATAAACTCATTCACGACTACTTCGGGATCAACCTTCAATTAGTGTGGGATGCTGTCGCGCGCGACTTGCCTGATCTCAAAAGAAAGATCGACCTTCTGCTCAAGGACCTTGGTCCATCCACGAGCTAGGCCAGCGTCTCATTCATTCACTCCTCACGCATGTGCGCCCTTCTGGTTTCTCTGGTCTCTCTCTTGTTTGTTTGGTTACTACGGTTTGTGTGGTTTTTTTACTTCCAGAAACCGGACTAACAAATAGACCAAACAAACTAGAACCTATCTCAAAATCGGTTATCGATGAGACTTCCTATTTTCTGTGAGAGCGTGAGCATGATGAAACTACAGTTTTATTGAGAATATCATGGTCACCCTTCTGACCTTGGCTCAACAGACCGTCGTCGAAATGGCCTCTATTCAATTTTGAGATAGGTTCTAGATAAACGGAACAGACCAGATGAACCAGCTCGACTAACTGAGCCGGTCTGCCTTGTACGATTTTCGATAATCTCGTGATTTCTACGCAATTGCAGGATATTCTGGCCGCGATGAATCGATGAGTTGCAGAGGATACAGCCCTCTGAGCGAGCGCAAGCAGACCAACACAACGAGGAAAGGTATGAAACTCCACACCACAGTAACCGTGCTACTCTGTTTCGTGACTCTCACCACCGGCGCCTGTGTAACGCGAAGCACACTCGACGTTGCCGTCGCCGACCGCGAAGCGACAAAAGCCGAACTCTCCAGCACGAAGACCCAATCGCAGGTGCTTACCGAACAAGTCGGCGAACTCCAACAGCACAGGCTCATCATCGCAAGGCAACTGGAGGCCACCTCCTCGGCGTACCGACGGGCTACGCAGCGGATGGACGCCGAACGCGTCGCCTGGCAACGGCTGAACAAACTTAGCCGCATGGTCAGTCAGCTGGCCGCCCAACAGAAGAGCCTGCGGGTCGCCATTCAACGTGAAAGCAAAGTGCAGCCCGAGCTTCAAGCATTGGTCGAGGAGTATAAGACTAAATTGGGTGAGGACGGTGGGCCCGGAACGCCGGTATCTCATCCGCTGATCAACCGCACCGACCATCCGGTTGAGACAGCCCCGCCAGCACAAGTGGTCGCTCAAACAGACCCCGCTCCCACGCCGACCGTGATGGCCCAGGCAGCACCAGCAACTTCTCCCGCAGTAAACCCGCCGCCGCAACCGGCGAACAAGCAGATCCCCGCACCAGTCGAACAGGACTGGCTATCTTGGTTGCAGGAGTGGATCATGTCCATCCTGCAATCGATCCTTCCTTAGCAGGATGCTGAAAAATTGGAAAGGGATGGAGCCTGATGATCTTCTGTGCTCGCGCAACGCGCGGTCGCAGACTCCCCTCGTTGGACGCGCGCAGTAGAAGCTCAATCAGCCCCCATCCCCGAAGAAAGAACGAGCGAGCTTGGAGGGATCATTATAGAAACGTGATCACTCGTTGCGCGCAGTAAAGGGCAGCCTCACTACTCCAAGAGGCATTTGCCGATTCACCAGACAGATTTATTAAACCAGCGTCGCACCCGGCTTTTAGTACTTAAAGTTAATATTTAAGTAAACGTCACATATATTCTAATTATAGAATAGCTACAGCTTCATCTATTGATTTTCTTGAGTGAAAACGATACCTCCGTGCAACTTCATGGGCGGGCGTACATGCGGCCAACCAAGACAAGTTGAATGAGGTCACAAACTGTGACCACATCCGCAAACTGAATGTCTCGCCGGTTCACTCGACAACCTGGCTTGCGCGTAAGCCCGTTGGTTGAAAATGATTCGGAAGCAGCATGATGCAGTTGGGGTTGAATCCTTGCGCTTTTAGCGTGTCGATACTCCCCAGTCCTTTCCCCCTCGTCAAGTCGATCACCGTGATGGATCCATCGCTCATGCCTTCCAGATTGAGCAGGCTGTTTTGGACGAACAGATACCGTTCATCGGGCGACAGGACACTATGATGAGCGCCTGGAGCGGCTGGGATAGCTTGAAGAAACCTCGGCTGTCGCGGATCGGTATTGTCATACAGATTGACAAACCCCGGCTTGGCCGTGGTGACGTACAAGCGGTCCCCCTTCGCGTTATAGAGCATTTCCAACGGCATCCCTTGTTCCCTTGGGCCGAAGTCATCGACCTGATTGAAGGAAAACGACTGGGTCTTCGGATCCCAGATCCCGGCCCACAGCGTCGCTTCGAGCATATTGGTAATGTGCACCACTGGCGGATTCGTATTCGGGGCAAACATGATTTCGACAGGAGCGGATTTGGCGGGAGACGGTTTCGATGAGACTTTGTGCGTCGAGAGCACCTTTCCGGTACTGGCCTCCAACACCGTGACCGTCTCACCCACTTCCGCCATATCCGGCTTGATGGTGCTGGTGATGAGGACCCGATCAATGCCATTGTGAATCGCAATGCCGTGCGGATACAGGATAAAGGCCTCCGCCGGTGTAGCCGCGCGGATGGTTTTGATCGGCGCATCGTTCACGGCATCGCCCATGATCACCGCGCTCGAGCCCATACAGGTGAGGTACCAGATCCGGTTATCTTCCGAGACGACTAGATCTTCCGAGACCTGGCAGTCCGGTACAGGAATAGTGCGCAGCCGATAGGGGAAGCGTGTGAGGTCGACGACGTGCAAGAGGCTTTTCCCTAAGGCCGTGATGTAGGCCTTCGTCCGATCGCGATTAAAGAAGATGTGGTGAGCGACGAGGTCGGACGGAAGCGGGATCTCCATCAGGATTTTCCCGAAGCCCGAAGACTCGGGATCAATGTCCATGATCGCGATCCCTTCTCGTCTCACTGGCTGGTTGGGCTTACTCTCATAGTTGAGGAGTGCAAGAATTTCCGCCGACGCGAGAGAGGCGCACGAGAGAAGCAGCCCCAAGGTCAAGGAGAGGAGTCGAAATGGTTTCATGGAAGCCTCCTTTCCGATCGCGAATGTCATAACAAATACTCCTTTCACAGGGTCTAAGCAACGGGCCCGCTCGTCTCTCTGGTTCATCTGGTCTCTTTGGTCTATCTCGTTTGTTTGGTTTTTCTGGTTTGTCTAGTTGGCCGGATCGGAACCAACCAAATGAACCAGACAAACCAAATAGACCAGATGAACCAGACCCTGTAGACATTCCTCGGCATCGCGCGTAGATTTTCACGCCGTGACCGCGACCCCTCCTAAGCACTTCTCGATGATCCGCGAGTTTCACTTGGCCGACTTTCTGACTCTGGCCAACGCCGCGAGTGGTCTCGGGGCCGTGTTGTTTAGCATGCTCTACATGGGGAGCCAGTCGCCGGGCCATTTCTTTGCCGCCACGGCCCTCACGCCGGCGGCTTTGGTCTTCGACTGGCTCGATGGCCGTGTCGCCAGATGGCGGCGCAAACATTCGGCGCTCGGGCGCGAGTTGGATTCGCTGGCGGACATCATCTCGTTCGGGGTCGCTCCCGCGGTACTCGGATTTGCCGCCGGTATGAGAGGAGGGTGGGACTGGATCGCACTGATGTATTTCGTCTGCTGCGGGGTCAGCCGGCTGGCCCGGTACAACGTGACCGCGGAGAGTCTCTCAGAAGGCGGAGACAAGGTGGCCTGCTTCGAAGGCACCCCCATTCCCACAACCATGTTGTTGACCGCTGTGCTAGCCCTCGCCGCATGGCAGGACCAGCTGGGCGAGAATCTGTACTGGGGCGTATGGACCCTCGGGCCTTTCGATCTGCACCCATTATCCCTGCTATTCGTCCTATCCGGAACCTTGATGGTCAGCAAAACACTGAGAATTCCCAAAGTGTAGCGAGATTTCGTCTATCTGGTTTCTCTGGTTTGTTTGGTTTTTCTGGTTCGAATAACGAGACCAACAAGACAAACCAAATAGACCAGATGAACGAGATAAACCAGCCTTGCTTCTCGCCGATCTCGCCATTATTCCTATTCGTGTTTCACTTTTACTTCTCCGTCTAACCAAATAATAATACAACCATTTTCTAGCTACATCTCTTGATTTTCAGGAATGAAAACGGTATCTCCGTGCAACTTCATGGACCGGCGCACATCACGGGGAGGGAGCATGAGCGCACTGATACCTCGCGATCGAATCGAGCAAACAATCCTTCTGATCCGCGGCCACGAAGTTATGCTGGATACTGACTTGGCTCATCTCTACGGGGTCACAACAAAACGTTTGAACGAACAAGTCAAACGGAACAGGAATCGTTTCCCCGCAGATTTCATGTTCCAGCTGACATCAAAGGAGAAAGCCGAGGTGGTCGCAAATTGCGACCACCTCACGAAGCTCAAATTTTCCCCAGCAAAGCCGTGTGCCTTTACAGAGCACGGCACGGTGATGGTAGCGAGTGTACTCAATTCGAAGAGAGCCATCGAGGTCAGTATTTACATAGTCCGGGCATTTGTGAAAGTGCGTGAGGTGCTTGGAACCTACAGAGAGCTTGCACAGAAGCTGGCCGAGCTGGAAAGAAGGGTCGAGTCCCATGATATCCACATTCGTTCCCTCTTCGACGGCATCCGCCAACTCATGGAACCGCCTCCCTCAAAATGCCGGCGCATCGGATTCAAGACCTGAGGGGAGCCAGGAGGAGTAGCGATGCCAAAAACAAAACGTCCCACAACTGACGCAGTCGAAATTCTTCACCGTCGGTACTATCAGGGCAGGCCGGACCGACTTTCGGCGTTGGAAGAAGCGCGAGCCAATGACAGCGTGGCACGGAAGCTCACCAGCTTGCGACTGCAAGTCGGCCTGACCCAACGGCAAGTGGCTAGGCTGGTGGGGACCACGGCGTCAGTCATCTGCCGGCTGGAGGATGCAGACTATGAAGGGCACTCCCTCGTGATGCCCAATCGAATTGCCGCGGCCTTGAAGCGACGTGTCGAAATCCGCTTCGTACCGGTCGCGCCCCGTAAGACGCTGAAAACGGCATGACAGATTCTTCCTCACCCGTGTCTTTTCCCATCTTCGGCCTCTGCCCCACCAACCAAATAGACCAGACAAACCAAACAAACCAGATGAACCAGCCTTTGGCCCATCTTGATTCCCCGCCGAACTCTTTGAGAACATACATGCCGCGTCATGACTCACCAGGCCACACAGCAAGGGACGAGGGCAGGGCGGCGCGGCCTGTGGATGTGGTGTGCCGCCGGGCTATTGTTCTTCCTTGCCGGCTGCTCGTTCCTCTCGCTCTATCGCTATGCAGACTGGATCATCCTGTGGCAAGCCGATCAATACCTCGATCTCACCACAGACCAACGCCGCGACTTGTCTCAGCGGCTCACGCCGTTGCTGGGTCGGCACCGGCAAGAAGCTATTCCGCAGTACGTAACCGTTCTCGTGCAAACCCGGCAACGACTCGAACGAGGACTCACGAATCAGGACATCGACTGGGTCTATGCCAATTACGATCGCCTGCGCACCGATCTCTTCGACCGGGTCATCGCCGACAGCAGTGTCGTCCTCGCCTCCGTCGATTCCCGCCAGGTGCGCACCCTCGAAGCAGCCTTGCAAAAGGACCACGCCAAAACCGTCCGGTTCGTGCAAGCCCCCGCGCCGGAACGGTTCAAGAAGCGGGCGGACGCCGTCATCGACTGGCTCGACGATTGGCTGGGGTCTCTGTCCAAAGACCAAGAGGCCCAGATTCGCCAATGGAGCCTCGCGCTCCCCGACAACCAACAGTTTTGGGCCACGTACCAACAACAGCGCCAACAGGAACTTGTGGCCCTCCTCCGCCAACCGCGCACGCCCGAAAGCATCACCCGTGAACTGAGTGCCTTGCTGGTCGTGTATCCTGACCAGACAGGCCCCCCAGCCTATCAAGACGCCATTCACCAGATGCGCACCGCTGTCAAAACCATGGCCCTCGCCGTCGATCAGCAAGTCACCGCCAACCAGCGCCGTTACGCCGTCGCCAAACTCCAACGGCTCATCGACCAGCTCCACGACCTACAGGTCGAGCAACCTGTCGCATCTTTCACTCTCGACTCGCGCAGGAGATAAACCTCTCCCCCTTCCCCCCTCCCCCCTTACGCCCTTTAAAAGGCGAAGTGCTTTCTCGCGGGGAAACGGGTATTCTTCCGCGACTCATTAGCCTGGATTATTCATGAATGCCGTCGCGGGGTGTTCGAGACCAAAGCCCGCCGAGGCATCCCGCAAGTAAGGCCGACAAGCGCGTACTGGCAGTCCGACCCAATATGGAGTCAACACCTCGCCTCATCCCGCTGCCGCTCTACACACAAGTGCTCATCGCGGTGGCCTGTGGCACGTTGCTTGGCGTATTCTTTGGTCAAGAGCCGTATCTTGGGGGTCTACGCAATGAGCATTTAGGCTGGCTCGGCCTGCTGCTCGTCACGCTGCTCAAGACCCTCGCCATCCCGCTCATCTTCTTTGCGATCCTCGATGCGCTCGTCCGCACCAGCCTCCCGCTACGTCAGGGGACTAAGCTGCTCCTCATCTGCCTCGTCAACGTCTCCGTGGCCATGACGATCGGCCTCGTAATCATGAACACCTGGCAGCCGGGCCTAGCCTGGAATGGTCACGTCGAGGACTTGCTGAACGTCGTGCCAACCGCCAAGCCATCAGCGGGCACCGCCACCACAGTGCAGACCGGCACCCAGAGTCCGATCGAATACCTCGCCTCCTATATTCCTCGTACCATCATGGCGCCGTTTTCCACCGGTAACATCATCGGAGTCGTGCTCCTGGCCCTTTGCATCGGCGCCATTCTTCGCCGCTTGCGCGGTCATACCGACCAGGGCCGTGGAGTCGTGCAGACCCTCGTACGGGTCATTGAGCACGTCTATTCTTGGCTCGTGCTGATGCTCGGATGGATCATCCTCGCGGTACCGCTCGCTGTATTCGGCGTCGTCGCGCAAGTCGTCGGCAAGGCAGGCATCGGGGTCTTCGCCGTTCTCTGGATCTTCCTCGTCACCATGCTTGTCGGACTCGCCATCCACGGGCTCGGCTACTACCCGTTCGTCGCCTGGCTGATCGGGAAGAAGTCACCAATGATTTATCTGGGACAGGGGGCCGACGCGATCATGACCGCCGTGTCCTGCAACAGCAGTCTCGCCGCCGTGCCCGTCACCCTCCGGTGCCTTGACCGAATGCAGGTTTCGCCTCAATCGGCGCGCCTCGCCGCCTGTGTCGGCACCAACCTCAACAACGATGGCATCACACTCTATGAAGCGATGGCCGCGCTCTTTCTCGCCCAAGCGCTGGGCTTTGACCTGCCGATGGACAGCCAGGTGCTGATCGTCGCCGCGTCGATGATCGCGGGAGCCGGCGTGGCTGGCATCCCGGAAGCAGGGATGATCGTCTTGCCGCTTGTCCTCTCAGCGGCCGGCTTGCCGCCTCACGTCATCGGTGCGGCCATTCCACTCATCATGACAGTGGATTGGATCATCGCCCGAGCCCGCTCGGGCGTCAACGTCCTGAGCGACATGCTGGTCGCCATCCTCCTCGATGTAGGGCGTATCACACGAGCCACCGAACCGAGCGCGGTTCAGTACCAGCCTGAAGCCACCCCTCCCACCGAGCCACAAGTATCATGAGGAGCATAGCCATGATTACCACGTTATTGGCCGGATATGTCTTGGCGCCCTCAGGAGCAGAAACCATCGAATGGCTTGATCGGCACCAATCCGGCGCACGGCTCACGCCCTCGCAAACATATGGTGGTGAATAATCGTGGGTTGCCTCACTCAACTGCCTGCCTCAATACGTGACACCGATTGTACCGAGACGTTACAGATTTTTGGTGTATTGCTCGTGGTCGGCTTTTTTGTATTCCAGCGGTTGTACCGTAAGTGGACGGAGAAGCATTCCTATGTCGTGTACTTCGGCGAGGGCGATGACCTGGTGAATGTGGGCACTGATTTTAAAACAATTGACATAGGAGAGCATGTGTTAGATGTGATGATTCGGGCAAAGCGAACAGTGGAAGTCGAATCTGCCAATCTGCGTTTTGCTGTCGATACCAAGCAAGTACAAAGCCCACGTTCAGACGTTGAGAAATCAGTTATCGCCATCGTAGACGCGAGAGACCTTGATATCCGTGCTCCTCAATTTTCCTCCAAGCATGATAAGGCTGGGGGATATGATCTGACATATTCGCCTGCCTATAGACGAGTCGCGGGAGATTTTCTGCGTATAAGGATACGGGTAAAAGCCAGGCAAGAATGGGAAGGCAATTTACGCTTCTGTGAGAGCAAGGCATATTATTATCACCCGTTTCGGGTTGTGAAGAAGACCACAATCAAAAGCCCGAACTAAAGATGCATTTTCCCTTCTGCATCCAGGAAATTTATGGTGTTGATCGATAAACAGGGAAATCTTCTCAACATCGAGCTGTTCGAATCATTGGCCTTTTGCCACTCCTAACCAGCGGGCCGTAGGTTCGCCTCCTACAGCGCCCATCAAATTTCCAGCCAACAAGAAGAAAATGGTGTCAGGAATAGTTTTCCCTATCTCTTGTTGCTGTTTTCGGGGGGAGGGACGTTAAAAAAGCTTCCAGGCTCGTTTTCCTGGAACTATGCGAGTTGAAAAACAACTCCTCTACCAGAACAAAGGGCAAAGCGACAGGTTTACTGAGGCTCACCAGACTACAGGCTGATAAACATTCAGCGGGCTCACGTGACCATGACATACAACATCATCAACACGAGCCCGAGGATGGCGACTAACACGACCCACTTGACCGATTTATTGACTTCGGCCGCCATGTCCTGTCTAGACTTATCAAAGATATCCGTAAGGCACCTCCTCGTCTAGGGTGCGGGAGCGGGCTCCCTCAATTCAGTAAACCACTTTGAGGAACCACTGTAAACCCTCCCTGTTTTGTTTCTTCCACACATCCATTCCCTAGCCACGTCCTGTGCAGTAAGCGGTACGGACTGAGGCAAGATGCCTATTCGACAATCAATGTGCCGGTCATGTTCGCGTGACCTTTGCGTCGGCAGATATAGAGATAGGTTCCCGCTGGAGGAGCCATGACGAGTCGCAAGGACTCCCCCGGTCGAATCACTATGCCGGGAGTACCGCCTGATTCAGGAGTGTCTTTCGGCAGCGAGGTCTTAGCGGCGTACATGAGGATGGGGCTGTCGAACTCATGCACTTCCCGGCCGGCATTGTACACGGAGAGCGTGAGCGGAGCCGACGCTCGCACGCGCACAAGGTCCGGCATAAATCGGAAGTCCTCCGCGTTGATCGACACGGTTTGCATCGACCCATCGCACGCGAGGAGGGCGGCGACGAGAAGGGCGAGGACAGAGATCCTACGGCTCATCGGTAGGAGCGAGCGGAATTGACTCGAACTCACACACCGGCGTCGATTCAAGGTGGCACGTCCCTTCAAATGATTGTCGCAATCTTCCAACGACCACCAACAAGGGGTCGGGTGCCCTTTTCCTTGAAGTATATACCGCCTCCTGCTCAGCTTTCCCACCCCTGGCCACGGGCTACGCTGTTCTTCGTCGACGACCTCGAATCCGCGCTGGAACAGTTGCGGAAAGGCTCTTCCTAGTAGTAGCCTCTTCACCAACTTGCTACCCTCCGAGGTGCCATGCGCGCGATTCAGCGTTTCGGCAAACAGCTCCAGCGATTGCGAACTCGCCGCGGTCTAACGCAAGAACAGCTCGCCGTGACAGCAGGCCTGTCGCGCACGTTCTTGACGCGGCTGGAGTTGGGACAGCACGACCCTTCGTTGAGCACGCTGGTGCGATTGGCGAAAGCGCTGAGGGTGTCGGTGACGGAATTATTGGGAGAGAGCGTGAGTGCGAGTCAGTGGTGGCAGGTAGGGGAGGCACGCTTTGCGACGCGGGAGGATGCCGAGGATCATGCCCGCACGAAGGGCGAGATGTTTGTCGCGCGGCATCAGAACAAGTCCGCAGGCCCAGTGCGCCGTCTCCTTCCTATTCGTGACTCGAAGTGATCTCCTGCGGCGAACGATCTGCGACCATCTGCGTCGTTCTCGGCCCGAAAAAATCCTCCACGTATTGCAGCGAATACGCCTCCGGTTTTTCCGGGCCTGCGGCCTCGTATCTGACCGCACCTCCTTCGCCGCGTTAGAAGGCAGTGTCGGAGAGGCTCCTACCGAACACCTGCACGGTTTTCTTATTCACTGCCGGGTGAGCCACGTTGTTTCTGGACCAGCGTGGCGATGACCTGCGTAATTCGCTCGGCCACCCTCGGCTCGTGAGTGTCGAAATCTACCCCGAACTTAGACTTCTTGACCCATTTCACCGTGGCGCGATCGATCAGCAACAGCTGCGGGTCTCCTGGCACAAAAATATGCAGGGCGAGCACCATCCCGACGGAGACTGGTCTATTCCCGGTAATGTAACTCCCGTCCAGCGAAAGATCTTGGATGATTCCTTCACCGGCAACCCCGTCTCCAAAGTAACGCATCGTCGCGAATGTCTTGATCCGATGACTCTTCCGCAAGAAAAACCCGGCCATTCTGGCTCCTTGTCGCTATCGATTACCCTTGCAGACCAAGAATTTCTCGGATGATCGCGATCAATTCGTCCGCCTGCTCAGTCCTCATTCGTGTGGGGCCTGTCCGCTGAGGACTCTCACTGCGACAATTGTACTACCGCACTACGAATTTGGACAGAAAATTGCCAGCCATCATTCCCCCTGCCTGCGGACTACTTGTGTTGAGTTCCTCGTCGGGGTTAGGCTAATCTCAGTGATTATTCCACCATTGGGAACGATCGCTGTTTAGTATTGTTGTTTGGCATTGAGCATGCCTGTGAGCTGGGGAAGGGATCATGGAAGTCGTTGTGTTCATTTTAGCGGTCCTCGCTAATGTTGCGCTCATGGTCTATTTCTTGCGGTCCCCAATGGGAATGGAACTCGTTCGTAAAAAGGTTGTTTCAACCATACTCAACGATGTTCAAGCCAGACAAAGCTCCGCGCCTCAGATACCACTCCACGAGATTTACTATTCTCTTGCGGAAGAAAGAGCCAACAAGAGTCAGTGGCTCATTGAGTTCGATTATTTGTACATGTTACGGGATGCCGGATGTTTCGATGAAAGAACGGCGCCACAGCCTAAAAAATTTGCTGAGGTCATGGCACGCACAGAGGAGAAGATTAGGCTCCGGGCAAGTGGTGTGAGTAAATGATGGCAAGCATGTTCAGGAGCAAGGAGGTCCCATGTCCATTGTGACGGCGGTCGTCTTCTCCATACTCTTGCTCACCGTGACCGGCTGCGCGACCTCTATCGATCCTTCCGCTGCAAAGCAAGAGGTGCGCAAAAAGGAGTCCCCCGTAAAACCCGCCAAACATGACGAGCAGAGGTCAATGAATGAGGAAAGCCTAAACGCCATTCAGTAGGCCAGTGCCCCTGCGCTTCCGGTTGCAACAGGTTGATCATCCCTTTTCGTGTGTGTGACAAGGGATCTTGTGTATGCAATATGTGCATCTTGGGCGGTCTGGAGTAAAAGTCAGCCGGCTCTGTCTCGGCACGATGAATTTCGGTCCGGAGACGAGCGAGGCGGACAGTTTCGCCATCATGGATCGGGCGCTGGAGCTGGGACTCAACTTTTTCGACACGGCGGACGTGTATGGCTGGAAAGTGGGAGAGGGGTGGACTGAACAGATCGTGGGGCGTTGGTTTGCCCAGGGTGGAGGACGGCGTGAGAAAGTCGTCCTGGCGACGAAAGTGTTCGGCCGCATGGGCGAGTGGCCCAATCAGTCTCGCTTGTCGGCCCTGCACATCAAGCGGGCCTGCGAGGCGAGCCTGCGCCGCCTTCAGACCGACTGCATCGACTTGTATCAGATGCATCATGTCGATCGGGAGACTCCGTGGGAGGAAATCTGGCAGGCGATGGAGCAATTGGTCCGGGAAGGTAAGATTCTGTATGCGGGCAGCAGCAATTTCGCCGGCTGGCACCTGGCCCAGGCGCAAGAGCTGGCGCGCAGCCGTCACTTTGTCGGCCTCGTGTCGGAACAGAGTCTCTATAATTTGAACGATCGCATGATCGAGTTAGAAGTGATTCCGGCCTGCGAAGCCTATGGCATCGGCCTGATCCCCTGGAGTCCGCTCGCCCGCGGACTGTTGGCTGGGGCATTGGAACCGGCGAAGGTCGGCCGACGCGCGGACAAGGACGTGCAGAAGGACATCGAGAAGCATCGTCCCAAGCTGGAAGCCTATGAGGCGCTGTGCACACAACTCGGTGAGCGCCCGGCCGATGTCGCGCTCGCCTGGCTGCTGCACCAAAAGGCCGTCACATCACCGATTATCGGACCGCGCACGATGGAGCAATTGAACGGCACGATGCGAGTCCTAAGTCTCACGTTGAGCCAGGAAACACTGAAACGGCTCGACGGCATCTTCCCCGGCCCTGGCGGGCCTGCACCGGAAGCCTATGCCTGGTGACAACGGCTTCAGGTTGCCACGAACCGCGTACATCAAGTGGTCCCTCTAATCTCGCTCGAATCTCTTTTCACAGGGCAGCCTGGTCGATCCTCGATTGCGCGCAACTTTCTCACCCGCCCTTCCACAGGCATACAATTTTCACCCACCCTACCCTCCGATTGCTTCGCAATCGATTTCCCGGGACGGGCCCTCAGCCCGTGCGAAGTCCTCCCGACATCCCCCATCTAGCCCAAGGGGAGCAGCCAGACTGTCCTTCACTGCGCGTATTGAGGGAGCACATTCTGATCGTGCGGCCTCAGCGAGCAAGAAGGATGGTCTGGCTGTTCCCCTCCCGCCCTCCCTTGCGCTGTTCTACGGTAGGGGAGTAGGCTGAAAGCACTGGCAGTTCCGCTTTGCGGAGGATCGCCATGCGTGTTGTCTTTCTCCTCGTTCTGGCGCTGCTCTTCTCCCTCACTCCGGCATTTGCCGAACCAGGCTTCAGCGAGAAGTACGAGCGCGAGTACAATATCTTCAACCCGCTCAATCAATACCGTGCCGACAATCCGTTGAATCCGATCAACGCCTATGATCCGAAAAATCCGTTGAATCCCATCAATCAGTACGATCCCGGCAACCCGGCGAATCCGATGAACCTGTACAACCCGAACAATCCATTCAATCCGCTCAACCAATATGATCCCAAGAACCCGATGAACCCCCTCAATGAATACAACCCCACCACGCCGTTCAAACCCCTCAACCGCAACGATCATTAGGTCTGCTTGCGCAGCATTGCAAGAAAGTTGGCCAACTAATTCTTTCTCTCTACCGGTCTTGAGAGGAGTGGCCAAGGCTGCCCTCGACTGCGCGCATCGGACGAGCACGAGTATAAATCGTCCCTCCAAGCTCGCCCGTTCCCTCCGCAGGGATGGGGGCTGATTGATCTTCTACTGCGCTCGTCCAACGAGGGCCGTCTGAGGCCGCGCGTTGCGCGAGCACAGAAGATCATCAGGCTCCATCCCCATTCCCCCGTCCTTGCATCTTCAATCTCAGCCCTCATAGAATATAATTCTCTGTGAGGCATACATGTCCTTTGTATTGGAGCGTCTAGCATGGAGAATTATTACTCCATTCTGGAAATTTCCGAATCGGCGACCCCCGAAGAGATCACGCAAGCCTACCGACTCTTATTACAAGTCTGGCATCCCGATCGCTTTCACCATAACCCCACGCTTCTGACGAAGGCCGAGCAGAAGAGCAGGGATATTAATGTTGCGTTTGAGACGCTCAGCAACCCTGAATTGAAACAACGCTATGATGATGGCCTACGTACCAGCCGTGCACGGCAAGGGCAGCACGAAGAGCGTAAACCGCCTGTAGACCAAGTTCGCACTCCTCGATGCCCCAACCTGACATGCCGTTCGACACTCCGAGTCAAGGCTAAGACTATTGTGATCGTGACTTGCCCCACCTGTCGGACAACGTTTCGCTACGATCCTGAGCGAGATGAGAAATGGGATATTCACCCTCCAGAAAAAGACGAGTTTTTTACCCCTGCTCGAATGGCTATGTTGGCCATAGCCGTACTATTTGCCGTCATTCTCATATTCACAGCCACAAAAAGATCTAAAGTGATTATTTCCAACAAGCCGGCTCACACGGATGAGCATGCGACGCTTTCGGGGAATGCGCCATTCACGGTTGACGCAGAGGAACACGATCACCCTGCCGTGGTGCTGCGAGATGATGTGTCCGGTACACCTGCTCCGACGAATGAACACGCAAGAATTCCGAGAAATGCGCCCGCGGCAGAAACCAAACAGCAACGCCTCAATGGCCTTGATGTGCTGCAACGCCAAATGGCACAGGCCGCTAGGCATGCGCCTGGTCCCTCAGCGGACATGGTCTCAGAGGTGGACCTGCAGCAACTGAAGAGGCTGGCCGCTCATGGGAGTGCGTCGGCGCAGACCAAGCTTGGGCAGCTGTATGAGAGCGGGCGGAGGGGTGTGCCGCAGGACTATGCGACGGCACGGAAATGGTACGAGTTCGCTGCTGCCCAGGATCATGCATGGGCGCAGAGCCAGCTCGGGCAGTTGTATGCCGACGGGCGTGGTGTGCCGCAGGATTTCAAGAAGGCGCGACAGTGGTGGGAGCAAGCGGCAACCCAAGGTGTTTCGCAGGCGCAATACAATCTTGGGCAGCTGTATGTCAATGGGCGTGGTGTGCCGCAAGATTATAAGACGGCACGGAGCTGGCACGAGAAAGCCGCTGCTCAGGGCAATGCATGGGCGCAGGCCCAGCTGGGCCTGCTATATGCCAATGGGTGGGGTGGGCCGCAGGACTATGTGGCAGCACGGGAATGGTACGAGAAAGCCGCCGCCCAGGGCAACGCATGGGCGCAGGCTCAGTTGGCATTGTTGTAACCCATTGGCGAGACTGGCCGACAAGCGGGATTGGCGCGAAACGAGTTTGGTCGGTTTCTTCTGATTATCTGACTAATCTTGCACGCGCCCGTCGAACGAGCACATTTTGATCGTGTATCCCCCTCCTTCTTTTCCCCCACTCCTTTAGCAGAGGTGGCCTGATTGGTCTCCTACTGCGCACGTCCAACGAGGGCCTTCTCAGGACGCGCGTTGCGCGAGCAAAGGAGACCAACAGGCTACCTCTGCGTTTTCCACTTGATGCCGCATCCGACACTGGCTCGTTGGTTGCTATCGACTGGCTTCCCCGCGAGCACTGCATCGATCGCGGCTCGGAGATCTCGGCCGGTGACGGGCTTGCTGCTGCCTGGACGGCTGTCGTCGAGCTGCCCGCGGTAGACCAGCTTCCGTTCCCCGTCGAAGAGATAGAAATCCGGGGTGCAGGCCGCCCGATAGGCTTTCGCTACACCTTGGCTTTCGTCGAAACAGAAGGGAAAGGTGAAGCCGAGGCGCTGGGCCATCTCTTTGAGCCGAGGGGGGGCGTCATCTGGATGGCTCACCGGGTCGTTGCTGCTGATGCCGATGATGCCGAGCCCAGTGTCTCTGTAGTCCCGTCCCAGCTTTGCAAGCTCGTACTCGACGTGTACCACATAGGGACAGTGACGGCAGATGAACATGACCAGCACCGCAGTTTTGCCGGTGAATGAATCGAGCGAGTAGCTCTGACCGCTTACGACGTCGCGCAAGGAAAACGGAGGAGCGGGTGTTCCGAGCGAAAGCATGACGGACTCCATGGCCATGGCGCCTCCTTCCAGATTATCTCTCCTGCCGATCAGGAAGATGCCGCACCGTGATTGTTTCGTCAAGAGGCGCGCCGCCATCCATTACACCCTCGATCTCCCGGTAGGAAGTCTCTTTCCCACTATGCTAGGCTCGGGGCGCATTGCATCACATAAAGAGAGGGCGTCGCTGTGAAACAGGGCTATCGGTTGATCATTGTGGACAAGGCCGGCGTGCTGGTCTCCGAATTCCAACTGACGGAGAACGCCTTGGCTCAGCCGGAGGCCTTCGTCGGGGCGCTCAAACAGTCGATTGAGGACATTGAAGAGGAAGAACCGTGAGAAAAGAAGACCGTTGTATGGTCTATCGATCGGTCTGGTTTATCTGGTCTGTTTGGTTCATCTCATTTATCTGGTTCACCGATCGGACGAACGAAACAAACGAGACAAACCAAATGAACCAGACAAACCAGAGTTGTTGGTTGTCCAGTTTTACAAAGAATAACGGGCGTGTTTTCCATGGCGACGATTCTGGTCATTGATGACGAGGAGATCGTCCGTGTACTTTTCCCTTCACTCTTGAAGCAGCGGGGTATCGGGTGACGGAAGCTGCCAACGGTCGTCGGGGGCTTGAGTTCTACCGTCAGGAGCCGACGGATTTGGTCATCACAGACATTGTTATGCCTGAGATGAATGGGCTGGACTTGCTCCTGGAGCTGACTCGTGAATTCCTCGAGGCCAAGGTGATCGCGATCTCAGGCGCAGGTGAGAAACAGCACGTCTTGGATGTCGCGAAACTCCTTGGGGCACGGCAGACCTTCCAGAAACCCTTTAGTATGTCGGATCTATTGAGTGCTGTGCGTTATGAATTGGAACACTAGTATCCTATTAATACCGCTTGACCGGACCCTCCGCGGCGTCTAGCATAGGGCTGTGCGGTATTGAGCCTCGCTGACTGTCCTATCCCGCGCGCGTGTTGCATTCTTCCTGCGCGTTTGATTCTCCAGTCTCCGCCGCTCCGCTGCCAGAGTGTGTCCGAAGTGCGGCAATCATTGGGCCTGACTACCAGGACGGACGGGGATCGTTTCCTGGAGGACACCGAACCCGCGAATGTGCGGTGGACTTTTCGGTGCGGGCTCCCAACATATGAAGGAGAGTCTCGATGACACCGGAAGAACAAATTACGAAGATGAAGAAAGCGATCACGCAGGCCATTAAAGTGATGGGAGATCGATTTGGATCGACGGAAACGGACGTTGCGAGGGCTATCGATGAGCTGAAGACGTCCATGCTTACGGCGCCGGCCGCAGCGGCTCCATCTCCTCAGGTCCAGGTAGCCGTGGCCGCTGAGGCGTAGTGGCCGTAAGCCAGATTGTCGTGTTAAATCATGGTCATGAGGAATAGGCTCACCGGTATTCGCGCCAGTTGAGAAGGGAGATAGTATGAAGAACACCACGCAAGTCTATGTGCTGACGCTGAATGAATCGTCAAGAAAATCGGTTCGACTCTGGACCGGGGCGAGCATCCATTCGTTGCGGCACTGCTCCAGCAAAAAGATTGATCGCACGCTGGCGGAGATGCAGCAGCAGGTGGATCACTTGCAGCGTGCTGTCAGCGGGCGGGCGACGGGCGAATCGTATTCCATCAATCGCTCTCGATAATGTGCCACAGCAGTAGGTGCCGTTGTCGCGGAACATTCCTTACCTAGATAGAGTACAGCCATCATGCCGGACGATGCCAAAGATAAGAAGGCGTATGCCACACCTAGGCCGACGAGCGTTCCGTCACGGAAACCAGCCGATGGCGATCTCACGTGCAGCGAATCCCAGATTGAGGACATTTTTTCCGAGGGTGAGTCCAGCAGGCCAATGAGCAAGAGTGACAAGGGCCTGCATGCAAAACGCCAGTCGAAGTCCTCGCAGTAAGCAGCCCCCTTCCCTTTTTCGGCCCACAGAAGCCTCATGCGAAGAGTTTCTGGCTGGTTCGGCTTGCTGCCTCCCGTGGTCTCTATCGACGCTTCGCGAAACGGCCGGCGGCCTTTGGCAGAGTGGCGGAGTATGCGATCTCGATAGCACGACGGAGGAGGAGTCACATGACTGAACAAGGGACTGAGGTCAGGCCTCGTTGGCCTCTTCCCTCCCATGACTATTGGTCCACCCCCTTCGCAGAGTCGTTGCTGAAGCATCTGGATCTTTGCCTTGGAGCCTCCATTCTCGATATTGCATGCGGTCATGGGATTCCGGCTTTCAACCTGGCAGAACAGGTGGGGCTCACAGGGCAGGTCCTGGCCATCGATCTCAGTGGGCGTCAGGTTGAGAGTGCGCGAGCGATTCAAGGAACGCAGCTCCCGTGGCTCCGGTTCGCATGCTTGGATATGCGCACGCTGCCGCCGCGCTTGCCCTGTTTCGACCGCATCACCGGCAATCTCTCCGTCATGTTTTTGCGCCCCAACCGTTTCGAAGCCATCCGAGGACTGGTGGAACATCTCAAGTCAGGCGGCCAAATGGTGCTGACCTTTCCTTCGCTCGGTACGTTCGATTCACTCTGGCGTCGGATCGACCAGGAGATGGCGGTCCGTGGTCTCCTGGTGGAGCGCCGTCGGCTGGAGGTCTATCGCGCTGAACGGCCATCAGTCGCAGAGGTTCGTGAATGGCTGAAGCGGCTTGATCTCGCACGTATTGTCGTAGCTGAATATCCATTGGAAGTGACGACTGGCGCCGGTCAGGCGTTTCTCCACCATCCGCTGCTCCGGGGCGGTTTTCTCGATGATGCCTACGAATGTTTCGAGGATCAGGGGCTGGCGGATGAGGTCATGACAAGGGTTTCGGGAGATGTGGGGAGCTTCACGCCGCTGGTTGCGCAGCGGTGTGTGTTATCAGGGTGGAAGCCCTAGCAGGATGCTGAAGAAGCCCTCCAGCCTACAGTTGTGACCCAAACACAGTGATCGGGGGGATCACCGCCGTATCCGCGAGAGGCACGCGGGTGTAAACGGTCTAAGATCGACGCCAGTAGGGTTGCGACTGACTGAGTGTGGTTTGCTACGGCAAATTGAGCGGTGAGGTACGATGAGCTGGGTGGAGAGTGAAGGGGCGCTTCAACCGAAGCGCCCCTTCTGCAGCTGCAGCTTGCCGGCGCTTTTTAGAAACGACCGCGTCCACCGCGATCGCCACCACCGCCGCCGAAACGACCACCGCCACCACCGCCGGTGCGGGGCTCTTGTGGCTTGGCTTCGTTGACAGTCAGGGGACGTCCATCCATCTGTGAGCCGTTCAACGCGGTAATCGCGGCCTTGGCTTCTTCCGGTGTGGACATCTCGACGAAGCCGAAGCCTCGTGATTGCCCGGTGAACTTGTCCGTGATCACACGCGCAGACTCGACGGTGCCATGCGCGGCGAAGAGGGTGGTGAGCTGTGATTCAGTTGCCGCATAGGGCAACCCGCCGACATAAAGTTTTGAACCCATGGGGGTTCCTCCTTCTGAAAATTGATATTGTTTGAGACTCGAGAACGAATGTACGAGGGGAAGGAACGGGCCGAAGACGCGAACAGTGCAGCGACTTGGGTCGAGCTTCCGATCAGATTCTCGGTAACAACAATATCGGTGATGGGCCGTTCAATTTGCTGTTTCATGCGAGGCCCGCCGTATGAAACAGAGATATCCTAGCAGAGGGGCATATGAAAAGCTATACACCCTAGTTTCATACATTTTTGCGGCGCATGCAGGCTATCCTACACATCCGCATTGCCGGTGGGACCCGGGCCTGCCCAAATCAGATAGGGTGGCTTCTTCATCGTCTCAGCTGAACGAGGGTAGAGACGTTGGGCGTAACTGCAGGCGTCTTCTTGCGCAATCAAGCAAGTGGTTGCGGCGAGATAGTTGGAGATGATGTGGAAGTTCCCTCGATCGTTCGCTTCGATGGTTGCCGTATAGAGGGCGCAGGAAAAGCTCCCTTCTTTTGAGCAGGCGGTGCTGATCAGGAGGTGTGATCCATCAGGGAAGGTCATGATCGGGTCCAAATTCGTATGGCTCATACCAACTCCTTTCCCGTCACGCGTGTGATGTTATACGGTTTGGTTTGCGTAGGGAGTTACATAGAGCCTGAGGAAATGGCCATCCCATTCGGTTCCTTCAAGGGCGACCACGGCGTTCAAGGCCTGCTCGCCGGATCCCATTTCGACGAATCCGTATCCGGCTGACTTTCCTGTATGTTTGAATCGGACCACGTACGCTCTGGCGACGAGACCGTAGGAGGTGAAGATGCCGCGTAGCTCGCAGTCCGAAACCTCCTCCGGGAGTCCTCCCACGTACAGAACTCGTTTCCCCATCGAGATTCCCTTCGTGACGTATCAGTTGGTCGAGCGCGCGAGTCTTCGATGTACGAACTTGTCCGCTTCGACACAGGCTGATCCTGTTCTGCGCTTCTCTGAGGAAACCTGTGCGCAGCGCAGGGCGGAAACTAGAGCATCGATCGCGCAGGATCCAGAGGGAGAGACCGAAGGCGCGAGGGATAGAGTAGTGACCGGACTTCATCTGGGGCTACCATAGCACAGTTTTGCTAAGATAGCGAAGGGCGTTGGTCTGTCATAACAGGATAAAAGCCCAATATTCGCACCGTAGAATCACTGTTCCCCCTCGCCTCTATCGAGCCCGTCTTAATTCAAGAGAGTTGACGCCGGGAGGGGCTTACTGTACGATAACCCTCACATCGTTGTCGCAGTAGTCCGGCGGCGCGGCTGTATATACCATAACGGACTTCGCGATCGCATCGCGACCAGGTCCTGTCGGAGTTGAGCCTTCCTGGTTTCTCTCCCCTCGGTTCTCTGATCCCGTCTTAATGCGATCACACTGAAAGGATAGTGCATTGCATACCTCTGTTCACACGAGTTTTTATACCATTGGTCTGTCTGAACCGCTCTTGCGGGATTTAACGGCAGCGGGCTTGTTGGTTCCCACTCCCATTCAAGCTCAGGCCATTCCACCAGCCCTTGAGGGCCGGGACGTCATCGGTTGTGCACAAACCGGTACTGGGAAAACGGCAGCATTTGTCGTCCCCATGATCGAACGGCTCGCGGTCCTGCCGAAAGGTCAGCCACAAGCCTTGATCCTCGCACCTACGCGAGAGTTAGCATTACAGATTTTCTCTTCAATCGAGAAGCTTGGTCGCAGCCACCATATTTCAGCTACGGTCATTGTCGGCGGGAGCGATATGCAGGCGCAGATAAGAGGATTGCGCCAACGACCTGATATTCTGGTTGCCACACCGGGGCGGTTGCTGGACCACATGTGGAACGGGACGATCAATTTGGTCCCGATTAAAATTTTGGTGCTCGATGAAGCCGACCGTATGCTCGATATGGGCTTTGCACCACAGATTAATCAGATTCTTGATGCGTTGCCGGTGGAGCGACAGACGTTGCTCTTTTCCGCCACGATTCAGACGGATGTCACCAGGCTGGTTCAAACGAGCCTGAACGGCGCCGTTCGTGTGATGGTGACACCTGCCTCGACGACGGCTGACGGTGTCACTCAGGCGTTGCATCATACGACCTCTCAGGAAAAGACGAAATTGTTGGTCTCGCTGCTGGCAGCAGAACGAGGGACCGTCCTCGTATTTGCTCGAACAAAGAGTCGGGTCGATCGGCTCGGTCAGACGCTTGAACAGGCCGGTCACCGCGTCGCAGTGATCCACGGAGACAGAAGTCTGCCACAGCGCCTCCGTGCTCTCGACGGATTTAAACGAGGACAAGTGAGAATCCTCGTCGCGACAGATATCGCAGCCCGCGGGATTGATGTGGCAAATATCGGCCACGTGGTGAATTATGATTTGCCGAATTGTCCGGAGGACTATATTCATCGCATTGGACGGACAGCTCGGATGAAGATGACCGGGCGAGCCACCAGTTTCGTGACCTTTGAGGAACGGGATCAGCTGTGCGCGATCGAAACATTGTTGGGACATTCCGTGCCGTTGGCAGAGGGAAGCCCTTACCCTAATGATCGTCCGCACTTGCGGGGAGGGGCCGAACGTTCTAGAGGTGATCGCCGACGGTGGGGGCGCCTAGGCGAAGACCGAAGCCAGCATCAGCCGAGCTCCCCGTCATACCGGAGGGGAGCCAGGCTTCATAGGACTGAGTCTAACGACTAGGATGATGTCAGCGACGGGTAGCTATTGACAGGTACAGAGTTGTGATCGATCAGAGGAGTATTATCGTGACAAACCCAAAGGCTGCCGGGCTGCATACGGGGAAGAGATGGGTGAGAATTCCGGATGGCACGAAGGTCAAGTTTCGTGGAGACGGCCGTGAGGGCATTATCGACGGATTGACGGAATTGGTAATAGGCCCTGGCCGAAATCCCGATAGCCGGACGCAGTATCGCATCAATATCGGAGATCCTGACCGGACACTAGCGATTGAGGATGATTTGCTGGTCCTGACTGATGCGGATGGTGTTGTGCTAATGGTAAAACAAAAGGGCGAGTATCGCCGTGTGGTCACCCAACAACTGCAGGCAGTCTTTGGCGCTGACCGTTTTGTGAGGGCGGCGTAGGGCGGGAGTGAAGCGCGGGGCTCACGCTATCCCTAATACAGCGGCTCTTGTGGACCCCACTGAAGCCCGGCCAAATCCGGATCTTCTCCCTCTGTGTTCTGAGGGCGAGCGGGCTTCTCGGTCTTGCGCTGTTCTCGACGGGCGTCTTTCTCACGGCGCTGAATTTGTTTCGCTTTCTCACGGTCTCGCTTTGCGATGGTTGTTTTTCCTGCTCGTCCGATGGTGCCCTCCTTTGCGTAGCGACTCATATCGAGTCACCGATCGCTTGCTGGTTACTATGGTCCTATCTTCTCTACAATGAGGATTGCGACGATTCCTTCGCTCCACGGCGTCTCTTAGCGTTAGAATCTGGGGCATGGTTGGGGGTCTTGGATTCTCGTTCAGCCGTGCGGGAGCGAGTTCCCTGGCCGAACCCACGGCTTGCCATGTTCGACACTTGCCGACGGATGTCCTCCATTGAGGTCGTCAGGTTGGCGTCAAGAGGGCCTGGAAGACCGAGTACATCCCATCGAATTTTCGGTTTCCGGGTCGCCCGTGCTCGGTTCTTTCTCGTCTTGTCGGCTCGCCACCCAGCGGATAGCTTCATACGTGCTCCTTTATAGAACTTGGCATCTCCAACGTGGTAAACCGCTCGATGGAGATGAGGGGGTCGGATGAAACTGCCACAATCACTCCGTCCATCTTCCCGCGGGCCGTCTACGTGCGGAAAGTGATGGAACGCATGAGCAGCTTCTATTACAAGAGAAATCGCGTTGAACCAGTCAATGAGATTCGAACTGTGCGAAGGCCAGTGCTTGCTCGTTTGACGCTAGAGCGTACCATGGGCCATGGCGAGAGTCAAATAGGGTATTTAGCTAATTACATAATTATGTATGATGGATATGCCTATCAGCCCGCGTTGCGCGGCGACCGTCGAGCGGCAATGTGCAAATCATGTGTCGTATATGCGGGATATGTTGATCGTCGGATACGGAAGCCGACTAAATTCTGCGGTCATACTCATCGTGGGTTCAACGCTGTTTGAGTCGTTGACAGTGCTGCGGGGGTCAAGGAGGAATTTTCCGGCTGGGTGAATTCGATCACGCAACCTGTGAGTGTTGCGTATTCGAAGCGTTCGTGGAAGTTGCGACGACATTGAGAGGGGCGGGTAATTGGACGGCTGAGACCTGTAAGGAATAGCCGCGCCGGCCGAGATTTGAACTCATGGACTTGCTGATAAGTTCTTCACTGCATACTGCGATTCGATTGGTGTGATTGTGAAATTGTATTTGTGATAGATGCGTTCTGATGTACGGTAGAAACACGGTAGAGGCGCTCTATGGCACAGACTCCGCATCGATCCTCTCTCTTAAATAGATTTCGCCGGCACCCCCGGGTCCGTATCGCTGCTCCATTCGTCTGCGCCCTGTCTCATTGTCAGTCTCATCGTTGGTTGAAGCGACCTGGAATCGACTTAGGCGTGGTCTACGATCTTTCCATACGTGGCGCCCGCGTCAGTACCCAGGCTGAGATCAAGCCAGGGGATGAAATCACATTGAGCCTGCTGCTTCCCAAGCAAATCAAGTCTGCCGACATCGCCGTTGCCACTGTGAAGTGGGCGAAGGATCAATTCTTCGGCTTGGCTTTCACGCAATTATCTGCTGCTGCACGGAATCGCCTGAAAAAGTACGTAGCTGTCGTTTCAACGACTGCCGCCTAAGTTCCGTCCCACTCCGCCACGTCCTGCCATTCTCCATCGTGTGTTGCTTGAAGAGGCGTGCTGTGCCACACCCTTCGCCTGTTCGTGTGCAGGCATCGGTTTGCAACCGTGGTCGGCGTGGTACGCGATGTTTTATTGAAGGGTGCGATAGCGATGAGTCCGGCTCCATGGGGCTGAGAGTTCAGCTTCGGATTAGTCTGTGCAAGTCGAATCAAACCGGGATGATCAATGTCGGTTTTGGCGTGACCGCTCTCTTAGAGTCAGATTACTTGATGGCTACCGCTTTGACTTCCTTGAAAGTGGTTTGGCCAAGCAGGACCTTCTGAACTCCATCCTGCATGAGTGTGGTCATACCCTCTTCAATCGCCGCGTGCAGCATCTCTTCAGTTCTCGCCTTCGTCTGAATCATCCGTTTGAGTTTGTCCGATCCCAGAAGCAACTCATGGATGGCCACGCGTCCTTTATAGCCGGTGCGGTTACAGGTTTCACATCCCTTCCCGCGAACGAGGCGGAATGTGTTGTCTTGTGGGATGCCGAGCTTGTCCCAATGTTCAGGACCATAGCCCTGGCGAATTTCCTCGTATTCTATCGCGGTCCCGACATACTGTTCCTTGCAGTCCTTGCAAATCCGGCGAGTGAGGCGCTGGGCGAGGACTCCCAACATGGCATCGGCAAAACTGAACGGGTCGCAGCCCATATCGAGAAGCCGGGTGACGGTTTCCACCGCGCTGTTTGTGTGGAGCGTGCTCATAACAAGGTGTCCGGTCAGTGAGGCTTCAATGCCGATATCAGCCGTTTCTTTATCTCGCATTTCACCGACCATGATCACGTCCGGGTCGGCCCGCAGAAACGCGCGCATGGCAGCGGCAAACGTGAAGTCGATTTTTGGCAGGACTTGAACCTGCCTGAGCCCATATTGTGTGATTTCGACGGGGTCCTCCGCTGTCCAGATCTTTAGGTCGGGCGTATTGATAAAGCCGAGGACGGAGTGAAGGGTCGTGGTTTTTCCTGAGCCGGTCGGTCCGACGCAGAGAATGATGCCGTAGGGTTTTGCGGCGATCACCTTGATTGCTGTGAGATTCCGATCAGAGAACCCCATCTTGTCGAGGGGCAACGGTTCGCTGGCCGCGAGCAGACGCATGACCACGTCTTCGTTGTATCCGGCGGTGGGAATCGTCGCGACGCGCAATTCGATTTCCTTGTTCTCAGACAGCTTAAATTTGATCTTGCCGTCCTGGGGTTTTCGCCGTTCTGCGATGTCGAGGCTGGCCATAATTTTCAGACGCGACACGATGGCGCGCCGATAGCTTTGCGGAATTTTCATGTATTCGAAACAGTCGCCGTCGACCCGGAAGCGGACAAGGGTTTCACGCTTTTCGCCATAAGGTTCGACGTGAATATCGGAGGCGCCTTGCCGATAGGCATCGGCGATGATCTGATTGGCCAAACGCACGATGGCATTGTCATTTTCGTCGAGTCCGCCTCCGGCATCTTCCACCGCCGCTTCTTGAGCTTCGTTGACGAGTTCGCCGAGAATATCGGAAACATTTTCATCTAACTTTCTGGTACCCCCGAGGTCTCCCTGTCCTGTGGCGGAGCCGAGAAACTGGGCAATATCACGACGGAGGCTGATGGCGAAGCGAATATTAAGGCCTGGGAACGTTCGCTTGATATCCGCCACGCGGTCGAGATCGCCGGGGTCGTCCGTCAAAATTTCGATGGCGGTTCGGTCCCGCTTGAGGGGCATCCAGTGGTTTTTCTTGAGGTAGTCGACGTTCAGGTTTTTCAGGAGTTCGACATCGACGATTGTTCGATCGCTGTACTCGATGTATGGGCATTTGAAAAATTGAGCGAGCGATTTGCCGATATCGAGTTTCGGTACCTTGTATCGTTCAATCAGGATACTCTCGAAGTCCGACGTGCCTTTTCGGGACTCGGCAATCGCATTGTCCAATTCGTTCTGAGTAATGCGGTTGTTTGTGACCAGGCGGTCGAACTTGGTCGGATTTTTCTTCGAGATCTTGCGGAGATTAAAGAAGGCGATGCCGAGTGCCTTTGCAATCTCCGCGACGGACTCTTCGTCTTTTCTCGTAAACCTTGCGCCGCTCTTTTTGTTGAGGAGTTGGAATACACCCATCAAATACTTGTTATCCGCCACGATCGGGTAGGTCAGGACCTGTTTCGTCTTGAACCCAGTCCGCTTGTCGTAGGATGTGTCGTGGACGAGTGAGGGATGGACGCCTTGCAACTCGGCGAGGTTATAGGCGTCGGCAATGCTCACTGGCCGGAGATACTTTGCGCAGAAGCCAGCGAGGCTTTGCTCAGTGATGGGAATGCGGATTTCCTCGACGCTGTCGATGTGGGGGATTTTGGAGAAAATCTCTTTCTTTTCGGAATCGAACGCGAAAATGGTGAGGTCTTCGGCATCGAAAATGCTGAGGATTTCCTTGCGCAGGTCAAGGAGAATATGGTCTAGATCACTGGCCGCATGGATTTGGTCCGTGATGCGCTTGACGTTCTCGGCGAAGGCCACTTTTTGTTGAAGTTCCTGAAGGTTTTGTGGGATGGGATTGGCTTGCATTACATGGGCTCCTGGCATCGACTACGAAGGCCATCGCCGGATCCGCGTATACTCTACGAAGTGTGCATACGATTCACGTGACCACCCGCACCTTGATCAGCGATTGAAGCCCAGTCTAGCTGATCAGGGATGGAAGGCAAGGAAAAGGCGGTTTCAGACTGAGGTGCTTACGGGAGTGAAAATAGGAGTGAAATCGTTGGCGGGTGGCGGTGTTTTCAACGTGCTTGTGTGCGAATCAGATGAGCGGCGGCTTGCGTCGGAGGCAGCGTGAGTTTGACCCCGTCCTTTCGAGTTTTGACCTCTACGACCCCTTCTGCGAGGCCCTTGTCCCCGACAATGACTTGGAACGGAGCTCCCATCAAGTCCGCATCGTTGAACTTCACACCCGCTCGTTCGTCCCGATCATCCCAGAGTACTTCGAGCCCTGCCGCCTGCAGTTCATCGTAGAGCTGCGCGGTGACTTGGGCGGTCTGTGCCGATTGGGTGAGCGGGAGGAGATGCACATGGAACGGCGCGATTGGGAAGGGCCAGATAATGCCTTTGCCGTCGTGGTTTTGCTCTATGGCCGCGGCGGCTGTGCGTCCGACCCCGATACCATAACACCCCATGATGGCCAAACGTTCCCGGCCCTGAGCATCAAGGATCGTGGCGTTCATGCTCTTGCTGTATTTTGTGCCGAGCAGGAAGACCTGTCCCACCTCAATGCCTTTCGCGAGCGTCAAGGTTCCTGCACCGCGGGGCGACGGGTCGCCCGTCTGGGCGTTGCGTAGATCGGCAAACTGGTCAACCTTGAAATCCCGGTCCCAGTTGGCGTTCACAAAGTGCGCGTTAGGCTGGTTGGCCCCGACAACCATATTTCTTGTAGCCTTGATGGCATGATCGGCGAGGATACGAACCTTGGTTGTTAGGTTAACCGGACCGGCAAATCCTACAGGAGCATTGGTTGTGACTTGTACTTCTAAAGGGGAGGCAAGCGTGATTTCATTCACGCCTAGGAGGCGTGCCAGTTTCACTTCATTGACCTCGTGGTCTCCGCGAATCAATACGATGAGGATTTCCTGTCCTGCTTTGTAAAGGAGTGTCTTCACGAGCTGGCGAAGAGAGATATTCAGAAAGCTGGTGACTTCTTCGACTGTCCGTCTGTTCGGCGTTGAAACAGCTTTGATCGGCCGTAATGGGGTTGTATCAGATTCTGTTGGCGGCAGTACTTCAGCCCGCTCAAGATTCGCGCCGTAAGTCCCCTTGTCGGTGTAGACGACGGTGGCCTCGCCGGTCTCCGCGAGCACCATGAACTCATGGGACACGTCCCCGCCGATCAAACCGGTGTCGGCTTCCACGGCGCGAAATGTCAGCCCACATCGGGAGAAAATACGGGTATAGGCGTCGTACATCTTTTGGTAGCTTACCTTGGCATCGGCTTCGTCGATGTCGAAGCTATATGCGTCTTTCATGATGAACTCCCGTCCACGCATCAATCCGAAGCGGGGGCGGATTTCGTCGCGAAACTTTGTTTGGATCTGATAGAAGTTCAACGGGAGTTGGCGATAGGAGCGGACCTCGCGCCGGAAGAGATCGGTGATGACTTCCTCGTGGGTAGGACCGAGGCAGAAATCCCGCTCATGTCGATCTTTGAAACGGAGCAGCTCCTTGCCGTAGTACTCCCACCGCCCGGTTTCTTTCCAGAGCTCAGCCGGAGAGGCGATCGGCATGAGCAGTTCTTGCGCCCCCGCCCGGTTCATTTCTTCACGAACGATCTGTTCGACCTTTCGAATGACCCGGAGGCCGAGCGGGAGGTAGGTGTAGATACCGGCTGCCACTTTGCGAATCAGACCAGCTCGAAGCATGAGCTTATGGCTGACGGTTTCCGCTTCGCCAGGATCTTCTCGCAATGTAGGGATTAAGATTTGGGAAGTCCGCATGATTCTGTGAGAAAGGTCAAAACGTCATCAAAGTCGAACGTCATCATGTCCGAGGCGCCGGTGAGCGGGGAAATGTCGTGCTGATACGACGACGTTCGACTTTCCGACTCAGTATCTACCGCAAGAAGATACGTTCAAGGTCATTCCAGAACGCAAAAATCATCACGCCCACTAATAGCACGAGGCCGGCCTGTTGCGCGAGTTCCCTCTGGCGTTCACCGAGGGGTTTCCGGAGGATGCCCTCGATCAGAAAAAACAGCAGATGTCCGCCGTCGAGAATAGGTATGGGGAGCAAGTTGAGGACGCCCAGATTGATGCTCAGAATGGCGATGAGAAAGACCACACTTGAAGCACCCTGCGAAGCGGCTTCTCCGGAAATATTGGCAATCGTCAGCGGGCCGCCGATGTTCTTGCTGGAGATGTCCCCCACGATCATTTTGTACAGGCCGATTACGGTCAGTTCGGTCCACCCCCACGTGGCTCCCAAGCCGTCATAGAGCGACAGGAGAGGGGTGCTGGAGCGCATGATCGATCGGCCTGGTCCTGAGATGCCGATCTTGCCGACTTCGACCAACTGGCCGTTGACCGTTGCCTTCTCAGCAGTGGGCGTCACGGTCAGCGAGACGCGATGCCCCTCTCGCAAGACCTCCATCTGGAGCGGGTGGTTGGGATTTTCTTTCACGACACCGGTCATCTGGGACCACGTATTGATCGTCTGGCCATCGATGTTGACCACATGGTCCCCGGCTTGAAGTCCGGCTTTTGCTGCCGGAGAACTTTGCACGACTGACGTGACGAGAGGTGGTGTTTCTTCGACACCCAGGTAGTATCCGGGCTCTTGTACTGAGGCTTGCTGTCCGGGGGTCTTTGTGGGCGTGACCGTCAGCGTTTTAATCTGGTCGCCTCGTTTGATCTCCAGCGTCAGCGGCTGTCCATTGCTCTTCGCTACGGCATCGAATAGTTCGGTTCTGGTGGAGATATCTTGCCCGTTGACACGGCTGACACGATCTCCGACTCGGATGCCTGCGGTATCGGCTGGGGAGCCGGGAACCATGGCTTCGATATCGGGGGTGAGATCCTGAAACGTGGGCACAAAAAGCGGAGCTCCGGTCGCGAGCCACCCGGCAAAAATAAAATACGCCAGAATGAAGTTAAACCCAGGTCCTGCGGCGACGATCAAGACTTTGCCCCACAATGTTTTGTGTGCAAACGACCGCGCACGATCTTCTTGCGTGGTCGCCTCGGTCTCATCTTCGCCGAACAGTTTTACATAGCCACCGAGCGGAATGGCCGAGAGGAGATATTCTGTTTCGCCCATTTTTCGGCCGAAGAGCTTCGGTCCGAATCCAAGAGAAAACTTGAGGACTCTGACACCGACCCAGCGAGCGGCCAAGAAATGCCCGAGTTCATGGAATGCGACTAACACGCCCAGAACGATCAGGAACCACCACGCCTTTTGCAATAACAACCAGACAGTATCGGGGGACCAGGTAAATGCCGTGAACACAGTGTATGCTCCTTCGTGTACTGCTAGCGTGCCAACGCCACAACCAACGATTCGGCTTTCTCTCTGGCCCAGCGATCCGCTTCCAGCGCGTCTTCCAACGTCTCGATGTCTTTGGTCGTGTGGAGGTCCATTGTGCTGTGAATGACCTCCGCAATGTCAGTGAACCGGATGCCCCCGTTTAAGAATCCCTCGACCGCGATTTCATTTGCGGCATTCATTGCGGCCGGCATCGTACCGCCGATCCGTAGTGATTCATAGCCTAGCCCCAAGCAGGGGAACCGGTCGTGATCCGGCTTGCAAAACGTCAAGTTCCCAATCTCCGTCAGATCCAACGAAGGCAGATCAAGTGTCATGCGCCCCGGATATCTCATCGCATAGGATATAGGTGTTCGCATGTCCGGCAATCCCAATTGCGCGATCATTGAACGATCCGCATATTCTACCAGAGAATGAATGATGCTTTCCCGATGGATCATGACCTCGATCTGGGCTTCCGGAATATCGAAGAGCCATCGGGCTTCAACGACTTCGAGCCCTTTGTTCATGAGAGTCGCAGAATCGATCGTGATTTTTGCGCCCATCTTCCAATTGGGATGTTGGAGTGCGCGTTCGGGCGTGACGTCCTGCAACTCCTCACTGCCCAGGGTCCAGAGGGCTCCTCCTGACGCCGTCAAGATCAGACGGCGGACATCCTCTTTGCGATGGCCTTCCAACGATTGGAAGATCGCACTGTGTTCGCTGTCCACCGGAAAAATGCGAACGCCATATCTTCGCGCTTCGTCCTGCATCAACTTTCCCGCCATGACCATCGGCTCTTTATTGGCCAAGGCGATTTGCTTTCTGCTTCGGATCGCCGCAAGGGTGGGTAAGAGACCGGCTCCACCAACGATGGCGGAAATGACAAGCTCCGCCTCTGGCGCAGAGGCGGCCTGAATCAAACCCTCTTCCCCGGCTAGGATTTCGACAGGCAGTCCAGCACAGCGCTGCCGGAGCCGGGCGGCAGCGGAGCCATCCGATAGGGCCACCAGGCGGGGTTTGAAGCGGCGGATCTGTTCTTCGAGTTTCTCATCATTGCTGCCGGCGGTCAGTGCTGCCACGCGAAACTCTTCGGGGAACCGGTCTACGATATCTAAGGTGCTGGTGCCGATGGACCCAGTCGACCCGAGGATGACGATCGTTTTCATAGGGACTCCTTCACTCGATGACACGTAACCGGCTCACCATCGTGACATAGTAGTAGAATACGGGGGCTGTGAACAAGAGACTGTCCAGACGGTCGAGCATGCCCCCGTGCCCCGGCAGTATCCCGCCGGAGTCTTTCATGCCGACGCTTCGTTTCATGGCTGATTCAGTCAGGTCGCCCCAGAGACCTGTGATGGTCAGCAGGGTAGCCAAGATCAGACAATCGAGACTGGACAACTCAGGAAGAAACCACCAACGAGCCGCATACGCGACGATTATGGCACCGAAAAAACCGCCCACCAAACCTTCCACAGTTTTCTTGGGACTGATCGTGGGGGCCAGGCGATGTCGCCCATACAGTGTGCCGACATAATAGGCGCCGGTATCGGAAGCCCAGGTGACCAGCAGGAGAAAGAAGATCAGCCACTCACCCTGAGGCAGGAGCCTCGTCATCGAGAGCGTACTGAGTGTGAGGCCTAAGTAGAGCACGCCGAACAAGGTCACGGCGCTATCCCGCAGGCTCTGTTCGAGGGAAACGCGGCTCAGCAGCGGGACAGAAATAATGCCGATCAGTGTGGCCAGGAGGATAGGAACGAGGATATCCGGCCGGTGTGTTACGAGAATCAGCGCGGCGAATCCCGTCAGACCGATCCCTATCAGCAAGGAATGGCTGCGGCCGCCGAAACACATGCGGTAGAACTCGAAGAGAGCGAGCCCCCCTGCCAGCACCACGGCGCCGGAAAATGCGAGGGGTGGGAGGTAGCGAATGACGCCATACACGAGTGGAGCAAGGACCAGAATGGTATAGATCCGACGAGGATCGAATCGGGACGCCGCCGCGGGTACGGGTTCAGCCTGTTGTTGGCCGGTGGTTTTGTATTCCTGCATGGGGAGGTTGAGATCGATCACTATGACGAAATGGCACTGAGGACGCGACCGAATCGACGCTCACGTCTCTGGTATTCCAGCAAGGCCAGCAAGAGTTCACGGCGACGGAAGTCGGGCCACAGCGTCGGGGTGAAATAGAGCTCGGTGTAGGCGAGTTGCCAGAGGAGAAAGTTACTGATTCTCGTTTCGCCGCTGGTCCGAATGAGTAAGTCGGGATCGGGTAGGTCATGGGTGTAGAGACATTGTTGTATACGGGATTCATCCACATCGTCCGGCTGCAACTTTCCATCTTGTGCTTCGTGAAGGAGATCACGCACTGCGTCCACGATCTCAGCGCGGCCGCCGTAGCTGAGGGCGACGATGAGGTGCAGTCTGTCCAGATGGGCGGTCTCCTGTTCAGCGGCCCGAACCCATTGGAGGGCGGAGGCCGGGAGGGAGTCGAGCCGTCCAATCGTGCGTAACCGGACACCCTGCTCAATGAGTTTGGATCGTTCCGTTGAAAGGTAGTATTCGAGCAGGCCCATGAGCGAGGAGATTTCCTGAATAGGCCGTTTCCAATTTTCCTGTGAAAACGCGTAAATTGTTAGAGCGTGGATGCCCAGTTCCAAGCAGACCGTGATCATTTCCCGGACGGACTTGATCCCTTCCCGATGACCGGCAATGCGGGGAAGGCTTCGTAGTTCTGCCCAGCGGCCATTGCCATCCATGATAATGGCGACGTGCTTGGGTAAGAGGTCGGGTTCAAGTTTTGCGACAAGCTCTTCTATGGATAGCTGGTTCAAGGCCGACGGGTCCTTTGTGTCCATAAAGAGTGGGGTTGGTATAGATCCCTTCTTACAGGATGGTGCGGTAGGTGAGCAAAGTCTACTGGTGAGGGTGAAGAATGTCAAACAAATTTTCGTAAAAGTCCTGTAAAAGCCGTGAGTTGGATGAATTGTCATTGCGCCTGTGGAAAGCGATCAGCTATACTTCCCCGTCAATCCGCAGGCCAACCGTCGTGAGGATTCGTACACCATGGGTGAACTTGTTCAGTTGACGTCCTTTGGTCTGACCGAAGGCGAGGTGATCGGGGCGCTCGGTCGAGTCAAGGTGCGTGATGTCGACTATGCCGATCTCTACTTTGAATCCTGTGTATCCGAATCCGTCTCGATGGAGGAATCCCTCGTGAAACGCGCGACGAAGAGTGTGTCGCAGGGCGTGGGAGTACGAGCGACGGCGGGGGAAAAAACCGGATTTGCCTACTCCGATGAACTGACGAAGAAGGATCTCGAACTCGCAGCCGATACGGCCCGCTACATTGCTAATTCCCCGAGCGGGGACGGGGCGGCGGTTTCAGTGCCTGTGTGCCAACGCCCATCGCGAGATCTCTATCCAATCGAACGGGCACAAGCCGAAGTCGCCACGGCGGATCGTGTGTCCTTATTGAATGCGATCGATGCCGAAGCACGCCGGTACGATCCGCGGATCAAGAATGTCATGGCGTCGTTTAATACGGAATATAAGGTGGTGATGGTGGCCACGTCGGATGGCACGTTGATCGGAGATGTACAGCCGCTTTCGAGACTACAAGTGACCTGTATCGCCGAAGAGGATGGTCAACACCAAGCCGGGTCGTTCGGCGGTGGTGGCCGTGTTGGGTTTGAGTTCTATCACGAAGGCGACCGGTATCTGGGTTATGCACGTGAAGCGGCACGTGTCGCAATTCTCAACCTGTCCGCCATCGAAACGCCGGCGGGTGTCATGCCTGTTGTGCTGGGCGGAGGCTGGCCGGGGATTTTGCTGCATGAGGCCATTGGCCATGGCCTGGAAGCGGACTTCAATCGCAAGAAAACGTCAGCATTCTCGCAGCTTCTCGGTAAACGGGTGGCATCGGACGTCTGCACGATCGTCGATGATGGGACGCTGCCGGGCCGACGAGGCTCGCTCAACATGGATGATGAAGGAACCCCGACTGGTCGTACGGTGCTCATCGAGCACGGGATTCTGCGCGGCTACATCACCGATAAATTAAATGCGCGCCTTATGGGCATCCCCGTGACCGGCAATGGTCGGCGAGAAAGTTACCAAAGTGTGGTACTGCCAAGAATGACGAATACGTTTATGTTAGCCGGAGTCTCTGACCCCGAAGAGATCATCCGCTCGGTTGATCGCGGGCTGTACGCCGTGTCGTTCGGTGGCGGGCAGGTGGATATCACCAACGGGAAGTTCGTCTTTTCCGCCAGCGAAGCCTACTTGATCGAGGGGGGAAAGGTGACGAGGCCGGTCAAGGGTGCGACGTTGATCGGCAGTGGGCCGGAGATTCTCACCAAAGTCTCGATGGTCGGACACGACCTCAAGCTCGACGAAGGCATTGGTACCTGCGGCAAGGATGGGCAGTCCGTTCCGGTGGGTGTCGGTCTGCCGACTATTCGAATCGACGAAATCACCGTGGGCGGGACGCAGGGATGAATCAACACGTACAGCAGCGCGATGGGTATAGCCAGCTCGCCGTGGATCTTTTGGCCAAGGCGAAGCATAGTGGGGCGACAGAAGCGGATATCATTATCGCCGATGGCGAAACCTTCTCGGTGCAAGTCCGGTTGGGTGCTGTCGATCGTCTCACGAAAGCGCGGGAAAAACATCTCGGCTTGCGTGTCTTCGTCGGGAAACGTTCTGCCAGTACCTCCACCTCAGACTTCTCAGCGGAATCCCTGAATCAACTTGTCGCCGAGACCTGTACCTTGGCGAAGGCTGTCGTGGAAGATCAGGTGTCCGGCTTGCCTGCGGCAGATCAGATGGCGGGAGAGAAGCTGGATTTGGATCTCTTTGACCCCACTCGACTGAATACGGAACAGCAGATCGAACTGGCCAAACGGGTGGAAGCTGCCGCCATGTCTACGGATGAACGCGTGACGAATTCTGAAGGGGGCGATTTCGACTCTTCTTTGGGGCGCGTCGTGTTGGGCAACAGTCACGGATTCCTGGGAGAGTACCAGAGTTCGAGTTTCTCAATGTCGGCATCGCCCGTTGCCACGGACCCAGCGACCGGGGCCATGCAACGCGACTCCTGGTACGCCGTGCAACGAAAATTCGCCAAGCTGGATTCTCCGGAGGCGGTGGGGCTGGAAGCGGCGCGGCGAACGGTCCGAAAGCTCGGAGCCCGGAAAGTGGCAACTCGACGAGTTCCTGTCGTCTTCGATCCCGAAACGGCTGGAAGTCTCATGGGAAATCTCTGCAGCGCGGTGTCAGGGTATTCCCTCTATAAAGGTGCGTCGTTCTTGGCAGGCCAATTGGACAAACCGCTGGCCCCCGAGTATGTCACGGTCTATGACGATGGACGAGTGGTCGGAGGGCTGGGCTCCCGGCCGTTTGATGGCGAAGGTCTGCCGACCAGGAAGACGACAGTGGTGGAACGAGGGGTATTGAAGAGCTACCTGCTCGATACGTATTCAGGAAGGAAGCTCGGGTTGGCCTCGACCGGCAACGCCTCGCGCAGCGTGGGCGAAAATCCATCGGTCGGTCCCACGAATTTCTATCTCGCACCCGGAACGAAGGCCGCACAAGACATTATCAAGACAGTGAAGCAGGGTTTGTATGTCACGGACCTCATCGGCTTCGGCATCAATATGGTCACCGGTGATTATTCACGGGGGGCTTCCGGGTTTTGGATCGATGGGGGCGAGTTGGTCTATCCCGTGGAAGAAATTACGATTGCAAGCAATCTGAAAGATATGTTTGCGGGAATGGAGATGATCGGCAGCGACCTCGTATTTCGCGGGCGCATTGCCAGTCCAACTGTGAAGATTGCAGAGATGATGGTGGCGGGCAGCTAGCGCGATCAGCGGCTAGCTACCAGTTCTGAGTTTTGAGTGTTGAGTTCTGAGTTAAAGAGGAACTCAGCACTCAGAACTTAACACTCAAAACTTGCACCTGTAAGGAGGTGCCTTATGGCCGAATCAATCAGAGAAACGCTGGTCCAGTATCCCAGCGACAAGGTCACGGTGCGGGCGTATGTCGCAGCGCCCCAAACCAAAGAGCGCCGCCCTGCGATTATCGTGATTCAGGAATGGTGGGGACTGACCGACCACATCAAGGACGTGTCATGCCGCTATGCCGCTGAAGGGTATGTGGCAATCGCTCCGGATTTGTACTCCCGATTGGGGAACGCCCTTACCACCGATCCTGCCGAGGCGGGCAAATTGATGAATACGCTGCAGCAGGAGGATGGACTGAAGGATCTCAATGCCACCGTCGCCTATCTGAAGTCCGTTCCTGAAGTCGACGCCACGAGAATCGGAGTGACCGGATTCTGTATGGGCGGGTCCTATGCGCTCATGCTGCCTTGTGTGAATAAAGATATCAAAGCCGCGGCGCCGTTCTATGGTCAAGTGCCGAACCCCGATGCGCCGCTTCAACAGCTATCTGCTCCTGTCCTGTATATATATGGGGAGGATGATGGCTGGATTACCAAGGCGGATGTTCAGCGGCTTGCGGCAGGCTTCAAGAAATATAATAAGCCTGGTGAGATCAAAACCTATCCGGGCGCGCCTCATGCTTTTTTCCGGGATACGGATAAGACCGTGTATCGGCCGGAGGCAGCCAAAGACGCCTGGGCGCGTGCCACAGTTTTCTTCAAACAGCATCTGAGACCGTATGAGTGACGAATATCATGCCGCTTGATGCCGAACAGGGAAAGACCATGCTCCAATTGATTACGTCGCGATACGACGATCGCCATTGGCGTAAGAAGATTGAAAAGACCTTGGGTTTGCCGCAGTCTGGTGTTGGGGATCCTGTGCAGCAGCAGATCTTTATGTATCTCAAGATCGGACTCAAGGCCTACAAATCGCGTCGCGCCGATCCGGATTCTTGGATCGTCGGAGGGTATGCCACGAGGGAGTTCGTCGAACGAGCAAAGTTCCAGCCTCAGCTGGTGGGCCCAGACATCACGAAGGACGATGTCAATTTTTTGGGCAGCGATCCGGGGAAAGAGATCGACGAAGTCTGGTGGGATGAGATGCTCGTGCAGTGGTTCGATGTGCCGGAGGAAGAAAAACCGATTGAATTAGAAGGTGAGTCGGCGACGGATCCTAAGTCCGCCTCTTCTGCGACGGCGGGAACGGCGTAAGGTCGTTTCGAGAATCCTAGTTCCAGGAATGGACTTCTGCCATTTTTCCGGGTCTATCAAAAAAGTTCCATCTGTGCTGGTTGGGGCGGGTCGATCTGTAGTGTAGGAACAACTGGTGCAGTTGCGGTTTCCGCGGGGTTGACCGGTTTCGCCTGGCGATCTAGAAACTCTCTTAGCTTCTTGAAGTCCTCACGAAGTGGTTCGAGCATGCTGCCTTGGTGCAAGGCTGCGGCCGGATGCAGTAGGGGAAAGAGGACAAAGTCTTTCAAGTAGAACGCTTGGCCACGTACCTTGGTAATCCCCACCTTCCGTTCCAGCAGTGTTTGCGTCGCCCAATTCCCCAACGTGCAGACCAGTTTCGGGCAGATCATCGCGATCTGTTGCATCAGAAACGGTTTGCACGTCTCGACTTCATCCGGTTCCGGATCGCGGTTGTTCGGTGGGCGGCATTTAATGACATTGGCGATGTAGATATCGCTGCGTGACAATCCTGCCGATTGCAGGAGATCGTTCAAGAGTTTTCCTGCCGCCCCGACGAACGGCTCCCCTTGCTGGTCTTCATGGAAACCAGGGGATTCCCCCACAAACATCACACTCGCGTGCGGATTTCCGACGCCGAACACCACTTGACTGCGGCCCAGCTTGGCCAGCTTGCAGCGCTGGCAGTTGTGCAGAGACTTGCTGAGTTCGAGGAGGGACATGATGGTGAAATGGAGCTGTTGAAAAGTTGAACGGATTTTAGGCGGGCCGACTTTTCTTGTCAATGGATGAGAAACGTGGGAACAATAGTTGCCCACATCGCCAAGTGTGAGAGGAGTCAGGGAGGAGAAATATGCCATTCATGAAACGACTCGTGTTCGGTTTTCTCGTTTTTATGATGAGCGCCGGCGTGGTCTGGGCTGGTGAGCGGGGGTATCAGCTTGTTGCGGGAAGGGACGGCAAGCTCTGCGCAAAAGTGCTGGAGGCTTTTCGTGAGGATCTGGACGATCGAAGCCGGCTACGATACCAGCACGAGATCTTTCGGCAGATTACCTGGAAACCGGTCGAACTGAGCGGGCAAGGGCCGAAGACGAGCCGCTGTTCTAGTCTCATTCAGGCGATGTTTGATTTGGATAACGATGGGCAGCCGGATTTGGTGGTCAAGTCGACGTTCTGTATGAAGGGGAGTCCGAGCGACAGTTTCTATAAGTTTCCTGCCGGTAGCGCGGTCCTTGAGCAAGCCAACTGGCAAGACCTGTCGCCGCTGCTGGCGACACCTGATAAGTTCGAACGGACCGGCGGAATCTATCCGTTGACCCAACTTTCTGTAGAAGAAACAGGAGTGAGTCCGATGCCATTGACCGGGGTTTTTACAGTTCAGCCCTTCATAGTAGACGGGAGCACGTACCTCAGTTTGACGGATGGGCGTGTTGAATGGATCGTGATCACAAAATATCTACGTGGCGAACAGTTCGAAGATCGATGCTATCTGCGAATGGCAGGTCGGTAAATTATTCCTCGGGGTGATCAAAAAGGTCTCTGTACTCACCCGCCCGCGCCCCGAATTTGCCAAGATAGACTCTTTACCATAGGACGTGCCCTGTCCCATGCAACGCCACAGCTCCGCGCTTGACCCTCGTTTCACATTTCACATCTGACGTTGCACGGTTCCTGGGAATGGAGATCACTGGCTGTAGAAGTGTTGTTCGTTCACCGATCGGGCTTTGTACTCGCGCTCCGACTATATCGGCAAGCTGACCTATCAGCGCGCGATTGTTTCAGCGCAGTGGTTGCCGCTGACAATGGCGCTTTCGAGATTGGGAGGCCAGCCTGTATCGGTCCAACTACCAGCCAGCAGCAAGTTCTCAATGGGACTACGTTGGATGGGTCGATGTAATTTGGCTCCAGGTCTGAGTGAGAGTAGGGCGTTGGGGATCGTTCGATGGCGGGTCGAGACAACGCTGCATTCAGGCGTGAGGAGCCCCCATGATCTGAGGAGGTCAGGGATACCGATATCAAGATTTGAGTCCGGCCGAACCTGCGCGAATTGGTTGTCGGTCGTGATGAGAGAGAATCTTGTGCGATCAGGTGTCGTGGCTGTCACAAGTACCGAGTGAAAGTATGTGTCGCTCAGCAGGACGAGGCGAGGGGTGGCACAGGGTTGCTCGACATCCACGTGAAGGATTGTGCTGTCGATCGATCGCAACTCCGTGAGATGTTGGAAGTAGGCATAGCGGGTTAGCCAGCGTTCTGGAAGCAGGGGTGTGAGATCTTGCAGGGTCAAGGCTGCCACATACCAATCGGATTGTAACAGGGAACCATCACTCAGCAGGACGCCCGAGATGCAGTCTTGTTCGTAGCGGAGCTCTACAGCCTCGGCAGTGGACAGGATGGTGACGCCAACCCGGGTCAAGGCTTCGGTAATCGGTTGAACGAAACAGGTCTGAAGCGAGTCCTGTACGACCGAGATACGGCTATCCGGACGAGTACTAAGGAATACGGGTTTCAGCGACTGTACGAAGGCATCGGCGGACATCGTCGAGAGGTCATTGCCGGTCAGCCATTGCGCGAGTGGATTCCAGACGACACGACGCGTCTGCTCGCGTTGCCCGATTGAAGCAAGCCACTCGTCTGCGATGCGTTGTTCAAGGTCGGCAGGCAACTGCGCATCGCCTTCCCACACCTGTTCCATCCATGATGCCAACAGCCATCGTTCTTTCCAGGGGATGCCGGCAAATCTCAGGAGATTTGCCCAGGTATGAAGAGGAGCAGGGAAGGAGGTGCGCGGGTAATGAACGAGGGAGCTGTCAGGGAGACGAAATTCCAGTGAGATTGCAATGTCCGCCGGCTGCCGCGAGGTGGAATGCAGTGAATGCAGCAGGGCTTGTGTCGCGTGATGGCAGCCGAGAATGGTGAAGGGCTCAGGGTCGTTCTGATGGTCTTCGCCTATGAGGGCGTTTTTAGAAGGAAGGTGGGAATCGACGATCGTGACTCGATAGCCACGGTGGGCGAGACGGTAGGCGACAGTGAGACCGGCGGGGCCTCCTCCAAGAATCGCGACGGATTGAGCGGTAGTGGACGTCACGTGGATCGGGAGCGGAACCAAACTCCGGCGGCCACAGCCAGTCGACGACTCGCTGCGAGTCGGGCACGAGGGCCGAATATCCGATGCTTCGGTTCCTCAATCTTTTTGAGAATTCTGAAATACACGGCGCGCATGATCTCAGCGACAGTCAACGCCTGCTGGTCACTCGCAGGCAGGGATTCGAACGCCGCCTGCGCTTTCGCATAGTACTCGTGGGCTCTCGCGGTTTCGAAATGAAACAGTTCGCGGATTGCGCCGCTTTCCTGCCGCTGGAGGATTGTCTGATCGGTGCAGCCAAACTTGTCGAGATCTTCTTGGGGGAGATAGATGCGGCCTTGGGCTGCGTCGGTTCCGATGTCTCGTAGAATGTTCGTCAGTTGAAACGCGAGGCCGAGAGAGACGGCATAGTCTTGTGCCCTGGCCGATGTGGGGCCGAAGATATGGAGGCAGATGAGTCCCACGACCGACGCAACACGATAGCAGTAGAGCGAGAGGTCCTGAAACGAGGCATATCGTGACGCCATGAGATCCATTTCGACCCCTTTGATCAGTTCTTCGAAATAGGCCTGCGGGATAGAAAGTTGTCTCGCATGTTCGGCCAAACTAATGGTCACCGGAAAGGTCGGCGTGCCGCGATAGGCCGCTTCGAGTTCGGCCCGCCATCGTCGCAGTTCCTCCTGGGGGTTACTTCCTGCCGGCGGCTCGTCGACCGCATTGTCGATTTCCTTGCAGAACGCATAGACCGTGTACATCGCGGCGCGCCGTTTTCTCGGAAGAAAGAGGAAGGAATAGTAGAAATTGCTTCCGCTCTTCTTGGTGAGAGCCGTGCAGTAGGCTTGCGCGTCGGCGACGGAGCGTGAAGTCATGGGTGTTGGTGAATTGGCAGTGGTCCAAGGCGACAGGCCATGGATTCATGAATATGTTCGTGATCTGACGGGTGCAGGATAGCAGCCAAGAGTTCGATGCCGTCGATCAGGCGAGGGCCCGGCCTACTGAAATAGGAAGAGGCGTCGACCAGGAATATGCGTTGCACCAGGTTGGAGGCCAGGCTCCATTGGTCCGATTGTTGTCTCATCCGGTGCAGCTCTGTTTGCGTTTGGGCAACCGAAAATCCGCAGGGCATCACGATGAGGATGTCTGGGGCAGCGGCCTGGACCTCATCCCACGTCACAACACGCGACGGGCTACCAGGCTGTGCCAGGACATCCTGGCCGCCGGCAAGCTGGACCATTTCAGGAACCCAATGGCCTGCGACGTACAGTGGAGAGAGCCATTCGATACAGACGACGCGAGGGCGATCCGAGATGTCCCGGACTCGAGTCCGGATGGCGTCCAGTCGATCACGTAATTGTTTGGCGAGACGGCGGCCCTCCGTCGACCGACCGGCAGCGTCGCCGATCCGAACGACGTCATCGATTACGTCATGGACCGTACCAGGGCTCAATGTGAGCACGGTTGGTTGCTGAGGCATAGCGCAAAGGGCGTCGTGTAGTTGGTCCGGCGTGACAGCGCAGACATGACAAAGATCTTGGGATAGGATCAGATCGGGTTGCGCCTCCCGCAACAAATGGTCTTTCAGGCGGTAGAGCCGTTGTCCTGACGCCACCAGCTGACCGACTTGTTTGTCGATGTCGGCGCTCGCAAGTCCATGAGGAGCAATCATCGGTTCAACCATGACCGGCACGTGTTTGACCGATGGTGGATAGTCGCACTCGTGGCTGATCCCGACCAACGCGTCGCTCAAGCCGAGCAAGGCAATCACTTCGGTTGCACTGGGAAGCAGAGAGCAGATTCTCATACCACTCGGTTCTTAGGCGGCCGGCCACAAGCGTTCGCGAAGTTCACTGAGGCGAACCTGTGAAAGGCTCTTGGTGACCGCATGGGCTTCATACAGATCTTGGATCGTGTGTGTGTTCGCCACGGCGAGGACTTTCATCCCGGCGGTTATCGCGCCGCGGATACCCGGGATTGAATCCTCGATCACCAAGCAGGATCCGGCGGTGATGGCCTGCTCTCGGCATTGTCGATTCAACGCATTGAGGGCATGGAGAAAGGGTTGCGGATCGGGCTTTCCTCTGGTTACGTCTTCTGCGCTGGTGATGTGAAGAAACTCTTTTCGAAGCCCTGCCTGGTCAAGGATCACTTCGATCTCATGGCGGAGCGCGCCGGACGCGATGGCCAGAGGGTAGGCGGCGGCGGCTTCACGCACGAACTCGCGCACCCCGGGGAAAATGGCCAGATGATTCTTCACCGATTCCAAATAGGTAAGGGCTTTTCGTTGCATCAGCTGTTCGAGGGCGGCTGGGTTCGTGGGGCGCTGGTGCGCGGCGAGCGCTGTGATAAAGCAGTCCCGATCATCGTACCCCAAGTAGTTTGCGTAGTAGTCGGATTCAGTCAGACTGATGCCGATCTCAGCCAGAGTCTGGCGAAAACCGGCGAAATGGAGGGGTTCGGTGTCCGCGATCACTCCATCAAAGTCAAAGATAATCCCTGTGAGCGTGGCCATGGACTCGTCTCGATACTGTAGGTTTGGTTATGGGATATAAAACGGGCGGATTATAGCACAGGGAACTCGTCTGAACAGGCGAGAATGCGTCTGCTTTTCGTGTAAGAGAATGTGCGGGGGTTAGAACTTCAAACGAAGACGCTTCTCCGATACCCAACCCTGTGCGCCTTCGTCCGTGCGTACCAAATACATCCAGCCGCCGGGCTGTAGATCACCGTCCATGACGGTCAGTGAAACCCCTGGGCGAACAAGTGCCCCGGGCTTGCTGCTTGATGAATCTGCGAACAACGGAATGTTTCCGCCAGATGTCATTTCGTTTGCCGTGACTGTTACTCTCTGTCCTTCGCCGAACATCGGATCAAGCGGAGGTACGTTTGGTGCCGCGGGTCTCGCTGCCGTTTGCGGTGGTGAAACGACTGCGGGGGCAGTAGGGGCGACGGCGGTAACGGGAGAAGTCGCTGGAGCCAAGGAGGCTGGGGCTTGGGTACTCGGACTGGGAGCCGTTTGTGGCGTGGGTGCCGGTGGCGCCATGGGAGCCGGGGCTGCCGGCTTCGGTTTCATGGTCATCGGCGGTGGGGTGCTCTCACCCAGGTAGGGGCCCAACCATTCTGTCAGCAGTTCCGGTTCCATCGAGACATAGCCAATGCCGCCGACCAGAGCTAGGAGAAGTACCCAGAGTATCGGGCTTCCCCCACTGGGCTTCTTGCGGGGATTCAGCGGGCCTCTGGGTTTCGTGGTGATCGTTTGATCGAGCTCCTCTTCCGTGAATTCCAAATCCGGTTCTGGTTGGCGGGCGAAGAGAAGGGTCCAATCAAAAGGACTCCAGACTGATGTCAGGTTCCCAACGAGCGCAGCCATCGAGCACCTCCCTACTGAGCGATCCATTCCCACGTGGACTATTCTGTGAAAAGACCTATCACCATCGCCGAATTGTGTCAATTCTGTTGAGGAAATGCGCGTACCAGCGGCAAGCTTCAACAGGGATACGAAGGGCTGCAGGATAGAGTCGTTCGGCTTGTGTGATGTCGATTGTGACGCGACAGAATAGTTGTGCCGGCGTCTCGATGATCGTTTCCGCAACGTTCTTTGCCAGACAGCGCCTACGAGGAGTATCTCGGCATGGGCTGAAAGCCGAAGCCGTGGGGAGAGCAGCGGGCGAAAGGGACATGGCCGTCATATTAATGGACACAACGGTATCATTATATACATATACCGGCAGCAGGCTGGTTGATTGACGGTGTGGGGGAGAGATGGCGCGGCTTGCATCTTGAGTGTCCAGTTCGGCAAAATGAGCGCCCACGAACCGACGACCATGAAATCCTATCGCGAAGAGCTCTGGTTCGAGACGAAGACGCGGCGCGCCTACCTCAATATTACAGAGCAGATCGAGGCAGCGGTTAAGAAGAGCGGTGTCCAAGAGGGGCTCGTGCTGGTCAATGCCATGCATATCACGGCCAGTGTTTATATCAATGACGACGAACCAGGTTTGCTCAAAGACTATGACAGATTTTTGGATACGCTCGTTCCTCAGAACGCGACCTATCGGCATAACGAGACGGGAGAAGATAACGGCGACGCCCACATCAAGCGTCAGCTGATGGGGCGAGAAGTCGTGGTTGCGATTACCGAAGGCCGATTGGACTTCGGCCCGTGGGAGCAAATTTTCTACGGGGAGTTCGACGGGCAGAGACGAAAACGCGTGTTGGTAAAGGTGATTGGATCGTGAGCGTAACGTCACTCGATAGGTGGCCCGGATTCTGTGGAGATAAACTGCTGGAGCGCTTGCTACCACAGGAAAAGTTTGGCAACATGGGGAGCAGTGCTGTACGGTGGTGTGGTAGGAGTCTGTCAATATGTTGAGTTGGTCTCGCCCCGACCCCCTTACACGAGATCTTGTGCACTTGATTAATGCTCGCCGCCATGACCATGGCGATACTGAAGCGGCAATCGATACGTTGCAGGCCTTCTTGGAGCAGGGACGGGAGTACGATCTCCTAACCGTGTTGGCGGCGCTGGACGAGGACATGGCTGAATGGCTCTTCGATCTTCTCGCGGAGGCATCCTGCTCCGTGCTTATAGATGGGCCGGCCGATGAAAAATTGTCCTATGCCATTATGGCGGCCTTGGAACTTCCTCTCCAAGCCAATTTGGCCCATCCTCTCAAGTTGAAGATCGACCCGGTTGCGACAGCGGAACTGTTGCATCGACATCTCCGGCTCTCAGCCGGAACGGTTGTGCGTGTGGAGTCGCGCCTATTGACCGATTCGACACTGGAGCCGCTCAGCCTCCAGGGTTTGAACGATCATTTGAGTACGGTGGCGGATTCCCAACGGGCCACTTCAATTGCCGCCCGGCTGTATCCGCCCGTCGAGAGTACCGCCTTTCTCTTCTTTGAATTGATCGGTGTGCCGGACTCCGGGCTGCCCGATTCGCTGGAGGACCGGCATCGTCGGGCCCTCCTTGAAGGCCTCGTGGCGCAATGTCCCGAGTTGGCGCTGGCTCCCGATATGATCGAAGCACCGGTCTACGCGGCCTATGCCATGTTCGATGCGCAAAATGCCGTTCGGCTCCATCGGTTGGCGGATGAGACTGCGGCAGTCTGGCGCGATCTGGACCCGCTCGTGCGGGCGCGCACGATCGTGCACCTGCATACCCAATGCGGGAACGGCGTGTACATGCCGGTCTGGACTGATCTGTTTGATCCCGAACTTCCGGAAGACCACGGTCCCGTGTGGACCTCTCCTGATGTGTGGATCTTCACGGCTGACTTGCCCATCGAATGGCCTGGAGAAATGCTCACGAATCGGCTGCTTGCCGAGGGCTGTACCAGGTTTGAAAACCACATCGTCGAAGCTCCAGAGAACTAGACCGGGCTGGCCTTTGTCCTGCTTGCGTTTTCGTCTCATTCTCTCGCGGTTCCATACCTCTCCCTCGCCATGCGACTACACAATGTCTCGATGAGCCATCATGCCGGAAAGGTTTCTGGCAGAAACTAGACAATTCGTCGATTTTTTCAACGCCATATCCTATGCTGGATCTGGTTAGTCCGCATTAATCATGAAATTTTGTCGCGAAAGCGTGCCGCCGCGTATCCTCGCTTGCAGCAAAAGCGTCATGAATAATGCGGGCGAGAGATAGGGAGCGACTATGGCTCAGCAGCAGTCTTCGAGTGGGATCATTGCCGGCGCACTCACCTTACTTGGCCTTGCGCTCGTGTGGGCCACGGTTGCTGCCAATTTCCCGTCAGAAGAAGAGTTGTCTGCGGCCGCCATGCCTCCTGAGACTCGTCAGGCTGCGCTTTCTCCATCTCCCATGTCTGAGCCATCCGCGCTGGATTTAACCATTCCTACCTCTCCTCCGCTGCCTTCAGAGGCAGCCGTGCCGAGGCCGGAGGATGATCGGTCGCGCGACATAAGTGTCGATGCTCCGGTTGTCACACGATTGGATCCTAACACTCTTCAGGCTACGAAGCTGAAGTGTGAAGCGGACATCGAACAATTGTGCCCCGATTCTCTGGACGGTTCTGCCCGCACGCGCTGTCTGAAACAGCGTGCCAAACAACTTCCGCCGCTATGCCAAAACCAGTTGCATGAGCGATTTGTAAAGTGGAAGGAAGATCGAAATCGATTGATGGCGGCGTGCGACGATGATGTCAAACGATTCTGCAGAACGATCAAACCTGGGAGCGGGCAGATTCTCCAGTGTCTCCAATCGCATGATCAGGAGGTCACCGACCGATGTTACCAAACCTTGCCGAAGGGCACGCTCTTTTTTAAGTAGTCGGGTGGGATGTTAGCGAGCGGTGTTCTTGCTTTCTGATTGCACACAGAACTTCAGCGTCACGCCTGCCACCTCGATCTGGTCCCCATCCTTCAGCTCCTGTTGTCCGTCAACTTCCGTGCCGTTGACGAGCAGAGACTTTGCGCCTGTTGAAGAGCTGATGGAATAGGCGTGGCCTCGTCGGGCGATCGTCGCCGCAGATTTTGGGGCAAACCAGCCGGTCAACCGAATGACTGCTCCGTCTTGTGACCCGATAACATTCACCTGTTTGGTGAGTGAGTATTCCGCTCTATCGGTTTTCCCGCCGATCACGAGGACATTGACAGTGAGCATCGGTCTGTCCGGTATTCGGTTCGTTCCTCTGAGCACCGTGGTTCGATCCAAATCGACAAATGGAGTCGGCGCCGCTGTACTGGCTACCGCATTCTCTTGAAAAACCAGTCGATGTTGACCGATGGCAATCACGTCTGCGTCATGAAGTTGGTGGCGCGTAATCGGCCGGCCATTGATGGTGGTGCCGTTCGTGCTCATCAAATCTTCGAGAAAGAAGACGGCCTGAACCTTCACGATCCTCGCATGATGCGCCGAGACGGCGGCATCTTCAATCACGAGGGTATTGTCGGCCTTCCGACCGATCGTCAAGGTCTCATGGGTCAGTTCGATATGTCGGGAGCCTTGTCCGTGAAGTTTGACGAGCAGTGTGGCTGGTTGTGGCAAAGTTTCGGGCATGGTGTTCCCTCCTGTGCAAGGCCTCTCTGATCCGTTACGCGACGAATCGTTTTTTTAGCCGTTCCCACAATCCGGCTTGAAGTTCATCCCGCAAGGCCACGACAATCACGGTCGTGTTGTCGTCACCGCCGGCCTCGTTTGCCATGACGATGAGGCGATCAGACATGGCGGGGAGGTTTTCCGATCCACTGAGGATGTGAAGAATGTCGTTCGGGTGGACACCACGGGTCAGTCCGTCTGAGCATAACAGCAGCATATCTCCGCTCCTGACCGGAACCTCCGCTAGTTCCACGTCGACGGTGCTCTCGACGCCGAGGGCTTTCGTCACGATGTTTTTCTGTGGGGAGCATTCAGCCTCTTCTTCCGTGATGAACCCTTTGAGGATTTGTTCGGCGACCCAGGAATGATCTGTGGTGAGGGCTTGGATCGTCCCGTTTCGAACGAGGTACAGCCGGCTGTCTCCGACATGGGCGATGGCAAGCACTTCCTCACGGAGTAGCGCGGCGACCACGGTGGTACCCATTCCGGCATATGCAGGCCTGCTCCATGATTCGCGATGCACGGCTTCGTTGGCTGCACGAATCGCGCTGGCAAGACGATTGGCAGGTACAGACACTGTGGCATCGCAGGGGCCCACCAGCGGCAGGTCTGCATGCCGGGCTGCCTCGATCAGATGCGCGTGGATTCTCTCGACAGCGAGGGCACTGGCAATCTCGCCGGCGTTGCCGCCCCCCATGCCGTCACAGACGACATACAGTCCGAGTGTCTGGTCGACCACAAAGCGATCCTCGTTATGGGATCGTTTACGGCCAGTATCGGACTTGGCGCTATGTAATCGTTCGAAGGCCAGACGACATCTCCCTCATGCCGCGAGACTCTGCATACAGGCACGGAGCTCGCCCGCGAATTCTTCTGCGCGCCGATAGCGGTGAGGTAATTCTTTCTGTAACGCGCGATCCAGGATCTCTTGCACCATTGGAGGAAGGTCTGCCCTCAAGGTCTGAACGGCGGGATGCGGATGATGAGCGATGCTGAACAGCACGGCCGACAAGTTATCGGCGGCAAACGGCAGTTGTCCAGTGAGGAGTTCGAACAGCACCACGCCGAGTGAAAAAATGTCCGACCGACCGTCCACTTTCTTGCCGGCGATTTGTTCAGGTGACATGTAAGTCGGCGTGCCCAATACAATATTCGTTTGTGTCTTGCTGCTCGAGGCTATCTTCGCAATGCCGAAATCCATGACTTTCACGACGCGATCTCTTGTGAGCATGATGTTCGCCGGCTTGATGTCACGATGGACGACGCCTTGTTGATGGGCGTAATCCAGCGCATCCGCGACGGTGGCGACAGTCAGGAGGACCTGGTTGACTGGCATCAGGTTGGGCTTCCGTGCCCACTGTTTCAGGGGGGTCCCTTCGATGAGTTCCATCGCGATGTATCCTAAATCGTCTTCTTCTCCGGCATCATAGATGGTGACAATGTTGGGATGAGAGAGCCGCCCTGTGGATTCTGCTTCGCGGAAGAATCGTGCCTTGACCTCTTGTAGCTTCTCATCGTGGTCGAGCTGATCGAGTCGCATGGTCTTGATCGCCACGAAACGCTGGATCTTGGGATCTTTCCCTAAATAAACGAGTCCCATCGCGCCCCGTCCGAGCTCTTTTAACACTTTGTAGCGCCCGAGCATGCCCGGTGTGGCGCCATTGATCGATAATGTGGCGGCTGCGCTTGTTGGTTCTGGCAGAGCCACTGCCGCTTCTTCCTGTTCTGCGTCTTCATCATCGGAGATTCCCTGCGCCTCTTGGCGGCGTGTCTGTCTTGGAGGGACGAAGGCTTCGCGCAGCGAACGCCGATTAAGAATCCAAGCTCCCGTGAACCAGAGACCGGAACCGACGAGACCGATTGCATATGCCATCGCGAATCGAGATGGGCCAATCTGTTCGATCAGCGGCAGGCCCATGGTCCTGAACGCTTTGTTCGCAAAGAGAACGACGATGAGAGTCGTGAGCGG